>Ga0208700_1000056_pt1 | contig 44014 bp, 32 predicted proteins | sample DeeseametaMP2016_FD_184179 | JGI IMG/M metagenome (GOLD analysis project Ga0208700, IMG submission 184179) | Marine microbial communities from the Deep Pacific Ocean - MP2016 (SPAdes) | ecosystem: Environmental > Aquatic > Marine > Oceanic | place: East of Hawaii, North Pacific Ocean | collected... | reverse complement strand
ATCCAGCTACCGGAAAGAGCACCCATTCCCTGCCACGCATCTACTGGCAGCCAAGGACCAAACAAAGCCAATGAAATTGCACCACCAACTACCACTCCTATCGTACCTATCAGCATCATGAATATTGCCTTTGGACCAAGCTTGGCCAAAGCAGGTAAATTAGCAGACAGTAATAATAATATTAGGGCTGGTGGTAATAGATAGGTTTTGATCCAATCATAAAGTACAGATGATTCTGGTATAATTCCTAATGTAGTGGAAACCATGGGTAAAAAATAAATCCAAATAACTGTGGGCAGATATTTGAAGAAACCTGCTAATGCAGCTTGCTCATTGAGCCAGTAAATCAAGCCAATTAAAGTCAGCAAATAGACTAAAATGGCAACCGGGTCCTGAATCGGGATCATAAGGTCATTTTCCCCAGAACTAATGCTTTTTTCGCACCGGTAACTGAAGGGATATTCCCCGGAATACCTTTGACATGAGCAACGGCAAATATGGCAAAACCAAGTGCTTCCTTGCCATCTACAGACACACCTAGTTCATCGGATGGTACAACCGCAATAGGACTAAATCTTTCCAGCAAATGTTTCATAACACAGCCATGGTGTATTCCCCCTCCACTAACAATCACGCGCTCCACCTGATGATCTCTTATAAATTCTTCGCAGGCTAAAAATACTGACTTCGCCGTAAATAAAGACAAGGTTGCCAACTGATCTGCTATGGCAAGAGAACCAAGTTCATGCCGATGATCAGCCAGCCAACTGATCCCAAACTGATCACGACCGGTAGATTTAGGCGGCAGGGCTAAAAAATAAGGTGTTTTCAGCCAGTTATTTACCAATCTTTCATCTGCATTACCCTCTAGAGCAAGTTCTCCTCCTAAATCTATTCCTTCTTTGGATTCTGCAAGAAAGGTCTCATCCAGTAACGCCATCCCCGGTCCCGTATCAAAACCAATAACATCACCATTATTGATGCATGGAAGTAAAGTTACATTTGCGACACCGCCAAGATTCAGCGTTATTATGGCAGTATCAATATTCCGAAATAACCATTCATCCACTCTAGGCATTAATGGCGCACCTGTACCACCTGCATGAATATCAGCAGTTCGAAAATCCGATATTACTGGTACGTTGAATTTTTCGGCTAAAAAAGATGGATCCCCGATCTGTAAGGATGATTGCCCACTAACATGATGAATAGTTTGTCCATGCGAGCCAATAAGTTCAATATTATCGATGGATTCTGAGCGTAAATACTCAAATAGTTTATCCGCGTACCATATACCAAGGTCGCGATCTAATGCGCTGTTATCTTTTCCAGTATCATATACCGATTGACGGATCTGAAATTGTAAATCATTCGGGTATGGTATGGATGTTGTTCCTATCACATTAAAATCAGCAGTATTATTACTCAGACCAATGTCCGCTATAGAAATGTCCAGTCCATCCATGGATGTCCCGGTCATGAGACCGACAGCTCGTATAACTTTTTTAGTTTTAAGATTTCTTATGCTTGGCATTTTAAGAAATTTTCGCAATTCCAGATTTATTAATCTGGCCAGTAACCTAAATTGAATCTATTGAATACAGGTAGATGTTTTTTAGCTCTTGATAGCTCATATTCATACACGATTTTTCCTAGGGCAGCCATAAATGGTAAGGACAATTCATCGTATTCATACTTATTATCATTTAAGGTTTCATTATGATTAACATATACCACAGCGCTTAGCAAAAACTCTACCTTGTTTTCAAAATCAATAACATATGCATTATCCAATACAAAACCGTAGGCCATACCCACCTTGTTGAAAATTCGCACATTATCAGGAATCCTATCTTTACTGTCACCGTATAAAATAAATTTACCATGACCATCAGAGTAATGGCCGTAGTCATTATAGGCCAGCACTAAACTTTCGCGTGGTAGAATAGACATTTCTCGGTAAAGAAATTGGTAATCTTCATCCGTTAGATTTAATAGTGAATTATTGTTGAGGAAATTTGGAAAAATTATAGCCTGTAGAAAATGATGTTGTTCCCATAGGTTCATAAAGTTTTTCCCAGAAAAATCTAGCGGTTCTTGAATACGGTTTCCTCCTTTGATATTTGCTTTGCCGATAAAATAATCGTCATAATTAATATCAAGATAAAGCTGAGCTTTTTGACTGAGCTGCTCAAAGATGATTTTATCCTGATTATAAAAACGAAAGGCATTTGAGTAACGATTCTGTTCTTCGCTAAGAGCGATACTCAACCGATGTCGAATTCTAGTTTCTATAAAACCCAAATCCCACAATCGTTGATTTATTTGATCCCGACCCAAGAATTCATAAAGACGGTTAAATGCGTCATTATCAGATACGACAAATAATTTATGTATATAGTGGGTAATTGATGGCAAACCAGTATTGGAAGTTGGGTCTGAACTAACACCTTCTAGTCCCTTTAAACCACTGAATATGGACAGCGGTGTATTCCGATTAACCACGTTAATACTATTTAACTTCTCCAAGGCTAAGACAGCAATTGGGAATTTTATAGTGCTTGCCGGGTAAAAATATTCCCTTGGACTAAAGCGAAAGGTATGGGTTTCAAATATCGGATTATTGTTTTCATCCCTATTGATCTGAGTATAAATGATCTGCAGTTTACATTGTCCAGAGTTGGTAATAATTTCAGTGAATTTTTCATCAAGCTCATTTACAAACCCAGCTAATAAAGGTGAATCAGGCATGTCTGCATAAAGTGTAGCAAATAGAATAATACATAATATATAATGCAATCGGATCATGCTATTTTAGCCATTTTAAGTAAAAGACTCTATAATCCTGATCAAATTTATTTGGTAACTAATTTCGCCATTTTGATAATAGAAATTTCAGTAAAAATATTGATATTTTAGTTCTTAACCTTATTATTAATTATATGTATATAGTAATTAGTTTATTTGCTTGCAAAATGTAATGAACCGCATAACCATATTTTTTTTCATTTTGCAATTATCTATTGTATCAATTGTACTTGCAGAGCAAGCCAACAATGAATTTCGTGCAACATGGGTCATTACCTGGGAACATATTGATCAATATAAAAATCCAGGGCAAAATATGGAAAAAATCCGCAAAATAATGGAGGACCATAAAGCTGCGAACATGAATGCCGTAATCTTTCAAGTACGCCAAAGTGGAACAGCGTATTATCAATCTTCTTATGAGCCTTGGGGTTATTATGCCGGGTACCAGTATCCAGGCTATGATCCGTTAGAATACGCTATTGAAGAGGCACATAAACACGGTCTAGAGTTACATGCCTGGTTTAATGTTTTCCAAACTTCCAGTACACAGCCTGGTACACCAGCAGCGGAGCATCCTGAATGGATTTGCCGGGACCAAAACGGTATTACGATGACTTCATATCGTTCTGTTTCACCAGGTCTTGAGGAAGTAAGGAATTATACTATTAATGTGGCTATGGAAATTGTAAGGAATTACGATATCGACGGCTTACATCTTGATTACATTCGTTGGAACGAACATACAAATACAGGACGGCAAATTGTAGAACCAATAATGGAGTTACATAGAAAAGATGGTATGATTAGTAATAAAGAGCTTCAAAACTTGAACAGTAATCCGTCTGGAAGATACTTGTATGATTACAACCACCCCTTTTCTAATGGAATACCAGATAGTTTTGATTCTTGGGAGAATTGGTGGCACTGGTGTGTCACCACATTTGTAGAAACACTTCATGATTCAATTCAATCTGTTAAACCGCACGTTCGACTTTCAGCAGCGGTACTAGGGAAGTATAACTGGTCTGGCTGGCAAGGCTATGGTACTGTTTTTCAGGATGGCGCCAAATGGTATAATGAAGGCAGTATCGATCATATAATGCCAATGAGCTATCATTGGACAACTGCTTCTGGATTTACCGGAATGCTGGAAGACAACTGTCCCCAATGCTGGCGAATTTATGTTGAACAAGGAGTAGAATCTGGACGATCATTTACGGTTGGCCCAGGATCCTATATATTGGATGAAAATAATGTTTGGTATAGACACCCCGATATTGTAGCAAACGTTCGTACTATTAATTGGACGAAGGGTTTCCAATTCTTTAGTTACCGATCCTGGGATGAGAACAGTTATTTTAATACTGCTGGACAATCCTTTTTTCAGGACAAGACAAAAGTCCCTCCTACACCAAACATTTTTAGTATTAGACCAAATAAACCATTATTGGCTATTAATGCAGTGGATTCGATGACTATGGAACTTAAAGTTTATCCCTCGACAACGAATGAATTAGGGTGGCTCATTATATATCGCTCAATGGACCCTACGGCAACGCCAGATATTGGTGAAATAATTTCGATTCAATATAAATCTGAGGATATAACATATACGGATTATTTGTCGGATACTGATTTAGTCTACCAGTATTTCGCAACCCAGACAGATAGATTCTGGAATGAATCGGAACCATCCAACCGAGTTTATACAACATCAGGACCAATGCCAGATAAATATAAAATTGCACAGAATTACCCAAACCCATTCAATGGGATGACAACTATTCCATTTGCAATTCCAGCCTACAGTCATGTTACATTATCAATAACGGATATTCGAGGCAATACAGTTGCGAAACTTATTGATCAGCCTTTACTACCCGGTAATCATACAATAAATTGGTATGGTAAGAGTGATGCAGGGAATCACCAGGCCTCTGGCGTGTACTTAATCTATCTAAATACAGGTGGCAAAGTAAAGAACTCTAAACGATTGATCTTTTTAAAGTAATAAAATATCAATTGAAATTAAGAATCGATTTCACAACAGTATTGTGAAACCTTCTTCGTACCTGTTTTATACCCGGTTTTTCGCGTGTTGGATGAACTCTATTAGTAAGTAATACAATTATCAGTTGTTGTTCAGGGTCTATCCAGAATGATGTACCAGTAAAGCCCAAATGTCCAAAAGTTTTATCTGAAAAATAATCTCCGGCACTGCTTGTTCCATCACGATCCGGTCGATCCCAACCATAACCTCTATTCGCTTCATCCACTGTGCTTTGTCTTGCTATAAAAAGATTGATCAAATCACGGTCCAGTATCTCTTTGTCATCTACTAGGCCCTGATTCAACAGCATCTTTCCATATTTCCCAAGGTCCTCTGCTTTAGAAAAAAGTCCTGCGTGGGCAGAAATACCACCGATCAGATTTGCGTTTTCATCATGCACATAACCGTGCGCAGGTTTTTTTGGGAAAAGATTAAATGACAACGTTTTCAGCGGCCCAACCAAGCCAGCAACAGTAACAGCAATCTTTTTCCGCAAGGAAGTCCTGCTAGTACCCACAGGTATTACGGTTCTTTCTGTTGGGGGGATTTGATGCAGATAGGCAACCGGCGGGTTATAGAATGTATGATTCATGCCTAATGGTTTGTAGAACCAGTTGGTTCCCAGAGCATCTAGGGTATTGCCACCTAGCTTTTCCAAAATTGTACCCAGAAGTATCATGCCCAAATCGCTGTACTTGTATTCAGTCCCTGGCTCATATGTAAGTCTTCTATTAATTATATTATCAACGACATCGCCCCTATTTTTATACTTGGTTTCCAGAAAATAACGATGGTAGGCACTGAGTCCTGACTCATGCAATAGTAGATGCCTGATGGTGATTGAATCTTTGCCGCCTTTATAGAAACCAGGGAAAAAATCACTGATTGGCTGATCAAGGGTAAGCTCTTTATCATCAATTAATTTCATTACAATAGGTGTTGCAGATACCACTTTCGTCACCGATGCCAGATCATAAATAGTTTCTGGTGAGACTTTCCTTGATTTATCATAGGTATGGTAGCCAAAACCCTTTGATACAAGTGTATTACCATGCCGCGATATGTATACTTGCGCTCCGGGAAAAACTTTTGCTTCTATTGCGCTGTCAAGGATCGACCAGGCATTGGAAAAATCAAAATCATCTTTAAGCGGATCTTGCCGATGTACAAGTACTTGATCACCCCTGGTTAACTTTCGATCTAATTCTACTGGTAAACGGCCAGTTATAGACACATCTGTAAGCAATGCATTTGCGGCAGCTTCAACTAAAACGCTACCGTAGCCGTATGCTGCAAGGTACGTATCAATATAATCGTAATCAGGTAAGTAAGGACTGCCAAAACTAACTGCGATATAGGGCAGTTTAATTTTATATAATTTTTTTAATAATCTGGCATGGCTGCGGTCAATTGTCGCAATCCCTTTATTCATTCTAATTCTAACTAAGATAGATACAATTGCCAGGTCAACGTCTTTGAGCTTGGCAGCAATTTCATCAATTTGTTTTTTATTCAGCTTTTCGGTGATGACAATTTCTTTTCTATCCGCATAAGCAACATCGATCCTCTCCTTAATGGGCTGTAAATACTTTTGCGAATTCTCGTCCAATGTAAGTACAACATGTGCAATCCGTTTAAAATCGGATATATGTTGCAATAGATTATTCTTGTCCTTGACAGCAGTGATAGATAATTGGGCAATGTCTGCCGCAATTTTCTTATGCACTGGATTGCCTATAACTTCCTCTGCTACATTCCATTCCTTTTTACCGCTATCCTGAAAAAGACCTAATTCTTCCTTTGCATACCAGATACGCTTCACGGATTCATTGATCCTTTCTTCTGTAATCCGTTCATTTTCAACTGCATCCATAATAGCCTTCATTGTTGTATCCACATCATGCGGTAACAGAATAAGATCCGCACCAGCCTCTACAGCACGCACACAAGCTTCACCGGGATCAATATCTTTTAAACCGCCCATTTCCATGGCATCAGTAACTATCAATCCTTCAAAGCCCAATCGCATTCTCAACAATTCATTGGTGATTACTGGTGAAAGGGTAGCTGGTTTTTTTGAACGGTCAATACCTGGTACGATTACATGTCCGGTCATAACCATTTTTACACCATGTTTAACAGCAGATTTGAACGGCGGTAATTCTATATTGGAAAAATCTTTTTTACTGCCGGGTATAATCGGCAGTTTGGTATGACTATCCGTTCCCGTATTTCCATGACCGGGGAAATGCTTAACACAGGCATATAAACCTTCTTCCTGGACACCGCGAATGAATGAATTACCAAAAATACTTACCGTACGTGGATCATCTCCGTACGATCGAAAATTTATGATGGGATTATCAGGATTATTATTTACATCCAGTACTGGCGCAAATATCATGTTTACCCCAAATGCTCGTGCTTCTATTGCTGTAATTTTCCCCTGTTGATAGGCCATTACATTTCGTCCGGTTGCAGCTATAGCCATATTTGTTGGGAAAAGTGTAGCACCATCATACCACTGTCCCAGTCCCCGTTCATAATCAGCAGCAACAAATAACGGTGTATCCGCCCAATCCTGAGCAATTTGAATTCGATCAAATGTTTCTTTTAGTCCACCACCATAAACGATAACGCCGCCCACACCTACTTTTGTAATCCAGCGCTGAAATTTTTCATTTTCTTCAGATCCTGGATCTGTTATATCTCCTTTTAATCTAAATATTATCATCTGGGCAACTTTTTGCTCAAGTGTAAGCAATTCCCATGGTTCTGGTATTTGTTCTTCTTTTTTAGTGAAGAATCCTTGGCAACCCATGACCATTAGCAAGGTAGCCAAAAAGATGTGAAATATTTGTACGGAAGGTGTTAATCGGATACGCTTCATGAAGTCGTGAAATTAATCGCTCTGGATCAACCAATCTATAACCAAATCAATCCTTGTATACCTCATTGATGAAAAATAGATTACTTTAGCGAATAACAAATATCCTTTTTATAGAATGAAGAAATCATATGAATTCTAATGATAGGCGGCCCGCGATTATTGGTATTGATGGTGGTGGCACTAAAGTAATAGCAGGAATTATTGAAAAACACCAAGATGTGTTCTACCTTAATAAATTTTCTTCAAATCGATACTACATTGAAAATCCTGATTTCGATATTGGTTTTTCGCCCGTTAGTATGGGCAACCAATTGCGCGAGTTAAAGGCCAATGAAATCAAACCTACAACTGCAGAAATAGCGCAAAGCAAACCAATAATTAATTCATTTCGGGATGTAATATTGGAATTAAAAATTAATAGTCCGGTATTAATCGGCATTGGTATGGTCGGACTAAAGACATCTGACAACCGTGGGATTGGTGCCATAGCAAATGGACCGAGAATGCCGAAATTCTGCGCTCATCTTGAGCAGTTACTTCAGGATGCAAATATTGGACTGAAATATCCCATAAGGCAACTGGGCAGTGATGCAGATTATTGTGGAATCGGCGAAGAATATGGCGATGGCGGTATGTTCAAGGATGTCCAGAATGCCTACTATTTAGGCGGTGGAACTGGTGCTGCAGATGCATTAAAGCTAAATGGTAAGCTCATCCCTTTTGATGACGCAAAATCATGGATTGCCAAAACCTGGGAAATAAAAAATGATCAAAATATTTCTCTTGAGACCTATACATCGGTAGGCGGTATTCAATCTCTCTATAGTAATTACGCAAAAATACCATTGAAAAAACTTCAAAAGGATTCAGTTTATGCCGATATCATTTTTTCCAAAGCCTTAGAAAATGAAGAAGCAGCATTATTAACTTTTGCTGGGATAAGTACATATATGGCTAAATTAATTTTTGAACGGTTAGAAACAATTTACAGTGGTTGGCAAAACCAATATGAATTCCTGGATCCAGATCATGAGGACCTGAAAGCCAATCATCCATATCAAAAAACATTATTAGACCGGATTATAATTGGACAACGGCTAGGTAAATTGCTGGATAAATCGCGCGAATCAGCCTTACTATGGAATCCGTTCCGAAAAAATTTATATAACAATATAGAACGATCTGATTCATTAACACTTGAGGCAAAAGATCATTACCTAGATGGGAATAATATTAGTCAAAATTTGATAATGATCTCACAATTAGACCACGCCCCAGTATTGGGCGCCGGAATAGCAGCGACACATAACATTCATGATTAATCAATGAATCCTGATATATTTTTAATAGATAAATAAAAAATTAATTATGGCTGAGAAAATTTTCATCACTGGCGCCAGCAGCGGCATAGGAGAATCATTGGCGTATTATTATGCGCAAAAACATGCCACCGTTGGTATAGCTGCCAGGAGAATTGAACAACTACAATCTGTTGCGAGAAAGTGTAATGACCTAGGCGGGAACTCTGTTGTTTACCATTTAGATGTTTCAGATCAGGATAACTGCAAAAAGGCAGCCGAAGACTTCCTTTCAGTAACTGGTGGCATAGATATAGTTATTGCAAATGCAGGAATTGGGGGTGAAGATAATATTTCTAGTGGTGACCCATCAGCGATAAATGACATACTAAAAATTAATATCCTTGGTGTAACCAATACTGTAATTCCATTTATACCTATTATGGAAAAACAAGGTTCAGGTAAAATTGGAATTATTAGTTCCATCGCCAGTTTTCGTGGATTGCCTGATCATGGAGGCTATTCTTCTAGTAAAGCTGCCTTACGCTTTTTAGCAGATAGTTGGGAACATAAACTTGTGCGCCACAAGATTACAATAACCACCATCCTTCCTGGGTGGATAGCTTCAGAAATGACGGCTAAACATGAATTCAAAATGGCGTTCCTGATGGATTCTGATAAAGCTGCAATTAAGATAGCAAATGCTATTCAGCGCGGAAAACGAAAATTAATACTACCCTGGCAATGGAATTTTATTGTCCCGATTTTCCGCTTGCTTCCACGTCAATTAATTCGTGCATTGACACCCTAAAAAGAATCTACCAAAAAATAAATAAAATCATAACTTGCATCTTTATATTACGTTAACGTAATATAATTAACTATAACGTTATGAACACAGATTTAATTACAAAAGATAAAATCTATACAGTACCTGAGCTAGCAAGAGAACTAGGTCTTACAGAACGTTCGATCCGTTTTTACGAATCAAAAGGACTGCTCTCACCAAAGCGAGCTGGGAACACCCGCGTTTTTACCTATAAGGACCGTGCCAGGCTCATAATCATCATGCGTGGAAAACGGACTGGTACTTCACTTGCTGATATTAAAAAAATTCTAGATTTGTATGATGCAGATCCCAAACATCACAAGCAGGCAAAAGCAGTACTTAACGGTATAAAAGAACGTATTACCATATTTGAAGAACAGAGAGAGGAACTGAAAATTGTTCTTGATGAATTAGAACTTATAAAAAACAATTGTCTGAAAATACTGGGTAAAGACAATAATAATCCTTCTGATTTTTAACTAAAAGATAACCAGTGACACGAAAAAGGAGAGATTAAATTGAGAAAAGAAATATTGACAGAAGAACAAATATTATTTCAAGGTGCAGTCCGTGAATTTGTGAAACGTGAGGTTGTACCCTATTATCCGCAATGGGAGAAAGACGGCATTGTATCGCGGGAGGTCTGGCTGAAAGCAGGTGAATATAATTTTTTAGGAATCGATGTGCCGGAAGCTTATGGCGGCAGTGGTATTGATGATTTCCGTTATAACAGCATTCTAATCGAAGAAGGTGCCAGGGCTGGAGCGACTGTGGCATTTAGCATGCAGAATGACCTCGTCATTCCTTATCTCCAGCGTTACGGTAATGAAGAACAGAAAAAGCGCTGGTTACCCAAATTATGTACCGGTGAAACTATCTCAACCATAGCAATGACCGAACCTGGAGCGGGAAGTGATCTGGCAGGTATTAGCACAACAGCAATATTAAATGGTGACCACTATCTGGTGAATGGTCAAAAAACGTTTATTACCAATGGTATCTTGAGTGATCTGGTCATTGTGGTTGTGAAAACAGATCCCGATGCCGGTGCCAAGGGAATGAGCCTGCTGGTTGTGGAACGGGGCATGGAAGGCTTTGAGCGCGGGCGGCAGCTAGAAAAAATAGGTCAAAAAGCCCAGGACACGGCTGAACTTTTCTTTAGTAATGTGCAAGTGCCAAAAGAGAACCTGTTGGGAGAAGAAGGAAAAGGATTTTATTACCTGATGGATAATTTACCCCAGGAACGCATGACAATAGTCGTAGGCGCCATTGCCGTGGTCGAAACGGTACTTGAATACACCATTGAATATTGTCATGAGCGCAAGGCTTTTGGTCAATCAATCGGCAAATTCCAGAACTCAAAGTTTAAACTGGCCGAAATGAAAACCGAGGAGGAAATTGGACGTACTTTTGTGGATGAATGTATTATGCTATTGCATGAAAAGAAACTCACTCCGGAAAAAGCTGCCATGGCAAAATGGTGGACATCGGACCTGCAGGTCCGGGTGGTTGACCAATGTTTACAATTGCATGGTGGGTATGGGTATATGCTTGAATATCCCATTGCCAAGGCATACCTTGATTCCCGGGTGCAAACAATCTATGGCGGAACCAATGAAATCATGAAAGAGATCATTGGGCGATCTTTGGGTTTTTAAACAGTAATTAACTTCAATAAATGAATAAGGAGTAAGAAGTATGGTAAATGAAGCTTTTATCTTTGATGCGTTGCGTACACCAAGGGGGAAAAGAAAAAATGGGGCTCTTAATGAAATCACCCCTGCGGATCTTGCGGCAAAATTATTATCAAAATTACAGCAAAAACACTCGCTTGATACTGCTCATGTTGATGATGTTGTTATGGGATGTGTTACACCAATAGGTGATCAGGGCGGCAATATAGGAAAAACTGCTGCACAATACGCTGGATGGGATGTAGACGTACCCGGCATGCAGGTCAACCGTTTTTGTGCAACTGGGTTGGAAACTGTTAACATGGCAGCAATGAAAATACGATCTGGTTGGGAAGATCTTGTTGTGGCAGGAGGAATCGAATGTATGTCCCGTACTCCCATGGGTTCTGATGGTGGCGCAATGGCCTTTGAACCAAAAGTAAATTTAAAAACTAGTTTTGTCCCACAAGGAATCGGAGCTGATTTGATTGCCACAATTGAAAACTTTAGTCGAGATGATGTGGATAATTATGCTTTAGAATCCCAAAAACGTGCGGCAAAAGCCACAAACAAAAAATATTTTAAATCACTGGTACCCATTGAAGACCAGAACGGCTTGAGCATCCTGGAACATGATGAACATATCCGACATGATATCACTATTGAAGGACTAAAAGGACTAAACCCATCATTTGAAATGATGGGAAATATGGGCTATGATGCTGTTGCATTACAAAAATATACAGATGTAGAGACAATTAACCATGTTCATACGGCTGGTAATTCATCTGGCATTGTGGATGGTGCTGCTATTGCACTGGTAGGATCCGCTGAAAAAGGTAAAAGATTAGGTATAAGACCAAGAGCAAAGGTATTGGCAGCCGCAACAGTAGCTACTGATCCTACTATAATGCTTACTGGGCCAGGGCCGGCAACAAAAAAAGCACTAAATAAAGCGAGAATGAGCATTAAGGATATTGATCTTATGGAAGTAAATGAAGCGTTTGCTGTGGTAGTGCTTCGGTTTTTACGAGATATGGAGCTAGATAGCCTGGATAATGTCAATGTTAATGGAGGCTCTATCGCCATGGGTCATCCATTAGGAGCTACTGGAGCAATGCTTCTAGGTACCGCATTGGATGAGCTCGAAAGGAGCGATTTACAAACAGCGCTTATCACTTTATGTGTGGGCGGCGGCATGGGGATTGCTACGATAATTGAACGGGTATAAGAATTAACTAATTAAAAGAACTGACAATGGCTTTCGATTACCAAAAGGATGAGCAGAATATTGTAACAGTCACAATGGATATGCCTGGAAGATCCGCAAATGTAATTAATGATGAATTTTCAAAGGCAATGATGACAACGGTAGATAAACTTGAACAGGAAGATTCTCTAGCGGGTGTCATCATCACTTCGGCTAAAAAAACATTTTTGGCCGGTGGTGATCTGGAAATGCTTTTCCAGCAAGAAGATCCCGAAGCTACTTTCAAACTAGTTGAAAAAGGAAAAGCTCTATCCAGAAAATTGGAGACCTTGGGTAAACCACTTGTAGCTGCAATTAATGGTACCGCTCTAGGGGGAGGATTGGAACTGGCTCTTTGTTGCCATTATCGTATCGTTATCGATAACCCAAAAATAAAAATTGGTTTTCCAGAAGTAACGCTAGGTCTGTTGCCAGGGGGTGGTGGAGTGGCCCGTCTGCCCAGGCTTATTGGACTGCAGTCTTCCTTTCCATTCCTGATGGAAGGCAAACAAGTAAATCCAATAGCTGCTATGGAAGCAGGTATCATTGATGAATTGGCTACAGACCAAAAAGATATGTTTGAAAAAGCACAAGATTGGATCCTCTCGAATCCAGGATCTGCACAGCCCTGGGATAAAAAAGGATATAAAATGCCGGGCGGCACACCACAACATCCACAAATCGCCCAGATGCTGGCCATTGCTCCAGCCATGTTAAAAAAGAAAACAATGGGTAATTACCCAGCGCCAGAGGCAATTATGACAGCGGCAACGGAAGGTGCTCTCGTAGATTTTGAAACAGCCAGCCGAATTGAATCACGGTATTTTGTAAAACTTGTAACGGGCAAGGTTGCAAAAAATATGATCAATGCTTTCTGGTTTCAATTAAATGAAATTAATTCTGGTGCCAGCAGACCAAAGAATGTAAAGCCAACAGAAACAAAAAAACTGGGAGTCCTTGGTTCTGGACTGATGGGTCACGGCATCACATACGTTTCTGCACTGGCAGGTTTGGAAGTGGTTATGACAGATTCTAGCCAAGAATATGCAGAAAATGGACTATCTCGGATTAAGACAATATTGAATGAAGGAATAAAACATGGTCGAACAACAAAGGAAAAAGTTGATGAAATACTAAACCGAATCACAGCGACTGCTGATTATAAAAAACTAGCTGACTGCGACTTGATAATAGAAGCCGTATTTGAAGATCGCGAATTAAAGGGTAAGGTAACTGGAATGGCTGAAAATATTATGGACTCAAATGGCGTGTTTGCATCCAACACTTCTACCCTGCCAATCACAGGTCTTGCAAAAAAATCTATTCGTCCAGAACAGTTTATTGGCATTCATTTCTTTTCCCCCGTTCACAAAATGAAACTGGTGGAAATCATAATAGGGGGAAAGACTAGCGCTGAAACCATAGCGAAAGCATTTGATTATGGTTTAAAAATCAGAAAAATACCAATTGTTGTGAACGATAGTCGTGGTTTCTACACTTCCCGTGTTTTTTCCAAGTATACTAATGAAGGGTTAGCTCTTCTAGCTGAAGGGAATCACCCACAAGCCATTGAATCTGCTGGCAAGAAGGCAGGAATGCCGGTCGGCCCTCTGGCTGTAACTGACGAGGTAAACCTAGGTTTAGTAGCCAGGATCAGGAATCAAACCAGAAAAGATATGGCTGAAGAAGGAAAGGAACTGCCTCCAGTGCCAGCCGATGCAGTGATTGATTTGATGACAGAGCAGGTCAACCGCCTTGGCAGAGCCAACGGTGGCGGTTTTTATGAATACCCAGAAAATGGTAAAAAATACTTATGGCCGGATCTACAAAAGCACTTCCCTCCTGCCAAATCTCCTTTAACCCAAGATGAAATGATAGAGAGAATGTTATTTGCACAGGTAATAGAAACAATTCGCTGTTATGAAGAAAATGTTGTTACCTCAGTCGCAGATGCAAATATTGGCAGCATATTCGGTTGGGGATTTGCTCCATTCAAAGGTGGTACACTACAGTTTATAAACGATTATGGAATCCAGGAATTCGAAAAACGAGCTCAGGAACTGGTCAAAAAATATGGAGCGCGTTTTGCGCCGCCCAAATTGCTAGTAGAAATGGCTGCAAATAACCAAACATTCTAATAGATAAATATTAACTTAATTATGTCAAGCCCACTTTCCTCTCTAAAAATTCTGGATTTTTCCACGCTACTTCCAGGCCCATTTGCTACTATGATGCTCGCTGATATGGGAGCAGATATTTTGTGGGTGGATGCTGTAAAAGGAAATCATCTTAATCAAGAAAATGCCAGATCGGTTTCCATGCGTGAATACCTGGGTAGATCAAAACGATCTATCGCTCTTGATTTAAAAAGACCAGAAGCTATTACTATTGTAAAACGTTTAGTAAATGAATATGATATTATTGTTGAACAATTTCGTCCTGGTGTAATGGAACGATTGGGTTTGGATTATAAAACGATTTGCAAAATACAGCCCAGAATTATCTACTGTTCTATCACTGGTTATGGTCAAACAGGTCCTTACAAGGATCGCGCAGGTCATGATATTAATTATCTGGCCACTGCAGGAGTAAGCAGTCATAGCGGTCGAAAAGAAAATGGCCCAATTCTTTCTGGCGTTCAGATAGCTGATGTCGCTGGTGGATCTCTGCATGCAGTGGCAGGCATCTTGGCAGCGGTAATTCAACGAATACAAACAGGTGAAGGTCAGTACCTAGACATTAGTATGACAGATGGATCTTTTGCATTGAATTCCATTCACGGTGCAGAATACTTGTCCGGAGGGTCCGAGCCGAAACTGGAATCCACCTTGTTGAACGGAGGCAGTTTTTACGATTACTACGAAACCAAAGATGGGCGTTACTTTTCGGTAGGCAGTATGGAACCAAAATTTTTCCAACAATTATGTAAGGTTCTTGAAAAAACAGGAGATGTTAAAACAGAATCAGGTCTGCAGTCAAAGGATGTAAAAGAATTAAAATTTCAAATTGCCAGTACATTTAAGCAAAAGAATTATAAAGATTGGTGTAAAACGTTTTCAGCTGTGGATGCTTGTGTTGAACCAGTATTAACATTTACTGAAGCAGTGCACCATCCACAACTAAAAGCTAGAAAGATGATTGTGGATGTTCCTGCAGATAATGGTTCCTGCAATAAGCAAATTGGCAACCCGATAAAATTCTCATTATCAGAAACAGATTACAGGCATATCGGCGTACCACCTGGGGCACATTCAAAAGAAATTTTATTGGAAATCGGTTTTACTGAATCCGAATTAAAAATATTGTTTGACCAAGGCGTTGTTAGTTAAATGGCAAAAAATAAAATAGTAAAAATTGGCTGCGCTTCCGCTTTTTGGGGCGATACCAGTAGCGCTGCACCACAATTAGTATATAGTGGCAACATAGACTATCTTGTATTTGATTATCTAGCTGAGGTAACCATGTCCATCCTGGCCGGTGCAAAATTGAAAAATCCTGATATGGGTTACGCCACTGATTTTGTTAGACACATGTCGCCCCTTTTAAGTGAAGTGAAAAAACGCGGGATCAAGGTCGTTAGTAATGCCGGAGGAATTAACCCGGAAGCATGTCGGGCAGTTGTTATGGAAGAAGCAAAAAAAGCCGGATTAGAATTAAATATCGCCCTGGTCAAAGGTGATAATCTAGTTAGCCAACAGAAACAATTGCATGAATTGCCGGTCACTGAATTGGAAACAGGTCAAACCATGCCTGATGGCATTACAAGTATTAATGCGTATCTGGGCGCTACAGGTATCCAGCATGCACTGAACGAAGGCGCAGATATGGTTATTACAGGAAGGTGTGTGGACAGCGCTGTTGTTCTCGGACCACTTATGCATGAATTTGGTTGGACAGCGCAGGACTATGACCTGCTGGCTACCGGTAGTTTAGCCGGTCATATTATTGAGTGTGGTGCACAGTGTACAGGCGGCAATTTTACAGATTGGCACTTAGTAGATAATTTTGACGATATGGGGTTTCCCATTGTGGAAGTCGAGTCAAACGGCGATTTTATTGTAACCAAGCCCAATGGCACAGGTGGTATTGTTTCATTCGGTTCTGTAGCAGAACAGTTTCTTTATGAAATTGGAGATCCTAGAGCCTATATCCTGCCTGATGTGGTTTGCGATTTTACCAATGTAACCATGGAAGAATTAGAACCTAACCGTGTTTTGGTTCGCGGCGCTAAAGGACTTTCACCAACAGATACATATAAAGTGTCCGCAACGTACTTAAAGGGCTATCGAATAAGCATAGCTGTTATTATTGTCGGAATTAAAGCCACGGAAAAAGCCCAAGTTAGTGCCGAAGCAATCATTAAAAAAACGCAGCGTATTTTCAGTGAAAACGGATGGTCGAATTATGTGGATAAAAAAATATCAATTATAGGCACTGAAGTTACTTATGGCGATAATGCCAGACCCACTCAACCGCGTGAAGTATTGTTGCGGATCATGGCTACCCATGAACATAAGGAAGCCTTGATTTTACTTTCCCGCGAAATAGCACAGGCTTCAACCGGCATGACGCCTGGGTTCACAAATATGCTTGGCGGAAGACCTTCTGTGTCACCATCTATACGTTTGTTTTCTTTTCTAATACCAAAAAATAATGTGAAGATAACCATTGATATCAACGGAAAACAACTTTCATCCGATTTACACAATGAAGGTGGATTTGAAGTTGATGAAATATCAAATGAACCTGTAGTTTTTGATAAGGCTGAAACAACAGATGCAGAGGTACCTCTGGTTAAGCTTGCTTACGCCCGTAGCGGTGATAAAGGCGACCATGCCAATATAGGTGTAATCGCCAGAAAATCTGAATTCCTGCCATATATTAGAGCTTATCTCACACCTGAAAGAGTTGCCGCATATTTTGCACACGTAGTCAAAGGAAAAGTTGATCGGTGGGATCTGCCTGGGATCGGTGCGCTCAATTTTTTGCTAAGGAATTCCCTAGGCGGTGGTGGCATGGCCAGTTTAAATGTAGATCCGCAAGGTAAAGCATATGCCCAGCAGCTCCTGGATATAATTATTCCGGTTCCACGGAAAATCGCAGAGGAGGTAAATAAATAAACATGAGTTACAACAGCGTTTTCAAAGATGGCTTATTCTCAGAAAATAATATTATCGTCACCGGTGGCGGTAGCGGCATTGGGCGCTGTACCGCCCATGAACTTGCCGCACTTGGCGCCAACGTCATAATTGTTGGCCGTAATCAGGATAGACTAGAAAAAGTCAAGGTAGAAATTGAATCATCTGGTGGGAATGCCATTAGGTTTTTATGTGATATTCGAGATGAGGATGCGGTAATACAATCCGTTACAGAAATATATAAACAATGTGACAAAATTCATGGATTGGTAAATAATGCCGGTGGTCAATTCCCATCCCCAGCAGAACATATTTCCCAAAAAGGGTTTGAAACAGTCGTTCGTACAAATCTTGTGGGCGGGTTCTTGTTTTGCCGAGAAATCTACAATCAAGGAATGATAGACTCTGGTGGCGCCATTGTTAATATAACCGCAGATATGTGGAATGGTATGCCTAGTATGAGTCATTCTGGAGCGGCTAGAGCAGGTATGGACAACCTTACAAAAACACTGGCTTATGAGTGGGGTCATTCCGGCGTTCGTGTCAATTCAGTTGCGCCGGGATATATTGCTTCTAGCGGCTTGGACACTTACGAAGGAATCATTAAAAAAATTATACCCAGGTTAAAAGAATCCGTTCCCCTAAAGCGAATGGGTACTGAATCGGAGGTTAGTACAGCGATTTGTTTTTTACTTTCGGAAGCTGCTGCCTATATAAATGGATCCTGTATCCGTGTAGATGGCGGTTCACCATTGGGGAATAGTCTTTGGCCACTTAAAGAAAGTGATAAATACGAGCCATACGATGGCTTTCACCTTTCAAAATTACCTGATATACTTGATGGTCGATTATAAACATAATGAATTGTAGGTAACGAAAATGGCTGTATATGAATCCAAAATAAATAATGATTCAAACACCTATTTAACAAATCGTGCTGAAATGCTGGCATTGGTACAGAAATTGCGCAATATCGAAAGTCGAAGTGGCGAACTTTCTGAGCGTCGGCGTCCGCGTTTTAAGGAACGTGGTCAACTAACCCCTCGGGAACGACTCTCCTCCCTAATGGATCCAAATACGGAATTTGTCGAGCTCTATAATATGGCAAATTATCTGGTAGAGGATAATAATCCTGAAACAAGTATACCAGGAGCCAGCATGATAGTTGGTATTGGCTTTGTGAACGGTATCCGTTCCCTGGTATTTGTTGATGACAGTGGAATTAACGCAGGTGCTTCTACATCTAAATCTGTTGAAAAAGCACTTGGCAGCCTGAAAATTTCTTTAAAGCAAAAACTACCTTTTATTCACCTTGTGGAAAGTGCCGGAGCAAACTTAATGAACTACACTGTTGAGTTATGGGCCAATGGTGGTGGTATGTTCTATGGCTTAGCACGATTAAGTGCTGCAGGAATTCCTACTATTGCAGTTTTACATGGATTATCTACTGCCGGCGGCGCCTATCAACCTGGAATGAGTGATTATGTTATTGGTGTAAAGAAAAATGGCATGGCCGCACTGGCTGGTCCGGCTCTTCTACGAGCGGCGACAAATGAAGTAGCGAATAATGAAGAACTAGGTGGTTCGGAAATGCATGCGACTGTATCTGGACTAGTAGAATACCTTGGGGATGATGATGCACACGCTATAAATATTACTAGAGATCTTATTGGACGGCTTGACTGGAATAAAAACCAGAATATCCAAGTGAAGAAAGAATACAATGAACCGTTATACAGTGCTGATGAAATTGCCGGTATTGTACCATTAGATTATAAAAAACCATACGACGTTAGAGAAGTTGTTGCGCGCATTGTTGACAGTTCTGATTTCATTGAGTTTAAACCACGTTATGGTTTTACTACTCTATGTTTTCAAGCAGAGATCAAAGGCCACAGCTGTGCAATTATTGGAAACAATGGGCCGATAGATCCAAATGGAGCCACCAAGGCGGCACAATTTTTCCAACTTTGTGATAAATCTGATATTCCTTTGATTTTCTTGAATAATGTTACTGGCTACATGGTCGGGAAAAAGTATGAACAGGCGGGCATGATCAAACATGGAGCTAAGATGATTCAAGCAGTATCTAACGTAAGCGTGCCAAAGATAACACTTTACATAGGTGCCAGTTTCGGTGCTGGTAACTATGGTATGTGTGGTTATGCCTATGAACCGGATTTTATATTCTCCTGGCCCAATGCAATGACCGGTGTTATGGGTGGAAAACAGGCAGCTTTAACCATGAAACAGGTTATGATCGCCTCAGCGAAACGACGAAAACAGAAAATCGACGAAGAAGAATTAAATACGAAAGGAAAAGCCATTACCAAACATTTTGATGACCAAGCAAATGCTTTTTACACATCTGGTCGATCACTCGATCAAGGCATAATTGACCCAAGGGATACCAGAAAATTATTGGGCTTTCTTCTTGAAACATGTTGGGAGGCAAGAAATCGCACCCTTAAGCCAAATAGTTTTGGCATTGCCCGCATGTAGTGGAATCTTATGTAATAACTGTGAGGAGGATATCATGACTAATCTACCGCATACAAAAAATCTAATATTAGACCTTTCAAATGACTGGCTCACTATCTGGTTAAACCGCCCGGATAATCGCAATGCTCTTTCAGATGAGATGATTGAGGATTTCAATAATGTTTTTAAATCAGTTCGTGATGACCGTTCGGTAAGGGGAATTACCTTCCGGGGTAAAGAAGGAGTATTCTGTGCCGGTGCTGATTTAAAAGCGATCAAATCCATATTTGATGGAAAATCAAAAAAAGAAGATGTTATTCGATTTAGCGTTGCAGCGGGTAATTTCTTTGAATCTATAAATGCTTTACCACAGGTAACAGTAATGGTAATTGAAGGAGCCGCCATGGCTGGCGGTCTTGGTCTGGCTTGTACTGGTGATTTTATTATTACACATAAGGATACTCGTTTTTCTTTAACTGAAACGATGATTGGATTGACACCCGCACAAATTTCACCCTTTGTTATCCAGAGATTGGGTTTTGCAAAAGGAAAACAACTAATGCTAACAGCGGCACATTTTAATGGCGAAGAAGCTGTAAAAATTGGCCTTGCTGATTTTGCTGGTAATACAGAGTCTGAACTTGAAGAGCTTGAACAAAAAATTAAAACTCAGGTATTAAAATGCGCACCAGGCGCAGTTGCGGAAACAAAACGGTTGATTGGACTTATTGCGAATATACCGAGGGAAGAAATGGTAACCATAGCAGGTGAGAGTTTTGCTGAACGGGTATTAAGTGATGAAGGTCGTGAAGGTGTTGCTTCATTTCTTAAAAAGCGGAAACCGGGATGGGCATTATAAAGCAAAGTAATCATTTGAGACCTCTAAGATAATTTACATTGTAAGGAGACGCTATGCGATTCACAGAAGAACACAAAGCCTTATTTAAAACAGTTCAGGAATTTGTTGAAAATGAAATCAGACCTTACGCGAATGAATGGGAAGAAGCTGGAATTTTTCCAGCCCACGATTTATTCAAAAAAATGGGTGATTTGGATTTATTAGGTATCACAAAGGATACACAATATGGTGGAATGGGACTGGATTATAGTTATGGTATGGTTTTCGCAGAGGCGCTTGGACATGCAGGTGATAGTGGTGCTATAACGGGCATCGGCGTTCAAACGGATATGGCTACGCCAGCATTAGATCGCTATGGCACCGATGAACTAAAAAAAGAGTTTTTGGTTCCGGCCATAAGCGGTGATTATGTTTCTGCAATAGCTGTGAGCGAAGCCAGTGGTGGTTCCGATGTAGCTGCAATAAAAACTACTGCAAAAAAAGATGGTGATGACTATATCATTAATGGTCAGAAAATGTGGATCACTAATGCCACTCAGGCAGACTTTTTTTGTACCCTTGTAAATACAAGTGATGGTAAGCCACATAGAAATAAATCACTAATTATAATCCCTGCAAAAACACCAGGTGTAAGCGTCGGAGACAAAATAGATAAAATAGGGTTACGTTCCTCAGATACAGCACCGGTTTATTTCGACAATGTTCGTGTACCGCAACGATTTAGAATTGGTGAAGAAAATGCGGGCTTCACCATGCAAATGCAACAATTCCAGGAAGAAAGACTATTCGCTGCTGCTGCCTTATTAGTTGGAATGGAAAGTTGTATTAAACAAACAATTGAGTATTGTACTGATCGACAAGTCTTTGGTAAACCTTTAATTAAAAATCAAGTTATACAATTTCGACTAGCGGAATTACAGACAGAGGTTGAGGCCCTTCGTGCACTTACCTACCAAGCCTGTGAAGAATATATCAATGGCGAAGATGTAACACGATTAGCTTCCATGGCCAAGCTTAAAAGTGGTCGTCTCATAAGAGAAGTCGCTGATTCATGCCTTCAATACTGGGGGGGTATGGGTTTTACTTGGGAAAACCCAATTTCCAAGGCCTATCGCGATGGTCGCTTGCAATCAATAGGCGGAGGAGCTGATGAGGTCATGTTAGGCATCATTTGTAAGTATATGGATATCCGTCCTGAGTAAAAAATTACCTGCATAGGAAAAGAAAACCATGAAACTGGATTTTGACAGCACAAGGTTACCCAGCCCATTTTATACTGAGGAGCATACACAATGGCGCGAATGGACTGTGCGGCCTTTTGTTGATAAGGAAATAATTCCATATGTCGATGAGTGGGAAGAACAAGGCGATCTACCGGATGAATTATGGCAAAAAGCGGCAAAAGCTGGTCTATTCCAAATTGGTTATCCTGAGAAATATGGGGGAGTTAGCGAGGGGGTAGATATTTTTCATATACTTATAACAATTGAAGAATTGGCTCGATGTGGTGCGGGAGGTGTTTACGCAAGTTTAATGGTCCAAGGCATTGGTTTACCTCCGGTAGTAAATTTTGGCTCGGAGTCCATGAAGAAAACAGTAGTACCTAGTGTATTGAATGGTACGAAACATATATGCTTAGCAATCACTGAACCATCAGGTGGTTCAGACGTTGGAAATCTGAAAACAACAGCAACTCGGGACGGCAATCATTATATAATTAATGGTGCCAAAACTTTTATCACTGGCGGTCTGCGCGCTAATTGGTTCACAACCGCTGTGCGTACTGGTGGTGATGGTATTGATGGTATTTCATTAATCTTGATACCGGCCGATGCAAAAGGAATTTCACGGAATTCTGTGGGCAAAAAGCAAGGTTGGTTATGTTCAGAGACAGCAAGCATATATTTTGATAATGTCCGCGTTCCTGCCGATCAGATTATCGGTGCGGAAAACAAAGGATTTAAACCTATTGTACATAATTTTAACAATGAGCGGATTGGAATGGTCGCTGCTTGCCTGGGAGCCTCACGCGTATGCCTAGAAGAAGCTGCCCAGTGGGCCCAGGATCGAAAAACATTTGGTAAGTCATTATCAAAACACCAAGTAATTCAGCACAAATTTGCCGAGATGCTGCGCAAAATAAATGCCACACAAGCTTACATGGATGTATGCGGCTGGCATATTAAAAACGGGACCCCCGATGCAGCAGATATTGCCATGTTGAAAGTACAAGCGTCCCAGACAATGGAATTTTGTGCCCGTGAAGCCATGCAGATCATGGGTGGCATCAGTTATGTACGTGAGTGCCGGACAGAAAGAATATACCGTGAGGTTCGCGTAATGGCCATTGGTGGTGGTTCGGAAGAGATCTTGCGGGATTTGGCCAGCCGCCAGATGGGACTGTAAAGAAAGGAAAAGTAATGAGTACATTAAAAGATAAAACAGTATTTATTACAGGAGCCAGCCGTGGAATTGGTAAAGCTATAGGATTGAGACTCGCTAGCGAAGGCGCGAACATAGTAATTGCTGCAAAAACAATTGAACCTCATCCAAAATTACCCGGTACAATTTTTACTGCTGCGGAAGAAATGGATGCAGCTGGCGGAAAGGGACTTCCTGTTTGCACGGATATTCGTTTTGAAGAACAGGTACAGTCCGCTGTGGAGAAAACTATAGAAACCTTTGGCGGAATTGACGTTTTGGTAAATAATGCTAGTGCTATTCAGCTTACCGGAACAGTGGCAACTGAAATGAAAAGATACGACCTTATGCACCAGATTAATGTCCGTGGTACATACATGACATCAAAGCTGTGTATTCCACATTTAAAGCAAACGCCCAATCCTCACATTCTCAATCTGTCTCCACCACTTAATATGGAAACGAAATGGTTCGCTCCTCATGTAGCTTATACCATGTCCAAATTTGGAATGAGTATGTGTGTCTTGGGAATGGCCGGTGAACTGCAGGACCAGGGTATCGCAGTTAATGCATTATGGCCCAAAACTGTTATTCAAACAGCTGCAGTGCAAAATCTCTTGGGTGGGGATGAAATAATGCGGAAGGCTCGTACACCAGATATCATGGGTGATGCTGCTTATACCATTTTGAGTAAGAACAGCCGTACTTGTACAGGTAATTATTTCGTCGATGAAGATTTGTTGAGATCAGAGGGAATCACTGACTTTGGCAAATATGCTCAAGTTCCAAGAGATGAGTTAATGCAAGATTTCTTTTTATAAGTTCTTTCAGGCATACATATTATCTATCAAATCCTGATAATGATCAATAACAACCTTGCGTTTTACTTTTAACGTTGGAGTTACTTCGTCTTTATCCTGATCTAACTCCTCTTCCAGAATACGGAATTTCTTGACAGTTTCATAACTGGCTAAATCAAGATTTAATACAGATATTTCATGATGCAATAGGTCCAGTACTTCTTGTTTTTTTGATAAATCGGCCAAATCTTGGTACATTATTTTTTTATCCCGTGCAAACTTGGCGATTTCATCTTCATCTAGAGTAACCAGTGCTGTAAGATATGGTTTTTTATCGCCATAAACCATAGCCAAACTTATGTACGGACTAGTCTTTAGCAGATTTTCAATATTTTGTGGTGCTACATTCTTTCCACCTGCAGTGATGATGATATCTTTTTTTCTATCAGTTATAAATAAATAACCTTCTTCATCTAAGTGTCCAATATCACCAGTATGCAACCAAATATCGCCCTTTTCGTCAGGTATTAATAATTCACTGGTGGCATCTTCATTTTTGTAATATCCAGAAATATTTTGCGGACACCGGGTACATATCTCCCCATCCTCTGCAATTCTTATTTCAGTACCAGGCAACGCTTGTCCTACAGAACCTATTTTTGCTTCCCCAATTTTATTTCCAGTTACTATTCCCGTTGTTTCAGTCATTCCATATCCTTCATAGATATCAAGACCAACCCAATGAAAATACCGGATAATATTTGGCGAAATCGGTGCAGCACCTGACAACAAGAACCGAATATTACCACCAAACATATCCTTTATTTTTCTATAGACGAGGAAATGTGCTAATAATCTGTTGAGTTTGAGCCACAGGGAAGGTTGAAGGCCTTTATCTTTCAATTCTGTATACTTTTTACCAACTTTCAAGGCCCAGTCATATATCGTTTTCTGTAATAAGGTTGCATCTTTTATCGCGATAGAAATTCTAGCATAGAATTTTTCAAATACTCGCGGGGTGCCAAACATAATAGTGGGTCCAGTTTGTCTAAGGTTATAAGGCATATCCTCCAAACTATCTGCAAAAACTGTGACATAACCTGAATACAGTTTTATAAAATGGCCTAATAATCGCTCAGCAATGTGCGATAGTGGTAAATATGATATTCCCAAATCACTTCTATCAGTAGGCAACATATCGGGTAAATGCTTTGCTACAGAAATTACGTTATGACTGTTGAACATACCTGCTTTGGGATAACCTGTAGTTCCTGATGTGTAAGTAAAACTGATGATGTCTTCCGGTTTAACCGATGCTAAACGTTCTTCAAATTTTCCTGGATTTTTTCTGCGATGTGTTTTGCCCAATTCACGATAATCATTAAGAGTAATCACATTCGGTAAATCGTGTGGATAATATTTGTCTATTACTATCACCTTTTTTACCAAAGGCAGGTCCTTCCAGATTACCAGCATTTTATCCAACTGTTCTTGATCCTCGGCGAACACCACCTTACTCTCACTATGTTTTACAATGTATTTAACCTGTTCTTCAGTATTCGATGGATATACCGGTGCTGTAATACAACCGATACCCATAATTGCCATATCCAATATGACCCATTCCATTCGAGTCTCACTGAGGATAGAAATCTTATCACCGGATTTTAACCCTTCTGCGATTAAAGCGTGGCCTATATCTCGGGACCAGTTACCATAATTACCCCAAGTATGAGCTTCCCACACGCCTCTATGTTTACGCCACATGGTAACATCATCTCGATAATTTTCAACGTTATACCAAAAAAGTTTTGGCACCGTGTTTATACGGGTAGTATCCGGTTTATCCATTATCCTCCCCAAAGATCGGCTCGGCGTGTGTATTTACCCTCACCCAAATACTGTTCACGCACTTTTTCTTCATCAAGGAGATCTTCGTATGTACCGCTTAAAAAGATTTTACCAGTTGTAAGCACATAGCCATAATCTGCGATTTTCAAGGCATGGTTAACGTTTTGCTCCACCAATAGTATTGTTACGCCGGAACGGTGTAGTTCTTTGATCGTTGCAAAGATATCCTGGACCAACAATGGTGAGAGTCCCAATGAAGGTTCATCCAACAGCAAGAGTTTTGGTTTGAGCATCAACGCTCGGGATATAGCCAGCATTTGTTGCTCCCCACCACTCAGGGTACCGGCACGCTGTTCTTGACGCTGGCGTAAAACAGGAAAATGTCTATATGCCTCTTCCATTCTATCACGTAACAAATCCTTTTCTTTTATCAAAAATCCGCCCATAAGAAGATTCTCATAAACAGTGAGTTCAGGAAAAATTCGGCGCCATTCAGGTACATGACTAATGCCCATAGCTACAATGTCTTCGGGATCTTTCCTATCGATACGAATATCATTGAAATGAATGGTCCCATTTTCTGGTTCAACCAATCCGCTTATGGTTTTTAAGATCGTTGTTTTACCAGCGCCATTAGCACCAAGTATAGTTACAAGTTGCCCTTCCTTCACTTCCAGAGACACGCCATGCAAGGCTTTTACTTTCCCATAATAAGTTTCAACACCAACCACTTTAAGCATCAGCTGTTTCTCCCAGATAAATCTCGATGACTTTTGGATGGTTTTTTACCTCTTCAGGTTCACCAAGAGCAATTATTTCTCCCGAATCTAGGACGCAAATACGGTCCGATATGCTCATGACCAAATTCATGTCATGCTCTACCAATAATACCGTAATACCAAGATCTTCCCTGATATCCCTAATGATGTTGGCTATTTCTCGCGTTTCTTGGTCATTCATCCCTGCCGCGGGCTCATCCAAAAGTATTAATTTCGGTTTTGAGACTAATGCCCTGGCAATTTCGGCTAGTTTCTGAATACCAAAAGGCTGACCAAGCATATATTTTTGCTCGTAATTAGCAATTCCCAAGAAATCCATTATATCCAGTACCATTGCTTCTTCAATTTCTCTTTGATCCTGAGAAAGCCACCGCCGTATAGTAGCCTTAGCATCTATACGACTATGTGCTCCTAGGAGGATATTGTCCAAAACAGTCATGAAGGGAATATTCTGAACATTTTGAAATGTCCTTGAAATTCCCGAATCAATAATATTATGGGGTCGTTTCCCCAAGAGGTTATCACCATTAAAATATATTTTTCCACCCTGCGGTTTATTGAAACCGTTTATACAATTAAACAGTGTTGTTTTGCCGGATCCATTAGGACCAATGAGGGAAAATATTTCACCCTTTTCTACGGTAAAGGATACCTCATCCAGCGCAACAACACCAGCAAATCGCATTGTTAGGTTTTCAATGATCAGGTCAGCCATAAACAAAAAGGGCTCCGATAATAATTGGAGCCCTATATATCTATTGAGATTTATTCAAGCCAATCAGTAATTACCACCTGTTCACCATTTTGCATTTGAACAAGTTGCACTTTATCAACACCAGCATGATCATTACGGCTAAAGGTAATAGGTGGAAATGATCCAACATCCCAATTCTTAAATGTTTCTAATCCTCTCACCAAACTCTTCCTGGTAGGATTTCTCCCTGCACGCTCTAAACCTTCCACCAAAAGTTGTGCTGTGGCAAAACCATAGTAGTGATATAACCCTATGTACGGTTCAGGTATATCATACTTTTCACATAGTTCTCGGTACAAAATTGGTCCAGGCGCATCGGAATTCCACATATGTGCCCAATATGTAGCAGTAAAACCTTCCCCAGCAGAACCAGCTAATTTACCAACACGTGCGTCTACAGTTGGACCAGTACCAAAGAAGTTTGGCTTATAGTTCATAGCTTCTGCAGTTTTCATGACCGTAACTGGTTCGCGAACAATTCCGGCAATTATCACATCTGTGCATCCGCCCTTTAACAGGTTCATGGTTTGACCTTTAAAATCGATAGCACCACGCTGATAGGATTCTTTTTGCACCGTAATTTCATGTTCCTCTTCTGCTCTAGCAATACCCACTAAAACATTTTCACCATAGTCATCATCCTGGTATACAATACCAATTTTGGCATCTGAATTTTGGTTTAATATGTAATCCACCAGAATTTCACCTTGTATATCATATCCTGTATCCGTATGAAAAATCAGATCTCCCGCAACGCGGGATAGATCTGACATAGTTCCTGAATTCGTTGCCGGCGCAATCAGTGGCGTGCCTGTTTCTGATAGTATGGAACGGATTGCTTCACATGGAGATGTGCCGAGTATCTGATAGAGACAAAAAACCTGGTCTTTTTCAACCAATTTCTTTGTCGCAGCCACCGCCTTTTGCGGATTGTATTGGTGGTCCTCGACCAGCATTTTGATACTGCGACCGTGCACACCGCCTTGATCATTAATGTATTGAAAATACATGTTTGAACCACTCGGTAGGATTGCACCTAGTTCCTTCAATGGACCACTGAGATCCTGCACACTTCCAATAAGTATCTCGGTATCAGTTACGCCTGGTGCTGGTGCCCGCTTGACACAGCCTACAGCCAAGAGACCGATTATAATTAGAACACCTATTACTCTTTTCATAACAATTCCTCCTCCTTTTATTATTATGTAAAACGTTGCCTCGGATTAAAGGGGAATAACTTCCAATATATGCGCATTTTCAGCCACATACCATATAATCCCATAGGCTGGAATATAATAAACAAAAACATAATAAGTCCGAAAATGAGTGATTGAATATCGCCAGCCTGCGTATTGAACCAAAAGTGAATTTGGTCTTCAAGCAAGGGCACAAATAGATTATCCAATAGAACAATAAATAATGTCCCCAATACAACACCATAAATGGAACTGACACCACCCACTAATACCATGATTATAAAATATATAGATAACAAAATATCAAAATGATCCGTTGAAATAAATGAGCTGGTGTGCGCAAATAGAACACCAGCAAATCCAGCAAAAAGACCTGAGATAAAGAAAGCCAGCATTTTGTATTTAGCCAAGTTGATTCCCGCGGCCTCTGCAGCTTGTTCTGAATCACGAATGGCCATAAAGGCCCGACCAATTTTTGATTTAGCAATACGGCGACCAGCTACCACCGCAATTACAACAAATGTGTAAATTAAAAAGTAATTATTCCAATCAGTTTTGATGGTATATCCGAATAGTACTGGAGACGATACATCCAATCCACCTGAACCATGAGTCCATTCACGAAAAGCTATGATCATCCGCCTAACGATGAACCCGAATCCCATGGTTGTTAGTCCCAAGTACATTCCTGAAACGCGCAATGCAGGAAAACCGATGACAAAACCAAATAATCCAGCAACCAGCGGTGATAATATTAATGACAACGCAAATGGTACGCCAAACTGATCCACCATTATAGCTGATGAATAGGCACCCACGGCAAGGAATGCGGCGTGCCCCAGTGATAGTAATCCAGTAAAACCACTGAGCAAGTCTAACCCTACATTGAGGATAATGTAAATACCAGCCATATTCAGCACGAACAGGTAATATTTATAACTGAAGGACAACCCTTTTAAGATAAAGGGCAGTAAAAACACAAATATAATTAGTACTGGAATCCAATATAGATTTTCATCTTCGTAGCGACCCTTCATTAGACCTTTTTCACTTTCTCAACACCAAAAAGACCGTCTGGTTTAATCATTAACACGGCTATAAGTACGATCCAGGCAATAATGTCATTGATTTCTTTAATCCATTGAAAGTGAAAAGACAGTGTACCCATGCTAACTGTCTCGATTACTCCTAATATAACGCCACCAACAATGGCTCCAGGAATAGAGCCAAAACCACCTAAAACAGCTGCCGGGAATGCTTTTAACCCTAGAAAGCCCATGGTTGTATCTAATAACGCAATTCTTGGTGCCAGTAGGATGCCGCTGAGGGTTGCCACTAAAGCGGAGAAAATCCAGACTAATGAATAGACGCGCTTAATCGGAATACCCATCAACTGTGCCGCTATCGGATCTTCCGATGTAGCCTGCATGGCTATCCCCCACCGCGTATAATGAAAAATATAGTAAAAAATTATGACCAGCCCAATAGCACTACCAATAATAGATAGATCAAGAACTGATACAACAATGTTGCCGAATGATATTGCACTGTCTCCAAATGGAGAAAAGGGCAGTAAACTTATGGGACCGGCAATTATTGCTACTACAGCGCGAATAATTATTGCCAAACTAAGGGTAGCCATAATTACGGAAAATATCGGTTCATCTTTTAGCGGCCTATTAATAATAAAATCCAATATATAGCCAAATAATACAGAAAATATCATACTACCACCTAAAGCCACCAGAAATGTCCAGGCAGTAGGTGTTCCCGCAGCTGATAAAAATGTAGTCACAAAGAAAAAATTTACATAGGCCCCCACCATCATAAGTTCACCCTGGGCAAAGTTAACGACTTCGGTGGCCTTGAAGATCATGGTAAAACCTAGAGCTATCAGTGCATAGATAGAGCCCAACGCAATACCACTAATTATTTCTTGGGTTAATCCTGAAAAAAGATCGGTCATTTTAGCGTTGCTTTTCCTTTAAGCACCCTACCACCATTTTTATTTTTGACAACTACCGAAACATCAGGACCATTCGCAATACTATCAAAGATTAGCTCATCTTCTGGCAAGACGGGATTCAGAAAACGCACTTTAATAGAGCGTAATTGCGCAGGATTCCCATTATCAATTAGATGTTTAGCTGTTAATGCCATGGTACACATGCCCTGCAGTATTATACCAGGGAGCCCATTGGCCTTGGCATATTCCTGATCAATATGAATTAGATTAAAATCCAGGCTAGCACCAGCATAATAGTAAGGCATATATTTACCAATTATTGTATTTGATCGCTTTTCCTTAGCCATCATTCCCCCCGAATAACTAACGTATAGAGACCGGTACATACAGTTTGTCCATCCTGATTACTTGATGTGGTCTTGATCTCAAATATTCGATGGACCTTACCCGCCTGGTTGGTTTTGGTATAATTATTATCTATTACTGCAATTGTATGAATTTTATCTCCTGCACGAACAGGTTCGTGGAAATGATATTCCTGTTCACCATGCACTAAACGGGGCACCAGTTTTGAGAATTCTGGATCGAAATAAAGATGGTCCATTGCTGGCTGGCAATAAATCGCAGCAAATGTGGGGGGTGCGTAAGGATGGCCGCCATCAAGGGATTTTACAAATTCACGATCTGTATAATAGGGATTTTGATCATCCAATACACGCACGTATTCTTTGACTTTCTCATAACTGACTTCATAGTCAGATTCATATTTACGTCCAATTATATTATCGCCCAACATATGCTTATCTAGAAATAAGGATCAATTTACAAACCAATTTCCATTAATTAAATTATCAGCTGGGCAAGTTAGTAGGTTCATATAAATCTTAATTAATATTATTAAGATGAAATATTTTCCTTTTTCTGGTTATTAATTAATAATTCAATACCAAAAATTAATTTCCTAGCCGGATTCGATTTCGGAGGTATCTCAGGTTATATTTTTTCCGCGGCTTTAGCCATGGCAATACAAATAGCAGTGACACCACCCTTATCATGCGAAGTAAAAGCAACAGATACACGACACCAGCCAACTTGCATATCTGGATGGTGATCAACTTCTTCAGCTTTTTCCGCTAACCGGTTTACAAATCCTATACCATCCATATATGAATCGAAACTGTAGGATTTTGTAATTGCATTATTCTTAAAAACCCAACCATCCAGGTTACTCAGTTCGTCCTGTATTTGCTCAATACTCAAAAGGCTCATAGCGGCTTCCTTTCCACTTTGGGTAGACTTTTCATTGCTGTTAGCAGCCAATAGCAAGCAATGATAAATGCTACTCCTGTTGAAATCATCATGGCATACCAAACCCATTCTACTGGTTTATCCATTTGAAAAACAAATAAAAAGGCTAATGGCACAGAAACGCCAAGTACTCTGACAATAGTAATCACCAATACAGGCAAACCCTTGCCCATGCCCTGCAGCACGCGGCCTGTTGAAATACCGACCGCAATCAATGGGTAAACAAATGCAAATAACCTAAGAAAGGTAACAGCCACAGATATAATTACCCCTTCATTAGTAAAAAACCCAATAACATTTGGTGCGAAAAAATAAAGTAAAACCGATGAACCAAAAGTTATTCCAAATGCTGAGGAAATACCATATCGAACTGTATAGCGCAGCACATCATATTCCTTTGCACCAAAAAACATACCCACGAGTGTTGTAAGGGCTGCGGCAATTGAAAATATTGGTAAAAATACAAGCATATCTATTCGGCCAGCCACCTGGTATGCCGCAACAGTATCAGCTGAGAAATGGATTAATATTTTATTAAAGACACCTTGGCCAACCGCCATAACGACCATTGACAGTGATGCTGGAAAACCTACCTTAATAATATCCCGTAAAATAAATCGTGATGGTGAAAAATCTTTTAATCGAAATGTTATGTATGCATGTTCTTTTATAAATAACATATATATGAATACACAAAAAACAACGCACTGGCTGATAACAGTGGCCGCAGCGGCTCCCTTGATTCCCATACCAAAACCGATACCGCCATAATTATCTAGATTGAATATAAAGATCGGATCTAGTATAATATTTAGTATTGTACCAAGTCCTGCCACCATCATCGGTAATTTCATATTACCCTCTCCTGCTAATATGGAACGAAAAAATCCGGAGAATATCATAAAAGGCATACCTATACACATTACCCGAAGATAATCCCAACTGAGTAAAAGGATCTCTCCTTGGGCACCAAATAAAGATAAGATATGTTTACCGAATACTAAACCTAGCGAAGTTAGCAATACGCTAAAAAATAAAGCCATGGCCATAGCGTGTTCCGCACTATTATCTGCTCCCGCCTTATTATCTTTACCAATAAACCTGGCGATCGATGCTGTTACACCAGTTCCTAAACCCATTGTAAGACCCAGAACAAGAAAAAACAGGGGCATGTTAAAAGCTATCCCTGCGATCGCTTCGCCACCTAAGCGACCGATGAATATCATATCTACTATGTTATACAATGTCTGTATACCCATACCAGCCATTATAGGGATGGCCAATGTCCACAGCGCTTTTGATGGATTGTTTAGGAATTTATTGAGGCGGGAACCTTCTTTTTGCACAGAATCCATGAATACTAATTTAGGCTTTTTGTTCAAATGATAGATTAAAAAAGGACTGCGAATTAACTAGGGTGCAGGCGTAAATGGCCACAGCATAGGTATGAGAATCACTGCCATTACCCATAAAGTGATCGATAACGGTAGTCCCACGCGAATGTAGTCAGAAAATTTGTACCCTCCAGGACCATAAACCATCAAATTTGTTTGGTAACCAATGGGTGTAATGAAGGATGCAGATGCTGCATAACATATTGCAAAAATAAATGGACGTGGATCTAGGCCAAGATTTGCTGAAGCTGCCAATGCGATCGGGGTCATGATGATGGCTGTAGCCGCATTTGAAGAAACTTCTGTGAGAATCATTGCAACTAAATATACCATTGCTAGAAGAAAGGTCGCTTGCTGATGGTCAGGTACAAACCGTAAAAGATTGACCATTGTATTGCCAATCATTTTTGCTGTACCACTGGACTGAATCGCAATACCTAGCGGAATCAGGCATCCAATTAGAACTATTATTTGCCAATTAATAGCATTATATGCCTCTAGTGGTGAAATTACTCGGGCAACAAGTAAAATGGCCAAGCCAATTATCACACCTTTTAAAATGGGTACAAGGGATAACGCTGCAAAAAAAACAACTCCTATTATGACCAGGATACTCAACCACCAAAAACGGTGTTTTCGTAATGATCTTTCTACTTCTGTAAGTAAAATAAATCCGCCGGAATCACGCATCTCTCTTATCTTTTCCCTTGAACCATATACGAGAAGTGTATCAAAAGCGCGAAGAATAACATGGGCTATTTTCTTGCGTAGAATACCTCCCTCCCGCCTTATTGCCAGGACAAAACTGCCAAAACGACGACGAAAATTCGTATCCATCAATGACTGACCCACTAGGTCTGATTGATTTGTTACCAGGCACTCTACCAGCAGATTTTCCTCTTTTGTTAATTCTTCCTGGTTCAATTTTTCATCTGTGAGCATGTATACTTGTTCAACTTCCTTCATGCTGAAAAAATTTTCTACGGAACCGCGAACCAAAAGAATGTCCCCTGCTTCTAACGGTGTTTCTCTTAAATTTGTGGAGAGGAGCTTTTCATTTCTCTGAATACCTAATATAGTGACATCATAATTTTGGCTTATCTGGCGATCTAGGGTAGTACCACCCACCAACGGTGAATTATCGCCAATTCTCAGTTCAGTTAAATAACCACCCATATGATAACTTTTCGTTAAACTTGATGTGACTGTCCGAGAAGGCAATATACGGTACGCGACTACCACAACATATGTAAGGCCTACCACCAAAAGGAAAATACCATATCTTGAAAATTCAAACATACCCAGTGGTGTATATGGTCCGCTACTAACAAAGATGGAATTCACCAGCAAATTTGTTGATGTTCCAATCAGTGTGAGCGTACCACCCAAAATAGCAGAATAACTTAGGGGCATTAAAACTTTGGATGGACTGATATGGTATTTTTCTGCCATCCGAATTGTTACCGGCATGAAAATAGCAACGATGGCAGTATTGTTAACTAAAGCGGATGCTAGGGCAATGCATACCAAATAAACTGCCAGTCCAATAACAAGTGATCTGCTTACAAGCTGGTTTATTTTGATCACAAGGTATTCCAGCACTCCTGTTTTTTGCAGAGCATGGCTTAACACAAAAAGGATAGCAATAGTAATTACAGCTGGATTGGAGAAACCAGAAATACTTTCACCGGGGGTGAGTTGTCCGGTAATAAGAAGCATACTAAGTACCGTTAAAGCAACTACATCCATTGGCAATGCTTCACTTACAAAAAGTATAAAGGCCAATAGAATGATAAACAATACAATAAATATCTCGATGGTCATGGTATTTTAATCTGAAAATATATTAGCAGAAAGTAGCCCGAACACTACAATTCTACTTCGTCAATCTGTTCTGGATTCAGAAAAGCTTCTGCGTATTTTAGATATATTTTTTCCTGCACAAATACCTCGAATAATTCCGTATCGATATGGGCATCATTTTTCATGAAGCCAAGTATCCGCATAGCTTGGCTCAAAGTTTTTCCTTTTTTATATGGCCTATCGCGAGCAGTAAGTGCTTCGAAAATATCAGCAATGGCCATGATCTTCGCCTGGACAGACATTTCAGAATGGTTCAACCCTTTTGGATAACCGGTACCGTCCAGCTTCTCATGGTGACCGCCTGCGAATTCTGGTACATTGCGCAGATGCTTCGGATATGGTAATTGTTCCAGCATATCAATGGTGACAACTATGTGATCATTGATAATCTTTCTTTCTTCTGGCGTGAGCGTTCCCCTACTAATACAAAGGTTGTATACTTCATCCTCAGAAAAAAATGGTTTTGTGCTGCCATTATCCTTCCAACGGTATGAGGCTATCTTATTGACCCTATCCTTGCGCTCCTGTGACATGAATTCACCGCCAACATTTGCTTCCTCAATAAATGACTTGTCATCCTCCTGTTGTTTGATTCTTTTCAGATAGAGTGACCTTGCTTTCTTCAATGCCTCTTTCTTTTCATTTTCTATCAAGGAATCATCTTTTTGAATCTTAAGCTTCTTTTTCAAATATTTTATTTCCTCGTCCCGTCTTAGCACTTCAAATCTCGTTGCTACAGTATGTATACGATCATAGATCGTCTCTAGCTTTGTTCCTTTATCAACTACAGCCTCTGGTGTTGTCACTTTACCGCAATCATGAAGCCAGGCAGCGATTTTCAATTCGTACATTTCTTTATCTGTGAAATGTACACCAGCAAAAGGACCATCATTTATTTCGTTTACTGATTCCGCCAGCATTAAAGTTATTTCAGGAACCCTAGCACAGTGACCACCGGTATAGGGTGATTTCGCATCAATGGCCGACGCAATCAACTTGATGAAAGATTCGAATAATATTTCAAGATCTCTAATTAGGTTTTTATTAGTGATAGTTACAGCTGCCTGACTGGAAAGTGCTTCCACACTTATTTGAACACTATCTGAAAAAGAAATTACCTTTTTTGTTTTAACATCTTGGGCATTCAGTAATTGTAGTACTCCAATAATTTCAGCTTCGTGGTTTTTTAGTGGTACAGTTAAAAATGATTTTGACCGATAGCCGGTTTTTTCATCAAAAGCCTTTGTACCGGAAAAATCGAACCCCTTGGTAGTATAGGCATCAGGTATATTAATTGTGTCTCCTGTTAATCCTGCATTTGCAGCAATCATGGTCTTGTTTGGTTGCCCATCATCCATATACAATTTTACCGGGTAAAAAGGAATTTCCTTCCCGGAGGTGCCACCCATGTGGATATTGAGCGAATCAGTTATCATAATGGAAAATTTTAAGCGTTGATCATCAGTCATCATATATAAAGTTCCACCATCAGCATTTGCAATACGTTTCGCTTCAAGCAAGATCATTTCCAGCAGTTTATCCATATCCTTTTCTTTCGAAAGCCCCAGCCCAATAGCAGACATATTGGATATCTGATTTTGTAAACTATCAATGTAGGCTCGTAGATTAGACGGCACCGACTCAAGCAGTTTACTGATCTCCGCTTGCGAGAATAGAACCGATTGTTGTTTCCCTGTTCCGTTTTTCTTACTCATAGATTTCTCCCCAAAAAAATTTCTTGACAAACTTACATCAAGAGTCTCATTTCCTCAATGTGAATGTTTATTAAATCTGTGTATCTTGTTATTGATGTATTTATTAATTTTTCATTAAAATTTATAAAATTTAATATTAAAAGTTTGGAGGAAACACGATCATGAAAACAAAATTATTCATTGCCTTATTATTTGGGGTCTCCATGTTATTTGCCGGCGACACCGGTAAAATTATTGGGAAAATTACCGATTCAGAGACCGGTGAAGCATTATTTGGTGTCAATATCCTTTTAAAAGGCACCACCATGGGTAGTGCATCAGCCATGGTAGGCAACTACATTATCCTGAATGTACCAGCCGCGTCATATACCATTAGTGCATCTTATATAGGCTATAAAACAATTACTATTATGGATATTCGCGTTAACGCGGACCGTACCACTACTGTGAATTTCAAAATGGAAATCTCTGCCGTTGAAGGAGAGGAAGTTATCGTGGAAGCAAAAAGACCGGCAATTGTAAGAGATCAAACTGCCAGTACTACCACGATTGAAGATGATGATATTGTGAATATGCCCGTGAACTCCTTTAATGAAATAATGACTACAATGGCCGGCGTGGTGGAAAATGAAAATGCCAATAGCGGTATTCACCTAAGGGGCGGTCGTACTGGTGAAATATCATATCTGGTTGATGGTTTCCTTATAGAGAATGCTCTCTACGGCGGTATGAGTTTGGATATTGCCAAAGATGCGATCTCAGAACTATCTTTGATTACTGGCGCATTCAATGCTGAATACGGCAAAGCTATGAGCGGTATTGTTAATATTGTAACCAAGGAAGGTACTCCTAATTATCATGGCGGGCTAACTATGGCCTCAGACCAATTTGGTGGTAACAATAATAACTGGGGAACTAGCAGAAATATTTTCAATCTTAGTGGACCTATATTCCCCGGATTGGGTGCAATTGCAAATTTTAATATTACAGCAGATTTTAATAAATCTAGGGGTAACCTTTGGAAAAATCAGTTGCCGAGGGATGTCCTAACTGTAGACGTGGATGGTGATGGAGAATATGATGTCGGTGTAGATGGCATCATGGCAGTTGATGTTAATGGTGACGGCGACTATGAAGATGAAGGCGATATAGCCCCTGATGAGGGTGAAGATATTTATGCTTTAGCCGACATAACCGCAAATGGAACTCCAGATACTGTTGAATTAAAAAAAGGTGCCTGGGAAGAGACGGGTACTTTTGAAGATTACCAGCGCATTACTGGGAAACTGGTTATAAAGCCAATAAAAAACGCAAAACTGACGCTCGGCGGCAATTACTACCAGTCTGAAGGCAAGGGCTTTAGCATGAGCTATAGACAATTACCGGATCGTTATTCCACTAACTTCGGCACAACAAAGCAAAGTTATTTCAAACTGAACTATGCCATCACAGAAAACATGTATTTTACCTTGAAGGGACAAAATTATTCACGGGATCGTCACAATGGTTATAAACCGTTATTGAATGATAAGCACGAACTTTGGGGTAAAGATGTGACTATTCCTTCAGATTGGGCTGATTATATCCCTGGAACTGTGACTGCAGGAGATACTATCGCCTGGTTTAGTTATTATGCTGAACCATATGCTGATTGGAATGGCGATGGGCAATACAGCCCATTCGGTGCGGCAGAATACTGGAAGGACAGTAATGGCAATGGCACCTGGGATGAAGGCGAATATTATAGTGATTGGGATGGAAATGGATTATGGACAATTTTCAGTGATGAAGATGAAGATGGTATACCAGATGCTGAACCATACATAGATGTAGACAATGATGGTTATTACGGTGTGGGCGTTGACCCCAGACTCAGAGAAGGCGATGCCTATGATGGGACATCCAACTATGAATTCTACGGCAGTTACCCAGTAGTAAACTTTTATGGTGACACGATTCGGAATGGATATTCAACTTATCATGATTATCAGTGGTATGGTACGAGTTATAGCGAATATGGTGCAGAACTTACCTGGCAGTTGAATGATGTGCACCAGGTCAAGGCGGGATTTGATAAAAAAAATCATAAGATCAAAAATTTTGCTGGATGGGCAATTGGTGGAGGCCCGTTTGGTAACACTTCAGATGCAAGCTGGATAATGTATGCATTCGAACCTGAGGAGGCATCCTTTTATATACAGGATAAAATGGAGTACAAAGAATTCATCATTAATGTAGGCCTGCGTTATGATGCCCTTGATCCCAATTCACGTTATCCTGATCCAAGTCGAAAATTATTGTATGAATATGGTGGCCAAGCCTATGAGCCGTCAGATCTCAGCCAACTGAGTGAAGACCAAATGGAAGAGGCTGACTGGGGCTATGCTGCCCTTGGTGACGATGGAAACCCAATTGTAGATAATGATGGCAATTATGTTTTCGAAGCTGCTAAATGGGCCAGCCATAAGAAAAAATGGAGTCCCAGAATAGGGTTCGGTTATCCTATCACTGATAACATTGCCTTCCATGCCAGTTACGGACATTTTTTCGACTATCCAGATCTCAGCAGTGCTTACGCATTTACTAATACAAATGGTGCGAGCGGTCTGGCACCAGGGTTAACTGGAATTAATCTTGATGAATTTAATTTTGGGAATACTTATGCACCATTCCCTGTTAATACGGCTGATTGGTATATACCTGCAATTGGCAGTCCTAACGTAAAACCTGAAAGAACTGTACAGTATGAATTCGGTTTCCGTGCCTATCTTGTAGAAACTTACCTACTTAGTCTTACAGTATATTATAAAGATATCTATGATCTGATTTCAGCTACAATTTATGATGCTAGTCCGGCGCAGTATTCATTGTACGAAAACCATGATTATGCAAACTCTCGGGGATTTGAATTAGAATTAAGGAAAAATTTTAAGAATAATCTGGCCTGGTATATGAATTACACTCTTTCCAGAGCGGAAGGAAGTGCGCCAAATGATTTTTTTCATTGGGATGTAGCTTATTTGGCATCGGTATACGGCTGGCATGACTATAATCGCACCTTTAATATGTCCTGGGATCAAACCCATGTAATTAACTATGGTGTTGATTACAGACACCCTAAAGGTTTTGGGTTGAACATTATCGGTAATTACGGTAGTGGCTTACCCTATACTCCAACAGATGCTAGGGGTCGCCCCATTGATGACCCGTACTCCGCAAGAATGCCCAGTACTGCAATAGTGAATATGCGGGCCTATTATGATCTACCACTCAAATTAGCCAACGTCAGGCTTTACGCAGATATTGATAATTTACTGGATAATTCAAATGTCAATAATGTTTTCACTGACACAGGTACACCAACAGAATCAACCAATCCAAATACATCTCCCATGTGGATGTATCGTCCCTATTATTGGAAAGCACCAATACATATTGAACTTGGCATTACGGTGAGACTCTAATTATGAATAAGATAAAACTGATTACATTTATTACTTTAATTTTTTGTTGTGCTATCAATTCAGGCGAGATTCCCAATATTTCAAAAGCTGATTACTACGATTATTACGTAGCCCCAGCAAAAGGCAGAATACCAGATCGCCTTAATAGGTCCATGGGTTACGCAGACCGTAAATTATCCGTATTTGATAAAGGTAACATGGTCTTGCGAATGTCTAACGCAGCGATTTATGGTTACGATCGCTGGGGACTGAATCATGAATTCCCAGCGGGCAGTATGGCAAAAACAGGCTGCTGCACTTATTACTGGACTCAATCACCCATGGTCGGTGCCTTAATCAATGGCTTACCATCCGTATCGGTTGGCGTCCGTGGCAGTGTAAGAGATCATGAAGAAGAATTTGAGCCCCTACCCGGTTATGACGCTGGTTATGCAGATACAGATGCCAATATTGGTATTGCATTCAGTGATATACCGGAATCATGGCCTGCACTCTGGGCACGTGAAAAAGATCCAACAGGCACTTTTGAGTCAGTTATATATAATGCTGATGGGAGCTCTGATACGTTGTATTTCCCAGGTATTGAGCCAGAGCTCGGGCCGGATGGTTTTCCTGACGCACCATGTGGATTGGGAGTTCAGGCGGATCGTGAAGCCTACTTTGTAGTAACGGATAACGATCCTCAGGAAGGAAATACATTTGAAAGCAACCAGGGTGTTGGACCATTGAACGTACGATTTGATGTCTGGGTATTGAACTATTCGAGTACCTTTGGGAATGATGGCCTGATCTTCATTCAAAAAATGACGAATGTTGGTAAAGATACACTGAAGGACCTCTATATGGGTATTGCAGGAGATCCAGACGCGCCGGAACAGGGCGGTGCTGAATGGACCGATGATATGGCACTATTGATCACAGAGAACGATCCTCATATAGCAGAAAAACTGGTCGATACATCTGACGCCCATCTGCTGGAAAATTTCGCAATTGTATATGATCGAGATGATGCGGCTGAGGGTTATCTTACGTCAGGCGTAGGCTGGGTTGGCGCTAAATTTCTTGATCTGACAAAATTCAATAGTGATGGTACTGATTCAACCTATGGCATAAGTACTTTTTATACATTTGAATATAGCATGGATTCGCAAAGCGATGCCCAGGCTTACAATGAACAAATGACCCACGGGATACAGACTCCGCACAATATTGAACCCTATGAATATGATCATTATCAAAAACCATACAGTTATGGACCAGATATTACCTGGGTAATCGCTGGCGGGCCCATGGATGTAGCGCCAGGCGAACAGGTAATATTTACTTTTGCTGACTTTGTTGGTATCAATGAAACTGATCTAACCAGAAACGCAAAATTATTTCAATCACTTTATGATAACAATTGTGCTACCCCTAAACCGCCTGATCAGCCAGTTGTACAAGCAGCGGTAGATGAGAGCAAAGTTGTTCTTATGTGGGATGATCGCAGTGAATTTTCATTGGACCCAGTTACCGGTAAGAATGCCTTCCAGGGATACCGCGTATATAGGAGCACAGACAGAGGGAATACCTGGGGTACCGTTATTACGGATGTAAATGGTGACCCCACTGATTTTTTCAAACCATTAGCTATTTATGACTATGACGATGATGTTAGCGGTGCCCACGCTATGACTGATCCGCGCATCTATTATAATCTCGGTTCGAATACCGGTTTAAAGTATTCTTTTGTAGATAATAATATTATAAATGGTTATGAGTACTGGTACGCCGTATCAGCTTATGACGGTGTTGATGACTGGGCGGGGGCACCTGTAGACCCAATGGAGAACTCCAAGGCAAAGAATGCATTCTACAGTGATGATGATAATACGATAGCAATCGTTGCGCAAAGTAAAGCAGCTGGATTTACTAAAGGAACTGAACGTGAAGCGGCACATACATCAGGAGAATCGGACGCCGTCTTGAATTTGGTTGAGGCCGATGCCTTTGAACTTGTTTTTCTTGGTGATTCATTATCGCCTCAAGATTTTGAAAGTAAAGGTTATAGTTACGAAGTAACCTTTAATCAAACAACAGTTGGTGATACTGCAACGGTAAATTCCTGGAACATGATTAATACATCGACAGGTGACACTGTTGTAGCAAATGATACTGATGTTGAATCTGGTAGCTTCAAACATGTGGTAGATGGTTTTATTCCTGTATTTTCCTTAGGATCTTGGTCAGTCACCAGTTTTGACTCAGCAGAGCAAACTTTTAATCAAGATACAAGCACCTCACTCATATTTAATGGTATATCAAGTGTTGGTGATGGAACATGGGCCGGGTTTCTTGAATCTATAGACGTATTAACCACTCCAACAAGCAGGCCCGGGGCTGATAAATTACAATTGGATATTGAATTCAGGTTCACCGATAGCGGTTCCAATGGTACCTATTTTAAAAGTAACCCATCGGTAACTAATGGGATTCAAGAAATTCAATTTCCTTTTGAAGTATGGTCTGTCGAGGAAGATAAGCAGATCGATGCTGCGCTTTATCACATTGGCGGCGGCAACCCTCTTGTCGAAGAGGATCCAGATAATCCAGGAAGTTACAAGTTCACGATCAATTTTATGTTAATACCTATATATCAAGACTATACTGGTACTGTCTTATCTGATTATCACTCCAATACTAACATGGGTTGGGGTTTACAATTCGATAAACAGACTACATCTTTTGAGTCGGGGAATATATTTCGCGTCAACTTTGTGAATCCGTTATTTCCCGGAGTTGATACCTACACCATTGAAACCGCTGGATCTATGGCAACAAGCGGTGATGAATTGAAAGCACAGTTAGAGGCGGTCAATGTATTCCCGAACCCCTATTTTGGACAGAACCCTGAAGAGCGTAATCAACTAAACCGGTTTGTGTACTTTACAAATCTTGGCGTTGGGAAGACGACCATTAGAGTTTTCACTATTTCTGGGGATCTGATTCGCGTTATCGAAAAAGAAATTGATTCAGAAAATAGTGCTGACCGACGGGCCCAGTGGGATCTGCGCAATTCATTTAATATCCCGGTTGCGAGTGGAATGTATATTGCCCATCTTTCTTTGGAAGATGAAAATGAGAACTCTATTGGGGAAAAGGTTATGAAATTAGCTGTCTTTATGCCGGAAGAACGGCTGGACGTTTATTAAACTTTTGTTGGAGAACGTAATAATGAGACAAAAA
>Ga0208700_1000050_pt1 | contig 47083 bp, 42 predicted proteins | sample DeeseametaMP2016_FD_184179 | JGI IMG/M metagenome (GOLD analysis project Ga0208700, IMG submission 184179) | Marine microbial communities from the Deep Pacific Ocean - MP2016 (SPAdes) | ecosystem: Environmental > Aquatic > Marine > Oceanic | place: East of Hawaii, North Pacific Ocean | collected... | reverse complement strand
CCCCAGCGCCCGCCAGAGCCGGCGCGCCTGCTCGCCGGTCACACCGGCGGCGTCGGCGAGCTCCGGGGCGGTCAGCTCGGGCAGCCCGCCCAGGATCGCCTGCTCGAGGTCACCGGGCTGGGGGCCGGTCACGGGGCCGGTCACGGGGCCGGTCACGGGGCCGGTCACGGGGCCGGTCACGGGGCCGCTCGTGGGAGCACCCCCCGAGCCGGGCTCGGGGTCAGGCGCCCTCGTCATGACGACCACCCCGGGAGTGCAGCGCGTGCAGCAGGTCGTTGAGCCGGGCCTGGGCCTCACGCACCCGCGGGATGTCGGGGAGCGCGACCGCACCGTCCGGGCTGGCGTCACCGATGACGAGGGTGCCGCAGCCCAGGAGACGGTCGCTGAGGTGCCGCTCGACCTGCACGTCGCTGATGCGGGACAGCGGGATGTCGTGGCCCCGGCGGGTCAGCACACCGGTCCGCGTGATGATGCGGCGGTCGGTGATCGTGTAGTGCCCCACCAGCCAGGTCAGCAGCGGCCACACGAACAGCCACAGGACGCCCAGCGCGACAGCGCCCCAGACGAGCCACGCCAGCAGCTGCTGGTCGCCGTCGACGCGGGTCTCCACGAACGTCCCCACCGCGAGCAGCAGCACCAGCGCGAGGACCGGCAGCAGCAGCGCCTTGGGGTGGGTGCGCGTCGAGACGACGACCCGCTCCCCCTCGCTCAGCAGCGTGCGTGAGATGGCCACGTCCCGATCATGTCACCTCCCGCCGGCGGCGCGCCCTCAGGCGGGTCGGACGTGGACGACGTCGCCCGCTCCCACGGGCACCTCGGGCCCGGCCGCCGGGGCCACGACCAGGCGGCCGTGCTCGTCGATCGAGGTGGCCCGCCCGACCAGTCGGCTGCCGTCAGGGAGGGAGACCTCGACGTCGCGCCCGACGGTGCCGCAGACCCGGGTGTAGGACTCGCGCAGCCGTGCGACGGATCCGTCCTCGACGCCGGCCTGCCAGGCGCCGTAGGACTCCAGCAGGGTGTCGACCAGCGAGGCGAGCAGGACCGTGCGGTCGGGCACGGGGTGCCCGAGGCCCTCGGACTCGACCAGCAGGGAGGTCGCCGTCGGCACCGGCAGCTCCTGCGCAGCCAGCAGCACGTTGAGGCCGATGCCCACCACGGCCGCCGTGCCCTCGGGGGTCTCGACGCGCTCCACGAGGATCCCGGCCACCTTGCGGTCACCGATGAGGACGTCGTTGGGCCACTTGAGGACCGCGCCGAAGCCCGCACCGGCCAGGGCCTTGGCCACGGCGTATCCCGTCAGCAGCGGCAGCCAGGGCCAGGTGGCCGGCGGGACCTCGGGCCGCAGGAGCGCGGAGAAGGTGAGGGCGCTGCCCGCGGGGGTCTCCCACGTGCGGTCCAGGCGCCCGCGGCCGGCGGTCTGGTGCTCGGTGGCCACCACCAGGCCCTCGGGCGCCCCCTCGCGGGCCCGCTCGGCCAGGACGGCGTTGGTCGACGGCGTGTGCGGGAGCACCTCCACGCCCAGGGACGCGAGGCGGCCGGGGTCGAGGGGGTTGTCGACAGGTGGGCGCTGGTCCGAGGCGTCGGTCACGGGCACTAGATTGGCGTACGACGCACCGACGGACCAGAGGAGAGTCGCACCTGTGAGCGCAGCGCCGGACCAGAGCCCCGAGGCCGAGGGCCTCGACATCCACACCACGGCCGGCAAGCTGGCCGACCTGGACCGTCGCCTCGACGAGGCCGTGCACGCCGGGTCGGCCAAGGCCGTCGAGAAGCAGCACGCCAAGGGCCGCAAGACCGCCCGCGAGCGCATCGAGATGCTCTTCGACGAGGGCTCCTTCGTCGAGCTCGACGAGCTGGCCCGCCACCGCTCGACCGCCTTCGGCCTGGAGAAGACCCGCCCCTACGGCGATGGCGTCGTGACCGGCTACGGCACCATCGACGGTCGCCAGGTCTGCGTGTTCTCCCAGGACTTCACCGTCTTCGGCGGCTCGCTGGGCGAGGTCTACGGCGAGAAGATCGTCAAGGTCATGGACCTGGCCATCAAGACCGGCTGCCCGATCATCGGCATCAACGAGGGCGCCGGCGCCCGCATCCAGGAGGGCGTGGTCTCCCTCGGTCTGTACGGCGAGATCTTCCGCCGCAACGTGCACGCCTCGGGCGTGATCCCGCAGATCTCGATGATCATGGGCAACTGCGCCGGCGGGCACGTCTACTCCCCCGCCGTCACCGACTTCACCGTGATGGTCGACCAGACCTCGGCGATGTTCATCACCGGCCCCGACGTCATCAAGACCGTCACCGGCGAGGACGTCTCCATGGAGGAGCTCGGCGGCGCGCGGACCCACAACACCCGCTCCGGCAACGCGCACTACATGGGGTCCGACGAGGAGGACGCCATCGAGTACGTCAAGGCGCTGCTGTCCTACCTGCCCCAGAACAACCTCGACGAGCTCCCGACCTTCCCCGAGGACCCGGTCATGGAGATCACCGACGAGGACCGGGCGCTGGACACGATCATCCCCGACGGGGCCAACCAGCCCTACGACATGCACGACGTCATCGGCTCGATCGTCGACGACGGCGAGTTCCTCGAGGTCCAGGAGCTCTTCGCGCCCAACCTGATCATCGGCTACGGCCGGGTCGAGGGCTCGCCGGTGGGTGTCGTGGCCAACCAGCCGATGCAGTTCGCCGGCACCCTCGACATCGACGCCTCGGAGAAGGCCGCGCGCTTCGTGCGGTTCTGCGACGCCTTCAACATCCCGGTCCTGACCCTCGTCGACGTGCCCGGCTTCCTGCCAGGCACCGACCAGGAGTGGAACGGCATCATCCGCCGCGGAGCCAAGCTGATCTACGCCTACTCCGAGGCCACCGTCCCGCTGGTCACCGTCATCACCCGCAAGGCCTACGGCGGCGCCTACGACGTGATGGGCTCCAAGCACCTCGGCGCCGACATCAACGTCGCCTGGCCCACCGCCCAGATCGCGGTCATGGGCGCTCAGGGCGCGGCCAACATCGTGCACCGCAAGACCCTGGCGGCGATCGAGGCCGAGGGCGGCTCCCCTGAAGCGGTCGAGGCCAAGCGGGCCGAGCTGATCGACGAGTACGAGACCACGCTGGCCAACCCCTACATCGCGGCCGAGCGCGGTTACATCGACGCCGTCATCCAGCCCCACGAGACCCGCGTCGAGGTCATCCGCGCGCTGCGTCTGCTGAAGACCAAGCGCGCGAGCCTGCCGGCCAAGAAGCACGGGAACATCCCGCTGTGAGCGAGGACCAGAAGCCGCTGCTGCGGGTGGTCAACCCCGACGCGACGCCGGAGGAGGTCGCCGCCGTCGTGGCGGTGCTCTCCGCCCTCGGCGGCGGTGCTCCCGCGCCGGCGCCGCCGCGCTCGCAGTGGGCCTCCCCGCACCGCCAGGTGCGGCGCACCCTGCCGCACGGGGCAGGTGCATGGCGCGCAAGTGGCCTCCCTCACTGAGAGGTTCCACTAGCATTCGTCCACAGGAAGTCCTGAGGAGATCTTGAGCCTCCACAGGGCGCGGTCTTGAGGTCGACTCCCCAGACTGGTGGTGAGGCGCCGACAGGGCGCCAGCCATGGGAGAGACGAATGAGCGACGACACCCGGCTCGACAGCCAGCCGCAGACGTGGGCGCCCCCTGCGCCCTCCTCGGCCGTGCCCGACTACGTGCGCCGGTCCGACCCGGGGATGGAGGCCTACGCCGACGACTTCATGGACGGCCTGGACTCCATCCCGACCTACCGTCCCACCGTCGGCTGCATCATCCCCGCCTACAACGAGGCCGAGACGATCGCCGGCGTGCTGGACTCCCTGCTCCAGCAGACCCGGCTGCCCGACGTCATCCACCTGATCGTCAACAACACCTCCGACGAGTCGGTCGAGATCGCCAGCCACTACGCCGGTCCGCACACGCGGATGACCCCCAGCGGCGAGCAGCACACCACCATCTACGTCCACGACATCGGCAAGAACCCCGACAAGAAGGTCGGGGCGCTCAACTACGGCTACTCCCTGGTCGAGCACATGGACTACCTGCTCGGCGTCGACGGCGACACCACGCCCGAGCCGGACGCGATCCAGCACCTGGTCGACGAGATCGCCAGCGACGACCGGATCGGCGGCATCTCCGCGGTCTACTCCATCGACGACAGCGCGCTGAACAGCTGGATGGAGAAGTTCCTGATCGCCGGTCAGCGCGCCCAGTTCTCGGCGTTCAACATGCAGAACCTCCTCAAGGGCCGCAACATGGCGGTGCTCGGCGGGCAGTTCTCCATCTTCTCCACGCAGGCGCTGCGCGACGTGATGCGCGACAGCCACCAGCGCACCCCCTGGGTGAGCGACTCCGAGGTCGAGGACTCGCTGCTGTCGCTGCAGATCAAGTCCGCGGGCTACCTCACCAAGATCTCCGCCCGGGCCCGCGCCCACGTGGGCGGCATGAACACCCTGCGCTCCCTGGACGCCCAGCAGGTGAAGTGGAACTACGGCGCCATCGACCTGATGTGGCCCGGCCAGCGTGGCGACACCCGCGGGCAACCGTTCCACCCCAACCTGCGGCTGCGCTGGTTCGAGCACCTCTCGATGGTGCAGAACATGACCACCAGGTTCCTGTTCATGGTGCTGCTGGCCTGGTCGCTGCTCTTCGACGCCTTCGTGTTCAGCCCGCTGTGGCTGATCCCGCCGCTGGCCGCGGTGTGGCTGAACTTCCGGGTGGCGCACTCGATGGAGTTCCGCAACAAGCGCGACTACCTCTTCGTGCTGCTCGTCTTCCCGGCTGAGCTCTACATGTTCACGCGGATGGGGCACTTCGTCCGTGCGTGGTGGAAGTTCTTCACCAACCAGCAGTCCGACAACTGGGCTGCGCAGGCCAAGGCCGAGCGTGGCAAGGGCTCGGCCTGGATGTACCCCTTCGCCATCGCCGGCGCGATCTACGCCGCGCTGGTCGCCGGCTGGGAGCTCGGGCCGTGGAGCGTCGACCTCAAGTCCGACGTCCTCTACGTGGGGTGGCGGGTGCTCGGGCTGCTCACTGTCCTGCAGACTGCCTGGATGATCATCAAGGCCAGCAAGCGCTACAAGGGGTACAAGGCATGAGTCACCGCTCCACGCGCGGCCGGTCGGCCGCGCGGACCGTCGCGCTCGCCCTCGCGGCCTCGCTCTCGCTGACCGGCTGCGGACTGCTCGACAACGGCGGCAGCGAGCCCACGCCCGCCGAGACCGAGCCGGCGCTCGAGCGGGTCTACGACTCCCAGTTCACCCGCGACGGCACCTTCCAGAGCCACATCTCGGTCGACGGGGCCGAGGACATCGACTTCGTCTACACGCTCTACCCGACCAAGTCCACGCCGCGCACCAACGAGTGGTACCCCCGCGGCAAGAAGTTCTTCTCCTTCACCTTCCAGGCCTACGACCTCGCCCAGGACCTGCGCGACCCGTTCCGCACCAAGCGCAAGGTCTACCTGTCGAAGATCAAGGTCACCTCGCGCACGATCACCAGCGGCGGCGGGAAGACCCAGCGCCCCTACCAGCTCAACGCGGTCGCCAAGAACATCACCTTCGACCCCGAGCCGCTCTCGACCAAGTACGGCATGCTCATCACCTCGCCCAAGGGCGCCTTCGAGCTGCGCAACCAGGCCATCAAGCCGACCTCGCTCGACACCCGGGGCATCGACCTGATGTTCACCGCCACCGTGTGGATCCAGACCGAGGCCGGTGGCTCGGAGTACATCCAGCGCGAGGTCGAGCAGACGGTCCCGATCGCGATCTTCGAGTCCGAGGAGAAGACCGAGGTCGCGGAGATCCCGATCAACGCCAACTAGGCTCAGAGCGACTCGGCCAGCCGGTAGCCCACGCCGCGCACGGTCTCGATGAACTTGGGGTTCGTGGAGTCGTCGCCTATCTTGCGGCGCAGGTTGGCCACGTGCACCTCGACCGAGCGCTTGTCGGCCTCGTTGACGAAGTACGACGTGACGTACTGCTGACCGCGCATCGTCAGGACCAGGTCGGCCTTCGAGCGCACCCGGCGGCCGGTGCTGAGCAGTGAGGCCAGCAGGTCGAACTCCGTGCGGGTCAGGTCGACCGACCCGCCGTCGACGGTCACGATCCGCGTCTCGTTGTTGAGCGCGAGGCCGTTGAACCGGATCCACGCGCCGTCGGGCGCGGGACCTCCGGGGCCGGCGGCCACGGGCGGCACCGGCTGACCGGGCACGGCCTGGAGGTAGGTCTGCTGGGCCGGCTGCTGGGCCGGCTGCTGCTGCACGGGCGCCGGCTGCTGGACGGGCTGCTGCACGGGCGCCGGCTGCTGCACGGGCGGCGGCTGGACCGGAGGCTGCTGCTGGACGGGCGGCTGGTAGGCCGGCGGCGCCGGCTCGGCCGGCCGGGCGGCGTGCGCGCCACCGCGCGGGGCGTCGTCGGCGAACTCCCGCGCCGCCTTGGTGGCCCAGGACTCCTCCGCCGGGGGCGCAGGCGGGGAGGCAGCGGCGCCGCCGACGTCCGAGCGTCCGCGGGGACGTCGCAGCATCGAGTCCGCACGGGCACGCAGCTCGCGCGGACGGAAGGGCTTGACGAGGTAGTCGTCGGCGCCGGCCTCGAAGCCGGTCACGACGTCGATCTCGTCACCGAGGGCGGTGATGAAGATCAGGTAGGTGTTGCTGAACTCGCGCAGCCGCTTGGCGACGGCGAAGCCGTCCATGCCGGGCATGTTGACGTCGAGCGTGGTGATCAACGGGTTGTGCCGACGGACGGCGTCGACCCCCTCGAGGCCGTCCTCGGCCAGGACGGTGCGGAAGCCGGACTGGCTCAGCACGAGGTCGATGAGGTCCCTGACGTCGGGGTCGTCCTCGATGATGACGGCGGTCCAGTCGGCACCTTCCATGCGCGGGAGCCTATAGCAGGTTAAGGATCACCAACCGGCGGCACGGGCAAGTTCGACCGCCATGTCGAGGTAGACCTCCCCCGCGGGCGGCCCTTGGTTGCAGGTCCCGTCGGACTCGGCGGGCGGTTTGACCCACAGGTAGGCGTCCAGGCCGGAGCCGTCGGCGACGTACCCCGGCAGCTTGCCCAGGGCCCTGCCGTCGGGGTTGCACCAGACCTCGGTGGCGCCGTTGCCGTTGCGACCCCGGTCGGTGATCCAGTGGGTGCCGCCCAGCGCCGCGCTGAGCCGCTCGGCGAAGACGAGCTCGTCGGCGTCGGTCTGGTAGTTGGAGACATTGGTGCTGAAGCCGCGCACCCGGTCGATCCCGACGTCGCGCAGCATCCGGGCCATCGGCCGCACCGCGACCCAGTCGGAGTGACCGGCGTCGACGTACGTCGTGACACCCGCGGTCGCCAGGACGTCGACGGCCTCCCCCAGCAGGCGCACCCGCTGGTCGACCACGTCGCACTCCGGGGCCGAGGCCAGCGCGTCGGGCTCCACCACCACCGCGGCCGTCGCATCCGCGGCCGCGAGGGCGTCGGCCACCTCCTGGACCCACGGACGGTAGGACTCCTCGTCCAGCCCGCCGGCGGAGAACCCGCCGGAGCAGTCGCGCCCCGGGATGCCGTAGAGCACGAACAACGGCACCTCGTCCCGGTCCCCGGTGGTGGCGACCAGGTCGGCGACGTACTCCCCGACCGTGCCGCGGGGGAACTGCTCGGGGGTGAGCCAGATCCCCGACGGCACCGCCGCCATCCGCATGAGCAGGTCGGCGTCGTCGGCCCGCCCGTCGGCGCGCAGCTGGTCGGCCGCCCGGCGCGTGCGGTTGAGGGGGTCGACGTACTGGGCGCGCTCGGCGAAGACGTTGCGGGTCTGGGGATCGGCCTCCTCGAAGGGGCCCCACTCCTGCGCGCGGGCGAGGAGCACCCCGACGACGACCAGCGCCACCGCGACCCCGGCTGCCAGGAGGACCTTCACGATCCCGTGCTCCCCACGACCCACGCGCGCCATGCTCCCATCATGCCGCTCGCGGGAGGCCGGTACGGTCCGTGCCGTGCCGACCTTCGTGCTCGCCTCCGCCTCGCCCGCCCGCCTCGCCACGCTGCGCAGCGCCGGGCTCGACCCGGTCGTCGTCGTGTCCGGCGTCGACGAGTCCGTGCTGGACGGGCTGCCGCCCGCCGAGCTGGCCGTCGGGCTGGCCGAGCTCAAGTGCCGCGCCGTCCTGGAGCGGGACGAGGTGCCCGAGGGTGCCCTGGTCCTGGGGTGCGACTCGGTGCTCGAGCTGGACGGCCAGGCCCTGGGCAAGCCCGGCTCCCCAGAGGAGGCGACCCGGCGCTGGGCCGCGATGCGCGGACGCAGCGGGGTGCTGCGCACCGGTCACTGCCTGCGCGACACCGCCAGCGGCGAGGAGCGGTCGGTCACCGCGTCCACCACCGTCCACTTCGCCAGCCCCAGTGACGAGGAGGTCGCGGCGTACGTCGACCGCGGCGAGCCGCTGCACGTCGCCGGCGCCTTCACCGTCGACGGGCTCGGTGGCGCCTTCGTGCGTGGCATCGAGGGGGACCACCACAACGTCGTGGGCGTCAGTCTCCCGGTGCTGCGGGAGATGGTCGGGGAGCTCGGTCACCGGTGGACCGATCTCTGGGCTCCGCGCGCTTGAACACCCACATCCGGAACAGCGCGAAGCGGGTCAGGAAGCCCAGGAACAGCCCCACCACGTTGGCCGCGACGTTGTCCGCGACCGCGGAGTCGAGCATCAGCACGTTGCGACTGCCCCACAGGCAGATCACCGGGATGACCAGGCTGGCGGTGCTGATCGCGAAGAACAACGGTGCCCCGCCGAGGAAGCCGGTGGCCTCCCGGTGGCGGAAGGCCCAGACCCGGCTGAGCTGGTAGGTCAGCAGCATCGAGATGCTGTTGGCGATCAGGAACGCAGTGACCGGGTAGCCGTTGAGCCACGCACCGGCGCCGCCCGGCTCCCAGTGCACGAGCCAGTTGAACAGCCCCGCGGCGACCAGGGACGCCACCGTCCCGATCACCGCGGAGCGGCTGAACTCGCGACGGATGCTCACCGGGCCATCCTGGCCCAGGGCTCACTCGACCGGCAGACCCAGTCCACGAGCGATCAGCATCCGCTGGACCTCCGAGGTGCCCTCGCCGACCTCGAGCACCTTGGCGTCGCGGTAGAAGCGGGCGACGGGGTACTCCTCCATGAAGCCGTAGCCGCCGAAGACCTGGGTGGCGATGCGGGTGGCGGTCACCGCCGACTCGGTGGAGTAGAGCTTGGCGACCGCAGCCGCCTGCTTGAACTCCTGGTAGGGCGCACCCGCGTCCTTCAGCGCCGCGGCCCGGTAGGTCAGCATCCGCGAGGCGTGCAACATGACCTCGAGGTCGGCGATCTGGAACGCCACGCCCTGTTTGCGGCCGATCGGGCCGCCGAAGGTCTGGCGCTCACCGGCGTACTCGACGGCCATGTCCAGGCAGGCCTGGATGCAGCCGACCGACAGTGCCGAGATGGCGACCCGGCCGTCGTCGAGGGTGGCGAGGAACTGCGCGTAGCCGCGGCCCTGCTGCCCGAGCAGGTGGTCGGCGGGGACGTGGCAGTCCTCGAAGGAGAGCGGGTGGGTGTCGGAGGCGTGCCAGCCGAGCTTGTCGTAGGCCTTCTCCGCGGTGAAGCCGGGCGTGCCGGAGGGGACCATGATCGCGGAGATCTCCGGCCGGCCGTCCTCCCGCGTGCCGGTGCGCGCGGTGACCGTGACCAGCGAGGTGATGTCGGACCCGGAGTTGGTGATGAACTGCTTGGCGCCGTTGACCACCCACTCGCCGTTCACGAGCTCGGCCCTGGTGCGGGTGGCACCGGCGTCGGAGCCGGCTCCCGGCTCGGTGAGACCGAACCCGGCCAGCTGCTCACCGGCCACGAGCGCGGGCAGCCAGTGCTCCTTCTGCGCGTCGGTGCCGTAGGTCAGGATCGGGTTGATCCCGAGGCCGACGCCGGCCTGCAGGGTGATGCCCATCGACTGGTCGACGCGGCCGATCTCCTCGATCGCCACGCAGAGGCTGGTGAAGTCGCCGTCCTCGCCCGCGCCACCGAACTCCTCGGGCGCGGTGAGGCCGAACAGCCCCAGGGCGCCCATCTTCTGCACCACGTCCACCGGGAAGTGGTGGTCGCGGTCCCACTGGGCGGCGTGCGGCGCGATCTCGGCCTGCGCGAACTCACGGACGCTGCGTCGGAACTCCTCGTGCTCCCGGGAGAGCTCGAACGGGGTGCCGGTGGGGTGGGTGCCAGTCATGGCGGCGAGACTACCGCCGCAGGTTAGCGGTTGTTAACCACCAGGGGTGGGGTGCTGATGACGATCGGCTCGCCGAGCAGCCCCACCGTGACGGTGATCGAGCCGGTCTCGGTGTCCACGGCCACGTCCAGCGGCGGGGACTGCGGCTCGGGCTCGGGCTCCGGCTCGGGCTCCGGTCCGGGCTGGGTCGGGGTGCCGGGCGCCGGCGTCCCCGTGGACGGCGGGTCGGACGGCTGGTCCGACCCCGCGCTGGGCGCCGGGGTGCTCGGGGCAGGGGTCGAGACGGCGCCGGAGCCGGTCGACGTCTCCGTGCCGGCGGACCGCTCGAGCGCGGCCGCCGTGGGCGCGATGCGCGCACCGGCGAGCACCACGACCTCGGGGGCGTCCACCTCGGGCCCCTCGGGCACCTCGGGGGCATCGGCGGCCGCGGCGGGCGGGGCCGCGACGACGACGTCGAGGGGGGCCTCACCGTTCTGCAGGCCGCCGAGGAGGGCGAAGGCGGTCACCGCGGTGGCCGCGAGGCCGACGCCGATGCCGATCCGGCGTCGATCGACCGGCTCGGCGGGGCGCTCGACGCCCGGCACCCAGCTGCGGCGCGGGCGGGCCCTGAGCCAGGACGCGCCCTCGGCCCCGAGAGCCATGCCGGCCACCCGCGGGCGCAGCGACCCGTGCAGGGCCAGGATCTCCTCGACGGCGGGGGCGCAGTCGGAGCAGGCGGCGGCGTGGGCGCGCAGGGTGCGCTCCCGCGCCGCGTCGACGACGAGGTCCTCGGTGCGGTGGGCGGCCACCAGGGCGCACCCCTCGCTGCTGCCGACCGGCAGGCGGCGCAGCACGGTCTGGCGGAACGCCACGACGCTCGAGGCGGCCAGGTCGCGGGCGGCGGCCTCGGTGGTCCCGAGCCGGGAGGCCAGCGCGCTCAGCGGCTCGGCCCCCGCGGCGCCGTGCACGAGCGCGGTGCGGCGCTCGGGGCTGAGCGTCTCGAAGGCCGGCTCCCAGTCGTCGCGGGGCGCAGGGACGACCGGGCCGGCCACCACGGCGGCCCCACCGCTCGCGCCGGCGGTCGACGGGCCGTCGAGCTGCAGCAGCCCATCACGCAGCCGGGCGTCGAGCTCGAGGAGCTCTCCGACAGCGCGTGCGCAGGCGGGGCAGGTGTCGGCGTGGACGGCCAGGGCCTTGCGCTCGGGACGGGTCAGGCGCTCACCGGCGCTGTCGACCAGGCGCAGCACCAGCGAGCCGCACTCCTCGTCGTAGCCCGTGCCGATGCCGAGGACGACCTCGCGGCGGAACGCCAGCACCGTGGAGGCGACCAGCGCCTCGGTGTCCTCCACCGTCCGGCCGAGCCGCTCGGCGAGCTCGGCCACCGGCTCGCGGTCCACGACGCGCGCCCACAGGGCGGTACGACGCTGGGGGCTGAGTGCGGTCCAGGCGGCAGCCCACGGGTGGGTGGGGGTCGTCTCGCTCACACCGGTCCCAACGCGCGCGGGAGCGCACGGTGATGGTGACCTGGTTCACGTCTGGACCAGTGCGGCGGCCGGCCCGTCGGCCGGTGAGGTCACCCGGTGAACAGTGCGGAGGCCCGGCGCGCGGTCTCCGCGACGCCGTAGACCAGCGGGGCGGCGACCACCGCCCAGGCGAGGGCGATCCTCATGAGCTCACCTCCTCGCGCTCGCGCGGGTCGGTGCCCGACTCGGCGTCGGCCACCGGCTCGCTGCTGCGGGGCTCGTGGAAGCGCTCGTGGACCGGCCGGACCAGCAGGTTGGCGACGAACCCGACCGCGAGCACCCCGACCATCGTGAGCAGCGCGGGACGGTAGTCGGCCGCCACGAGCTCGCCGGGGGTGCCTCGGGCGTCGAGGAACGCGTTGACGATCAGCGGGCCGGCCACGCCGGCCGCGGCCCAGGCGGTCAGCAGCCGGCCGTGGATGGCGCCGACCTGGAAGGTGCCGAACAGGTCACGGAGGTAGGCCGGCACCGTGGCGAAACCGCCGCCGTAGAAGCTGATGATCAGGCCCGCCAGCACGACGAAGAGGACCGTGGAGGTCGTCCCGGCCAGCGCGAGCCCGAGGTAGAGCACGATCCCGACGCCGAGGTAGACCATGTAGATCGGCTTGCGGCCGATGTGGTCGGAGGTCGAGGACCACACGAAGCGACCGGCCATGTTGCAGATCGACAGCAGCCCGACGAAGCCGGCGGCGGCCGCGGCGGCCACCGCGGACCCGTCGCCGTCGCGGAAGAAGTCCTGGATCATCGGCGAGGCCTGCTCGAGGATGCCGATGCCGGCGGTGACGTTGCAGAACAGCACCGTCCACAGCAGCCAGAACTGCGGGGTGCGGATGGCGTTGGCGGCCGAGACGCTGGCGTCGGTGACCATCGGCTTGGCGGCCGCCGTGTCGGGCTCCCAGCCCTCGGGGCGCCAGTCGTGGGCGGGCACGCGGACCAGGAAGGCCCCCAGGCTCATGAAGACGAGGTAGATGGCGGCCAGGGTGACGAAGAGCCCCGCCACCGCGTCGCCCGAGGCGACGCTGCTGGTGTCGGAGGGGTCGTACCCCGCGTCGTACAGGCTCATCAATCGGCCCGAGAGCGGGCTGGCCACCATCGCGCCGCCGCCGAAGCCCATGATCGCCATGCCGGTGGCCAGCCCGGGACGGTCGGGGAACCACTTGATCAGGGTGCTGACCGGCGAGATGTAGCCGATGCCCAGACCGATGCCGCCCAGGACGCCGTAGCCGAGGTAGACCAGCCAGATCTGGCCGACGCTGATGCCGAAGGCAGCGACCAGGAAGCCGCTGACCCAGAACAGGGCGGAGACCGCCATCGCCGCCCGCGGGCCGTTGCGGTCCACCCAGGTGCCGAACAGCGCGGCGGAGAGGCCCAGCATCACGATGGCCAGGCTGAAGACGAAGCCGACCGCGGTGAGGCTGGTGTCGAAGTGGCTGACCAGGGCCTGCTTGTAGACGCTGGTGGCGTAGACCTGACCGATCGAGAGGTGCACGGCCAGGGCCGCGGGCGGGATCAACCACCGCGAGTAGCCGGGGCCGGCGACGATGCGGTCGCGGGACAGCAATGACGGGACCACGAGCTCTCGTCCTTCGCGCTAGGGGGCGGCCACCTCCGAGCGGGCGGCTGCGCAGCCAGGCTCCCCGGGGACGCGTGACGCCCACCACACCCCCGGGTGGCGTGCGCCGAGCGGTCGGTCCGCCGCGACGAGCGGCACGGGGCCGGTGGTGGCGGGCGTCGGTGTCCGAACGTCGTACCTGTCCCGATCGGGTGCTCGGCGGGCGATACCCTGCGTCGCGGGCCACCCACGGCCCGCCCTCAGCCACCCCGCACCACGCCAGGCAGGAGTCCACGTGCCGGAGATCAAGCCACTGCAGAAGGTCCTCATCGCGAACCGAGGCGAGATCGCGGTCCGGGTCATCCGGGCCTGCAAGGACGCCGGCATCGGCAGCGTCGCGGTCTACGCCGAGCCCGACCGCGACGCCATCTTCGTGCGGATGGCCGACGAGGCCCACAGCCTCGGTGGCGCCACGCCGGCCGAGTCCTACCTCGACATCGAGAAGATCATCGCCGTGGCGCAGAAGTCCGGCGCGGACTCCGTGCACCCCGGCTACGGCTTCCTCGCCGAGAACGCCGACTTCGCCCAGGCCGTCATGGACGCCGGGCTCATCTGGATCGGTCCCCCGCCGGCCGCCATCGAGGCGCTGGGCGACAAGGCCAAGGCCAAGCACATCGCCGACCGCGCGAACGCCCCGCTCGCCCCGGGCACCAAGGACCCGGTCGCCGACGCCGACGAGGTCGTGGAGTTCGCCAAGGCCAACGGCCTGCCGGTCGCCATCAAGGCCGTCTTCGGTGGTGGCGGACGTGGCCTCAAGGTCGCCCGCACCCTCGAGGAGATCCCCGACGCCTACGAGTCCGCGGTCCGCGAGGCCGTGACCGCGTTCGGCCGCGGCGAGTGCCTGGTCGAGAAGTTCCTCGACAAGCCGCGCCACGTCGAGACCCAGTGCCTGGCCGACCAGCACGGCAACGTCGTCGTGGTCTCCACCCGCGACTGCTCGCTGCAGCGACGCAACCAGAAGCTGGTCGAGGAGGCGCCCGCGCCGTTCCTGACCGAGGAGCAGGTCACCGAGCTCTACGAGTCCTCCAAGCGCATCTTGAAGGAGGCCGGCTACTACGGCGCCGGCACCTGCGAGTTCCTCGTCGCCCAGGACGGCACGATCTCCTTCCTCGAGGTCAACACCCGCCTCCAGGTGGAGCACTGCGTCTCCGAGGAGGTCACCGGCATCGACCTGGTGCGCGAGATGTTCCGCGTCGCCGCCGGCGAGGAGCTCGGCTACGACGACCCGGAGATCCGCGGCCACTCCATCGAGTTCCGCATCAACGCCGAGGACGGCGGCCGCAACTTCATGCCGGCCCCGGGCACGCTCTCCGCGTGGACCCCGCCGCAGGGCCCCGGCGTCCGCGTCGACGGCGGCTACGAGAACGGCCAGACGGTCCCCGGCTCCTTCGACTCCCTCATCGCCAAGCTGATCGTCACCGGCAACAGCCGCACCCAGGCGATCGAGCGGTCGCGCCGCGCGCTCTCGGAGTTCGAGGTCGACGGCATGCCGACGGTGATCCCCTTCCACAAGGCGGTGCTCGAGGACCCGGCGTACGTCGGTGCCTCCAACCCCTCCGGCGAGGGATCCTTCGACGTCTACACGCAGTGGATCGAGACCGAGTTCGACAACCAGATCCAGCCCTACTCCGGTGACGCCGCCGAGGCCGAGGAGGCCGGCGAGCGCCAGACCGTGGTGGTCGAGGTCGGCGGCAAGCGCCTCGAGGTCGTCATCCCCGCCGGGCTCGGCGGCCTCGCGGCCGGTCCGGCCGCCGGGGCCAAGAAGCCCAAGCGTGCCGCGGGCAAGAAGGCCGGCGCCGCCGCCTCCGGTGACGCCGTCACCTCGCCGATGCAGGGCACCGTCGTCAAGGTCGTCGCCGAGGAGGGCGCCACCGTCGCCGAGGGCGACACCGTGGTGGTCATCGAGGCCATGAAGATGGAGCAGCCCCTCAAGGCGCACAAGGCCGGCACCGTGACCGGGCTGACCGCCGAGGTCGGCGCCACGGTCACCAACGGCCAGGTCATCTGCGAGCTCAAGGACTGACAGCAGACCGTAGGTTGGGGGGCGTGACGTCGTTGCGCCCCCCGGCCCACCGGGTGCACCCCCGGGCCCGTCTGATGTGGCAGCTGGCCGCGGGCACCGAGGTGCTCGTCCTGGCCGTCGTCCTCGTCGCCACCGGCGTCGTGGCCGACCTCTACGACCTGCGCTGGTGGATGCCGGTCCTGCTGGCGGCGTACGCCGTCGTGCGCGTCGTCGTCGTGCCGACCTGGCGCTTCCGGGTGCACCGGTGGGAGGTCACGCCGCAGGCGGCCTACACCCAGACCGGGTGGTGGGCCCGCGAGCGGCGCCTGGCCCCGATGAGCCGCATCCAGACCGTGGACTGGGACCAGGGGCCGCTGGAACGGCTGCTGGGCCTGGCCAACGTCACCATCACCACCGCGTCGGCGGCCGGCGCGCTGAGCATCGGCGGGCTCGACCAGGCCACCGCCGAGACCCTGGTCGCGGAGCTGACCGCCAAGGCCGAGGCCGCCGGCGGGGACGCCACGTGAGCGACTGGCAGCGCCTGGACCCGCGGATGCTGGTCGTCGAGCCGGTCTCCGAGCTGCGCCGCTTCCTGCCGGTCCTCCTCGGCGCGCTGCTGGCCGGCGGCTTCGCGCGCGGTGGCGGACTGGGCTGGGAGCTGCTGGCCGTGGCCGTCCCGGTCGCGATCGGCGTCGCGCGCTACCTGACCACCCGCTACCGCATCCTCGACGGCCGCGTGGAGCTGCGCCGCGGCCTGCTGCAGCGCACGCTGCGCACCGCCCAGCTCGACCGGGTCCGCACCGTCGACGTGACCGCGAGCCTCGTGCACCGGGTCCTCGGCCTGGCCACGGTGCGCATCGGCACCGGGGCGGGCGCCGAGCAGGACCTCGAGCTCGACGGGCTGCGCGCCCCGCAGGCCCAGGAGCTGCGGGAGGCACTGCTGGCGCGCGTCGCGCACGAGGCCCACGCGCCCGACGACGCCGACGCGGCCGCTCCTCCGGCGGCCCCGACCGAGCGGCCGGTGCTGCGGCTGGACCCCGGCTGGGCGCGCTACGCCCCGTTCACGAGTGCCGGCGTGGTCGCCGCCGCGGCGCTGCTCGGTGTCGCCTCCCAGGCGCTGCCGGACTCGGCCTGGCGCCTGGACCGGCTGCCCGACCTCGCCCCCGCCGGGTGGGGCTGGCTGCTGCTGGCGGCGGTCGGGGTGCTCGCTGCCGCCGTCTCCAGCGCGGTGCTCGCGGTGCTCGGCTACCTCGTCGCCCACTGGGACCTCACCCTCACCCGCACCCCCACGCAGTGGCGGCTGACCCGCGGCCTCCTCACGACCCGCGAGACCTCCGTCGAGGACGCCCGCCTGGCGGGCGTCGTCGTGCGTGAGCCGCTCGGGCTGCGGCTGGCCGGCGCCGCCGAGCTGGGAGCGGTCGTCACCGGCCTGGGCCAGGGCGAGAAGGGCACGCTGACGCTGGTCCCTCCCGCCCCGCGGGCAGTGGTCGACGGCGTCGCCGGGGCCGTCCTGGGCGACGACCGACCGACCGACGCCCCGCTCACGGCTCCGCTGCGGACCCACGGGCCCGCCGCCGTACGCCGGAGACGGCTGCGTGCGCTGGCGCCGGCCGTGGTCCTCGTGGCGCTGGTGACCGCGTCGGTGGGCGCGGACCTGCTGACGCCGTGGTCGCTCGTGCTGGCCCTGCTCGTGCTGCCGGCCGCCATCGCCCTCGGGGAGGACCGCGCCCGGTCGCTGGGCCACCTCGCGAGCGAGGGCTTCCTGGTCTCGCGCTCGGGCAGCCTGGCCCGGCACCGGGAGGTGCTGGGCGCCGAGCACGTCATCGGCTGGACCGTGCGCGACACCTGGTTCCAGCGCCGGTCGGGACTGGTGACCCTGGAGGCCACGACGGCAGGCGGGAGCCAGCGGGTGCAGGTGCTCGACGTGCCGGAGCACGACGGCCTGGTGCTCGCGGCGGCCCTCACCCCGGACCTCCTGGCCGAGGTCGGATATCGGACGCCGCCGTCGCAGTGACGCCGGTCACCGAGACGGACGGTCCCCATCCGGCGCCCTCGTCGGTAGGTTCCCGACATGTTCTCCAAGGTGCTGGTGGCCAACCGGGGCGAGATCGCGGTCCGCGCGTTCCGCGCCGCCTACGAGCTCGGGGCGCGCACGGTCGCGGTGTTCCCACACGAGGACCGCTGGTCCGAGCACCGGCTGAAGGCCGACGAGGCCTACGAGATCGGTGAGCGCGGCCACCCGGTCCGCGCCTACCTCGACCCCGAGGGCATCGTCGAGGTCGCGGTCCGCGCCGGTGCGGACGCGGTCTACCCGGGCTACGGCTTCCTGTCGGAGAACCCGGCGCTGGCCGAGGCGTGCGCGGCCGCGGGCATCACCTTCATCGGCCCCGGCTCGGAGGTCCTCGAGCTCACCGGCAACAAGGCGCGTGCCATCGCAGCCGCCAAGGCCGCCGGCGTCCCGACGCTGAAGAGCGTCGAGCCCGGCACCGACGTCGACGCCCTGGTGGCGGCGGCCGGGGCCAGCGAGATCCCCTACCCGCTCTTCGTGAAGGCCGTGGCCGGCGGCGGCGGGCGCGGCATGCGCCGCGTCGACTCCCCCGGCGCCCTGCGCGAGGCCGTCGAGACCTGCATGCGCGAGGCCGACGCCGCCTTCGGCGACCCGACGGTCTTCATCGAGCAGGCCGTGGTCGACCCCCGCCACATCGAGGTGCAGATCCTCTCCGACGGCACCGGTCCCGACGGCGTCATCCACCTCTTCGAGCGCGACTGCTCGGTGCAGCGCCGGCACCAGAAGGTCGTCGAGATCGCGCCCGCGCCCAACCTCGACCCCGAGCTGCGCGACCGGATCTGCGCCGACGCGGTGCGCTTCGCCCGCGAGATCGGCTACAAGAACGCCGGCACCGTGGAGTTCCTCCTCGACCCCGACGGCAACTACGTCTTCATCGAGATGAACCCCCGCATCCAGGTCGAGCACACCGTCACCGAGGAGGTGACCGACGTCGACCTGGTGCAGTCCCAGATGCGGATCGCCGCGGGCGAGACGCTCGCCGACCTCGGCCTCTCCCAGGACACCGTGCGGCTGCGCGGCGCCGCCCTGCAGTGCCGCATCACCACCGAGGACCCGGCCAACAACTTCCGCCCCGACACCGGCGTCATCACGACCTACCGCTCCCCCGGCGGCGGTGGCGTGCGCCTGGACGGCGGCACGGTCTACACCGGCGCCGAGGTCTCCGCGCACTTCGACTCGATGCTGGCCAAGCTGACCTGCCGCGGCCGCACCTTCGAGCAGGCCGTGGACAAGGCCCGCCGTGCGCTGGCGGAGTTCCGCATCCGCGGTGTCTCCACGAACATCCCCTTCGTCCAGGCGGTGCTCGACGACCCCGACTTCGCCGCCGGACGCGTCACCACCGCCTTCATCGAGACCCACCCCGAGCTGCTGCAGGCCCGCGGCAGCGGCGACCGCGGCACCAAGCTGCTGACCTACCTGGCCGAGGTGACGGTCAACCAGCCGCACGGCGCGGCCCCCGTCGAGCTGGACCCGACGACCAAGCTCCCGGCCATCGACCTCGACGCCGCCCCGCCGGCCGGCACCCGCCAGCTGCTGCGCGAGGTCGGCCCCGAGGAGTTCGCCCGGCGCCTGCGCGCCCAGGACCGGGTCGCGGTGACCGACACGACCTTCCGCGACGCGCACCAGTCGCTCCTGGCCACCCGGGTCCGCACCGCCGACCTGCTGGCCGTCGCGCCGCACGTCGCGCGCACGACCCCCGAGCTGTGGAGCCTGGAGTGCTGGGGCGGGGCGACGTACGACGTGGCGCTGCGCTTCCTGGCCGAGGACCCGTGGGAGCGGCTGGCCGCGCTGCGCGAGGCCGTGCCCAACGTGTGCCTGCAGATGCTGCTGCGCGGTCGCAACACCGTCGGCTACACGCCCTACCCCACCGCGGTCACCGACGCGTTCGTGCAGGAGGCGGTCGACACCGGCCTCGACGTCTTCCGGATCTTCGACGCCCTCAACGACGTCGAGCAGATGCGCCCGGCCATCGAGGCGGTGCGCTCCACCGGCAGCGCGCTGGCCGAGGTCGCGCTCTGCTACACCGGCGACCTCTCCGACCCCGGCGAGAGCCTCTACACCCTCGACTACTACCTGCGCCTGGCCGAGCGGATCGTCGACGCCGGCGCGCACGTGCTGGCGATCAAGGACATGGCCGGCCTGCTCCGCGCACCCGCGGCCCGCCGGCTGGTCACCGCGCTGCGCGAGCGCTTCGACCTGCCGGTGCACCTGCACACCCACGACACCACCGGCGGCCAGCTCGCCACCCTGACCGCGGCGATCGAGGCCGGGGTCGACGCCGTGGACGCCGCGACCTCCTCGATGGCCGGCACCACCAGCCAGCCCCCGCTCTCGGCGCTGGTCGCGGCCACCGACCACTCCGAGCGCGAGACCGGGCTGTCGCTCGCGGCGGTCAACGCGCTGGAGCCCTACTGGGAGGCCGTGCGCCGGGTCTACGCGCCCTTCGAGTCCGGGCTCACCGCCCCGACCGGTCGCGTCTACCGCCACGAGATCCCCGGCGGCCAGCTCTCCAACCTGCGCCAGCAGGCGATCGCGCTCGGCCTCGGCGAGCGCTTCGAGCAGGTCGAGGACATGTACGCCGCCGCCAACGACATCCTCGGCAACGTCCCGAAGGTGACCCCGAGCTCGAAGGTGATCGGCGACCTGGCGCTGGCGCTGGTCGGTCTGGGCGCCGACCCGGCCGAGTTCGCCGAGGACCCCAGCCGCTTCGACCTGCCCGACTCCGTCATCGGCTTCCTCAACGGCGAGCTCGGCGACCCGCCGGGCGGCTGGCCCGAGCCGTTCCGCAGCAGGGCGCTGGCAGGCCGCACCTGGAAGCAGCCCGCGGCCGAGCTCACCGCGGAGCAGTCGGCGGGCCTGGAGAGTGCCCGGCGGCGTACGTTGAACGAGCTGCTCTTCCCCGGCCCGACGCGGTCCTTCGCGGAGTCCCGCGAGACCTACGGCGACACCTCGGTGCTGTCCACGCTGGACTACCTCTACGGGCTGCGCAGCGGCGTCGAGCACGAGGTGACCCTGGAGGAGGGCAAGACCCTCATCCTGGGCCTGCAGTCGATCAGCGAGCCCGACGAGCGCGGCTTCCGCACTGTGATGGCCACCGTCAACGGCCAGATCCGACCGGTCGCGGTCCGCGACACGAGCGTGTCCGCCGAGGTGGCGGCCGCGGAGAAGGCCGACCCGGGCACGCCCGGTCACGTGGCCGCGCCGTTCCAGGGCGTCGTGTCGGTCGTCGTCGAGGCCGGTCAGCAGGTCGAGGCCGGCGAGACCGTGGCCACGATCGAGGCGATGAAGATGGAGGCCGCGATCACCGCGCCGATGGCCGGCACCGTGCAGCGGGTGGCCCTCTCGGGCACCCAGGCGGTCGACGGCGGCGACCTCGTGGTGGTGCTCGGCCCCGCGTGAGGCCGCTCAGGTCGGCGTGACGATCACGTCGACCGCACTGAGCTCCACCGACGACGTGCACGCGTAGGCGTGCGGCACGTCGGCGGGCCAGTGCACGTGCGTGCCGGGGACCAGGTCGACCACCTGCTCCTCCCCGGCCGCCCCGTAGGTCAGCCGTCCCTCCCCCGACAGCACCACGAGCTGCTCGACCGCGCCGGCGGCATGGGCGGGCGAGGAGCGCTTGGCCCCGGGTCGCACGCGGACGAGGTAGACCTCCGTGGTGCGGTCGGGCTCGGTCAGCAGGTGCAGGCGGACCGCGGTGAGGGCGTCGTCGCTCAGCGCGTCGGAGTCGCCCGCCTCCGCCACGAGGGCGACCAGCGGGACACCGAGCGGGCCGGCGACGGCGTACACGGTGTCGAGGGTGGGGTTGCGGCGACCGCCCTCGAGCTCGGAGAGGGTGGCCTTCCCGATGCCGGCGGCGGCCGCGAGCGCGCTGAGCGACATGCCCCGCTCCTCGCGCAGCGCGCGGATGCGGGCTCCCGTGGACGCGCCTGGTCCGGCCACGCCGGCCTCCTCTACAGTCTGTTCCGTAAACGGAACGGTACGACCTCGCAGGAGACACCATGCACGAGCAGGGGACCCCGGTCACCGCGGGGGTGGTCGCGGCCGTCGTCGGGTTCTCCTCCTCCTTCGTCGTCGTGCTCGCCGGGCTGACCGCTGTCGGCGCCACCCCGGCCCAGGCGGCGTCGGGTCTGCTGGCGCTCTGCGTCGCCCAGGCCCTGGGGATGCTCTGGCTCGCGCTGCGGCACCGCACCCCGGTCTCGCTGGCCTGGTCCACCCCGGGCGCCGCGCTCCTGGTGACCACCGGCGCCGTCCAGGGCGGGTGGCCCGCCGCGGTCGGCGCGTTCGTGGCGACGGGCGTCCTGGTCGTGCTGACCGGGTTGGTGCCGAGGCTCGGCGACCTCGTGGCCGCGATCCCGCCGTCCCTGGCCCGGGCGATGCTGGCCGGCGTCCTGCTGCCGCTGTGCGTCGAGCCCGTCCTCGCGCTGGCCGACTCCCCGGCGATGGTCGCGCCGGTCGTGCTGACCTGGCTGGCGCTGCAGCGCCGGGCTGCCCGCTGGGCGGTGCCCGCCGCGCTGGTCGTGGCGCTGGTCGTGGTGGTCGTGACCGCCGGGGACGCGGTGGCCGCCGGGGACCTGCTGCCCACGCTCGCGCTCACCGCCCCGACATGGTCGTGGCAGGCGATGGTCGGGGTGACGCTGCCGCTGTACGTCGTCACGATGGCCTCCCAGAACGTCCCCGGCGTCGCGGTGATGGGCAGCTTCGGCTACCGCGTCCCGTGGCGGGAGTCGATGGGCGTCACCGGGCTCGGGACGCTGCTGGTCGCCCCGCTGGGTGGGCACGCGGTCAACCTGGCCGCGATCACCGCCGCGCTGACCGCGGGGCCGGCCGCCGGCCCCGACCGGGACCAGCGCTGGCGCGCCTCGGTCTCCGCGGCGCTCACCTACCTGGTGCTCGCCGCGGGCGCGGGCGCGCTGACAGCCCTGGTGGCGGCCGCCCCCGACGGGGTCGTGCAGTCGGCTGCCGGGCTGGCGCTGCTCGGCACCCTGGCTGCTTCTCTCTCCGACGCACTCGCCGACCCGGCCGACCGTCTGGCCGCCATCGGCTGCCTGGTGGTCGCCGCCTCGGGCGTGAGCATCCTCGGCGTCGGCGCCGCGTTCTGGGCGCTGGTGGTGGGGCTGGTGCTGCGGCGGGTCAGCCCGTCCGCACCGTCACCCACGTCGAGCGCAGTCCCAGCCCGAAGCGGAACGCATCGCCGCTGAGCGTCACCTTGCCCTGCGAGCCCGTCAGCCGGACCGAGCGCACCCGGCCACCCCACTGGCCGTTGCCGTCGCGGGAGAGCACCTCGACCTGGCGCAGGTCGCCGAGGGCCGGCCACTGCGACTCGATCCGGTCGTCGGTCACGGTCACCGACCAGCCGTGGACCGGGTTGCCCTCGTGGCCGTCGTAGGGATCCTCCTGCGCGACGAGGTAGTCCCGCGAGCCGGCGGAGGTCCACCCCCCGCTGCTGGCGGAGAACTGCGTGAAGGCGGGCTGGCCGTCGACGACGCGGGCCTGGCCCTTGGTCTCGCGGATGGCGGCGTCGGAGGCGGGGTGCTCGGCGGAGGCACCGCCGTAGACCTGGCAGGAGGTCGTGTCGCAGACCTGGTAGTGACCGGCGCGCGGGTGCGCCCGCTCGTACGCCGCGTAGGTGCGCGCGGCCACGGCCTGGGCCTGGACCGCCGCGGGGCTCCAGGAGGCGGGCATCTCCAGGGGGACGACACCGCGCAAGTAGTCCTCCAGCCGGAGCCGGTTGACGGTGTCGCGGGCCTGGCTGCCCTGCGAGGGAGCGGCGGCGCGGAGCTTGCCGCGGTAGGCCCGCTCGGTGCCGCCGGGGAGGACGAGGGTGATCGGCTTGTTCTTGGCGTAGAACTCCCCCTCGCCCTGCAGGACGAGGAGCTTGCGCCAACCGCCGGAGTCCTTGGCGCCCTGGGGCAGGTAGGCCACCTTCGCGCGGCCCTTGCGGTCCTGGCGGACCCGCCAGGCCTGCACGTCCACCCCGTCGGGCTGCTCGGGCAGCACCGTGTGCTCGCCCGTCCCGAGGTCGGTCACGCGCAGCTTGCGCCGGGGTCGCACCACCAGGTCGTCGCTCGTGTCGGCGCTGACCAGCACGCTGATCCGGCCCGCGGCGCGCCCGGCGTCGGTGCCCGGGTAGTAGAAGGACAGGATCTCGGCGGCGCTCAGGCCCTCGCGCGCCGCACCCTCCGCGCCGTGCTGCGACATGCCGTGGCCGTGGCCGTAGCCGCGGCCCTGGATGCGCAGCGTCGGCTCGCCCTGGACGTCCCACCGGTCGGAGGCCGCCGAGGCGGGCGCGGGGACCGCGACCAGGGCCGAGGCGACCGCCAGGACGAGGGCGCGGACGAGCATCGGTGGACTCCTGTGACGGCTGGTGCGGAGGGGGGTGAGGGGGCCGGTGTGACCACACCAGCACCCCATCGCACCATGCGTCACACGGAGCGGCAATGGCCTCGCGCGAACTACAGATCTGTAGTTCAGGGCACCTCACGCAGCAGGGTGCTGGGCAGGCCCAGCCGGATGCGGAAGGTGTCGCCGCTGACGGTGCTGGAACCCTCGCTGCCGGTCACCGTCACGCGCACCACCCGACCGCCGAAGGCCCCTCGACCGTCGCGCTCGACGACCTCGATGCCCTCGTAGTCACCGAGGGTGTCGAAGGCGGTCTCCAGGTCCGACACCGAGATCGTCCGGGTCCAGGTGAAGGGGTCCCACGGGTCCTCGCGCGCAGGCAGGTAGTCGAAGGGCCCCGCGACGCTGTAGCCGCCGTTGCTCGCGGAGAACTGCGCGAAGATCGGCTCGCCGCCCTTGACGAGCACCTTCCTCCGGGTCGCGCGGATGGCGTCGTCGGAGGCGGGGTGCTCCGCGGAGGCGCCGCCGTAGACCTGGCACCGGTCGGTGTCGCAGATCTCGTAGTGCGACGCCAGCGGCTCCCCCCGCTCGAAGGCCGCATAGGTGCGGGCCGCGACCGCCTGGGCCCGCACCGCGTCGGGGTCCCACAGCGCCGGCACCTCCTGGGGCACGACCCCGCGCAGGTAGTCCTCCAGGGACACCCGGTTGACGGTGTCCCGGTCGGTGCCAAAGTCGTCGGCCGAGGCCGAGCGCAACCGCCCCCGGTAGTCGGTGCGGCCCTCGGGGGTCACCAGGGTGATCGGCCCCGTGCCGGAGAACTCCGCGTCCCCACCGAACCGCTTGCTGGTGCGCCAGCCCCCGCCACCGCGGCGCGCCTGCAGCACGCTGCGGCCCCGGCCGTCGGCGCGGACCCGCCACTGCTTCGCGCGACGGTCCAGCCGCTGGAGGGACCAGCGCCTCGTCGTACCGACCTTGGCGAGGGTGAGCCCGGAGCGGGCCAGCACCCGGGTGTCCCCGTCGTCGTCGGCGGAGACCAGGACGTCGACCGCACCGCCGACCTTCCCCAGCCGTGCGCCCGGGTAGTAGGTGCGGACGATCTCCTTCCACCCCACGCCCTGGCTGGCGGCGCGCTGGGCGCCGTGCTGCGAGAGGCCGATGCCGTGGCCGAAACCACGACCCTCGAGCTCCAGGGGGTCGGCCGCAGCGGCGGGCGCGGCCGGGGCCAGGAGCCCGAGCGTCAGCGTGACGGTGAGGGCGAGGGTCCGAGTTCCCATGCCCCTATGACATCACCCGCCATAGGTCGGTTGCGACTGAGCGTTGAAGGTGCCCATCTTGACCTTCTTGGCCGCGTTCACGATCGGGTCGTCGATCGAGAAGACCTCCAGGCCGCGCGTGATGTCGCTGGAGTAGATGTAGCCGTTGTACCAGTAGACCGACCAGGCGCCGCCGAGCTCGAGGCTCGTCGTCGAGATGGGGCCGCGGTCCCAGTAGGCGAACTCGGTCGGGTTCGCGGAGTCGGTGAAGTCGAAGACCGAGAAGCCGCCCTGGTACCACGCCTGGACCATGATGTCCTTGCCCTTGACCGGGATCAGCGAGCCGTTGTGGGCCACGCAGTTCTCGGTGAGGGCCTGGATGCGCGAGATCTTGTAGTAGCTCTGGAACTCCAGCTGCCCGTCGACGATGTCGTAGATCCCGTTCGCGCCCTTGGTGGGGCCGAAGCCGGGGTGGCAGGTCGGCAGCGAGCCGCCGCCGAGCTCGTCGGTGAACAGCACCTTGGTGCCGGCGTTGTTGAAGGTGGCGGAGTGCCAGAAGGCGAAGTTCAGGTCGTCGGTCACGACCTCGGTCACCTTCGGCTTCCTGCGCTTGCTGATGTCGAGCAGGATGCCATCACCCATGCACGCGCCGGCCGCGATGTCCTTGCTGGGGTAGGCGGTGATGTCGTGGCAGCCGCTGGTCGAGCTCGAGGTCAGCAGCGGGATCGGGCCGCCCGGGTTGCCGCCGTCGGGGAACAGGACCGGGGTGGCCGCGAGCTTCGCGCGCGCCGGCTTGTTCACCGGGATCTTCACGACCGAGATCTTGTCGTGCGGCGGCTGGCAGTCGGGGTAGTCCGCGTTCGGCGAGTACGACGACACGTAGACGAACAGGGACTTGCCGTTCTTCGTCGGGGCCAGCGTGTGGGTGTGGGAGCCGCAGTCGGTCTCCACGGCCGCGACGTACTTGGGCTTGCGGGGGTTGGAGACGTCGAAGACCCGCAGGCCCTCCCAGGCCGACTTCTCGGTCGCCGACAGCGCGGTGCTCGAGCACGAGTCGTCGCTGCGGCTGGAGTCCACGCTCATCACCAGGATGTTCTTGTGGACCGACAGGTCGCCCTGCCCGCCGGGGCAGAACACCTGTGCGACGCGCTTGGGCCGGGTCGGCTTCTTGATGTCGAAGACCTGGAAGCCGCTGTAGTTGCCGTCGTAGAGCCAGCGGCCCCTGAACGCCATGTCGGTGCCGTAGGCACCCTCCTCGGCGAAGCTGCCCTCCAGCGGGAGGTGCGCGACCAGCTCGACGTTGTCGGACTTGTCGACCTCGTCCTCGCTGGTCAGCGGCAGCGGCTCCTGCGCCAGGGCGTCGGCGAAGCCCGCCGTGATGTCCGCGAGGGCCGACCCGGGCAGCTGGCAGCCGAGGGCGAAGTTGTCGCCGGCCTCGACGAGGGCGGCGTACTCCTCGGCGGTGCAGGCCCGGACCCCGGGATCGGCCTCGGCGGAGACGTTGACCGCCGTCATGCCGAGGCCCGCCGCGAGGGTCACGGCCAGGCCGGCGAAGGAGAGTCGGGCGCGCGTGGAGGGGAGGGAGCGGTGGCTCATGGCCGTGCAACCGTCGAACCGGGCCGGAGGTTACGGGTCGGACGCGAACGTCGCGTGGTGCAATGGAAACGTCATGCGCCTGTCATCCACGCCGCGCCGTCTGGCGTCCGCCGCTCTCGCCGGGTCCGTGCTCCTCGCGCTGCCCGCGTGCACCGGGTCCGAGCCCTCGGCCGCCCCCGACCCGGCGGCGAGCACGACCTCGCAGGTCCGCGAGCTGGTGCCGGGGGCACCCGGCGAGCCGGTCGCCACCGCGTCCGGGCCGATCGACGTCGAGGTCCCGGGCTGGAGCCACGCCGACCTGGCCTTCGTGCAGATGATGATCCCGCACCACCGGCAGGCGCTGGAGATGGCGGCTCTGGCCCCCGAGCGGGCCTCGTCGACCGAGGTGCTGTCGCTGGCGCGCCGCATCGACGCGGCGCAGGCGCCGGAGATCTGGCTGATGAGCCAGTGGCTGGCGGCCGAGGGGCTCGACGTGCCCGAGGCCGGCGACGACCCCTCGGAGTGGGACCACGCCGCCCACGGCCACGCCGGGATGGCCGGGCTGCTGTCGCCGGAGGAGATGGCCGCACTGATCCGGGCGGAGGGCACGGAGTTCGACCGGCTCTTCCTCGAGGGGATGATCCGCCACCACGACGGGGCCGTGCAGATGGCGACCGAGGGGATGCCGGAGTCGACGAACGCGCGCGTCCTGGAGCTGATGGAGGAGGTCGCGACCGGCCAGCTCGCCGAGATCGCCCGCATGGAGCGGTTGCTCGACCAGCTCCCCGCCTGACCAGGCCGGCCGGCCGACTAGGGGCGGTCCATCACCGCGGTGTCGGTGTCGATGAGCGACGGCGGGCCCACCTCGAGGGCCTCCTCGGCGGTCGGGGTCCCGGCACGGGCGTCGGCCAGGACGTCGGCCGGCACGTGCTGCTCCAGGAAGCGGCGCGCCGTGGCCGTGACCGGGTGGAGAGCCGCAGTGGCCAGCACGATGATGCCGGCGATCACCAACCAGCCCAGCGAGCTCCACGTGATCGCGAGGAAGGTGTAGAGCGCCGGTGCCCAGACGCGGCCCAGGGTCCCGGTGAACTCCGCCGTCCCCTGGTAGGAGCCGCGCTGGCGCGGGTCCATCAGCTCGGCCTCGAAGGTCCAGCTGGCTGCGGAGAGCTTCAGCTCGGCCCCCGTCAGGGTCACGTGCCCCAGCCAGATCAGCACGATCGTCAACCAGCCGGCCGTCTCGTGCGTGGCCATCGTGATCAGGCACGAGGTCACGAAGAACGCCGAGGAGATGCGCATCGAGCGCAACGCGGTCGGCAGGTCCGCCACGCCGCGCGCCGCGACCATGGGCAGGAAGATGCACATCACGGTGTTGGTGCCGAGCAGCAGCGCGATGAGCTCGCGGGGTGCGTCGGTCTCGGTGAGGACCCACAGCGGGATGACCATGTGCAGCAGCACCTGGTTGGTCCACGAGACTCCCAGCAGGAACGTGGTCGCCAGCCAACCGGGGTTGCGCAGGGGTCCGGGGCCGGGGATCCTCTGCTTGCGCTGCTCCGGGGTCCTCTCGTCGTGGGAGGCATTGGGCAGCCGGGCGATGTTGAACGCGTTGAGCAGGAAGACCGCCGCGGTGAACCACGGCAGGGCGTGCAGCAGCGCGTCGGACTCGAAGGCCAGCGCCACGGCACCGACCATGGCGCCGACGGTGAAGCCGGCGTTGAGCGCGGAGTACATGTAGGCGCGCGACTGCACCCGCTCGGCCGGCGGCAGCACGTCGATGGTGTACGCCCCGTGGGCGGCGCCGCCGAGCGCACCCACGACCTCCATCGCGACGGCCATCGCGACGTACCCGGCGAAGTTCTCCACGAACGGCCACACGGCGAACGTCGCGGCCTGCCCGAAGGCGCTGACCGCCCACATCCGGCGAGGACCGAACCGGTCGACCAGCTTGCCCATGGGCAGCGCCGCCAGGAAAGCGGCGACGCCGGCGACGGTCAGGCCGATGCCCACCTCCACCGGCTTCAACCCGACGATGATCGTGAAGAAGGCCGCCGACCCGGCCAGGAACGTGCCGTCGCCGAGGGCGAAGAGGAGCGACTGGCGAGCCAGCCTCCCGGCCAGTGGCGAGGGCGGGCGGGCGTGGCGGAGCAGAGCGGTGAACATCGCCTCGGATTCTGTCCCTCCGGACCGACATCTGTCGCATCCATTACGTAGGGTCAGCAGCCATGCACCGCCTCTACACGACCAGCGTCGCGTCGGTCTTCCCGCACTACGTCGCGAAGGTCGAGCGGAAGGGACGGACCCGCGAGGAGCTGGACGCCGTCGTGACCTGGCTGACCGGTCTCTCCCCCGCGCAGGTGCAGCAGCACCTCGACGCCGGCACGACCTTCGAGGAGTTCTTCGACGCCGTCGAGCTCAACCCCGACGTCTCCCTCATCACCGGGTCCGTGTGCGGGGTGAAGGTCCAGGAGGTCGAGGACCCGCTGATGCGCCGCATCCGCTACCTCGACAAGCTCGTCGACGAGCTGGCCAAGGGTCGCCCGCTGGAGAAGGTGCTGCGCTCCTCCTGACGCCCTCCACCAGACCGCGGCGTTTCACACCCTCCACCACGGGACAGGTATCGCTCATGTGGAACCCCATCCGCCGGCGCCGTGAGCGGCGCGAGGCCCACCTGCTCGAGCGGGAGGCGTTCCGGGCCGCGAAGCGCCTGGCGCGCGAGGACCTGCTGGTCCTCGGCGAAGACGTCGCCGGCCTGGCACTGCCGGCCGATGCCTCCCAGGAGGTCCACGAGCGCCACCGGTTCGCCCTGGAGGGCTACGACCGGGCGCGCGGGATGCTCGACGCCGCGGACAGCACCGACGACGTCGACCGCCTCGACGAGGTGCTCCAGCTGGCGCGCTGGGAGCTCGCCGCGGTCCGGGCCCTGGAGGCCGGCGAGCCGTTGCCCCCGCGACGCGGACCGTGCTTCTTCAACCCCCAGCACGGGCCCGCGGTGGCCCGTCTCGACTGGGCTCCCCCGCACGGCAGCAGCCGCAGGGTGGAGGTGTGCCGGGGGTGCGAGCTGCGCGTCGAGACCGGTGCGGACCCCGCCCACCGCGAGGTGCGGGTCGGGGACCGCTACGTCCCGTGGTGGCAGGCACCGTCGGCCGCCCACTTCACGAGCATGCCGCTCGCGGAGTCCGTCGAGCACGGCCCGCTCGTCACCGCAGCGCTCACCGAGGCCCGCATCCACGCCTCGTTGGCCGGCATCTCGATCACGGTCAGGGGCTGACCGGCTCAGACCCGGCTCAGACCCGGCTCAGACCCGGTGCAGCCTCCGGGCCGCCTCGGCGATCGACCCGCTCATCGACGGGTAGACCGTGAACGCCTGGGCCAGCTGGTCCGCGGTCAGCGACTCCGCCACCGCGATCGAGACGGGGTGGATCAGCTCGGAGGCCCGCGGCCCGACGACCACCCCGCCGACGACGATCCCGGTGCCGGGACGGATGAAGAGCTTCACGAAACCGTCGCGGACGCCCTGCATCTTGGCCCGCGGGTTGCCCGACAGCGGCAGCATGACGACCTCGGCCTGGATCTCCCCGGAGTCGACCGCCTGCTGCGACCAGCCCACCGTCGCGATCTCCGGGGCGGTGAAGACGTTGGAGGAGACCTTCTTCAGATCCAGCGGGTGCACGGTGTCGCCCAGCAGGTGCCACATCGCGATCCGGCCCTGCATCGCGGCGACCGAGGCGAGCATGAGCACGCCCGTGCAGTCGCCGGCGGCGTACACGCCCCGCGCCGAGGTGCGCGAGACCCGGTCGACCCAGACGAACCCGCCGTCCTTGAGCTGGACGCCGGCCTCCTCCAGGCCCATGTCGGCGGTGTTGGGGACCGACCCGAGCGCCAGGATGCAGTGCGAGGCCTGCACCTCGCGGCCGTCGGTCAAAGCCACGGTGACGACGTCCCCGTCGCGGGTCACCGACTCCATGCGCGACTTCGACAGCACGTTCATGCCGCGGCGCTTGGAGACCTCCTCGAGCACGAGCGAGGCGTCGGCGTCCTCCCCGGGCAGCACCCGGTCGCGGGAGGAGACGAGGGTGACGGGGATGCCGAGCGCCTGGTACGCCGAGGCGAACTCGGCCCCGGTGACGCCCGACCCCACGACGACCAGCGACTCGGGCCGCTCGTCGAGGTCGTAGACCTGCTCCCACGTCAGGATGCGCTCGCCGTCGGGCTGGGCGCTGGGCAGCGTGCGGGGCGCGGCACCGGTCGCGACGAGGACGGCGTCGGCCTCCAGCGTCGTCTCCGAGCCGTCGGCGGCCGTGGCCACCACGCGGCCGGGGCCGTCGAGACGGCCCCGCCCCTGGACGACCTGCACGCCGTCGCGGTCGATGCGGCGGGCGATGTCGCGGGACTGGTCGGCCGCCAGCGCCTTCACGCGGGTGTTGACCCGCGCGAGGTCGACGGCGATGCCGGACGCGGCGTCGCCCTCCTTGTCGCGCATGGTGATCCCGAGCTCGCCGGCCTCGGCGACCTCGGTCATCACCTCGGCGGTGGCGATGAGGGTCTTGCTGGGCACGCAGTCGGTCAGCACCGCCGAGCCACCGAGGCCGTCGGTGTCGACGATGGTCACCTCGGCGCCCAGCTGGGCGGCGACATGGGCTGCTTCGTAGCCGCCGGGGCCTCCCCCGACGATGACGACGCGGTCGGTCATGCGGCTCCCCTCCGGGTCAGCTGGTCTTCGATGTGGCTCAGAAGTTGATCATGTGGCCGGTGATGCCATGGACCGCTTCCTTCACGGCCTCCGACAGCGTCGGGTGGGCGAAGACGTTGCGCGCGACCTCGTCGGCGGTGAGGTCCCACTTCTGCGCCAGCGTCAGCACCGGCAGCTGCTCGGTGACGTCGGGGCCGATCATGGCCGCGCCGATGATCTCGTTGTGCTCGGCGTCGGCGATCACCTTCACGAACCCGATGGCCTCGCCGAGGCCCTGGGCCTTGCCGTTGGCCGAGAACGGGAAGGTCGCGGTCTTGACGTCGTAGCCCTTCTCCTTGGCCTGCGCCTCGGAGTAGCCGAAGGAGCCGATCTGCGGCTGGCAGTAGGTGGCGCGCGGGACGAAGTCGTACTCGACCGGCATGGTCTCGGCGCCGGCGAGGGTCTCGGCGGCCACGATGCCCATCGCCTCGGCGACGTGGGCCAGCATCAGCTTCCCGGTGACGTCGCCGATCGCGTAGACGTGCTCGACGTTGGTGCGGCAGAACTCGTCGATCTCGATGGCACCGCGATCGGAGACCGCGACGCCGGCGGCCTCGAGCCCGTAGCCGTCCAGGCGGGGCGCGAAGCCGAAGGCGGCGAGGAACTTGTCGGCCTCGAGCACCTGGCTCTCGCCGCCGTCGGCGGGGCTGACGGTGACCTTGACGCCCGAGCCGGTGTCCTCGACCTTCTCCACCTTCGTGGAGGTCATGATCTTCACGCCGAGCTTCTTGTAGTGCTTGGCGAGCTCCTTGGACACGTCCGCGTCCTCGGTGGGGACGATGCGGTCGAGGAACTCCACGATCGTCACGTCGACGCCGAAGTTCTTCATCACGTAGGCGAACTCGACACCGATCGCACCGGAGCCGCCGATGATCATCGAGGAGGGCAGGTCGGAGTCGAGGATCTGCTCCTCGTAGGTCACGACGTTCTCGCTCAGCTCCAGGCCGGGCAGCAGCCGGACCTTCGCGCCGGTGGCGATGATCAGGTCGTCGCAGGTGTAGGAGGTGGTCCCACCGTCCTTGCCCTTGACGTCGATCGAGGTCGGGCCCGTGAGGGTGCCCCAGCCGTCGATCTCGGTGATCTTGTTCTTCTTCATCAGGAAGTGGACGCCCTTGACGATCCCCTCGCTGACCTTGCGGCTGCGCGCGTGGGTGGGGCCGAAGGACATCGTGGCGTCGCCCTCGATGCCGTACTTGGCCTTGTCGTGGGTCAGGACGTGGGCGAGCTCGGCGTTCTTCAGCAGCGCCTTCGAGGGGATGCAGCCGACGTTGAGGCACACACCGCCCCAGTAGTTCTCCTCCACGACGGCGACGGTCTTGCCGAGCTGCGCCGCGCGGATGGCGGCCACGTAGCCGCCGGGGCCTGCACCGAGAACGAGGACATCGAAGTGGGTCGTCACGAGGTCCACCCTAGTCCCGGACGCACGAGCGTTAGCCTTCGGTGTCGTGACGCTCTACGCCGCCTACGGGACCAACCTCGATCCCGCCCGGATGAGCGAGCGCTGCCCGCACTCGCCGCTGCGCACGACCGGCTGGCTGGAGGGCTGGCGACTGACGTTCGGTGGTGAGGAGCACGGGTGGGACGGCGCCCTGCCGACCATCGTCCAGGACGCCTTCGAGCAGGTCTTCGTCGCGATCTACGACGTGACCCGTGAGGACGAGACGGCCCTGGACGGTTGGGAGTCCGCCGACAGCGGGCTCTACCGCAAGACCAAGGTGCGGGTCTCCACGCTGACCGGGGAGGTCGTGGCCTGGGCCTACGTCCTCGACGCCTACGAGGGCGGGCTGCCCTCCGCCCTGCACCTGGGCGTGCTGGCCGACGCCGCCGAGGCCGCCGACGCGCCCGACGACTACGTCGCCGCCCTGCGCCGGCGCCCCTGCCGCTCGACGGGCCTGTGAGTCGGTCCCTCCACGGGACCGGAGGGGCGTATCCTCACCGCTCGTGACTGACGAGCCGACGCCCTACACCCGCGCCGACGACGCCGCCGCCCGCCTCGCGGAGCTGACGGGGGTCGAGCGCCACGACGTCGCGCTGGTCCTCGGGTCCGGCTGGCTCCCCGCCGTGGACGCCCTCGGCGAGGCGACCGCCGAGATCGACACCACCGACCTGCCCGGCTTCTCGGCCGCGGCCGTCGCCGGGCACAGCGGCAAGATCCGCTCGGTGCGCGCCGGTGACCGCCAGCTGCTGGTCTTCCTCTCCCGCACCCACTACTACGAGGGCAAGGGCGTGGAGGCCGTCGTGCACGGCGTGCGCACCGCCGCCGCCGCCGGTTGCCGGGCGATCGTGCTGACCAACGGCTGCGGTGGCCTCAAGGAGTCCTGGACCCCCGGCACCCCGGTCCTGATCAGCGACCACATCAACCTCACCGGCCGCTCCCCGATCGTGGGTGCGCGCTTCGTCGACCTGACCGACCTCTACTCCGCGCGGCTGCGCGCGATGTGCCGCGAGGTCGAGCCGTCCCTCGACGAGGGCGTCTACGTCCAGTTCCCCGGACCGCACTACGAGACCCCCGCCGAGGTCCGGATGGCCGGTGTCCTCGGTGGCCACCTGGTGGGCATGAGCACCACGCTCGAGGCCATCGCCGCCCGGGAGGCGGGCATGGAGGTGCTGGGCATCAGCCTGGTCACCAACCTGGCGGCCGGCATCAGCGACCAGCCGCTGGACCACTCCGAGGTGATCGAGGCCGGTCGCGCGGCCGCCTCGCGCATGGGCGACCTCCTCAGCCGCGTCGTCCCCCGGATCTGACAGGAGCCCATCATGACCGCACCCTCCTCCCCGGACACACCCGCTGACGGTCCCTCCGCCGGTCCCTCCACGGGTCCTGCCTCGAGCGGCGCCGAGACCCGCGAGCGGCTCCTGGTCGCGGCCACGCGGGCCTTCGCCGAGCACGGCGTCGCCAACGCCTCGCTGCTCGACATCACCCGTCAGGCCGGCCAGCGCAACCGGGGCGCGGTCCACTACCACTTCGGCTCGCGCGAGGGACTGCTCGCCGCGGTGCTCGAGCAGCACGCCGACTTCCTCGCCGAGCGCGAGCACCGCCTGCACCAGGCGGCGCTGGAGCGCCCCGCCGACGACCTCCCCGCGGCCCTGGAGGCGCTGGTGCGACCGGCGACCGAGCTCTCGGAGACCGGGTGGAGCGGTCGCTGCTACCTGGTGATCGTCGCCGACCTGATCGCCGACGAGCAGCACGACAAGGACGCCGACGTCCGTGCCGCGCTCGAGCGCACCGGCGGCGTCCCCGTCTACGAGCTCATCTCCGCACGGATGCCGGAGATGCCCGAGGAGGTCCGGGCCGAGCGCCTGGCACTGCTGACCTCCTTCGTCCTGCGGGCCATCGGCGATCGTGCCCGGGCCGAGGAGCGCGGCTCGACGCAGCGCCTGGGGCTGGACACCGAGACCTTCGTGCGCAACCTCGTCTCCATGGCCACCGGCATGCTCCGCGCCGACCTGCCCCGGACCTGACGTAGCCCCGTGCCCAGGATCACCGGCGGGTCGCTCGCCGAGCACCGCGCACAGATCCACCAGCGCGTCTTCGCCGCCTTCGCCGACCTGCTGGCCGAGCGCAGCTTCGACGCGATCACGATGGCGCAGATCGCGGCCGGCGCCGAGGTCGGCCGCACCACGATCTACCACCACTTCCCCGACAAGGAGTCGGTGGTGGTCGCCTTCGCCACCCATGAGACCTCGCGCTACCTCCAGCGTCTCGAGGAGGTCCTGGCACAGGCCCCCGACCCGGCCGCGCGGCTGCGCGCCTACGTGCACCACCACCTGGCGTCCGGCGAGGAGTTCCACCTCGGCCTGGGCCCACGGCTGTACGGCGTGCTCCCACCCGAGTCGCGCGAGGCCATCCGCGAGCACGTCGTCGCGGTCGAGGAGGTGCTGCGCGAGGTGCTGGACGACGGCCAGCGCGCCGGTGTCTTCACCGTCGAGGACCTCGACGCGACGCTCGCGCTCATCCACGCCTGCCTCGCTCCCCGGGGCCTGGCCCCGGAGAGCGTGGCGACGTTCGTGCTGCGCGCGGTCAGCGCACCGTGATCAGCGCACCTTGAAGCGGACCCGGTCCTTGGACCGGTCGTGGTCCTCGTCGCCCTCGTAGGTGGCGATGGCCACGAGCTTGCCCTCGCTGGCCCGGTCGAGCCGCAGCTTGACCTTGCCGCCGGAGCGCAGCCTGGCCCGATGGGTCTCGACCCGGCCGGGCTGGCGCACCTTCAGCACCACCCGCCCCGTGGCCGGCGCGCCGTCCGCGGTCACGAGGATGCGCATCGCACCGCGTCCACCGGCGGCCGGCTTCTTCAGGACCCGGAGCGTGGTCGTGGTCGTCACGGGTCCGGCGTCCCTCCCGGGCAGCGGGGTGACGGTGTCCTGGCTGGTGTTGGAGCGCGTGTGGGCCTGCCAGGTGAAGACGGAGACCGTGCCCTCCGGCGCCCCATCAGGCAGGGACAGGGTGCTGCTGAACGCCCCGTCGACGATCCGTCCGGGGGTCACCCAGTCCACGGCCAGGAACTGCTCGGTGTCCTCCCGCTCCGAGACGTCCGGCAGCACGTCGCCCTCGGCGATGCCGACGTAGACGCCGCTGTCGCCGGGGCAGCTCTCCGCGCGGAACCCGGTGCCGACGACACGGAAGGTGTCGCCGCTCGTGGTGTCGAGGCGGGACACCGCGACCGACGGCGAGGCCGGGGCCGGCTCGCACGTCTCCGGCTCGGGCTCCGGCTCGGGCTCCGGCTCGGGTGCCGGGACGTGCACCGCGGTGGCGGTGAGCGGCGCGGGCGCCTTGATGTCCTCCGCCGCGTCCTCGCTGGTGGCCCGGAAGTGGTCGCGCGACTCCTCGGTCACCTGGTCCAGGAAGGCCGCGGGGAAGCTCCTGCCCACGCCGGCCCAGTCGGGGGTGGTGCCGAGGGTGGCGACCCCGTCGGAGACGGACCAGTCCTCGCCGGTCACCGTGAACGTCGCGACGACCACCCTTGTCGGCGTCGTGCTCGTGCCGGGCAGGATCGGGAGCACGGCCGACAGGGGGCTGGGGGTCTCGCCGGACACCACGGCCGTGACCTGCCCGGCGCCGGTCCCGTCCACCTGGAGCCGCGGGTCGGCGAGCGTGAGGGAGTACTGCGTCGAGATGCCGAGGAACGGGTCGGGCACCGATCCGGTGACCGAGCCGGCGTACGACACCGTGGTGACGCCGGTGGCCTCGTCGTGGCTGCCCCGGCCGTCGGGGAACGTGACGACCCCGTCGGACTCCGTCGCACCTCCGGAGAGGCTGCGGTCGAAGACGTCGGTGAACTCCTGGGAGACCGCCCAGTCCAGGGTCAGCGGGGCCGCCGGCTCGGGCTCGGGCACGACGTCGGTGGGGGTGGCCTGGGCGACGAAGGCCGCCGGGCGCTTCTTCTCGTCCGAGCCCGCGCCGGTGGCGTAGAAGTGGGCGCGGACACCGGAGGTGATCTGGTGCAGGAAGGGGACGGCCCAGGCGCGGCCGTCGATCGGGGTCCCCTCGTCCATGCCGAGCTCGGCGGCGTCGTCGCTGCCCGGCTCGACGACACCCGCCCAGTCGGGGGTCGCCGACAGCGAGGCGAGCGCACCGTCCGGTGACCAGTCGGACGAGCCGGCGTCGAAGCCGAACATCACGACCCTCGCGGGCTGGGTCTCCTGCGCCTCCTCGCCCTGCGCGGCGATGTTGGCAGCCGAGACCAGCGCCGTCATCTCACCGCGCCCGGAGCCGTCGACGTGCAGCACCGGCTCTGCGATCCGGACGTGGTAGAACTCCTGGCCCAGCTGGAAGGCACCCCGCACGGAGCCCTGGTAGGCCACGTCGGACACGCCGGTCGAGGGGTCGTAGGTGCCGGTCCCCTCGGGGAAGGTCACCACCCCGTCGGAGTCCTCGGTCGCGCCCCCGCCGAGCTCGTGGCTGCTGAGGTGGTCGTCGAACTGCTGGGACACCTCCCACCGCAGTACCGGGGCCGTCGCGGTGGTGTCGCCGCTGCCCTCGTCGGCGGCGGCGGGCGCCGCGAGGACGCCCGCGAGCCCGACGGGCAGCGTGCCGAGGCAGCAGACCACCAGGCCCGCGAGCATCCTGCGCACGGCTCAGCGCACCGTGAGGGTCAGCCGGTCGGTCGACCGCGCGTAGGTGTCGGACGGCTTGAAGACCACGACGACCTTCCACTTCCCACGGGACAGCTTGGGCAGCGTGACGCGGGCCTTGCCACGGGTGACCGCCTTGGTCACCTTCTTGGTCTTGCCGCCCTTCTTCGCGGTCACGACGGCCTTGCCGGTGGCCTTGCCCGCCTCACCGGTGACCTTGGCGAGGATCACCCCACGACGCTTCGTCGTCGGCTTCTTCTTGACCTTCACCGTGGTCGTCGAGGCGACGTCGGCGAGCCCGAGGGCCGCCCAGTCGATCGCGACCTCGGTCTCGGTGTCCTGGCTGGTGTTGGAGTGGGCGTGGGCCTGCCACGTGTAGACGCTGTAGTCGCGCTGAGCGTCCAGGTCCGCCGGGTCGGCGGTCAGGGTGACGTCGATGGTGCCGTCGGTCATCTGCGCGGCCGGCACCCAGGCGGCGGCCGCGAAGGCGTCCTGGTCCTCCTGCGAGTCGGTGTCCGGGAGGCCGCCGGCCGGCGCCAGGCCGACGTACACCCCGTCGTCACCGGGGTTGGTCACGCCGGTGAAGCCGGAGCCGTCCACGTCGAGCACAAGGGCGTCGGGCGTGGCGGAGGAGGTGCTCACCGCGACCTGCGGCCCGGCGGCCTCGGCAGCGAACGCCGCCGGCTGCTTGGTCGCGTCGGAGCCGGAGCCGGAGGCGTAGAAGTGGGCACGCACGCCGGGCGTGAGCTGGGCCAGGAACTCCGGCGCGAACGACTGACCGTCGACCGGCTGGGTGTCGGAGAGGCCCAGCGCCAGCGCGGCCGGGCTGCCGGTGGGCAGCACGCCGGCCCAGTCCGGCGTCGCCTGCAGCGTGGAGAGCCCGCTGGTCGGCGTCCAGGCCGCGTCGGCGAACGTCGTCACCAGGACCCGGGCGGGGTCGGTGGCCGCCGCCTCGCCCTGCTGGGAGGCGGCGTTGGCGGCGGAGACGACGGCGGTCAGCGACCCGCTGCCGTCCTCGGCGACCGAGACGACGGGGTCGGCCAGGGTGACCGAGTAGTACTCCGTGCCCATCATCGCGAAGGCACCCTTCACGGAGCCGTCGTAGGTCAGGGTGCCCGCACCGGTCGCCGGGTCCAGGTCGGCGGCGACGAGGGGGAACGACACGACGCCGTCCTCGTCCTCGCTCGCGCCGTCGGACAGCGTGTGGGTGGACAGGTGATCGTCGAAGCGGGGCGAGATCTCCCAGCTCAGGACGGGCGCGGCGGCGTCGGCGTGGGCCGGGGCGGCCAGCCCGACGACGGCGGCGGAGGCCGCGAGCGTCGGGACCAGGGCCGTGGCCAGGCTGACACCGAGGGCGGTGGCGCGGTTCATGGCGTGTTCCTCTTCTTGACGGGGACGATCAGGACCGCGACCGAGAGCAGCAGCAGGCTGCCCCCGACCCACCACAGCGGGTCGGGACGGTCACGTGGGGTCGCCGTGGCCGGGGCGGCCAGCAGGCGGGTCTGGGTGGTCACGGTCGTGACCGGGGCGATCGAGGTCGCCGAGGCCTCGCCGACCGCCGGTGCGGGTGCCGACGAGGCGGTGGTGGGCGCGGTGGTCGGCGCGGTGGTGGGCGCGGCCGCCACGGTGACCGTGGCGGTCACCGTTGCCGGGGGCGGGACGACGGTCGGCGGAGCCGGCGCCGCGGTGGTGCCGGGGCTGGTGGGGGCGGCGGTCGGCGTCGGGCCCACGACGTCGTCCTCGCCCGTCGACAGGGTCAGCGGCGCGGCGACCTTGAAGGCATCGGTGGAGCCGCCGCTGGAGTACCAGAACGCGGCGGTGCCGAGCCGGTCCATGACGTCGACGAAGGACTGCGGGAAGGAGCCGGCGTGCTCGCCGTCGCGCTGCTGCGGGACGCCGCTCACCCGCACCCCGAGGTACGCCGGCCGCCAGCTGAGCCCGGCGTCGAGGCTGCCGTCGGTGAGCGCGTCCACCTCCACGTCGGGCAGGTCCGCGACCGTGACCCGCTCCGGGGCGACCGGCTCCCACAGGTCCGGGTCCGCCTGTGAGGAGGCGTAGCCCGACACCTCGGCGGTGAGCACGCCGGCACCGTCGGCGACCTCGAGCACCGGGTCGGCGAGGTGGAAGAAGCTCATCCCGGAGTAGTAGAGGACCGTCACCTCGCCCTCCCAGGCGATGGTGGCGGTGCCCTCGACGGGGTCGACCACACCGTCGCCACCCGAGACGGTGACGGTGTGGTTGCTGAAGGTGCCGGCCGTCGGGGACCCGAGCGGCTCTCCGGCGCTGGTGGTGCGCAGACCGGCCCAGGTGGCGCGCCGCCAGGCGGTGCCGTCCCACTTCTCGACCTGCACCGCGCCGTCGCGGCTGCTCCAGTCGGCCCGGTCGATCGTGGTCCCGCCCCGGCCCGGGTCGGGGATGCGACCGGCGGAGAAGAAGTTGTAGGTGTCGGGAGCGAAGGCGCGGTTGCTCGACTCGTCGTTGAGGCCCCAGCGCAGGGTGACGTCCTCGAGCGCGGTGCTGGTGGGGGCGTCGGGCTCGGCCGGCTGGTCCTGGGCCGCCGCCGGCAGGGCGACGCCCGCGGCGCCGACGGCGAGCAGCAGCGCGGCGAGGAGACGGCGGCTCATGCCCGCCTCCCGCGCACGAGCAGGGCCAAGCGCAGCAGGGCCAGCGCCAGCAGCAGCGCGCCGGCCACCACGAGCAGCAAGGCTCCGGGGTCCCGGCCCGTTGCCTCGCCGGAGACAGCGACCCGCTCGACCGGGACCGCGCTGGCCGGCTGCACCGCGAAGGACACCTCCGGCGCGTCCGTACCCTCCCCCGCCCACAGGCGCAGCACGTGCGTGCCCGGGCCGAGGTCGACCGGGAGCGTCAGGACCCCCGCCAGCGTGCCGTCGGGACCGGCGACGAAGGGGCCGGCTCCCGCGACCCCGTCGTCGAGGACCAGGGAGTACTGCCGACCCGCGGTCAGGCCCACCGCCGAGAACGGCAGGACGTGGCCGGCCACCGCGGACTCCCGGTCGACCTCGAGGGCGGCCGTCGCCGAGCGGGTGCGTCGCCCAGCGGGCGAGCCGCCCTCCTCGGGCGCCGGCTCGGTGACCTCCGCACCGGCCACGGGTGTCGGCTCCCCCGTGGCGGTCGGGTCGTCGGCGTCGTACAGGTCGGAGACGGTGACGGGGGTGAAGGTCTCGTTGCTGGCGTTGCTGACGCCGTGCGCGCCGACCGTGATCACGCCGCAGGTGACCTCGCGGCAGTCGATGGTGCGCGACCCGCCGCTGCGGTCGAAGGCCTCGAAGACCGCCCCGGGGACGGTCAGCGTGGCCGACCAGGCGCCGGCCCGGCTCATCGTCCTCTGCGCGGACGAGGAGGTGTCGGAGCCGGGGAAGGCGACGAACTGCTGGAAGCCCTGGTTGTCGCGCGACTCGCTGTCGGGGACGTAGAAGTAGTCCTCGCCGGTGCGCCCGCCCTGGCTGGGACGCCAGCCGTCGCGGACGTGTCCGAAGAAGACGTAGACGCCGCCGTGCCCGCCCTGCACGGCCTGGAACCCGCTGCCGCGCACGGTGAGCGTGGTGGCGTACGTCGGGTCCACGACCGCACCGCCGTCGGGTCCGGTGACGGTGACGCGTCCCTGCGCGTGCGCGGGGCCGGCCACCCCGACCGGCACGACCAGCCCGGCGAGCAGCAGGATCAGGACAGCAGCGCGTCGCACGACGCCTCCTCCCGGACCGGGACGACGACCAGCGCGCCGTCGACGTCGACCACCCGCACGGGGTGCTGGTAGACCTCGCCGAGCAGCTCGGCGGTGAGCACCTCGTGGGGATCCCCGTCGGCGCGGACCGCGCCGCGGGCGAGGACGCAGATCCGGTCGGCGTACGCCGCCGCCAGGCTCAGGTCGTGCAGCACGACCACCACGGCGCGACCGGCGCGCGCGAGGTCGCGGGCCACCGACAGCACGGCCTCCTGGTGCCGGATGTCGAGGGCGGCGGTGGGCTCGTCGAGCAGCACCACCGCGGTGTCCTGCGCCAGCACGCGGGCCAGGTCGGTGCGGGCACGCTCGCCGCCGGAGAGCGTGGGGTAGCTGCGCTCGGTCAGGTGCACGACGTCCGCGCGCTGCAGCGCCTGCTCGACGAGGCGGTCGTCGTCGTCCTCGTGGCCGGTGCGCGCCCACGGGGCACGCCCCATCGCGACGACCTCACGGACGAGGAACCCGAAGGCCAGCCGCCCCTGCTGCGGGAGCACGGCGCGGCGCCGGGCGAGGTCGAGGGAGCGCATGGACCGGACCTCGCGCTCGCCGAGGCGGACCGTCCCGGCGTCGAGGTCGAGGTCGCCGGCCAGGGCGGCGAGCAGGGTGGACTTGCCGGCGCCGTTGGGGCCGACGAGCGCGACCAGCTCTCCCCCGCGGACGTCGAGGTCGACGCCGTCGAGGACGGTGCTGCCGCCGAGGCGGACCGACACGCCCTCGGCGCGGAGCCGGGTCGCGCTCATGCCCAGGCCCCCGAGGTGCGGCGGGCGCGACGGATCAGCCAGAAGAAGAACGGGCCGCCGACCAGGCTGGTGAGCATGCCGATCGGCAGGTCGGCGTACGCCACGAGGGTGCGCGCGCCGAGGTCGGCCACGACCAGGAGCAGCCCCCCGCCGAGCGCGCTGGCCGGCACCAGCAGTCGGTGACCGGGGCCTGCGAGCAGCCGGACGAGGTGCGGGACGACCAGGCCGACGAAGGCGATGATCCCGCAGAAGGCGACGGCCGCGGCGGTCAGCAGGGCGACCACCACGATGGCTCCCATCCGCAGCCGCTCGACGTCGACACCGACGTGCCGGGCGGCGCGGTCGCCGAGCGCGAGCAGGTCCAGGCGGCGCGACATGGCCATCGCGGCCACCAGGCCGACGACCATGAACGGTGCCGCGACGCCGACCTGCTCCCAGCGCGAGCCGTTGAGGCTGCCCAGCTGCCAGAACACGATCTCCTCACGCGCCTGCTGGTCGCCCAGGAACAGCAGGAAGGCCAGCCCGGCGCTGGCGACCGCGTTGACCGCGATGCCGGTGAGCACCAGGGTGACCACCTCGGTGCGTCCGCCGTCGCGGGAGAGCAGGTAGACCAGGATCGTGGTGACCAGGCCGCCCACGAACGCGAAGAGCGCGACGGTCCAGGTCCCCACCAGGGCGAGGTCGAAGACGATGACGGTCGAGGCCGCCAGCGCGGCCCCGGCGGAGACGCCGACGACACCGGGCTCGGCCAGCGGGTTGCCGAAGATCCCCTGCATGAGCGCCCCCGCGGTGGCCAGCGCGGCGCCGGCGACCGCGGCCATCACGACGCGGGGGAAGCGGACGGTCCACAGCGTGACGTCGCCCTGCGGGTGGCTCGGCATCGGGCCGACGTCCAGGCCGAGGCGGTGCAGCAGCGAGCCGACCACCTCGGCCGGGGCCACGTCGAGCTGGCCGCGACCCGCGGCCACGACGACGGCGGTGAGCAGCGCGAGCGACAGCATGCCCAACAGGCCCACCCGCCGCACCGACGTACGCCGCTGGGCGGCCGTGACGGGGACCGCGGTCACGACACGGCTCCGGGGGCGTGGACCGCGACCGCGAGGGCGTTGAGCGTGGTGGCCGTCGTCGGCCCGAAGCCGAGGATCTCGGCGTCGGCCATGTCGACGAAGCGGCGCTGCTGCCCGGCCGGGGTGCTGGCGAGCGCGGGCAGCCGCTCCAGCAGCCCGTCGACCCCGCCGGCGGACTCCAGCCCGTCGGTCATCATCAGGACCAGCTCGGGCTGGGCGGCCACGATGCCCTCGTCGGTGATCGGCTTCATCCCGTCCCAGCCGATCTCCTCGGCCACGTCGTAGAGGCCGACCGCGTCGATGAGGGAGTCGGCGCCGCTGCCCTCGCCGAAGAGGTAGTAGACGCCCGACTGGCCGCGGACGTAGAGGAAGACGGTGCGCAGCCGCTGGGTCGGGTCGGCCGGGGCGACGGCCTCGATCTGCTCGGTGACGGCGGTGACCTCGGACTCGATGCGCTCGGCCAGCGTGCGGCCGCGCTCGGGCACGCCGAGGGCGTCGGCGACCTCCATCGTGAGCGAGGAGAGGTTGTCCAGGCCGCGGTGGGAGTCGGTCACGACGACCGGGATGCCGGCGTCGCGCATCTGGAGCACGACGTCCCAGGGGCCCAGAGAGGTGTCGGTGAGGATGACGGTCGGGTCGAGCGCGAGGATCGCCTCGGCGTTGAGGTCGTGGCCGTTCTGCGTGACCAGCGGCAGGTCGGCGGCCTCGGCGAACTGGGTGGAGATGTCGCGCCCGACGACCTGGCCGCCCAGGCCGAGCTCGTGGACGGTGCGCGAGAGGGTGCCGTGGACGTCGAGGGCCAGGATGCGGCTGGTGTCGGTGATCGTGACCTCGGTCCCCTGCGCGTCCTCGATCGTGACCGGCAGCTGCGGCTCGGGACCGCTCACCGGGTCGACGGGTGTCGGGGCCGTGACGGCGCTCGTCGGGCCCTCCCAGGAGCGCGGGTCGGCCAGCACGTCGTCGCGCACGTCGGCGAGCGAGGGCGCCACCCTCGTGGTGGCGGACGAGGACGCGGTGCCGTCCGCGCTGGCCGCGCAGCCCGCGAGCACGCTGGTGAGCAGGAGGGCGCACACGGCGGCCAGGGCCGCGGGCAGGGGGGAACGCATGGGTACCGTCTCTCGATCCGGGCGCGGCCTGGCCACGCGAAGTTAGGTGAGGCTAACATCATCTAACCAAGGTGAGCCTTACCTGTCCAGACGTTTGTTGACACAGTGTCGACTTGTTGTCGACACTGTGTCGAGAACTCCGCCCGCACGGACGCCCGTGCACGTCCCCACTCCCAGAGGACCCGATGACCACCACGCTGCTCGCCCTCTCCGCCGCCATGCGCGAGGGCTCCCGCGCCGAGCACGAGGCTGCCGAGGGCTCCTCGTTCATGAGCGAGCTGCTCGACGGCGGCATCGCACCCGAGGGCTACACCGCCTACCTGCTGCGGCTGCGCACGGTCTACGCCGCGATGGAGTCCGTCGGGCGCCAGCACCTCGACGACCCGTTCGTCGCCGCCGTGCACCACGTGGACCTCGAGCGCCTGGCGGCCATCGACGCCGACCTGGACCACTGGGCCCCCGGCGGCCCGCGCGAGGTCGACTCCCCCGCCGCGGACGCCTACGCCGCCCGGCTGCGCGCCTCCTCGGCCTGGGGCGGCCTCTTCGCCGCGCACCACTACACGCGCTACCTCGGCGACCTGTCCGGCGGCCAGGCCATCGGCCGCTGCCTGGACCGGGCCTTCGAGCTCGACGGCCGCGGCATCGCGTTCTACGACTTCGCAGCGATCGGCAAGCCCAAGCCCTACAAGGACGCCTACCGCGCGCGGCTCGACGCCCTCGGCACCTCCCCGGAGGAGACCGAGCGGGTCGTGGCCGAGGTCAAGGTCGCCTTCGGGCTCAACCAGGCGTTGTTCGAGGAGCTGGGCCGCGACCTCCCCCGCTGGCGACGCGCCGCCTGAGCCCCGCCACGCACGACCGCATCATCCGGTCGTGGTTCCAGCGCAGCAGCGGCCGCGCCGGTAGCGACGCGACGGCCAGCAGCCCGCGCACCCGCACGTCCTGGGCGAAGTCCAGCCGTGTCCCCGGCCCCTCCGGCGCGAGGTCGAACGACACCCGCCCCTCCAGGTCGCCCTCCACCGACACCTCCAGCCGCTCGGGCCGGTCCACCTCCTCGGTGAGCAGCAGCTCGAGGGTGTAGGGCAGCACCGAGCGGCACAGCACCAGCCCCCGCCCTTCCCCGGCCACGGCCACCGCCACGACCTCGGGCCACCACTCCACGTAGCGCTCGACGTCCACCAGCACCTCGCGCACCCGCGCGGGTGGCGCGTCGACGTGCCAGCGGTCACGGAAGGAGTACGCCGCGACGGGCTGCAGGATCGGCACGAGCACCATCCTGCGGCTACCGTCCGGTCCATGACGACCCCCTCGGAGTCCGAGCTGACCGACCTCCTCGCCCGTGCCCGCGCCTGGGCCGCGGCCGACCCCGACGCCACGACGCGCGACGAGCTGGAGCGGATCGTCGCCGAGGTCGAGGCCGGCGGGGACCCGACCGACCTCGCCGACCGCTTCGACGGGACGCTGGAGTTCGGCACCGCCGGCCTGCGCGGCAGGCTCGGCGCCGGCCCCAACCGGATGAACCGGGTCGTCGTCCTCCGAGCCGCCGCCGGGCTCGCCGCCCACCTCGGCCCGGGCGGCGCCGTGGCGATCGGGTACGACGCGCGCCACCTCTCCGACACCTTCGCCGAGGACACCGCCGCCGTCATGCGCGGCGCCGGGCTCGACGTGTGGCTGCTGCCCCGCCCCCTCCCGACCCCCGTCCTCGCCTACGCCGTGCGCGAGCTCGGATGCGTCGCCGGCGTCATGGTCACCGCCAGCCACAACCCGCCCGAGGACAACGGCTACAAGGTCTACCTCGGCGACGGCAGCCAGATCGTGTCCCCGGTCGACGAGGAGATCGCCACGCGGATCGCCGAGGTCGGCGACCTCACCTCGGTCCCCCGCGGGTCGGACTGGCAGGTGCTGGGCGAGGACCTCCTCGACCGCTACCTCGACCGCATCGCCGGGCTCGTCGCCGACGGGCCTCGTGACCTCGCCGTGGTCCACACCTCGCTGCACGGGGTCGGCGGCTCCCCCGTGGCGCAGGTGCTCGAGCGGGCCGGGTTCCCTGCGCCGTACGCCGTCGCGGAGCAGGCGCAGCCCGACCCCGACTTCCCGACCGTCGCCTTCCCCAACCCCGAGGAGGACGGCGCGATGGACCTCGCCCTGGCGCTCGCCGAGGAGCGGGGTGCCGACCTGGTCGTCGCCAACGACCCCGACGCCGACCGCTGCGCCGCCGCCGTCCCGACCCCCACCGGCTGGCGGATGCTGCGCGGCGACGAGGTCGGCGCGCTGCTCGCCACCCACCTGCTGCGCCGCGGCCGCACCGGCACCTTCGCCACCACGATCGTGTCCTCCACGCTGCTGTCGAAGATCGCGGCCGCCGCCGGCCAGCCGTACGTCGAGACGCTCACCGGCTTCAAGTGGATCGGTCGCGTCCCCGACCTGGCCTTCGGCTACGAGGAGGCGCTCGGCTACTGCTGCGACCCCGACCACGTGAAGGACAAGGACGGCGTCTCCGCGCTGGTCCTGCTCTGCGAGCTCGCCGCCTCCCTGAAGGCCGAGGGCCGCTCGCTGCTCGACCTGCTCGACGACCTCGCCCGGGAGCACGGCCTGCACGCCACCGACCAGGTCTCCGTGCGCGTCTCCGACCTGTCGCTGATCTCCGGCGCGATGGAGCGGCTGCGCACCGCTCCCCCGACCTCGCTCGGTGGCCTCGACGTCCTCGGCGTCGACGACCTCGCCGAGGGCTCCGAGGACCTGCCGCCCACCGACGGCCTGCGCTTCCGCCTCGCCGACGGCGCCCGCGTCGTCGTGCGGCCCAGCGGCACCGAGCCGAAGGTGAAGTGCTACCTCGAGGTCGTCGTCCCCGTCGAGGACGCCAGCGACAACCCGGACCAGACCGACGCCGTCGAGGCCGCCCGGATCTCCGCCGCCACCCGCCTGGACGCCCTGGGCTCCGACATCCGCGCCGCCGCCGGCCTCTGACCACCGCTGCTCGAGCAGGCGAGCGGCAGCGAGCCGTCGTCGAGACCCCGCCCTGTCCGCTGGTTGAGGTGCGAGGAGCGCCAGCGACGAGCCTCGAAACCC
>Ga0208700_1000044_pt1 | contig 49785 bp, 50 predicted proteins | sample DeeseametaMP2016_FD_184179 | JGI IMG/M metagenome (GOLD analysis project Ga0208700, IMG submission 184179) | Marine microbial communities from the Deep Pacific Ocean - MP2016 (SPAdes) | ecosystem: Environmental > Aquatic > Marine > Oceanic | place: East of Hawaii, North Pacific Ocean | collected... | reverse complement strand
CCCTGGCCCGCCTCTCCAAGGCGGTGGGTGCCTCCGCCGACGACTGGAGCGTCGTGTTCCGGATCGGCGAGGAGCGCGCGGCGACCCGCCGCGGTCGCTGAGCGGCACTAGTCTCGCCCGGGTGACCGATGCCGCACCCCGCGTGGCGCTCCTGACCAACCCGACCTCGGGCAAGGGCCGGGGCGCGCGTGGCCGCGAGGCCGCGCTCGACGTGCTCCGCGGGACCGACGTGGAGGTGCTCGACCTGGTCGGCGCGGACGCCGACGAGGCCCTGGCGCTGGCCCGCTCGGCCGTCCCGGACGTCGACGCGCTGGTCGTCTGCGGCGGCGACGGACTGGTGCACCTGGCTGTGCAGGCGTTGGCCGGCACGGGCACGGCCCTCGGCGTCGTACCCGCCGGGACCGGCAACGACGTCGCCCGCTACCTCGACCTTCCGCGCCGGGACCCGGCGGCCGCGACCCACGTCGTGCTCGACGCGCTGCGACGCCCCCAGGACAAGCGCCGCCGGCGACGCATCGACCTGGCCCGGGCTGGGGACAAGCACTTCGTCACGGTGCTCGCGGCCGGCTTCGACGCGAAGGTCAACGAGCGCGCCAACGCGATGACCTGGCCGCACGGGCAGATGCGCTACAACATCGCCACGCTCGCCGAGCTGCGCACCTTCACCCCGATCTCCTACACCCTCGACCTCGACGGCGAGACCCGCTCGCTGGAGGCGATGATGGTGGCGGTGGGCAACGGGCCGTCCTTCGGCGGCGGCCTGCGGATCACCGAGGGCGCGGTGCTCGACGACGGTCTGCTCGACGTGGTGATCATCAAGCCGATGGGCAAGGGCGAGCTCGTCCGCACCTACCCCAAGCTGTTCACCGGCACCCACACCACCCACCGGCAGTACGAGCACCACCGCGTGCGCCGGGTGACCGTCGCTGCGCCCGGGATCGTCACCTACGCCGACGGCGAACGCTTCGGACCGCTGCCGATGACCGTGGAGTGCGCGCCGGGCGCGCTGGAGGTCTTGACCCCCGCGTAGGTTGGGGACCGTGAGTGACGCGACCGGTGACCAGAGCCCGGCCGAGCGGTACGCCGCCTTCCGCCGCAGCCAGTCCCACCCCGTGCTCGCGGACTTCCGCGAGCTCTACCGCTTCCCCCTCGACGAGTTCCAGATCGCCGCGTGCAAGGACATCGAGGACGGCCGCGGCGTGCTCGTGGCCGCCCCGACCGGCTCGGGCAAGACGGTGGTGGGGGAGTTCGCCATCCACCTGGCGCTCTCGCAGGGCCGCAAGGCGTTCTACACCACGCCGATCAAGGCGCTGTCGAACCAGAAGTACGCCGACCTCGTGGCCCGCTACGGCCCCGACCAGGTGGGGCTGCTGACCGGTGACAACACCGTCAACGGCGAGGCGCCGATCGTCATCATGACCACCGAGGTGCTGCGCAACATGCTCTACGCGGGCTCGCGCACCCTGGACCGGCTCGGCTTCGTCGTGATGGACGAGGTGCACTACCTCGCCGACCGCAGCCGTGGCGCCGTCTGGGAGGAGGTCATCATCCACCTGCCGGAGTCGGTGGGCCTGGTGGCGCTCTCGGCGACGGTGTCCAACGCCGAGGAGTTCGGCGAGTGGCTGGAGACCGTGCGTGGCGACACCTCCACGATCGTCGAGGAGCGGCGCCCGGTGCCGCTGTTCCAGCACGTCATGGTCGGCCGACGGCTGCTCGACCTCTTCGCCTCCTCCGACGTCGACGCCGCGGCCGGCTTCGTCAAGGAGGGAGCCCCCGTCAACGACGAGCTGCTCAAGGTCGCCCGCGACGACTGGGCGGCCTCACGGATGCGCGACCGCCGCTCACCGCGCGACCGACGCGGCGGCGGCCGGTCGGGGCCGAAGTCCGGCAACGGGCGCCGGGTGTGGGTGGCCAGCCGCCCCGACGTCATCACCCGGCTCGAGCGCGACGGCCTGCTGCCGGCGATCGTCTTCATCTTCAGCCGGGTCGGCTGCGACGCCGCGGTCACCCAGTGCCTCGCCGCCGGGGTGCGGCTCACCACGCCCGAGGAGCGCGACGAGGTCTTCGCCTTCGTCGAGGACGCCACCAAGCACCTCGACCCCGACGACCTGCACGTGCTCGGCTACCACGACTTCCTCGACGGGCTCACGCGCGGCGTCGCGGCCCACCACGCCGGGATGCTGCCGGCCTTCAAGCAGATCGTGGAGGAGCTCTACGTCCGCGGGCTGTGCAAGGTCGTCTTCGCCACCGAGACACTGGCGCTGGGCATCAACATGCCCGCACGCACCGTGGTGATCGAGAAGCTCACCAAGTGGAACGGTGAGACCCACGCGGACATCACGCCGGGGGAGTACACCCAGCTCACCGGCCGTGCCGGTCGACGCGGCCTGGACACCGAGGGCCACGGCGTCGTGCTGTGGCAGCCCGGCACCGACCCGCGCGAGCTCGCCGGCCTGGCCTCCACCCGCACCTACCCGCTGCGCAGCTCCTTCCGGCCCTCCTACAACATGGCCGTCAACCTGGTGAGCCAGTTCGGACGGGTCGTGGCCCGCGAGCTGCTCGAGCAGTCCTTCGCGCAGTTCCAGGCCGACAAGGCCGTCGTCGGGCTCGCCCGGCAGCTCCGCAAGGCCGAGGAGGCGCTCGACGGCTACGCCGAGGCTGCGGCCTGCGACCAGGGCGACTTCATCGAGTACGCCGGCCTCCGGCACCGCATCAACAAGCTGGAGAAGGGCGCCAGCCGGCAGCGGCGCGAGGACCAGCGCCAGGAGGCGATCGCCTCGCTGAAGTTCCTCAAGCCCGGCGACGTCATCGAGGTACCGACCGGCAAGTTCGCCGGGTACGCCGTCGTCATCGACCCGGGCTGGTCGCCCGAGGGGCCGCGCCCCTACGTGGTCACCCAGGAGCGCCAGGCACGCCGGCTGGCGATGATCGACTTCCCCGTGCCGGTCGAGGCGCTGACCCGGATGCGGGTGCCCAAGACCTTCAACCCCCGCAACGCACAGATGCGCCGCGACCTCGCGCACCAGCTGCGGGAGCGCACCCGGGACCTCCCGCGCGGGAAGGCGGCCGCCCAGCGGCGTACCGGACAGCCGGCGCCGTGGGAGCAGGAGATCACCGACCTGCGGCGCGAGCTCAAGGCGCACCCGTGCCACGGGTGCCCCGACCGCGAGGACCACGCCCGCTGGGCGGAGCGGTGGTTCAAGCTCGACAAGGACGCCGCGACCCTGCGGCGGCGCGTCGAGAACCGCACCAACACCGTGGCCCGGCAGTTCGACCGCGTCTGCGACGTCCTCACGTCGTTGGGCTACCTCACCGCCGACGGCGACGACGCGCAGGTCACCACCGAGGGCGCGCACCTGCGCCGGCTCTACTCCGAGCTCGACCTGGTGGCCGCGGAGTGCATCCGGCGCGGCATCTGGGCCGACCTCGACCCCTCGGGGCTGGCCGCAGCCCTGTCGACGCTCTGCTTCGAGGCGCGCCGCCCCGACGACGCCCGCTCACCGCGGGTGCCCGGCGGCGCCACCAAGGCGGCCATCGGCGCGGCGATCAGGCTCTGGGGCGAGCTGGACCGGCTGGAGAAGGAGAACCGGCTGGACTTCCTGCGCCAGCCCGACCTCGGCTTCGCGTGGATCGCCTACCGCTGGTGCGAGGGCGACGACCTCGACGAGGTGCTCGGCGAGAGCGAGCTGTCGGCCGGCGACTTCGTGCGCTGGATGAAGCAGCTGCTCGACCTCGCCGGCCAGGTCGCCGACGCCGCTGGCGACACCCCGCTGCGCCACACCGCCCGCCAGGTCGTCGACCGTCTGCGCCGCGGCGTCGTCGCGATGTCCGGGCTCGCCGAGTAGGGGGCCCAGAAGCGCGGAGACGCTCAGACGAGGGCGCGGACGGCGTCGGCGACCGTGTCGTTGCCGGCGACGAGGTCCACCTGCTGGCCCACGGTGCCGGGCTCGTCCAGCACGGCGGCCAGGACGGCGCCGACGTCGGCGCGCGGGATCTCGCCGTACTCCACCTCGGGGGCCAGCCGGACGGCGTCGGTCGCCGGGTCGTCGGTGAGCCGGCCGGGACGGATGATCGTCCAGTCCAGGCCGGAGTCGCGCAGGGCGGCGTCGGCGTCGCGCTTGGCCTCGACGTAGGCGCGCCACACCGGCTCGGTGTCCTCGGGCACGGGGTTGTCGACGCCGATGGCGGAGAGCTGGACGAAGCGGCTGATGCCGGCCCGTCGAGCACCCTCGATGGACTTCAGCGAGCCCTCGAGGTCGACGGTGCGCTTGCGCCTGATGGATCCGTCGGGCCCGCCGCCGGCGGCGAACACCACGGCGTCGCAGCCCTCGAAGGCGGCCGCGAAGGCGTCGGCGTCGTCTGCCTCGATGTCGAGCAACCGGACCTCGGCGCCGAGCCCCTCGAGCTCCTCGCGCTGGTCCGGGTTGCGCACCAGCGCCACGGGAGTGTGCTCCGAGCGGCGCAGTGCGATGTGGAGGTGCTTGGCCACCTGTCCGTGGCCTCCGACGACAGCGATGCGAGTCATGCCCTCGACGCTACGGGGCGCAGCGGTGGCCTGCTCGCCCGATCGGGTGGGCGCTGCGTCACCGGACCCGTCAGGCCAGGGAGGCCAGCACGGTGGTGAGCCGCTCCACGGGGCCCTCGAGGTTGTGCTCGGCGGCGAGTGTCGCCAGGCGGGCCGGGTCAGCCGGCTCGGTCGGGAGCGCGAAGCCGGTGCGCGGCACGTCGAGCGTGCGTCGCACGGCGACGACCTCGGGGGCGACGGCGAGGTAGTCGGCCGACGCCTTGATCTTCGCGCGGACCCCGGGGGCCATGTCGGCCTCGGGGTCGTCCGCGGCGGCGACGATGCCGTCGAGGTCGGCGAAGCGCTGCAGCAGCGTCGCGGCGGTCTTCTCACCGACGCCCTTGACCCCGGGGAGCCCGTCGGAGGTGTCGCCGCGCAGGGTCGCGAAGTCGGCGTACTGGCTCGCCTCGACGGCGTACTTCTCCCGGACCCACTCCTCGGTGACGCGCTCGTGGTTGCCGACGCCCCGGGCGATGTAGAGCACCCGCACCTCGTCCGCGGAGCCCTCGCCGGACGCGCCGTCGTGGACGAGCTGGAACAGGTCGCGGTCACCGGTGACCACGTCGACCGGCTGCCCGGCCCCCGTGGCGAGCGTGCCGATGACGTCGTCGGCCTCCGCCTCCGGCGCACCCACCACCGCGATGCCGAGGGCGGCCAGGACCTCGCGGATGATCGGCACCTGCACCTCCAGCGGGTCGGGCACCTCCTCGACGTCGGCGGAGCCCTCGACGACCTTGACGACGCGGTGCGCCTTGTACGTCGGCACCAGGTCCACGCGCCACTGCGGGCGCCAGTCGTCGTCCCAGCAGCACACGAGGTCGCGTGGCTCGTACTGCTCGACCAGGCGGCTGATGAAGTCCAGCAGCCCTCGCACCGCGTTCACCGGGGTGCCGTCGGGCGCCAGGATCTCGGGCACGCCGAAGAAGGCGCGGAAGTACATCGAGGCGGTGTCGAGCAGCATCAGGCGATCGGTTCGCGGCACGACGACACCCTAGGGGGCCTGCCGCGCGGACCGCGGGGGCCTAGGGTGTCGCACGTGAGTCAGTCCGCCGTGGAGCCCACCGACCGCAAGATCCTCCAGCTGCTGGCCGAGGACGGGCGGATGTCCTTCACCGACCTCGGGAAGGCGACCGGTCTGTCGACCTCGGCGGTGCACCAGCGCGTCAAGCGGCTCGAGCAGCGTGGGCTGATCCAGGGCTACGGCGCGACGATCAACCACGCCGACATCGGGCTGCCGCTCGCCGCGTTCATCTCGATCCGGCCGATCGACCCCTCCCAGCCCGACGACTGCGCCGCCCGGCTCGAGCACATCCCCGAGATCGAGTCGTGCTGGTCGGTCGCGGGGGAGGAGTCCTATGTCCTGAAGGTGCGCTCGACGACCCCTGCCGCGCTCGAGGACCTGCTGGCACGGATCCGGGCCGCCGCCAACGTCTCCACGCGGACGACCATCGTGCTGACGACGTACTACGAGAACCGGCCGGTCACGGGCGAGTAGGTCACCAGGCCTGGAGCGCCGCCGTACGACGCGAGGCCTCGGCCACCTCGGCCGCCTTGAGGGCGGACTCGTCGAGCCGGCCGTGCTGCTCCCACCAGTCGCGGCCGGCCTGCGGCAGCGTGTGGATCGGGTCGTAGTAGGTGTAGGTGCGCTGCAGCGCCTCGGCGTCGCCGGCCTCGATCGAGGTGCGGTAGTTCTTGGTCCAGTGCGAGATGCCGCGCTCGGTGTCGTAGCCCGCGAGCTGGTGGACCCAGCGCTTGCCGACGAACGGGACGTCGCAGACGATGCGCGGGGTGGCGTAGCCAGGCAGGTAGCCCATGATGTGGTGCTGGAGCCGCTGGGCATCGGCGACCGAGACCCGCCAGTGCTCGGAGAACGGGATCATGTCGCACATGTAGAAGTAGTAGGGCATGACCTGGGCGCCGTCGAGCAGGCGGAAGCAGAGGTCGAGCAGCGCGTGCGGATCGGCGTTGACGCCGTTGAGGAGCACGCCCTGGTTGCGCACGTCGCGCAGACCGGCGTCGAGCATCGCCTTGGCGCCCCGGGCGACCAGCGGGGTCACGGAGTTCGCGTGGTTGGCGTGGGTGTGCATGGCCAGGCTGACCCCGCGGCTGCGGGCCAGCGTGGCGACCCGGTGCACGCCCTCGACGACCTCGGGCTGGAGCCAGTGCTGCGGCATGCCGATCAATGCCTTCGTGGCCAGGCGGACGTCGCGGATGTTCTCGACGGTCAACAGCTCGGTGAGGAAGGCCTCGAGCCGGGGCCACGGCATGTTGGCGACGTCGCCGCCGGAGACGACCACGTCGCGCACGCTGGGGGTGCGACGCAGGTAGTCGATCATCGCGCCGAGCCGGTCGTTCGGCTTGCCGGTGAGCTTGAGCTTCTCCACCGTGGGCGTGGAGTTGCCGACCAGGTCCATCCGGGTGCAGTGACCGCAGTACTGCGGACAGGTGGGCAGCAGCTCGGCCAGGACCTTCGTGGGGTAGCGGTGGGTCAGACCCTCGACCGCCCACATGTCGTGCTCGTGCAGGCTGTCGCGCGTGGCGTGCGGGTGGCTGGGCCAGTCGGTGCGCCGGTCGGAGAACACCGGCAGCATGTAGTGCCGCACCGGGTCGGCGTAGAACGCGTCGGTCAGGCTCCCGGCGCCCCGCGGCGCGACGTGCGGCGCCATCGTGTTGAGCATCTGCGGCGGCACCAGCATCGACATCGTGGCCCGCTCGGCCTGGTCACGCTCGAGGTCGGCGTAGAACCGCTCGTCGACCAGGTCGCCGAGCACCTCGCGCAGCTGCTTGAGGTTCTTGACGCAGTGGCTGCGCTGCCACTGGACCGACTCCCACTCCGCGGCCGTGACGTCCTTCCAGCCGGGGAACCGGGTCCAGTCGGGCTCGACCAGCTCGACGGCGCGGTAGGGGTAGGGCTGACCGGTCTCGTCCTCGACCAGGGCCGCGATGGAGGTCTCGATGCTCATAGGAGCACGGTGACAGATGATTTCCTGCCTGTCGAATACCTAGCCGTAGATTCTTCTGTTCAACTCAGGCGCGGAGCCGCTCCAGCAGCGGTGCGGCCGCCTCGGACAGGAACGCCTCCTGCGTCTCGTCGCCGATCTGCACCAGGGCCACGTCGGTGAAGCCGGCCTCGGTGAACGCCGAGACGGCCTCCGCGATCTTGTCGAGGTCGGGGCCGCAGGGGATGTTGTCGGCCACGTCCTCGGGCCGGACGAACTGCGTGGCTCCCGCGAACCCGGCCGGCGTCGGCAGGTCGGCGTTGACCGACCACCCGCCGGCGAACCAGCGGAACTGCTCGTGGGCGAGCTCGGTGGCCTTCTCCTCGTCCGGGCCCCAGCAGATCGGGATCTGTCCGACGGCACGGCCGTCGGCACCGATGCGTTTCGCGCCGGCCACCCCGTTCCAGGTGGTGATCAGGTCCGCCTTCGGCTCGACGGCGACGAGGTGGTCGGCCAGCGGCGCGAAGGTCTCGACCGACCGGTCGCCGGAGACGGCCACGCCGATGTCGACGCCCTGCTCCGGGACGTCCCAGATGCGGGCGGAGTCCACCTGGTAGAACTCGCCGGCGAAGTCGACGAGGTCGCCGGTGTGGAGGCGTCGGATGACCTCGATCGCCTCGACGAGCATGGCCTGGCGGGTCTGGATCGCGGGCCACCCCTCGCCGACGACGTGCTCGTTGAGGTTCTCCCCGCTGCCGAGCCCGAGCGTGAAGCGACCGTCGGCCAGGATCTGCAGGGTCGCGGCCTTCTGGGCCACCACGGCGGGGTGGTAGCGCATCGTCGGGCAGGTCACGTAGGTCATCAGCTCCACGTCCGACGTCGCCTGGGCCACGGCTCCCAGCAGCGTCCAGGCGTACGGCGCGTGGCCCTGGCTCGTGAGCCACGGCGAGTAGTGGTCGCTGCTCACCAGCAGGTCGAAGCCGACCTGCTCGGCGCGGGCGGCGTAGTCCACCAGCTGCTTGGGGCCGGACTGCTCGGTCATCAACGTGTACCCGAATCGCGTCATGCCCCCATCGCAGCGCGGTCCGCGGCTCCAGGCATCACCCGGTCGCCGACACCCCTCCGCGCACACCCGCCTGCGCACACCCTTGAGTGTGGTTCGAGGGTTGCCGAGGCGGGGCAGCGTGGACGCCATGGACCTCGGACTCGACGGACGCACTGCCCTCATCACCGGAGGGGACTCCGGCATCGGCTGGCACACAGCCCGCCTCCTCCTCGAGGAGGGCGCGACCGTGGTGCTCACCGACAAGGACGAGGAGTCGCTCGAGGAGGCCGCCGCGCGGCTCGACGCTGCTCCGGGTCGGCTGCACACGGTCGCTGCGGACCTCACCACCGACGAGGCGGCCCGGGAGCTGGCCCGCCACGTCGAGGAGGTCGCCGACGAGAAGGGCCTCTCGATCCTCGTGCACTCCGCCGGCGTCACCGGCGCCCAGGGCAGGTTCCACGAGATCGACGACGACGGCTGGGTGGACACGCTGACCATCGACCTGCTGGCCCCGGTGCGCGTCACCCGGGCCGTCCTCCCGTCGCTCCGCAAGGACGGCTGGGGCCGGATCGTCTACCTCACCTCCGAGGACGCGGTGCAGCCCTACGACGACGAGCTGCCCTACTGCGCGGCCAAGGCGGGCGTGCTCGCCTTCGCCAAGGGGCTGTCGCAGACCTACGCCCAGGACGGCCTGCTCGTGAACTGCGTGTCACCGGCCTTCATCCACACCCCGATGACCGACGCGATGATGGAGAAGCGCGCCGACGAGCTCGGCTGCTCCTTCGACGAGGCCATCGCCTCGTTCCTGGAGGAGGAGCGCCCCCACATGGAGCTGGGGCGGCGCGGTGAGCCCGAGGAGGTCGCGGCCGTCGTCGCGTTCCTCTGCTCCGAGCGCGCCAGCTTCGTTAACGGCTCCAACTGGCGGGTCGACTCCGGCTCCGTCGCCACCATCTGAGGAGGAGACGATGACGCACTACGACCACCTAATCATCGGAGGCGGGATGGCAGCCGACGCCGCCGCCCACGGCATCCGCGAGCAGGACCAGGATGCCAGCATCGGCATCCTGGGCGAGGAGCCCACGGCCCCCTTCCCGCGCCCCGCCCTGTCCAAGAAGCTGTGGACAGACCCCGACTTCACCGTCGAGAACACCGCTCTCGACACGGTCGGCGAGACTGGCGCGACGCTCCACCCGCGGACCAGGGTCGTCTCCGTCGACCCCGAGGCGCACGAGGTGACCACCCAGGGTGGCGAGACGATCGGCTACGGCCGCGTGCTGGTCGCCACCGGCGGCCGACCGCGCACCCTCACCGACCTCCCCGGCGGCGACCGGGTCCTCTACTACCGCTCGCTCACCGACTACCACCGGCTGCGGGTCCTGGCCGACACCCGGCCCCACATCGCGGTCGTGGGCGGCGGCTACATCGGGACCGAGATCGCCGCCGCCATGATCGGCGAGGGCTGCCGGGTCACGCTGCTGCACCCCGGCGACGTCCTGGGCGGGCAGATGTTCCCCGCCGAGCTCGCTGCCCGCTTCGAGCGCCTCTTCACCGACGCCGGCGTCGAGGTCCGGGGAGGGGCGAAGGTCGCCGGCGGGCGCGAGCACGCCGACGGCGTACGCCTCGACCTGGAGTCCGGCGAGCAGCTCGAGGCCGACGTGGTGGTCGTCGGCCTGGGCGTCGAGCCGGCCGGTCACTTCCTGCCCGAGTCGGTCGAGCGCTCCGAGGACGGCGGGGTCGTCGTCGACGAGCACCTGCGGACCAGCGCCGCCGACGTGTACGCCGCCGGCGACGTCGCGTCGTACCCCGACCCGATCCTGGGCCGCACCCGCGTCGAGCACGTCGACAACGCCACCACGATGGGCACGGTCGCCGGGAGGATCATGGCCGGGTCGGAGGAGACCTACGACCACACCCCGATGTTCTACTCCGACGTGCTCGGCCTGGGCTACCAGGCCGTGGGGACCCTGGACGCGTCGCTCGAGACCTTCGTGGAGCGTGTGGGGGAGGGGGCCGTGGCCTACTACCTCGACGACGAGGCGGTGCGCGGGGTGCTGCTGTGGGACCTCGACGAGGGCGTCGAGGAGGCCAAGGCGCTGCTCGCCCGGCACTCCCGTCCCCAGGACCCGACCGACCTCGCCGGCTCGATCACCGGCACCACCACCGGCTGAGCCGTCAGCAGCTCAGCCGAGCGAGTCCAGCGCGCGGAGCACCGCCGGGTGATCGGGCTCGAGCTCGTAGCGCAGCGTCATCGCGGCCAGCAGCACGTCGCGGGGAGCAGGTGCCGGCGCGCCGCCGAGGGGCAGGCACATCAGCCGGAGGTGCGGGGCGTGGTCGTCGAGGTCGTCGCCGTGGGGAGGCGCGTAGTCGCGCACCGGCAGCAGCAGGCCGCCGGCGCGCTCGTAGAACGCGATGCGGCGCCGGTGCTCGTCCACCTCGTGCGCGGCCAGGCCCGGCTCGTCGGGGTCCTCGACGTCCCAGACCAGCAGCGAGCAGCCCTCGTCGGCCAGCAGGGCCGCCAGCTCACCGAGCATCGCGGTCCCGACACCGCCGCCCCGCACGCCCACCGCGTAGTACCGCAGGAAGACCCAGCCGGTGCCGCCCAGCGGCCGCAGGACCGCGAGCCCCTCGGGCGCCCCGCCCTCGGCGACCCGCACGACCAGGCGGTCGTCGAGGAGCGAGTCGAAGTCGGCGCGCAGGTCCGCGGGGAAGGCATCCTCGTAGATCGCGCGCACCACCGCGAGCTGCGCGGTGTCCACCTCAGTCGTCAGCACGCCAGACCTCCTGCCCGCCCAGGTAGGTCCTGAGCACCTCGATGTCACGGATCCTGGTCGGGTCGCAGGTGGCCGGGTCCTCGTCGAGCACCGCCAGGTCGGCCAGCTTGCCGACGGCGATGGTGCCGCGGTCGCGCTCGGTGTGGGAGGCGTACGCCGACCCGAGCGTGTACGCCGTCAGCGCCTCGAGCCCGGAGACGGCCTCGTCCGGTCCGCAGTCGGCACCGGAGTCGGTGCGTCGGTTGACCATGTCGTGCATCCCCAGCAGCGGGTGGCCGTCGACCACGGGCCTGTCCGAGGAGCCGGGGACGACGACCCCGGCGTCCAGCAGCGACCGGTACCGGTAGGCCCACCCGGCCCGCTGCGGCCCGAGCGCGCGCAGCATGCCGTCGCCGATCTCGCCGACGAACCGTCCCTGCGGCACCGGCACCACGCCGAGCCGTGCGCACCGTGCCACCTGGTCGGGCCGGGACACCCCGAAGTGCTCGATGCGGTGCCGCACGTCGGGCCTCGGCCAGCGCCGCTGGGCCTCCTCGTAGGCGTCGAGCACCAGGTCGATGGCGGCGTCGCCGATGGCGTGGGTCGCGACCCGCCAGCCGGAGCGATGGGCGTCGAGGATGCGGGCGCGCAGGGCGTCCGCGGTGTCCTGGAGGTAGCCGCGCTCCCCGGGGGTGTCGGCGAACTCCTCGCTCAGGGCGCAGGTGTGCCCGATCAGCGACCCGTCGCTGAAGACCTTGGTCGGACCGATCCGGAGCCTGTCGTCGCCCAGACCGGTCCGGATGCCGAGGTCCAGCCCGACGCCCAGGTCGTCGGTGGCGTGCCCGGCCAACGGGTGGAGCGCGTCCGCGGCGACCATCAGCTCCACGCGCAGCGGGAGGCGGTCGGCGTCCCGGGCGGCCTGGTAGGCCGCGACCTCGACCGGGCTCTTGCCGATCCACCCGCCGCCGACGCCCGCCTCCGCCACCGAGGTCAGCCCCTGGGAGAGGTAGACGCGCCCGGCACGCTCGATCGCGTCGACCAGCTGGCTGACCGGGTAGGGGAGGACCAGGGCGTTGAGCAGCTGCTGGGCCTGCTCCTGCAGCAGCCCGGTCGGCCGACCGTCGTCGTCCACGACGACCAGGCCGCCCGGCACGTCGACGGGCGCCTCGGCCAGGCCGAGGTCGGCCAGCAGCGGCCCGTTGACCGTGCACATGTGGCCGCTGGTGTGCTTGAGCCACACGCGTCGCCCGCCGGCGGCCCGGTCGAGGGCGTCGCGGTCGGGGTGGGCGCCGAGCTTGTTCTCGTCGTACCCGGCCCCCACGACCCATTCCTCGGGCCCCAGGGTGGCGGCGCGGGCGGCGACGGCGTCGTACAACGCCTCGAGCGTGGGCACCCGCAGGTCGACCTCGGCCAGCGACAACCCGAACCACGCCATGTGGTTGTGCGCGTCGTGGAAGCCGGGCATAACCACGGCACCGTCGAGGTCGACGGTCCGCGCGGCCGGCACGTCCTCGTCGACGGCCACGACCCGGTCGCGCCAGATCGCCAGGGAGCGGGCCACGTGTGCGCGTCCCGGGCCCTCGAGGGTGCGGACCCGGGCGTGGGTGAGGAGGAGGTCAGCGAGCACCCTGGGCCTCCGCGCGCAGGGCCGCCTTCTCCACCCGCAGCGAGGCGGTGAGCGGCAGCTCGTCGCGGAACCGCCAGATCGAGGGCACCTTGAAGCCCGCGAGCCGCTCCGCGCACCACGAGGAGAGTTCCTCCGCGGTGGCCTCCGGCGCGACGACGTACGCCGCCACCTCCTCGCCGCGCACCTCGTCCGGCACCCCGATGACGGCCGCGAGGTGCACGGCGGGGTGCGCCAGCAGGACCTCCTCGACCTCGACGGCGGCGACGTTCTCCCCGGAGCGCCGGATCATGTCCTTGAGCCGACCGGCGAGGTAGAGCCGACCGGCATCGTCGGTGCGGGCCAGGTCGCCGGTGGGGAACCACCCGTCCTCGTCGAAGGGGGAGGGGTGGCCGAGGTAGCCCTGCATCATCCCCGGGCCGCGCAGCCACAGCTGGCCCGTCTCGTCGATGCGGGCCTCCCGGTGCGCCGCCGGGCGGCCCAACGAGCCGGAGCCGACCAGGTCGTCGTGCTCCTCGGCGCCGACCCGGATGTCGGCGCCGGTCTCGGTCATGCCGAAGGCCTCGGTCCACGGCACGCCCCACCGCTCCTCCAGCGCGGCGTGCAGGGCCGGGGGGATCGCCGAGCACTGGACGGCGCGCACCCGGTGGTCACGGTCGGCGGGGTCGGCGGGCATCTTCAGCAGCAGCACCGGCATCGAGGCCAGGCAGTAGAAGTAGGTCACCTCGTGCTCGCGCACCTTCGACCAGAACGTCGAGGGGTGGAAGCCGTCGAGCACGACCAGGTGCGCCCCGGCCATCAGCGCGGCGACGACGTTCCACTGCGGGTCGACGTAGTGGAAGGGCTGAGCGGTGAGCAGCACGTCGTCGGAGGTCAGGTGGGGGTGCTCGGTGAGCATCGACCCGCCCAGGGTCGTCCAATAGGCGTGGTCGAGGAGGCAGCCCTTGGGCCGCCCGGTCGTGCCGGAGGTGTACTGCACGTTCACCACGGTGCCCGGGGTCAGCACGGGTGCCGGCAGGTCCTCGGCCCCCTGGTCCGCGAGCTCGTCGGGTCCCACGACGGTCGCGTACGCCGTCAGCAGCTCGTGGTGCTCGGGCCGGGCCACCACGAGGCGGACCGCGGCGTCGGTGAGCAGGTGGGCCACGTCGTCGCGCCGGTAGCGGGGGTTGAGCGGCACCATCGCCGCACCGAGCCGCATCAGCGCCAGCCAGGTGAGCGGCATCTCGGGGGTGTTGCCGAGCATCACGCCGACCCGGTCACCGGCTGCGACGCCGCGGGCCGAGAGGGCCGAGGCCAGCCGTCGGGAACGCTCCGCCACGTCGGCGTAGGTCAGCCGCTGCCGGTCACCGGGCAGGTCGAAGGTCCAGGCCGGTCGCTGCGGGTGGTCCGCGGCGGCCCGGTCGAGGAGGTCGACGAGGGTGGTGCCGTCAGCCACGGTTGAACCCCTCCCGCGGGGCGTCGTTCTCGCCCGAGAGCGAGGTGAGCAGCGCGTGCTCGACCTCGCGGGCCATCGCGCCGTCCACGGTGGAGTCGAGGCCGGCGTCGAGCGCCTGCTTGGCCAGCGACAGCGACAGGGCCGGGCGCTCGGCCATCCGGCGCGCGAGGTCGAGCGCCGCCGACTCTTGCTCGCCGGTCGGGACGCAGCGGGCGACCAGGCCCATGGCGGCCGCGTCCGGACCGCTGACCCGCTCACCGAGCAGCAGCAGCTCTTTGGCGCGCGCCCACCCGACCAGGGCGGGCAGCAGCCGGGAGATGCCGCCGGTGACCGAGAGCCCGACCGAGACCTCGGGGAACCCGAACACCGCGTCCTCGGCGGCCACGACGACGTCGCAGCACAGCGCGAACTCGGCACCTGCGCCCAGCGCGTACCCGTGCACCGCGGCGACCACCGGGGCGGGCAGGCGGCGGACCAGCCGGGTGACCTCCTGGATCTCCTCCAGCCGTGCCCGTGTCTGCAGCACGGTCTCGACCGCCGGCTCCTCCTTGAGGTCGTGGCCGGCGCAGAAGGCACGTCCGGCGCCGGACAGCACGACCGCGCGTGCCCCGTCCTCGCCGGCATGGGTCAGGGCCGCCACCAGGCCCCTGGTCAGGCCGACGTCGACCGCGTTGAGCCGCTCCGGACGCGAGAGCCGGATCTCGGCGACGACGCCGTCGAAGGAGTAGTCCACGCTCGGGTGGAGGGGCGGGCGGGTCACGGGGGCTCCTGGTGCTCGGACGGGCGGGTCACAGCGTGTCGATCGATCGATCGATAGCATAGGCCCATGACCCCCACCGGCGAGCGAGTCCGCCAGGCCGCGCTCGAGCTCTTCGCCGAGCGCGGGTTCCACGGCACCGGCATCCGCCAGCTCGCCGAGCGCGCCGGCGTCTCCTCGGCCTCGCTCTACCACTACATGGGCACCAAGGAGGACCTGTTGGTCGCGCTGATGACGAGCAGCCTGGAGCGGCTGGTCGACGACGCCGAGGCCGCCGTCGCCGGGAGCGACGACCCCGTCGGGCAGCTGGGCGCGCTGGTGCGGATGCACGTCACCGCCCACGCCGCCCGGCCGCTGGAGACGCGGGTCGGCGACCACGAGGTCGAGGCGCTGTCGCCGCCGGCGCGCGAGGTGGTGGTGGCGCTGCGCGACCGCTACGAGCAGGTGTGGCAGCGGGTGCTGGCCGAGGGGCAGGCGGCGGGCGTCCTGGACCTCGAGCACCCGGCCCTGGCCCGACGGGCCCTGCTGGAGATGTGCAGCGGGGTGGCACGGTGGTTCGACCCGGCCGGGCCGCTGTCGTTGGCGGGCCTCGCTGACCACTACGTGGCCCTGGCATGCAGGCTCCTCGGCGTGTCGCGCGCGACACGCCGAGGCGGTGCAGACATTTCTGCTGAACGTCGCTGGATCCTGTTCTCGGCCGGGCTGCGCTGACCTGCGGTCTTAGGCGTCGTCGCAGGTCAGGAGGCGGTTGACATGTGATCCGCGACGCATAAGGGTGAGCCGTCCGCTCGTGCAGATCGCGGGAGACGGACCGGCGTCCGAGTGGCCGCTTCGGAGGGTGGGGGTGCCAGCCACCTGTCCGAGGTTGTTCGCGGAGGTCGGTTCGTCCTGCGAGGGCGGACGCGAGAGGGCCTGGGTCCCCCTAGACAACAGCCTGCCCCGGCCGCCCGTCGGACATCAGGCTGGACCGAAGGTGTCGCCGGGCCCTCTCGCCGCTCTGCACGGGTGCCGGGGCTCGGCCGGCTCAGGGCCCGGCCGGTAGCGTGAGCACGTGCTCCGCCTGGCCCTCGCCGTCGTCTCGGGCCTCGTGCTCTCGCTGGCCTTCGAGCCGGTCGCCTGGCCGGTGCTGCTGCCGGTGGCCGTCGCCGGCTTCTTCGCCGTCGTGCACGGCGTGCGGGCACGACGAGGACTGGTGCTCGGGCTCGCCTTCGGTGCGGCGTTCTACCTCACCCACATCTGGTGGATGCGCGCCGTCGCCGTGCCCGCCTGGATCGGGCTCTCGGCGCTGGAGACGTTCTTCTACGGGCTCGCGGGCGCGGCGGTCGCCGCGCTCACCCGTCATGCCCCCACCCGGCGGTGGTGGCCGGTGTGGGGCGCCGCAGCCTGGACGACCGCCGAGGTCGTCCGCAGCGGCTGGCCCTTCAGCGGGATGCCGTGGGGTCGACTCGCCTTCGCGGTCGTCGACACCCCGGTCGCCCCGCTGCTGCCGTGGGTGGGCATGGTCGGCGTGTCCTTCCTGCTTGCCCTGGCCTCGGCCTGCGTGGCCCACCTGGTGCTGACGCGTGCCCGCAGCTGGCGCGCCGACACCGCGGTCCTCCTCGGGCTCGTGGCCGGCGCGACCCTCGCCGGCCTGGCGCCGTACGACGCCGGCGACCCGAGCGGGACCGCGACCGTCGCCGCGGTGCAGGGCGACGTGCCGGGCCCCGGCAACGACGTGCTCTTCGACCACCGCCAGGTCACCCGCAACCACGTCGAGGAGACCGTCCGCCTGGCCGACGCGGTGGCCGCGGGCGAGCAGCCCCGACCCGACCTGGTGGTCTGGCCGGAGAACTCCACGGCCGTCGACCCCTTCCTGGACGCCGAGACCAACCAGGGCATCGAGCGCGCGGTCGCGGCGATCGGGGTGCCCGTGCTCGTCGGGGCGATCGTCGACGACGGGCCCGAGCACGTGCTCAACCAGGGCATCGTGTGGGACCCGGTGACCGGACCGGGGGAGCGCTACACCAAGTGGCACCCGGTGCCCTACGGCGAGTACATCCCCTTCCGGCAGTACCTCGACGTCAACTTCGGCGAGCTCGCCCGCATCCGGCGCGACATGCGCGCGGGCGACCGCACCGAGCCCTTGGAGGTCGGGCCGATCCGGCTGGCCGACGCCATCTGCTTCGACGTGGCCTACGACGACGGGCTGCACGCCCAGGTCCGCGAGGGCGCCGAGCTGCTGACCGTGCAGACCAGCAACGCCACCTTCATCTTCACCGACCAGGTCGACCAACAGTTCGCGATCACCCGGCTGCGCGCGATCGAGGCCGGCAAGTGGCTCGTGGTGGCCTCGACCAACGGTCGCTCGGGGATCATCGCGCCCGACGGCCGCGTCGTGGAGACCGTCGACCGACGCACGACCGCGACGATGCTCGCCGAGGTCGAGCTGCTGCCCGGGGTCTCGCCCGGCATCCACCTCACGCCCTGGGTGACCCGCGGCGTCGTCGGCCTGACCCTGCTCGGCCTGCTGCTCGTCCTCATCGCATCCGGCGCGGTCACCCGGCGTTCGCGCACGGTTGCTCCGGAGTACGCCGATGCGGCCTCCTGACTCCCGTACAGTCCGCCCAATGCGCGTGATCATGGTCGTCCCGACCTACCAGGAGGCCGACAACATCGCGTGGATCCTCCAGCGGCTGCGCACCGCCCGGCCCGACGTGGACGTGCTCGTCGTCGACGACAACTCCCCGGACGGCACCGGCCGGATCGCCGACGACCTGGCGGCGGCCGATCCCCAGGTGCACGTGCTGCACCGGGTCAACAAGGGCGGTCTCGGCGCGGCGTACCGGCACGGCTTCGCCCACGCGCTCGAGGCCGGCTACGACGTGATCGGCGAGATGGACGCCGACGGCTCCCACCAGCCCGAGCAGCTGCACCGGCTGCTCGACGCGATCGAGGGGACCGACGGCGGACCTGCCGCGGACCTGGTGATCGGGTCCCGCTGGGTGCCGGGCGGCACGGTGGTGAACTGGCCGCGACGCCGTGAGGCGCTCTCGCGCGGCGGCAACCTCTACGTCCGCGTGCTGCTGGGCATCTCGGTCAAGGACGCCACCGCCGGCTTCCGGCTCTTCCGCCGCGACGCGCTGGAGAAGCTGGAGCTGGAGAGCGTCCGCTCCACCGGCTACGTCTTCCAGACCGACATGGTCGTGCGCGCGCTGCGGGCGGGACTCACGGTCCGCGAGGTCCCGATCGAGTTCGTGGAGCGGGTGCGCGGCGATTCCAAGATGAGTGGCAAGGTGGCGGTGGAGTCGCTGCGCCGGATCACGGCGTGGGGGCTGCGCGAGCGCCGCGAGCAGGTGCGGCGGCTGTGGTCGCGCAGGAGTGCCCAGGAGGAGTGGAGCAGATGAGCTCGCAGAGCGGTCGGCGACGTCGTGGGGGAGTGGCCTGGCTGCTCGGCCTGGCCTTCATCGGCCTGCCGCTCCTGGAGCTCTACCTGGTCATCCAGGTCGGCCAGGCGATCGGTGCCGGGTGGACCATCCTGCTGCTGGTCCTCGACAGCGTCCTCGGCGCGATCATCGTGCGCCGCGAGGGCGGCCGCGCCTGGCGGGCGCTGCGCGAGGCCCTGGCCCAGGCGCGGATGCCGCACCGCGAGCTCGCCGACGGCGCACTGGTGCTCATCGGGGGCACCCTGCTGCTCACCCCGGGCTTCGTCACCGACGCCTTCGGGGCGCTGCTGGTGCTCCCGGTGACGCGCCCCGCCTTCCGCGGGCTGTTGGCCCGGGCGGTCGCCTCGCGGTTGGTCGTGTTCCCCGGCCCCGGCGGAGCTGGTGGACCCGGTGCCTCCCGGGGACCCGGTCCCGGTGGCCCGCGTGGCCCCGGGGACGACGAACGCCCCGGACCGGTGGTCCGGGGCGACGTGGTGGACCCGCCCGAGTGAGGACGGGTCGGAAGATCAGGCCGAGGCCTTGCCCTTCTTGCGGTTCGCGCGGTGCAGGTGCGCGGGGCCGATCTCGCCGCCGCGCAGCAGCTCCAGACGCTCCTTGAGGATCTCCTCGAGCTCCTTCTCCGAGCGGCGCTCGAGCAGCATGTCCCAGTGGGTGCGGGCCGGCTTCTCGGCCTTCACCTCGGGCTTGATGCCGCTGACACTCAGCGCCTCCGCGCCACAGCGCGGGCACTCCCACACCGCCGGGACCTCGGCCTCGACGGACATGGTGATCTCGAACTCGTGGTCCTGCTTGCAGCGGTAACCCACCTGCTGCCGCGCGGCGAACTCGATGCCGCGCTCGTCCTCGAAGCTCTGGCCTCCGAGTCGCGCGCCCCGTAGTGTGCGCTCTGCCATCTGAGCCCTCCAGTCTCTACCGAAGACGGTGCCGTGCCGCACCATCTCAAGTTTTCAACGGTAGCGACCCCGCGATGATTCCGACAATCGCCGAGGAGGGTGGTCGAGCCCCGAATTCTCGGGCTCCTCTCAGGAACCGGCCGGGACCGACGCCTGCCGAGCCTGCTCGATGCCCTTGGCCGTGTCGACGCGGGTCAGGATCGCGCCGCCGATGACGAAGAACGCGATCAGCGCGAACAGCGCCGGCCGGTAGGAGTCGGTGACGGTGTAGACGATGCCGAACACCAGCGTCCCCAGCCACGAGGTGCCCCGCTCCATGGCGTGGTAGAAGCTGAAGTACTCCGCCTCCTTGCCCGTGGGGATGAGGAGCGAGAAGTACGACCGGGCCAGGGCCTGGGTGCCGCCCAGCACCACCCCGATCGCCGCGCCCATCGCGAGGAACGGCACCAGCTCGCCGGCGGGCAGGAACAGCCCGACGGTGACGATCACCATCCAGATCACCAGGCCGACCAGGATCACCGGCTTGGCGCCGTACGACTGCGCGGCGCGGCCGAAGCCCAGGGCGCCGAAGACGGCGACCGCCTGGACGAGCAGGTAGGTCGCCAGGACGGTGCCGGTCTCGAACCCGAGCTCCTCGACGCCGTAGACCGAGGCCGAGGCGATGACGGTCTGGATGCCGTCGTTGAAGAAGAGGTAGGCCACCAGGAACGTGAGCGCCACGGGGTAGCTCCGCAGGTCGCGCAGGGTGTGCCAGAGCTGTCCGAAGCTGCGCTGCAGCAGCCCGCCCTCGGCCGGCTCCACCGCCAGCGGCGGACGGTCCTTGATGCCGAGGTAGGGCACGAAGGTGAACAGCCCCCACCAGATCGCCGCGGAGAGCAGCGAGAGGCGCACGGCCATGCCCTCGGAGAGCCCGAAGGTGTCGTGCATGCTCACGACGACGAAGTTGAGCGCCAGCAGCAGCCCACCGCCGGCGTACCCGGTGGCCCATCCGCGCGAGGAGACCCCGTCCCGCTCGTCGGGGTCGGCGATCAGGCACAGGATGGAGTCGTTGACGACGGCCGCGGCGCCGAAGCAGAGGTTGGCCACCAGGAAGGCGACGACGCCCAGCTCCCAGTTGTCGTCCTTCATGAAGAACAGCAGGGCGGCGGCCAGCGCCCCGGCCCACGCGAAGCCGCCGAGCAGCTGCCGCTTGCGGGAGGTGCGGTCGGCCACGGCGCCCAGCAGCGGCAGGAGCACCGCCGAGAGCAGGGTGGAGGCGGTGATCGTGAACGAGGGGAGCGCGCCCGGGGCCACCGAGACCCCGAGGACCGAGATGCGGTCGTCGACCGCGGCCTCCTCGGCGATGGCGATGAGGTAGGGCCCGAAGAGGACGCCGGCGACCGTGGTCGAGAAGGCGCTGTTGGCCCAGTCGTAGACGTACCACGCGCGGTGCTCGCGGCGCCGCTCGCGCGTGGTCATGGGTGCGATGGTCATGTGGTCCCCTCCCAGAGTCCCTGCTCCTCCAGCACCTCGCGCAACAGGTCGGTGCGGTCGGTGAACAGCCCGTCGACGCCCTTGGCGAGCAGCTCCCGCATCTCCTCGGGGTCGTCGATGGTCCACACGTGCACGTGCTTCCCGGCAGCGTGCGCGCGGCGCACGAAGCCGGTGGTCACGACCGGGACGGTGACGCTGAGCCCGGCGAGCCGCAGCGTACGCCGGTGCGGCACCTGCAGGGCCGCGACACGACCCCCGGTGACCAGGTCGGCCAGGCGCCCGGGCAGCAGCGCGAACGCGGCCGCCTCCAGCGGGTGGGCCGAGGTCGGCACGCGTCCGTCGGTGATCCGGCGGAAGCGGCGCAGCCGGGAGGCGGAGAACGACCCGACCAGGACACGATCCCAGTCACCGCGCTCGGCGACGAGCGCGGCGAGCGCATCCACGGCCCCCTCGGACTTCAGGTCGATGTTGAACCGGGCGTCGGGGAAGGCGTCGAGCAGCTCCACGAGCGTCGGCACCGACTCGCGTCCGCCCACCCGGGCGCGGCGCACCTCGGCGTGGGTCAGCGCGGCGACCTCGCCGGCGCTGTCGGTGACCCGGTCCAGCACCCGGTCGTGGAAGGCCAGCAGCACCCCGTCGGCCGTGAGGTGGACGTCGGTCTCGAGGTAGCGGTAGCCGAGGTCGACGGCGTGCTCGAAGGCCGCGAGCGTGTTCTCCAGGCCCTCGATCTCGGGGTGGTAGGCGCCGCCACGGTGGGCGAACGCGATCACCCGGCGCGAGGTCGTGGCGCCGCTGCGACGCCCGGACGGGCGCACGTCGAGGTAGGCATGGCCCGTCACCGGTGACGTCACCTGGGCAGTCTGGCAGGTCAGATGTCGCGGAAGGGCTCGATCTGCGCACCCAGCTCGTTGAGGCGCTCGGCGAGGTCCTCGTAGCCGCGGGCGATGACGTAGGTCGAGCGCAGCACCGAGGTGCCCTTCGAGGCGAGCATCGCCAGCAGGATGACGACCGCCGGCCGCAGCGCGGGCGGGCAGACGATCTCGGTGCCGGAGAAGTGCGTCGGGCCCTCGATCATCACCCGGTGCGGGTCGAGCAGCTTGACCTGCGCCCCGAGCTTGGTGAGCTCGGTGAGGTAGATCGCGCGGTTCTCGTAGACCCAGTCGTGCAGCAGCGTCTGCCCGGTGGCGACGGCCGCGATCACCGCGAAGAACGGCAGGTTGTCGATGTTGAGGCCCGGGAACGGCATCGGGTGGATCTTGTCCAGCGGCGCGTGCAGGTCCGAGGGGTGCGTCGTGATGTCGACCAGACGGGTGTGACCGTTGGCGGCGACGTACTCCTCGGTGCGGTCGTAGACGAAGCCCATCTCCTCCAGCAGCGCCAGCTCGATCTCGAGGAACTCGATCGGGACGCGGGTGATGGTGATCTCCGAGCGCGTGACGATGGCCGCCGCGAGCAGCGACATCGCCTCGATCGGGTCCTCGGCCGGGGCGTAGTCGACATCGACGTCGATGCTCTCGCGCCCGGTGACGGTCAGGGTGGTCGTGCCGACGCCCTCGACCTCGACACCGAGGCGCTGCAGGTAGAAGCAGAGGTCCTGGACCATGTAGTTGGACGAGGCGTTGCGGATGACCGTGGTGCCCGGGTGCAGCGCGGCGGCCATCAGGGCGTTCTCGGTGACCGTGTCGCCGCGCTCGGTGAGCACGATCGCCCGGCTCGGCGAGACCGAGCGGTCGACGTTGGCGTGGTAGCTGCCGTCGGTCGCCTTGACGTCGAGCCCGAAGGGGCGCAGCGCCGACATGTGCGGCTCGACGGTGCGCGTGCCGAGGTTGCAGCCACCGGCGTAGGGCAGGTCGAAGGTGTCGGCGCGGTGCAGCAGCGGGCCCAGGAACATGATCACCGAGCGGGTGCGGCGGGCCGCCTCCTCGTCGATGGCGTCCAGGCGCAGCTCCTTGGGCGGGATGATCTCGAGGTCGCCCTCGTCACCGAGCCAGCGGGTCTGGACCCCGAGGCTGCCGAGCACCTCCAGGAGCCGGTTGACCTCCTCGATGCGCGCGACCTTGCGCAGCGTGGTGCGGCCGCGGTTGAGCAGCGAGGCGCACAGCAGCGCGACGCCGGCGTTCTTGGAGGTCTTGACCTCGATGCTGCCCGAGAGGGTGGTGGGGCCGGTGATCCGCAGGTGCGTGGGACCCGCCCCGAGCGCCACGATCTCCGAGTCCAGCGCCGCGCCGATGCGGGCGAGCATCTCCAGCGAGAGGTTCTGCTGGCCCTTCTCGATGCGGTTGATCGCGCTCTGGCTGGTGCTGAGCAGGTCGGCGAGCTGGCTCTGGGTCAGCCCGCGGTGCTTGCGTGCGTCCCGGATCAGCAGGCCGATGCGTCCCTTGTACCCCTCCGTCATGGCAGCGACGGTAACTCACATGTGAGATAACGCGACATCGCCGCGCAGGGTGGGGTAGGGCGCACGTGGGCCGGCGCCGGGGGTGGTGCCGCGGGTGGCGCCGGGGGTGAACGACGGGCGCCGCCGGAGGTGCGATGCTCGGCCCATGCGAGCCACCACCATCCACGCCCCGCGCGACATCCGTCTCTCCGAGGTCGACGACCCGACCATCGAGAAGCCGACCGACGCCATCGTGAAGGTCACCAGTGCCTGCATCTGCGGCTCGGACCTGTGGCCCTACCGCGGGGAGAACGACATCACGCCGGGCGACACCATCGGCCACGAGTGCATCGGCGTCGTCGAGGAGGTCGGCTCGGAGGTCGGCGACGTGCGTCCCGGCGACTTCGTGGTCGTCCCCTTCGACCACTGCGACAACACCTGCGCGCACTGCCGGGCCGGCATGCAGTCGGCCTGCGTCGAGCTGTCGATGACCAGCTCGGGGCAGGGCCAGTACGCCCGCGTTGGCCACGCCGACGGCAGCCTGGTGAAGGTTCCCGACGTGGGTGCCTCCGGTCCCGACGCGGCGCTCGTGCCGCACCTCGTGGCGCTCTCCGACGTCATGCCCACCGGCTGGCACGCCGCCGTGGCCGCCGGGGTGAAGCAGGGCGGGACCACCGTGGTCGTCGGCGACGGCGCCGTCGGGCTGTGCGGCGTGCTCGCCGCGGCCCAGATGGGCTCGGAGAAGGTCGTGCTGATGTCCCGGCACGAGCCGCGCCAGGAGATCGGCCGGGCGTTCGGCGCCACCCACGTGGTGGCCGAGCGGGGCCGAGAGGCCGCGGCGGCGGTCAAGGAGATCACCGGGGGCGTCGGCGCTGACGCCGTCCTCGAGTGCGTCGGCACCGACCAGGCCATGGGCACCGCGTTCGCGGTCGCCCGCCCCGGCGCGATGGTGGGCTTCGTGGGCGTGCCCCACGGCGTGGAGCTCCCGGTGCGCCGGATGTTCCAGAAGAACGTCGGGCTGGCCGGCGGGATGGCGCCGGTGCGCGAGTACCTCCCGCACCTGCTCGAGCTGACGCTGGCCGGCACCATCGAGCCGGGCCGGGTCTTCGACCTCACCCTGCCGCTGGACGAGGTGGCCGAGGGCTACCGGGCGATGGACGAGCGGCGCGCGGTGAAGGTGCTGCTCGACGTCGACGGCTCGCTGGGGGCCTGAGGTCGTCGTGCCCGCCCTGGTCCTCGGGCCGCTGCTGCGCCACTGCGACGAGACCTCCGCGACCCTGTGGGTCGAGGTCGACTCCGCCTGCCGGGTGACCGTCGAGGCGGGCGGTCGCCGCTGGAGCACCGGCACCTTCGCCGTCCACGGCCACCACTACGCCCTGGTCACCCTCGACGGGCTGACGCCCGGCACGTCGCTGCCCTACACGCTGAGCCTCGACGACGACCCCGTCTGGCCCGAGCCGGGGTCGCCGCACCCCGCGCCGGTCGTCCGGACGCTCGACCACGACCGGCCCGTCCACCTGGCGTTCGGGTCGTGCCGGGTCAGCGTCCCGCACGACGCGGAGCACCATGCGGCGTACGGCGTCGACGCGCTGCGCTCCTGGGCACTCGACGCCTCTGCCACACCCGAGGACCGGCGCCGCCTGCCGGACCTGCTGCTGTTCCTCGGCGACCAGGTCTACGCCGACGAGACCAGCGAGGAGATCCGCTCCTTCATCGCGGCGCGGCGCGACCCCGAGCAGCCGCCGTGGTGGGAGCTGCAGGACTACCAGGAGTACGCCGAGCTCTACCGCATCGCCTGGAGCGAGCCGGCCAACCGCTGGCTGCTCTCGACGGTGCAGAGCGCGATGATCTTCGACGACCACGACGTCCGCGACGATTGGAACACCTCGGCCCGATGGCGCGCCGACATGGCGCGCAAGGAGTGGTGGCACGACCGGATCGTGGGTGCGCTGGCGTCGTACTGGGTCTACCAGCACCTGGGCAACCTCTCACCTGCCGAGCGCGAGCAGGACCCGCTCTGGCGGCTCGTGCTGGACCACCACGGCCCCGGCGAGCCCGACATCGGGGAGGCCCTCGACGCCTTCGCCGAGCGCGCGGACGACGACCCGGCGACCTACCGGTGGTCGTTCGCGCGGGAGCTCGGGCCGCAGGCGCGGCTCGTGGTGGTCGACTCGCGGGCCGCACGGGTGCTGGAGCCCGAGCATCGCTCGATGATCGACGACGAGGAGATGGCCTGGCTCGACGCGCAGCTGCGCGGCGACGTCGAGCACCTGCTCATCGGGACCTCCCTGCCCTACCTCCTCAGCCCGGGCCTGCACCACGTCGAGGCCGTGGTCGAGGCGCTGGCCGAGGGAGCGCTGGGGCGCCCCGGGCACGAGGTCGGGGAGTGGGTGCGACGCGCGGCCGACACCGAGCACTGGGCGGCTTTCCAGGACGGGTTCCGCCGCGTGGGCGAGATGGTGGTCGACGTGGCGACCGGCGGCCGGGGGAGGGCGCCGAGCTCGGTGGTCTTCCTCTCCGGCGACGTCCACCACTCCTACGTGGCGGAGGCCTGGCCGGCCGAAGAGGCCACGCGAGAGCGAGCGGGGAGGACCCGCATCCTGCAGGCGGTCTGCTCGCCGATCCGCAACGAGCTGCCGCGGGTGATGCGTGGGGCGGTGCGCCTGGCCAGCCGCGGGACGGCACGCCCGACCGGGCGCCTGCTGGGCCGCTGGGTGCCGGCCTCTCCGCTGCACTGGAAGGTGACGCAGGGGCCGTGGCTGGACAACCTCGTCGCGGAGCTGGTGCTCGACGGCGACGACCTGCGGATGTGGTGGTCGACCGGGGCCGTCGAGGGCGACGACCACGACCACCCGGTGCTGCGTCGGGTGGCTGCGCTCAGACCGCGGCGCTGACCGGCACAGCGGTCGGCACGGCGGCAGGCTCGCAGCCGCACGAGGCGTCGCACGCCAGGAAGGTGTGCATCGCGTGACCGCAGCGCACGCACGGCCGGTCGTGCGAGAGGTGCTCGTCGGAGCCCTGTCCCCACTGCTCTTGAACGGTGTCCCACATGGTGCTGTCCTTCGGTCCGAACTTCCTGCCTACGACGGTAAGGAACCCATCGGCCGGTTCGCGGGAGATCTGCGGTCAACGCGCCGGTCGGGGACCAGGTCGGCCCGAGCGGGGCGGCGGGCATGGCCCGAACGGGCCATCCCTAGGCTGTCCGGGTGACCTCCGCACCCGACCTGCACACGACCGAGATCGGGGACACCGGCGAGCGCGTGGTGCTCCTCCACGGCCTCTTCGGGCAGGGCCGCAACTTCACCCAGGTCGCGAAGGCGCTGCAGCCCGAGCTGCGCTCGACCCTGGTCGACCTGCCCAACCACGGGCGCTCGGCCTGGACGGGCAGCGTGGACTACGTCGACGTGGCCGACGCCGTGGCCACCTGGCTGCGGGCGGCGTACGACGGTGAGCCGGTGCACCTGGTGGGCCACTCGATGGGCGGCAAGGTCGCCATGGTCCTGGCGCTGCGGCACCCCGAGCTGATCGACCGGCTGGTCGTCGTCGACATCTCACCGGCGCCCAGCGGGGGAGCGGGGGAGTTCGAGCACCTGCTCACCTCGCTCACCGGGCTCGACCTCGACGGGCTGGAGCGGCGCTCGGACGCCGATGAGCAGCTGGCCGGGGCGATCCCGGACGAGCGTGTCCGCGGCTTCCTGCTGCAGAACCTGCGCCGTGAGGAGGGCCGCTGGCGCTGGCAGGCCGACCTCGACCTGCTGCTGCGCGAGCTGCCGACCATCGCCGGCTTCCCCGAGGTCGACACGACCTTCGACCACCCGGTGCTGTGGATGGGCGGGGAGCGCTCGGACTACGTGCGCCCCGAGCACGAGGCGCGGATGCGCGAGCTCTTCCCCACGACGTACACCGTCACCGTCAAGGGCGCCGGTCACTGGGTCCACTCCGAGCAGCCGGAGGCCTTCGTCTCCGCGCTGCGCTACTTCCTGCTCGCCGACTGAGGGACGGCTGACGGGCCGACCCCGCTCGCCTCCGGTGGGGTGACATCGGCCGTGGACCCGCGGGGTAGGAATGAGCCATGCAGACGCGAGAGATCGGCAACGACACCGTCGGTCGGGTCACGGTGGGCGCCGTGGGCCTGGGCCTGATGACCTTCGACCAGACCGGGGCGCAGCCCCGCGAGCAGCTCCTCGACACCGTGCGTGCGGCCCTGGACGCCGGCGTGACCCTCTTCGACACCGCCGACGCCTACGGGCCCGGTGAGGAGAAGGGCGCCGACGCCCAGGGGGAGAACGAGCGGCTCATCGCCTCCCTGCTCGCCGAGCTCGGCGTGCGTGACCAGGTGTTCCTGGCGACCAAGGCCGGGCACGTGCGCACCGAGGGTGGGGGCTGGGACGTCGACAGCTCCGCGACCCACCTGGAGTCCGCGGTGGAGAAGAGCCTCGAGCGGCTCGGCGGCGACCACATCGACCTGTGGCAGCACCACCGCCCGGACCCGAAGGTGCCCTACGAGGAGGTCGTGGAGACCCTCAAGCGGGTCCACGACGCCGGCAAGGTGCGGATGGTCGGGCTCTCGAACGCGAACCCCGAGCAGATCCGCCTCGCGCACTCGGTGCTGGGCGACGCGCTCGTCAGCGTGCAGAACCAGTTCTCACCCGCCTTCCGCTCCAGCGCCCCCGAGATCGAGGTGTGCGCCGAGCTCGGCCTGGCGTTCCTCCCGTGGAGCCCCCTGGGTGGGCTCAACAGCGCCAAGGGCCTCGGCGACGAGCACCCCGCCTTCGCGGAGATCGCCTCCGAGCGCGGCGTCTCCCCGCAGCAGGTGGCGCTGGCCTGGGAGCTGGCCCAGGACCGCTGCGTGATCCCGATCCCGGGAGCCAAGCGTCCGTCCTCGATCACCGACTCCGCCGCGGCGGCCGACCTGGAGCTCAGCGCCGAGGAGCTGGCGCGGCTCGACGCCTCCTGAGTCCGCCAACCGCCGGGGTGGCTCAGAGCGGGCGCTTGAAGCCCTTGTGCGAGGCGGTGTAGCCCAGCCGCTCGTAGAACCGGTGGGCATCGGCGCGGGCGGAGTCCGTGGTCAGCTGCGCGAGCGTGGCGCCCCGGGCCCGCCCGTGGTCGTGGGCCCACTCCAGCATCGCCGCGCCGAGCCCGAGGCCGCGCAGGCCCTTGGCCACCCGCACGCCCTCGACCTCGAGCCGGGTCGTGCCGGCGCGGGAGAGCCCCGGGATGATGCTCAGCTGCATGGTGGCCACGACGGTCCCGGCGTGGTCGCGCACGACGGCGAGGAACTCGCCCGGGTCGCGCGCGACGGCGTCGTACGCCGCTTCGTACCGCACCACGTCGTCGACCTCGCGCGCCCCGCTGATCGGGTCGTCGGCCAGCAGCGCCACCACGGCGGGGACGTCGGTGCGCCGGGCGCGCTGCAGCCGGAACCGCCAGCCGCCCACGTCCAGGACCCCGCCGACCTGCTCGGCCGCCTCCTCGCGCAGCCGCTCGACCAGCCGGTCCAGCCAGCGGCCGACACCGGCGCGGGCCGGGGGAGTGTCGGGGTAGCGGCAGCGCAGGTGCAGCCCGGACTCGTCGAGGACGAACCAGAGCATCACGCCGTCGGTGAGGATCGACGCACCGACGTACTGCGCCTCCAGGCCGACGGAGTCCACCCGCACCGGCAGGCGGCGCAGGTCGAGCCAGGAGATCGCGAACATGCCCGGCGCCTCGGGCATGCCGCCCCAGGGCTCGAGGACGTCCTCCAGCGGCCAGGAGCCGAGGCGCACGGCCTCCTTGACGGCCTCGGCGCAGGCGGTCGGGTCGGGGTCGGGTGACTCGAGGACGGAGTTGGTGATGAACCAGCCCACCGAGTCGTGCCAGGTGGCGTCGTAGCGGCTGTGCACGGGGAAGACCGCGCGCAGCGGCTGGTCGGCGACCGCGCGGGTCACCTCGGTCATGGCGGCGACCACGAGGGAGAGGGTGGAGACGCCCAGCTCCTTCGCGCGGACGCCGAAGGCGCCGCTGTCGTCGACGTCGAGCACGTCGCGGACCTCGACCCGCTCCGGTTGCGGGCCGTCGGACTCGCCCAGCGGCATCGGGAAGCGCGGCATCACCTGGCCCGACGCCCCGAGCACCTCCGCCCACCGGCGGCGCACGTCCTCCGGTGCGCGGGGACGGTCACGCAGGGCCTCGGTGTGCTCGGCGAACGCCGGCACCGGCGGGCGGTCGGCGAACGGCTCGCGGCCGGCCCGGCGGGCATCGAGGGCCGCCAGCAGGTCGCGGACGACCACGAGCATGGACCACATGTCGACATGGGAGTGGTCGGCGGCGACGACCACGGTCGGCCCGTCGGCGGTCTCCAGCACGCACAGCCGGTGCGAGGGAGCGGCGTAGGACGTGCAGCGGCTGTCGAGGACGTCGCGCAGCGCCTCGTTGACCGGCTGACCCGCCGGGATCGGGTGCTCGACCCAGCGCCCCTCGCCGATCTCGACCTCGTGCAGGCCCGGCCCTCCGTCGTCGGTGCCGGGGACGAAGACGGTGCGCAGGGTGCCGTGCCGCTGCACCACCGCGCGCCAGGCCTCGGCGAGGTCGGAGAGCTCGCGCTGGCCGGTCAGGCGGAAGGAGAGCGCCATCCAGGAGCCGGCCCGGTCACCGGCGCCGACGTGGCGGCGCTGGTCGAAGGAGACCGGCAGGGGGGCGCCCGGGTCGCCGACCTGGAGGTCGTACCCGATCAGCCGCCCGAACGGGAGCCTGAGATGCGCCACGTTCGTCAGCCGCATGCGCCGTACTCTAGGGCCACCGTCCTCCGGGTCCTGCCGCCGTCGCCGGGATCCCCGCCGTGTTGCGAGCCGACCAGGAGACCGCCGTGCCGACCGTCGACGTCCGCCCCTTCGAGGTCCGCCCCTTCGAGGTGCCCGGTGCCGTGCTCGACTGGGAGATCAGCGACGAGGGCGGCGAGCCGGTGGTGCAGCTGCACGGGCTGACCTCGAGCCGATACCGCGACCGGGTGCTCGACCTCGACCTGGGCGTGGGCCTGAGCGGCACGAGGCTGCTGAGGTACGACGCCCGCGGGCACGGCCGCTCGACCGGCCGGCCGGTGCCCGAGGACTACCGGTGGGAGCGGCTCGCCGACGACCTGCTGCGGCTGCTCGACCACGTCTTCCCCGACGAGCCGGTGCACGGCGTCGGCCCGTCGATGGGGTGCGCGACCCTGCTGCACGCGATCACCCGGGCGCCGGAGCGGTTCTCGGCGCTGACCCTCGTGGTGCCCTCGACCGCCTGGGAGACCCGGCAGGCCAAGGCCGCCGACTACCTCGCTGCCGCGGACCTCGTGGAGGCCCAGGGGATGGCGGCGTTCGTGGAGGCCGGGCGGCTGGCGCCCCGGCCGCCCGCCACTGTCCAGGCGCCCGAGACGGTCCCGGACGTGCGCGAGGACCTGCTGCCCGCCCTGCTGCGGGGTGCCGCGTCGACCGACTACCCGCCCCGCGAGGCGGTCGCCGGCATCGCGGTGCCGACCGCGATCCTCGCCTGGACCGAGGACCCGGCCCACCCGCTGTCGACCGCCCAGGCGCTGCACGACCTCATCCCCGGGTCGCGCCTCGTGGTCGCCGCGACGCCGGCGGACCTGTCCACCTGGCCCGGGCGGTTGCACGACCAGGTGGTGGCCGTCAGCGGGCGGGAGGGCTGAGCCGGCCGGGTTCGGCTGAGCTCTGCCGGGCTCAGTCGGCGGGCTGGCACACCGGGCACCAGAAGATCGACCGGGCCGCGAGCTCGTCGCGCTGCACCGGCGTACCGCAGCGACGGCAGGGGAGTCCCGCCCGGCCGTAGACGTAGTGGGCGTCGACGCGGCGCACCCTCCCGGCAGGGCGTTCGCGGTCCTTCGGCTCGGTGGTGACGATGCGACCGGCGCGGACGCCGGCCCTCAGCAGGACGACCAGGTCCTCCCAGACGGCGTGCCAGACCGGCCTGGCGACGTCGCGTCCGGCCGTCCAGGGCGAGATGCCCGCCCGCAGCAGGACCTCGGCGCGGTAGACGTTGCCCACGCCCGCGATGACCGACTGGTCAAGCAGCAGCGTGCCCGCCGGGGCGCGACTGCGGCCGACCCGGTCCAGGAACCGGTCGACGTCCGCACCCCGGCGGAGTGGATCGGGGCCGAGCCGCGCCGTGCGGGACTCGACCTCCGGAGCGGTGAGCAGCTCGCAGGCCGTGGGCCCGCGCAGGTCGAGCCAGTGCCCACCTCCCACCAGGCGCAGCCGGAGCGCGCCACGGGGCTCCGGCGGCGTACCCGACCCGTCGCGGAACTTCCCGTACAACCCCAGGTGCACGTGCAGGACGTGGTCGCCGTAGTCGTGGAAGAGGTGCTTGCCCCACGCGTCGGTGCCCAGCAGGACGGCCCCGTCGATGACGGCGGCGCCGTCCTCGAACCGCCCCTGGGGGCTCGACGCGGTCACCGCGTGGCCGCGCAACAGGTTGCGGTGGCGACGGGCGAGGCGATGGATCGTGTGGCCTTCGGGCACCGCTCCATGCTCCCCAGGCGCAAGCTCACCCCTTCGGGGACCCATCCGCCCGGGAGGACCGCTCCGAAGACGTGATCAGGACCACCCATCACCCCCGAGGAGAATCCCGATGAACCGCACGCGCAAGACCATCGCCGCCGTGGGCGCGGCCGCCGCCGTGAGCGCCGCCGTCGCCCTGCCCGTCACCTCGGCCTTCGCCGGCCACGAGAACACCGTGGCCAAGGCCTCGCTGAACGGCAAGAAGGAGGTCGACGACACGGTCAAGAACAAGCGCATCGTCGGCGACAAGAACGGTCGCGGCCAGGCCATCGTGTTCGGCATCGACGGCGACCCGGCCACGCTGTGCTACTCGCTGATCGTCAAGAAGATCAAGACCGCCACCGGCGCCCACATCCACGAGGGTGCCCCGGGCGAGAACGGCCCGGTCGTGGCGTTCCTCGCCGCTCCCGGCGACGGCACCGCCGCCGACTGCCTCACCGACGGCGAGGAGGGCAAGTTCGTCGAGGGCGTCACCGCCGCGGAGATCCTCGACAACCCCGAGGACTACTACGTCAACGTCCACAACGAGCAGTTCCCCGGCGGCGCGATCCGCGGCCAGCTCTCGGTCGTCGAGTGACGCACTCCTGAGCTTCGGCTCACCTCTCGTACGGCGGTGCGCGCCGCCCGGGTCTCTGGCATCCCGGGCGGCGCCACCGCCGTGCTGCGTCCGAGGGCGTGCCACGTCCGGACGGCGTGCCGGGCGGCGTGCGACGCAGGGGAGTGGCACGCTGGGCCGCATGGCCGGCTACTACTCCTGCATGGCGTGCGGGCACGAGTTCGACCCGATCGCCACCCGATGGTTCTGCCCGCAGTGCAAGTTCAAGGCGAACTGCTGCGAGGGCGAGCCGCTCTGACCTGGCCGGTGCACGGCCCCCTCGAAGCGTCAACCATCCGTCGTCGAGAACCCTTGTCTTCGAACGTACGTTCGAATAGACTGAGGCATGGACTCGGCCACCGCACCCCACGACCTGATCGCCCGGGTCCGTGAGCGGGTGCGGGACCTGGAGTCCCTCGAGCCGGGGGAGCGAGACGTCTCGGCCGTCGACCTCATCGACGAGATGGAGTCGCTGAAGAACGCCGCGGCGGCCGCCCAGGCGCGTGCCTCGCACCTGCTCAAGCAGAGCCGGGTGGCCGAGCGCGCCCATCTGCCGGCGCCCATGCGCGACCGTGGTGTCGCGACCGAGGTCGCCCTGGCACGACGCGAGTCACCGCACCGCGGATCGATCCACCTCGGGCTGGCAGGCGTGCTGGTGCGCGAGCTGCCGCACACGCTCGCCGCGATGGAGGCGGGTCGGTGCAGCGAGTGGCGGGCGATCCAGATCGCGCAGGGCACCGCCTGCCTCTCGCTGGAGGACCGCCAGCAGATCGACGCCGAGCTGATGGCCGATCCGACCACCACCGAGGGCTGGGGTGAGCGGCGGTTCCGGGCCGAGGTCGACCGCCGCGCCTACACCGCGGACCCGTCGGCGGCGCTGGCCCGGCACCGCAAGGCGGCAGGGGAGCGGCACACCTCGCTGCGGCCCGCTCCCGACGGGATGGTCAGGTTCTCCGCGCTGCTCCCGCTCTCGGTCGGCGTCTCGGTGCACGCCACCCTGGGTCGCGCCGCCGACGAGGCCCGGGCCGCCGGCGACGAGCGGACGCGGGGTCAGGTGATGGCCGACGTCTTCACGGCGCGCGTCCTGCACGGCCGGACCGATGACGACGAGGGCCCTGTCACGCCGGTCGCGGTCCAGGTGACGCTGTCCGACGCCACCCTTCTCAATCTGGCCGGCAAGCTCGGCGACGAGCCGGGCTGGGTGTCGGCGCCGGGCGTGGCGCCGATCCCGTTGCCGGCCGATCTGGTGCGCGACCTCATTGCCCGTGCCCAGGCAGACGGCGAGGCCACCCTGCGTCGGCTCTACGTCCGCCCCGAGGACGGTCAGCTCGTGGCGATGGAGTCGGCGTCGCGCTGCTTCCCGGCCGGGCTCGCCGCGTTCCTGACGGTCCGTGCCCGGAGCTGTCGCACACCCGGCTGCGACGCACCGATCCGGCACCGCGACCACGTCGTGCCGGTCGCCCGTGGTGGGCCGACATCTGCGAGCAACGGTCAGGGCCTCTGCGAGGGCTGCAACCAGGCCAAGGAGGCCGAGGACTTCCGCACGTGGGTCGTCGACGCCGAGCTCCACGACCTGGTGCTCGAGACACCCAGCGGACATCGCTACCGATGCGTGATCCCGAAGCTCCCACCACCGCAGGAGCACAGCTTCGTGGCGCACTTCGACGAGAACCTCACCAGGCTGCTGCGCCGCAGCGCCTAGCCTGCAGTCATGTCTCGGTTGTTGGGCCGTCGCCGGCTGCTCCCGGCCGCCGTCGTCGCCTCCCTCCTGGTGGGCGGCTGGTGGTGGGCGCACCCTGACGTCCTCGATGAGGAGTACGGCGCCTCGATGCGCGCCGCCCCGGTCGAGTGGCGGGAGGGCCGTGTCTTCAGCGTCGGCCTCACCGACCCCGGACAGTTCCCGGCGGAGGGGACGCTCAGGTTGCGCACGGTCACTGTGCGCCTCAGCAAGACGCCTGAGGAAGACCCGACCGTGGAGGTGCTGCGCTGCCGCGAGGTCCTCACTGAGGGTGGCGGAAGTCTGGCACTCGGCGCTCTGCATCGACGGCCCCCTCGAGAGCACGACTGCGCCGCCGCCGCCGGGCCGGGCACGGTGCTCGGGCCTGAGCACCAGCTCGTCGCGGTGCTGCAGCCAGGGTCACCCGGCCGGTACCGCATCTCAGGCCTCACTGTCGGCTACCGCCTCGATCGCGCCCACCTGTGGCGCACCGGCACGGAGACGATGAGCACGAGCGTCAGTGTCGGCTTCCGGAAGTGATGCCCAGGGGATGTCGGTCGTCCTCGGCGTGACGGAGGCCTCGTGGCTCGCACGTGTAGCGGGGGAGTCCGGGTGGGTAGCACGCGGGGAGTCTTCGTTGCCCCCGACACCAGGAGACCCCGATGCCCGGCAAGCACGCTGCCCCGCAGAGCCGCCTCCTGCGGCCCCGCGCGACCCTCCCGACCGCGACCACGGTCGGAGCCCACCGCTCACCGAGCAGTGGTAGCCGGATCGGACGCACGTCGTCACTGGCAGCGATCGGCCTGACCGGCACCCTGGCGCTGACGCTGGGCGGCGTGGCCGTCGGCGACGAGGACCAGCCGTCGATCGGTCCCGACGACTTCGCCGTCCTGCCGGCCACCACCAGCAGCGGCAGCAGCAGCAGCGTCGGCTTCCTCGACCCGCTGCGGCGCGTCAGCCAGGTGGTGACCGTCGCCGCGGCCGATCCCGAGTCCGGTGCCGCCGAGCAGACCGAGACCTACCGACCGCGGCATCGTGCCGAGTCCACGGAGGCCTCGGTCGGCACTCGGGACCAAGCCGGCTCGCGCGGCGATGGCACGAACGGCACCTCCGAGGGCGACACCAGCCCAGCCGCGGACGAGCCCGGCACGGCTCGCTCCACCACCGATGCGGTGGTCGACACCGTGCGCAGGACCGCTGACCGAGCGCCCGACCAGGCGGACGCGCTCGCCGACCCGCTGGTCGACGTCACCGACGAGTCCCTGAGCGGAGCCGCCGACCTCGTGGACGGCCTGCTGCCGTAGCCGGACCCCACGTCGGCACGGTCGATCTGGAGTGCTGAGGACACGGCATCCGTGTCGCCTGCACTCCAGATCGAAAGCGACGCCCGATGTTCAGGGTCAGCTGGAGGTCGTAGTCGGTACCTGGTGCCGATTGCGACCTCCAGACCCGCGTGCACGGAGACCAAGCCTTCGGCTGCCCATCCCGGCTCGGCGCCACCATGAACCGCCGATAAGCGACATTATGTCAAGTATTAGTCTGCGTATTGCATCGGATGAATCAATCGCGGGCGGCTGACCCAACTGCCCCGCTGGCCGGACTGAACCCGCTCTGACCAGCGGAAACGCAGCACCGAACATCGTTGCAACGGCGTCAAACCGTGCGTGGCGGCGGAACGATCAGGCGTTGCGCGGCCACCGCGACACGCCGTTGACCTGCGGAAACACAGACGGCGTCTCATCGGATGCATCATGGAATCACTGAATGAAACCAGATTCTCAGGAGGATTCGATGCAGGTTGATGGCTCCGGCCGGGTCCGCCTGGTCGAGTCGGTGCCGGTCCTCCGGCCCGACGAGCAGGTGCTTCAGAAGATGCTCGAGGGATGGCGGAACCAGCAGTTGTCACGCAACCTGCAGTTCGCGACCATCGACCAGCGGCTCCGGGTGGTGGAGCGCTTCATCAGCCACGTCAACGAAGACCCGTGGAACTGGACTCCCGCGCTCGTCGAGGAGTTCTCGGCAGACCTACGCACCCAGAAGCACGTTGCCCACTCGACGCTGCGCGGCTACCACTCCGCATTGCGTGCCTTCACCAGCTACATCAGCAACCCAGACTACGGGTTCGACGTCGTGTGCGAGCGGTTCTTCGGCACCCACCCGGCACAGGTGTTCTTCGACTGGAATACCGCTCCCCACGTCCAGGAGTACGACGGACGCCCGAAGAAACGTCCGTACACCCGTGAGGAGATCAGTCAACTCTTCGACCACGCCGACGACGAGGTCGAACGGATCGGCAAGTCGGGCCGCAAGGGCTGGCAGGCCGCGTACCGGGACGCGGTCATGATGAAGATCGCGTACGGCTACGGGCTCCGGTTCAACGAGTTGAGGCACCTACAAACGGTCGACTTCGCCCGCAACCCACACGCCCGAGAGTTCGGCGCGTTCGGCGTCTGCAAGGTTCGCTACGGCAAGGCGAAGCGGTCCTCGCCGCACAAGCCGCGGAGCGTTCTCACGGTTTGGCGGTGGACGCCCGGCATCATCGAGGACTGGCTCGCCAACGGCCGCGGTGATCCGGGCACCCTGGACCTCTTCCCCAGCGAACGCGGCGGACTGGTCGTCGAGTCGACTCTGATCCGACGGGTCCGGCGCTACTGCGAGGAGTTGGGATTCTCCGATGGGCTCGATCTCCACTCGTTCCGTCGTTCGTACGCCACTCACCTGCTCGAAGCTGGATGGGACCCGCGGTTCGTGCAGGACCAGATGGGCCATGAGCACGGGGCGACAACCGGCATCTATCACTTCGTGTCCGACGAGTTCAGGCGCTCCACGCTCAGGAGCGCCTTGGACCGTACGGTGAAGGAAGCCATGGCCCGCAAGACCGAGGACGGAACATCATGAAGCGCAAGGTGGACTACACGTGGCGCCTGGCCGAGCTGATGGCCGCCCGGGGCCTGCACAACACCACGGACCTCATCCCCCTGCTGGCCGAGCGCGACATCAATCTGTCTCGACCGCAGGTGTACCGACTGGTGAACCAGCGGCCTGAGCGCGTCTCCCTGATGTTGATCGCGGCGCTGTGCGACATCTTCGAGTGCGAGTCGACGGACCTGTTCACGACGACGGCGACTGATGTACGTGTGCGCAAGACCGGCACCGCTTCGGCGCCGAACGTCGTCTCGCTCGATCGCAGCGTGCGGCCGCGCCGCGCCAACATCCTCGACGAGTAGCGCAGGAGCATTGATGGATCCGAAGCCGACGGGCCTCTCCCCTCGCTCGACCGTCCAGGGCCGTCCTCGCGCGACGAGCACTCGCGAGGATCCCTGTGCTCGCTGCGGCCGGAACATCCCCAGACTGGCAGCCAACTGGCCAGAAGGCCGACTCTGCAACATCTGCTACTACGACGCCGTGCACACCCGCGGGACCTGCCCGGAGTGCCGCCAGGATCGGCTCTTGCCGGGCCTGCGCGCCGCCGACGGCCAGCCGATCTGCTCGACCTGCGCTGAGCTCCCCGTCGACTTCCACTGCGAGCGCTGCGACGTCGAAGCAGCGCGCCATCGCGGACGGCTCTGCGCCCGCTGCGCTCTCCGCGACGACCTCCACGGGCTGCTCGGCGGCGCGCCGAGCGATCCCGCACTGCTCGGCCTGGTCGATGCTCTCTGCGCCTCGGACAGGCCCGAGTCGATCCTCGTCTGGAAGCGCTCAGCCAAGGTCCAGGGGCTGCTTCGCGGCCTCGGCGACGGCACCATCGCTGCGTCGCACGACGGCCTTGACTCCGTACCCGGCAAGCCCGCCGAGCACCTCCGGGCGCTCATGCAGCACCACGGTCTACTCCCCCATCGCGACCCGTACCTGCCGCGCTTCGAGCGATGGATCGAAGGCAAGCTCGACGGGCTCCCCGATGAGGTACGCCAGCCGGTCCAGCACTTCGCCACGTGGCACCACCTGCGGCGCATCAGGGCCAAAGCCGGGGCTGGCGCAGCCACTCGCGGGCCAGTCCACTCCGCGAAGCAGGAGATCACCGAAACGGTGAAGTTCCTCGTGTGGCTCCACGAGACCTACCAGCGCACAGCCTCGACCTGCACACAGCAAGACGTCGACGAGTGGCTCGCGACCGGACCGACGACTCGCAGCGCGATCAGAACCTTCTTCGTCGTCGCGAAGAAGGCCCGCCTCAACACGACGGTCACGATCCAGCACCGATCGGCCAAGTCAAGCCCGTCTCTGAGTCAGGACCAGCGGCTCGCCTGGATCCACGAGCTCCTGACCGGCACCAGCGAGTCGCTTCCCTACCGGGTCGCCGCAATGCTCCTGCTCCTCTACGCCCAACCGCTGGTCAAGGTCGTCACCTTCCGGACCAGCATCATCGACGACGGTGACACCGGCATGAGCATCACACTCGGCTCGCACCCGACCGACGTCCCGGAACCATTCGCGTCCCTGCTGCGGGAACACCTCGCCGCCCGGCCGAACCTCCGTACAGGCGCCGGACGCGACAGTCCGTGGCTCTTCCCCAGCACGCTGGCTGGCCGACACCTGCACCCCAACACCGTGATGGACCGGCTCCGCGACCTGGGCGTCAACCTCCTCGGCGCCCGCAACCGTGCCATCGGCGAACTCGTCCTTGAATGCCCACCCTCCCTCGTCGCCGAGGCGCTCGGCTACAGCCCACAAGTTGCATTCCTCCACGCCGACAGGGCCGCCGAGCCATGGGCCCGGTATGCCGGCCGATCCATCAAGTCCCCTTGACCTGTCCCCCAACGCCGCTCTCTGCTGCCGCCCCTGGGATGCGAGGATCGTCGTCGTGTCTAGCGAATCACCTGACCACTGGGTCTACGTCGTAACGGACATCGAGGTTGACGGACCGTGGCCGGGGCCAAACTCGATGCGATCGTTCGCGTCCGTCGCCGTCACACTCGACGGCACGGAGCACGGGCGCTTCGAAGCCGTTCTCGAAGAACTGCCTGGGGCCGCACCAAACGAGAAGACCCTCGCGTGGTTCCAGTCGATTCCCGAGATGTGGGCGGCCGCCACCACCGATCCGGAGCCGGTGGCCGACGTGATGGCGAGATATGCGACCTGGGTGAAGTCGCTGCCCGGCGAGAAGACCTTCGCCGCCTCGCCATTGGCGTTCGACGGCCTGTGGATCGACTTCTACCTGCGTCGGTTCACGCGCTACGGCATCATCCAAGGCCCCTATGAGGAGGACCGTCTCTTCGATGGCACTGGGCTCTGCCTTCGAAGCTACGCAGCAGCGGTAACCGGTCGCCCCGCATCGGAGATCTCGCCGTCGAGCCTCCCGGCCGAGTGGTTTGGCGACGTTCCGCATACGCACCGCGCCATCGACGACGCCCTCGGCTACGCCAACCTGCTGGTCACCCTCGGACGCCGGGCTGGCTCGGTACGAAGCGATGCCTGACGGCACGCGAGTCGCAGTTCGGATCGTCCTCTTGGATCAGTCCGACCGCGTCCTCCTCTCCGAGGGCCGGGACCTGTCCGACACTGGTGACACGGTCCGATTTTGGTTCACCGCCGGCGGCGGAGTCGACGAGGGCGAGTCGTTCGCGCGTGCCGCTGAGCGCGAGTTGCTCGAGGAAACCGGACAGTCCGGTCTGAGCTTGATCGGGCCCTTTCACAGCCGAGAGTCCGACTTCCTCAACCACGGTGATCCACAGCACCAGGTCGAGCACTTCTTCGCCGCAAGGACGAACGACACGGCACTAAGCGATCACGGATGGACTGAGCTTGAACAAGCAGCCATGACGACCTGGCGCTGGTGGTCGACCGAGGAGTTGGTCTTTGAGGGAGTCCAGTACTTTCCAGAGAACCTCGTCGACCTCGTTCAGCTCGCAGCAGCACAGGTCTAAACAACGTCGGCCGCGTCCTATCTATCGAGTCGTCCGAAACGCGCCAGGCAGTGCCAGACCTGTTTGATCGACTGCGCCGGATGCGCACCAGCCCGGGCGGCGTCACCGATCATCTTGGGCGTGAGCTCGTCTCCGAGCGATCGAGCCAAGTCGACGATGTGGGCGCCGCGGTACTCCGGATCGAAAACGTCCGGTGATGCTCGGAATCCCGGATGGACCTCGATCCGGCAGCCCAACTGCTCTGCGGCCGCTTCCACATCCGTCCCCATGAAGCACGGGTCCAAGACCAGGGCGTCTACGTCGACACCGAAGCGGACCGGACCGTGGACGTGCGCCTCGACGCACTCGTCGAGATCGTCGAAGCCGGACTCGTCGGCCATTCGGCAGAGATGAGGGAGCAGCGTGGCGTCTCCCACGTCCACTGGCTCGTGCACCGAGTCCGGGAAGCAGAAAGTTGACCTGCTGACCGCCTCAGGACGAAGGCGTACATACGACGATCCGAACCGAACGGCGCCACCAAAGGGATCGGCCCGCCGGTTCCAGGCTCCGTACACAGGTCGCTCCGACGCAGGCCCGTAGTCGTACCTCCCGGAGAACAGCCGGCTCTCCCACCGCCACCGGTCACCACCCCGGAATGCTGTCAACCCGCCGTTCGATATGCCTGTCGCGAACTGGGACCTATAGTGGCGGTCAGTCGCCATCGACTCGATCACCTTGCCGGCTCCATGCGGCCAATCTGGATGGAACTGCAGCGTGACGGCCTCGACCCGAGCCGCCGACGGTCGGACCCCCACGTCCTGCCGCCGCTCATCAGCCGATCGCGTCATGAACGCGATCCTACGAAGGGTCAGCGCTTCTCTCGGCCATCAGAGACGAGGAATACGTCGGCTCTTGATACGCAGGCTGTCCACTAGTGCAAGCGGGGCCTGTTCCCCGTCACCGTGATCGGTAGATGTCACGCCGGTGCCCCACGGCCAGCACCAGGACCAGCAGCACTCCGTCGCGCACCTCGTAGATCACCCGGTAGTCGCCGGTGCGTACGCGCCACTCACCGTCTCCGCCGACGAGCTTCTTCGCACCCGCAGGTCGCGGCTCCTGCGCCAGCAGCTCGACGACAGCCTGTATGCGGCGCCGAGCCGGCGCGTCGAGCTTGCGCAGCTGTCGTGCCGCCGCGGGCGACAGCTCGATCCGGTACGTCAAGGACCTGTCCGACTCAGCGAACGCTCAGGACATGCCCAGGTCGGCCTTGACCTGCTCCCATGGGATGGCGGCGGCACCGGGCTCGTCCATCTCCTGGCGCGCCTCCGCGACAGCCCGCAGGTCCGCGAGGTCCTCGGCAGCCTCGATCAGGCGATCGAGCTGATCGGCGTCGATGACCGCCGCGACTCGACGTCCGCGACGCGTCAGGAACACCGGGTCGCGACCGATGCGCGCCTGGTCCACCACGTCGGCGAGGCGGGCCCGCGCTTCACTGACGCTCACGTCACCCATGCCCTCAGAGTAAGCAGACAACGCTGAGTTGTACATCTACGCTTTTCCGGCTACCTGAGCGTCCAGGTCACGCACGGCGTAGCGCAGGTGCTCCCACTCCTCGTTGAGGATCGTCTGGAGCGAGTCGAGCACTCGACACGGATGCTCGGGAGCCCACGGGTTGGTGCTGGCAGCCTGCAGCTGCTCGTCGGCGAGGTCGGCCAGGAACTCGCGCACCATCGCCAAACGCTCACCACGGACCTCGAGCACCCGGTCGAACGACGGCGACGTCTCGGAGAACACCGTGAGGTCGAAGCCGTCGGTGGCGTACTCCGCGTGCGGCTGGCCGATCGGGTGGTACGGCTCGTCGAGGCCCTGGATGGAGCGGCGCAGCCAGGTGTCGGTCGCCATCACCAGGTGTCGCAACGTCTGGGCGAAGGACCACTCCCCTGCGACCGAGACGTCCACGGCGCCCGCCGGCATCACTAGCGCACGATCGACGGCACCAGCCCATGCACGCTCGACCGCACCCCACGCCAGGCGCAGGTCCTCGGCGCTCGCCGCCTGCCGCAGCGAGCGACCCGGGAACCTGCGGTCGAGCTCGGCGTCGACGTACGCCGCGACTTCCACGCCGTTCACGACCAGCGACCCGCCGTCCTCCAACAACCACGGGTCGTCGATCTCCATGCCTGACACCCCGGACCCGCGGATCACGGTGTCGGTCATCCAGCATCGCTCGAACCGTGCGCCGGCGAGGTCCTCGTCGACGAAGGATCGCTTCTCCTCACCCATGGCAGCAGACAAGCACGGGCCGCCGACGGCCGGAAGACACTCGGCTCCCCCGCGGTGAGCCAGGTCACTCACCCATATAGTTGCTTCCGGCAACCACTGTGTCGTCTCATGGTCCGGTGCCCGCTCCTGCCTCACGTCCCCTCGCCGCCGTCGTCGCCCTGTGCGCCGGCGGCCTGGCCGCCTCCCTGACCCAGACGATGGTCATCCCGATCCAGGGCGAGCTGCCCCGGCTCCTGGACAGCTCGGCGGCCGACACCGCCTGGGTCGTGACGATCACGCTGCTGGCCGGCGCCGTGACGATGCCGGTTTCCGGGCGCTTGGCCGACATGCTCGGCAAGCAGCGCATCCTCGTGGCCAGCACCCTGCTGCTCGTCGCCGGCTCGGTCGTCTGCGCTCTGGCCGACTCCCTGGCACCGATGCTCGTGGGCCGTGCCCTGCAGGGCCTGGCGATGGGCTTCATCCCGGTCGGCATCGCGCTGCTCCGCGAGATCGTCCCGCCCCACCTGGCCGGCTCGTCGGTCGCAGCGATGAGCGCCACGCTCGGCGTGGGCGGAGCGATCGGACTGCCTCTCTCGGCCTGGATCGTGCAGGTCGGCGACTGGCACCTGCTCTTCTGGGTCTCGGCCGCTGTCGCCCTGGTCGTCCTCGCGGGCATCGTGCTGCTGGTCCCCCACGTGCACGACGGGCACCCGGCACGCTTCGACACCGTCGGCGCGCTCGGGCTGGCCACGGGCCTGGTGCTCTTCCTCGTCGGGCTCTCCAAGGCCAGCGCGTGGGGCTGGGGCTCGGGCCGCACGCTCGGCTTCATCGCCGCCGGCCTGGTGGTGCTGGTGGTCTGGGCCCTCGTCGAGCTGCGTACGACGGAGCCGCTGGTCGACCTGCGCAGCACCGCGCGCCTGCCCGTGCTGCTGACCAACCTGGCGGCAGTCGCGGTCGGGATGGGGATGATGGCGCAGGCGATCGTGGTGCCGCAGCTGCTCCAGCTCCCGGAAGCGCTGGGCTACGGCCTCGGCCAGTCCCTCCTGGCCGCCGGCCTCTGGATGGCCCCCGGCGGCCTGATGATGCTCTTCTTCGCCCCCGTGTCCAGCCGCCTCATGTCCTCCCTGGGCGCCAAGGCCACGCTGATGATCGGCGCCTCGGTGCTGGGCGGCGGCTACGTGCTGGCGCTGTTCCTCATGGGCTCGCCGTGGCAGCTCGCGGCCGCAGCCGTGGTCATCTCCATCGGCGTGGGCATCGGCTACGCGGCGATGCCGTCGCTCGTGCTCGACGCCAGCCCGGCCCACGAGGCCGGCTCGGCTGTCGGCGTGAATGCCCTGGCGCGCTCGCTCGGCACCACGCTGGCCTCCGCCCTGATGGGCACGGTCCTCACCAGCAGCACCGTGTCCCTGGGCGTCGGTGACCGGGTGGCGATCGTCCCCAGCGAGGGCGCGTTCCAGGCCTGCTTCGTCATCGGCGCCGCGGCGGCCCTGCTGGGTGTCGCGATCGCCGCCACGATCCCCCGCAGCCGACGGGGCAGCGACGTACCGGCCCCGCTCACTCCTCGCGCGCAGGTGCGGGCGAGCGCCTGAGGGTCTCCCGGGTCGGCCACTTCTTCTCGATCTCGGCGTTGAGCTCGGCGCCCAGCAGCAGCGCCACGGCGCTGACGTAGAGCCAGAGCACGACCGCGATCGGGGTGCCGAGCCGCTGGTAGACCTGGTCGTCCTGGCCGGCGAGCGCGAGGTAGGCGCGCAGCATCCCCGAGGCGGCGAACCACACCGCCATCGCCAGCACCGCTCCCGGCAGGTCGCGGTGCCACGGCGTCCGCCACGGCACACCCAGGTGGTAGAGCGTGGCGAGCGCCGCGAGGACCAGCAGCCCCAGCGCCGGCCAGTAGAGGACGCTGAGCACCGACAGGGTCGCCTCGGCCACCGTCTCCGGCGCGACCAGTCGCACGATCCGCGGCCCCAGCACCAGCATCGGCAGCACCGCGACGGCACCCACCAGCCCGGCGACGGTCAGCCCCAGGGCCACGAGCCGGCGCCGCCAGCCCGGTCGCGGGGTGACGTCGTAGGCGATCGACACGGTCTCGAGCGTCCGGTTGACCGCACGCGAGCCCGTCCACAGGCTCAGCAGCAGCCCCACCGACACCACGTCCGCGCGACCGTCCTCGACCACGGTGCGGGCGATGCCGGCGTACGCCTCGTAGGTGCGCTCGGAGAAGAACGTGCGCGGGAGCTCGAAGACCAGTCGGTCCAGCTCGTCGGCGCCCTCGGGGCCGAGCGCGTCGGCGACGAACCCCAGCGACCCGAGCACGACGAGGATGAGTGCCGGCAGCGAGATGAGGGTGAACAGCGCCGCCTCCGCGGCGAGCCCGGGCACCCGGTCCTCCAGCGTGTCGCGCACCGTGCGTGTCGAGAGGTCGACCCCGGTCCGCACCCACGAGGGGCTCCGTTCGAGGGTGGACTCCGTCAGCGCCCGTGCCCCGCCGCGCACCGACTCCACGCGTGTCCTCACCCGTGACGCCACTCCCACCCCTCCGAGGCTACGGCGGACAGGCGCGGGCCGGACCACGGCCCCACGCGCCTACACGCCTACGCGGGAGTCACGGGCGGCGCTCGATGCTGCGCAGCACCCCGATCTTGTCGATGCGGTGCTCGGGGTTGCCGAACCGGTCCGACCAAGTGTTGCCCTCGGCCCGGTCCTCAGGGGTGCGGCAGGTCGAGAGGGTGATCATCGCGCGGGTGGCCTCCACGCCCGGGCGCCCCGGCACCGCCGCCCTCTGGGCACGCAGCGAGGCGGGCTCCCGGAAGGACGTGATGCGGGTGCGTGTGACCTCGTAGGTCAGGCGACGCGACCCCACGTCCACGTGGACCAGGTCCCCCGCCCGCAGCCGCGGGAGCTCGAGGAAGGCCTGCGTGGACGAGAGCCGGTGCGCGGTGACCTGGTAGTTGCCGATGCCGCCCGGCCCCGTGCCGCCGCGCGGCCCGAACGGGCTCGCCGCCACTCCCCCGTCCTGGATCTCGGTCCCGGGTGCGTCGTCGGTCCACCCGCGGTAGGGCTCCACCGGCAGGTCGGTCATCCCCAGCCGCGGGATGCTGAGCACGGCACGACGCGGCCGACCGGCGGTGTGCGGCACCTCGGGAGCGGCCGAGAGGTCAACGGTGGCTGTCGGGCGCGGCTGCGGCGAGCTCGACCGCCCGGTCGGCGGGCCGCCCGACGGGCCGCTCGACGGGTCGCTCGACGGGGCGCCCGACGAGGCAGGTGCGGATCCCGAGACCACCGCTCCCCCGCACGCACCCCCGCCGGCACCGCACCCCGTCAGCGCCTGGAGCACCACCAGCAGCAGCGCGGCGAGCGGTGCGGAGAGGGGAGGCACGACCTCGACGGTACTGCCGATACGGTGACTGGCATGCCCGTCGCGACGCCCCACCTGCGCGTCGACCTGGGCCGCTTGCGCCGCAACGTACGCCGGGTGGCCGACCAGGCCGCGGCCGCGCAGATCTCGCTGCGACCGCACGCCAAGACCCACAAGAGCCTGGAGATCGCCCGCCTCCAGCTGGCCATGGGTGCCCGCGGGCTGACCGTCGCCACGGTCGGCGAGGCCGAGGCGTTCGTGCGGGGCGGCTGCACCGACGTGTTCATCGCCTACCCCCTGTGGGTCGACGACGCCCGCGCCGAGCGGCTGCGAGACCTCGCCGAGCAGGCCCGCGTGGCCATCGGCGTCGACTCGGTCTACTCCGCCGCCAACCTGGGGCGTCGCCTCGGCGGCACCGGCGTCGAGGTGCTGGTCGAGGTCGACTCGGGCCACCACCGCACCGGGGTCCGCCCGAAGGAGGCCGGCGAGGTCGCCCGCGCCGCCGCGCGGGTCGGCCTCCCGGTACGCGGCGTCTTCACCTTCCCCGGTCACGGCTACTCCCCCGGCGCCGCCCAGGAGGTGGTGGCCGCGGAGGCCGCCGCGCTGCGCCGGGCCCGGGAGTCGGTCACGGCCGAGGGCCTCGAGGTCCAGGTCCTCTCCGGCGGGTCGACCCCCACGCTCGCGGCGAGCCTGGGCGATGCGGGTGCGGGAGGCAGCGCCGCCGGCGCCGACGGCGTCGCTCGGATCACCGAGCTGCGCCCCGGGGTCTACGTCTTCGGCGACGCGCAGCAGTGGGAGCTCGGCACCACCGAGCCCGACGACATCGCCCTCACTGCACGCGCCACCGTCGTCAGCCACGCCGGCGGCCGGGTGGTCCTGGACGCCGGCTCGAAGGTCCTGGGCGCCGACCGCGCGGCGTACGCGACGGGGTACGGGCGCATCCTGGACCGCCCGAAGGCGCGCATCGTCTCCCTCTCCGAGCACCACGCGGTGGTCGAGTGGCCCGGACGGCGGCCCCGTCTGGGCACCCAGGTCGACGTCGTCCCCAACCACGTCTGCGCCGCGGTCAACCTCGCCGACTCGATGTGGGTGGAGGAGGCAGGTCGCCTGCGTCCGTGGCCGGTCGCGGCCCGTGGGCTGAACTCCTAGGTCGCTCGCCTACGATCGGCGCCATGCTGACCCGACCCCTCGCCACCGTGGCCGTGCTGGCCGCCCTGGGCTCCCTCGCCGCGTGCGGCTCCGAGGACGACTCCGCCACCGACGACCCGACCACCACGGCGTCGAGCGAGGGCGACAGCGGCTCGTTCGAGCCCGCGGCGGAGGGTGAGTGCGCCTACCCCTCCGACGGCAACCCTGCGGTCGAGGGCGTCGACGCGCCGTCGGCCGACCCGACGGTCGAGGGCGAGGTCGAGGTCAGCATCACCACCAACGTCGGGGACATCGATGCGGTGCTCGACGCCGACACGACGCCCTGCACGGTCAACTCGTTCGTGTCGCTGGCCGACCAGGGCTACTTCGACGGGACCGAGTGCCATCGACTGACGATCGCGCCGAGCACGATCTTCGTGCTCCAGTGCGGTGACCCGACGGCCACCGGCACCGGCGGTCCGGGCTACACCATCCCCGACGAGCTCAGCGGCGAGGAGACCTACCCCGCCGGCACGCTCGCGATGGCCAAGACGCCCTACCCCGACTCCGGCGGCTCGCAGTTCTTCATGGTCTACGAGGACACCCCGCTGCCGCCCAACTACACCGTCTTCGGCACCGTCGACCCCGAGGGCGTCGAGGTGCTGCGCGAGATCGCGGAGAAGGGCACCGCCAACGGCGGCCCGGACGGCCCTCCGACCGAGACCGTGGAGCTGGAGTCGGTCACCGCCGGCTGAGGCCGACCCCGCTCAGCTCGACCGAGGCGTCCCAGCAGGCCCGCGCCAGCGCCGGGTCCGCTGCCGCCGCGCTGCGCCCGACCATCGTCGGCCAGCCCATGAACTCCCCGGGCCCGTGCGGTCCGATGTAGGAGTTGCCGGGCACGTCCATCGTCGCCGCGTAGAGCGTCGGCAGCGCCCCGCGCCACACCGGCATCCCGACGAGCTGGTGGCCCCAGGACCCGAGCCAGCTGAAGAACCCGCGCCCGCTGCTGGCCGTGATGGCGGTGGCCGTCGACCCCGGGTGTGCGCCGGTCACGCGCAGCGTCGAGCCGCCCTCGGTCAGGCGGCGCTGCAGCTCGAGCATGAAGAGCATGTTGGCGAGCTTGGAGGCGGCGTACGCGGCGTAGGGCTTGTAGGTGCGCCTCGTCCACCCGAGGTCGGTGACGTCGAGCTCGCCGTGGCGGTGGGAGTTGGAGGACACCACGACCACGCGGTCGCCGATGCGCGGCAGCATCCGCAGCGCCAGGGCGTGGTGGCCGAGGTGGTTGGTCGCCAGGTGCAGCTCCACCCCGTCGACCGAGGTGCCCTGGGCGACGCCGAGGATGCCGGCGTTGTTGACGAGCACGTCCACGTCGCCGATGCGCTCGGCGAAGGCCTCGACCGAGGACAGGTCGGACACGTCCAGCTTCTCGACCACGGCGCGCCCCGGCCCGGTCATCTGCGCGGCGGCGGCCGCACCCTTCTCCTCGTTGCGTACGCCGAGGACCACCTCGGCCCCCCGGTGCACCAGCACACGGGCGGTGAGCAGCCCGATGCCGCTGGTCGCTCCGGTGACCACGAAGCGGCGCCCGCGCTGGTCGGGCACCGCGGTCCAGGGAGCGGTGGTCACAGGTGCCCGCTCACGCCGACGGGTCCGGCTCGGGGGCGATCGAGTCGTCGGCGTCCGCGTCGGTCGACAGCTCGCCGGTGCGGTAGACCACCGGATCCCCGAGGGTGACGGTGCGACCGACGGTGCACAGGCGGTCCTGGATCTGGCGCACGGACCGCGGCAGCGCCTCGCGGGCGGCGTCGCCGCCCTCGCCCTCGGGGAACGTCACGTCGAAGGTCACCGTGAGACCGGTGAGGTGGTTGCCGCCCTCGTCACGCACCTTGTGCCCCTCGGCGTGCGCGGCGAAGGAGGCGAAGGGCGCCCGCTTGCCGGTGAGGTGGTCCAGGTCGATCGCCCCACAGCCGGCGAGCGCGGCCAGCAGCAGCTCCACGGGAGTGAAGTCCGGGTCGTCGCCGCCACCGATGGGCAGCACTCCCCCACGGCCGTTGGTGGCCTTGTAGCGGTGCTCCCCGATCCGGACCATGTCGATCGCGCGCAGCGTCTCGTCGTCAGCCATGGGAGCAGCCTGCCAGAGCGGGGTCACCCCGCGGCGACTTGATCCCGGGCGCCGTACCCGGCACGGTTGAGGATTCACCCGTACGCGAGACGGAAGGCGAGCCATGCTCACCCTCACCCAGAACGCCACGCTCATCGTCAAGGAGATCGCCGACCAGTCCGGCGGCACCGAGGGCTCCGGCCTGCGCATCACCGCCGAGCCGGGCCCCGAGGCCGGCCTGTCGGTGACGACCGCCGAGACCGCCGAGCCCGGCGACCAGGTCCTCGAGCAGGACGGCGCCACGGTCTACCTCGACCAGGACGCCGCCACCATGCTCGACGACAAGGTGCTCGACGCCGCGGTCGACGAGTCCGGGCGCGTCGAGTTCGCGCTCGGCGTCCAGGGCTGACCCTGGACACCCCGGGCTGACCCAGCCCCCGCAGGACCTCCGGCCGACCGGGCCGAGGGACCTGGTGGATCCCCTGGCAGGATCGGGAGCCATGAGCACCCGCACCCGTGAGATCCACCTGGCCCGCCGCCCGGTCGGCCGACCTGTTCCCGAGGACTTCTCCCTCGTCGAGGTCGAGCTGCCCGCCCCGGGGCCGGGTCAGGTCCTGGTCCGCAACACCGTGCTGTCGGTCGACCCCTACATGCGCGGCCGGATGAACGACACCGAGTCCTACGTCGAGCCCTACGCGCTCGGCGCGCCCATGGAGGGTGGCGCGATGGGCGAGGTCGTGGCCAGCGAGGACCCGTCGCTGGCGGTCGGCGACGTGGTCAACCACATGGCCGGCTGGCGCGAGCACGCCCTCCTCGACGCCCGCGAGGCCCGACGGGTCGACGCGAGCCGGGTCCCGGCGTCGGCGTACCTCTCGGTGCTGGGCATGCCCGGGCTCACCGCCTACGTCGGGCTGACCCGGATCGGACGGCTGGCCGAGGGCGAGGTCGTGCACGTCTCGGGCGCCGCGGGCGCC
>Ga0208700_1000041_pt1 | contig 51929 bp, 39 predicted proteins | sample DeeseametaMP2016_FD_184179 | JGI IMG/M metagenome (GOLD analysis project Ga0208700, IMG submission 184179) | Marine microbial communities from the Deep Pacific Ocean - MP2016 (SPAdes) | ecosystem: Environmental > Aquatic > Marine > Oceanic | place: East of Hawaii, North Pacific Ocean | collected... | reverse complement strand
GCATGGCTGACGAGGTCAGGCGTCCCGGACTACGCGCCTACCAAGCAGGAGTTGGAGTGGGTCAAGACAGTCCTTGACGGCCGATAGGAGCATCAGTTCGGCCGGAACACGAGCTCACAAGGCCACCCGCCGATCGGGGGCGAGCGTGGCCAGAGCGCATAGCTCGGGTACGCGAGTGATGACGCTCTCGGCGAGGTCGACGACGTATGTGCTGCCAGTCTCGATGATGATCTGCCACCGGCCGGTGCCGCCGCCGTCAACGCTGGCGGTCAGGGAAACGGCTCGCCTAGCTTGTCAGCCACGTCGCTCCTCGTCCGGCCGTGTGCTCTCGGGGCACGCGGCGAACGCGCGAGCGGCCGCGAGCACACTCGTGCTGGCGATGGTCGTGCCGCTCTCGCGAAGCACGCGCGCGGGGGCGAAGTCGTCGAGGTACGGGTTGCGGCCTTGGAACCATGCCTGGACGACGGTGGCGGAGTCCTTCTGGCCGAGCAGGGACGCCGCCTGATGGGCAAGGCGCAGCCGGTCGAGGACGTCCTCCGGCGGCGAGCGGGGGTCGGTCGGGTCGGCCCAAGCGCGCACGGTTTGCGTGGCTGGCGCGGAGCTCAGATATGCGACCAGCCTGGCGCCGAGGAGGTCGCACAGCTCCGCGACCAGCTCGGGAGTCGCCATGACGTCCTCGTCCGGGCTCTCACAGGCAGCTGTCGCTGATGCCTCGAGCTGCGCCTGTCTGCGACTGTGTATCGCCCGGCGGAAGGTGGCGATGGCCGTCTCGTAGGCAGTGGTGTTGAGCCGCGAGAGCGGGACGCCGTCGTGGTCGTAGGTGCGCCACATCATCCCGGTCACGAATACCCAGAGGTGGCTGGGCGGAACGGTGAAGGTCGTGCGCGGGTTGCGGCGGCTGATCCAGGCCAGGTCGGTGCCGCGAGCTGAGAGGACGATGACGTCGTCTCGCTCGTCACTGTGCTCGTGGTCGACGGGCAGGAAGTTCATGACCGCCATTGGCTCGATGCTGCGGCGCAGGAGGTCGGCGAAGTCGTTCTGGGACCGGGTGGTCGGTGCGAGGCGGTCGGTGAGGAAGCGCAGGACGGCCTCTGCCCGCTCGAGGCCGGCGAGGATGTCGTTGGGATGGGCAACGCGTGCCCAGTGCTGAAGGATCTCGACGAAGACCGCGGCCTCGTCGGTGTGGTACGCCCCGTACACCCGTTCCCGGATGGTGCCGCCGGGCTCGGGAATGCGAGCGGTGAACACGAAGTCGCCGAACGGGCCGGGCGTGGTGAAGTCGAGCGCGACGTCGACGCCGTCGGCCTGCGGGACGACGAACACAGGCTTCGTTGTCCGAGGCCCGGCGGAGCTGCCGGGGTCGTCATCGGCTGGCATGTAGGCCTCCTCTCCGCTGGTGTCTCGGCTGCGCCGTTCCCGGGCTGGTCGTGGTCTGCTCATGGTGGCTCGATCGGGTGCCCTGGTTCGGGTTCTCTACAGGCGCCGGGTCTGCGGAGAGCTGGATGGCGCGGATCTGGACGGCGATGCTGATGGCGTCCTGGTCGTCGGTGAAGCAGCGGCAGCGTTCGAGGTGCTCGTCCCTTGCCTCGCGGGCGGCGTCGTGGGTGAGGTGGACGCTGAGGAGCTCCTCGCAGTCCCACAGTCCCCAGATCTGCGTTGCTGTCTTCATGCGGTCCTCCTCTTCGCTACCGCGGTGCTCCGGATCAGTTCGGTCAGCGCGTCGGTCGCGGGTGCGTCGAGGCGGCCGGCATAGGCGCGGTAGTGGGCGCGGCCGTCACGGTCTGGCGGGTGCTGCCAGCCGGGGCTGGTGTCGATGTGTCCGTGCGCGTACTCGGTCCACAGCCAGGTGACGGCGTACTGCTGGCTGGTGGCGTGGCTGCCGGGCAGGTGGCGTCGTGCCCAGGAGCGGTACCAGCCAAGGGTCCGCGCGAGGCGTCGTACGGCGTCCTCCCGGGCGCGGTTGTCGACCGTGGGGTCGAGGTCGTTCGCCAGGCGCGTCAGGGTCGCGATGAGGTCGTTGGTCGGGGCGATCAGGTCGGCGCTACAGGCTCGGGCGGTCTTGGTTCCGAACTCTGGAGGGAGGCCGAGTGCGCCGGCGGCCTCGGCCCACGTGGGGTTGTTGAGGTGTTGCCTGGCGAGGCACAGGCTCACGAAGAGTCGGCCGGTGCGGGCGGTGACGTCGAGCATGCCGGCGACGTGGCTGTCGTAGAGGCCGGCCGGGAGGACCTGCGGGATCGCCCTCGGTGGTAGGCCGCCGCCCGCGCGATCGAGCAGGGTCGCCAGTCTCCGGCGGGTGGCGGTGGCGGCCAGGACCAGACGGCTGAGCAGCGGGGTCATGGTGGTGTGGTCGGCCAGCCAGCCGAGTTGGCCGTCGTTGGTCGTGGGCGTGAGCTCGGTCCAGAGATGCAGCCCGTCTGCCGCAGCATTGAGGCTCGCGGCGCGGAGGATCTCGTCCGCTGCGGCGAGTGCCTGTCCACGGAGCTGAATGTTCGCGGGTGGCATGAGTCCCCAGCGGGCGGCTCGCACACCGGCGCTGCGCGAGCGGTCAGCGCGGGCAGTCTCGGCCCACGGCGCAAGCTCCTCACCGCCCGGCTGGACGGCGAGGTGCAGGAGGAGCACCGCCAGGGACTTGAGTTCACGCAGGTAGTCGCCGGGATCCAGGAGGTCGCCGAGGACAGGGACGGGCCGACCTTGGAGGGCGTCGTCGATGCGGCGTTGAGCGAGAAGCACCGCGGCAGGTGCCGCCATGGTGTCGAGTTCACCGAAGGGCTGCTGGCATCCACGCCCGGGGGCTCCGCCGGGGTTCCCGCAGCGATCGGGCGCAACGTCGACGGCGCGCAGGAGTGTGCGGTGTGAGCGGAAGTGTCTTCCGCAGGTGGGGCAGTGATCGATGAGCCACAGGCGGTGTGCGCTGCAGGTGGTGACCCAGGGGTGGCGCCAACCGAGTTGCCAGATCCCGTCGTCGTCGAGGCAGCGTGGGCACAGGGCGGTGCCGTGCACTGGCGGCCAGCCGCGGGCGGCGACTCGACGCCAGCTGTTCTTGTTCGCGGGGTCGAGTCCGTCGGTGTCGATGCCGACCATGCTGGCCAAGGTGCAGCACCGCAGCGCGACTGGGTCGAGTCTGGTCAGCGCAGCAAGGTTCGCGATCAGCGGCTCTGCCGGTGCGATGGTCAGGAAGGCTGTGGGCGCGCCGGCTTCGGAGAGGCGCTGCACAAGGGCTGGATGAGGGAGCGCGTTCGCGGCTCCCAGCCGCTCGAGGTACCCGTCGAGTGCTTCGCCGGCGACGGGAGCGATGGTGACCGGCAGCGGTGCCAGGTCAGCCGGGTCAGCCAGCATCGGCATGACTCGCCGCCCGTGTGACCGTCTGTTGGGCGCCACGGGCGACGTCGTCGGCGACGGCGCCGAGGAGCTGGTGGCCGTACTCGATCAGGATGAGGCGATCCTCCCCGAGGAGCGCTTGATCGAAGGCGCGCAGGTCCCGTCTCATTCCAGCGTGGTGAGGGCTCAGGCCGAGCGTGCCCTGGGTGAGCTCCAGCCAGATCCACGCGGCGGCCAGCCTCTGGTTGCGTGGCGTACGAGGCACGGCGATGAGCGCGAGCGTCGAGGTCGGGACAGAGTGCAGAGTCGTCAGGACGGCGCGGCGGTAGCGGTAGTCGGCGATGCCAGCGCGCGCGAGCCGGTCGACTTCACGCGCCAGGATCCGCAGTCCAGCGGCGGTGTTGCTGAGGTGGTGGACGTAGGTCGCGGTCATGGGCTGCTTGCGCAGGTCGCCGTACCGCTCCTCCAACTGGGCGGCCGTGGGACGTGCTCCGGTGGCTGCGTGGATGGCTTCACGGCGCAGGGCCCGTGCGATGCCGTGGCCGAGGTCTTCGCCGGCCGCGTCGGCGTCCAGGGCTCTGTGCCGGGGGTGGAGGTAGTCGGGGATCGCCGCCTCCGTGATCCCCGAGCCGCGGAGCCGGTCGTGGAGCCGGTCGTGGAGCACCTGGCGAACTGTCGCGCAGTCGTCCTCCGGGGCTGGGGTCTCACCGAGATGGGTCAGCGTGCGTTCGCCGATCAGGTCGCGGGTTGCCTGGACGGTCCGGCTGGCCGGCCAGGCGTGTTCCGCGAACCCGGCGATCCAGGCGGGGGCCTGCCACGAACCGGCCGGTTGGACACCTGTGGTGGCGGGGCCGGTGGCGAGGTGAACGTGGAGACGCAGGAGGCGCAGCAACCGCAGGCGGCGATCGGTGAACCCGAGGTTTGGTGCTTGCATTGATCGCAGGAAGGCGTCCTGCATCTGAAGCGCGTGAGCCGCTCTGTCGGCAGTCACGCCGTCGTCGAGAACCGATCGGCAGCTCGGGCAGTGGCTGACCCAGACCAATCCGCTCCACAGGCTGCCGATTCCGCATGCAGAGCAGATGGATGTGTCGGAGCGGCGCAGCTCGATGCTCGCCGGCTTTCGGCCGTGCCGCCCAGCGAGGCGATGGTGGAGGGTGTGGGTGCGAAGTCGTCGCGTCGGCACTCCCAGGGTGTGAGCCAAGGGGCCGATCTGACGATCGGTGAGGCGGCCGCTGACCCCGTACGGATGGAGGGTGTGGACCGGGATGCCGGTGGTCGTGCTGAGGCGGCGCAGCATCGAGGCGATCGACTCGTCCGGGTAGGGGTCGATGCTGACCGGGAGCGGCGGCGTCATCGGGATGCCCTCCTGGTCGCGGCTCGCCTGGCGGTCTTGGATCGGATGGCGTCGATCTGTGCGTCCTGTGCTCGCTGACTCACCCAGATCGGGTCGAGGATGGCTCGTTCGAGCGGCGCACCGGCCTCGATCGCGGCGGCGGTTGCGTCGATCAGCAGGCGTGTGGTGTCACCGACGTACCCCTGGGTGCGGCGCCACAAGTAGCCGGCCAATCGGGACGAGAACAGGCCGGCCTCCTCGTTGGGTAGGTAGGGGAGGAGCAGGTCCTCGCAGTTCTTCAGGAATCGTTGCCATTGCGCGCGTCCCGTTGCCGTGTCGACTTCGTAGGGGGCGAGGGTGTGCTCGGAGAGCCGCCCGCGGATCTGGGGGTCGCTGAGCACGTCACCGCCGGTCAGTTCGGCGCCGACGAGCATCAGGACGCCCCCGACCTCGCCGAGCTCGGTGTTGAGGTGCTTGACCGCGTTCAAGGTGGCGCGACCGGTGACCGAGGTGGTGCGGAGCATGTGGGCGTCGTCGAGGATGACGAGACGGACACCGTGCGTCTGGAGTGCCTTGACGGCGCGCAGCGCGAGGGTCCTCTCCACACCGCTGGCCGGGTAGCCGACGAAGGAGAGGATCTGTGTGTAGAGGTCCTTGCTGCGCGACTCCGAGAGGAGGGTGAGGTAGCAGACCGGGACCAGGTCGGCGGTGACGCCGGGCTTCGGCGTCCATCGGGGCCTGGTCGATCGGGTCGCGTTCGCCCAGGTTCGGTAGCGGTCCTGTGCCCAGCTCTTGATGAGCGTCGACTTGCCGGCGGTGTACGGCGCCGAGAGGGCCAGGATGGTGCGGGCGCCGGGCGGCTCGAGGAGCGCGGACTCCAGCGCGCGGTCGATCGCGGTGGCGGTGGCGTTGTGCACGGGCGAGGAAACACGCTGCGCCCGCAGAGCAGCGCGCACCGCGTCGGCGTACGTGCTCCTGCCCAGGGGGCTCATGGCGTCCAGGTCGGCGGCTGTGACGGGCTGCGGCGCAACGACCGTGGCCGCGGTTGCTTGGTGGTGCCACATCTCGGCGTCCATCAGTCGCCAACCTCGTCGTAGTCCGGCCACTCGGCGTCAAGGTCGAACCCGTCGTCGGTCTCCGCTCGGCACGGCCGGAGCGGCGTGACCACGCCGTCCTGATCGCCGTCGAACATCGCTGCCGCCTCGGCTGCTTCGGCGTGGTCACGTTGGGCCTGCTCCCATCGCAGTCGGGCGGCGTACCCCTTGGCACGTGCTTCCGCCGTCTCCTCCGCCGAGGTCAACTGGCCGAGCTCGGTGATGATCTGCCGCCACGTGGACTTGCGGTTGATCGCGGTGTTGCCGCCGCGTTCGGCGATCCGCGCCAGGGCCCGCTCGTGCATCCAGTCGCCCATCGGCATGTCCAGCAGGTGGCGGGCCTTCCAGCCGACCTCGTGGATACGCCCGGTGTCGGGGTGGCGGAACCAGATCCGGGAGACGTCGCGCGGGTCGTAGTGGAACGGCGCCTTGCGGGAGTCAGCCTGGAACGTGCCTTTGCGGACATCACGGAAGTCAGCCAGCACCGGGGCGTCGTAGACGAGGTTCTTGTACTCCACGCCCGCGTGGCCGATGGTGAGCCAGCGGATCGGGAGGAACTGGTAGATCAGATCCGGATGCTGCGGCACGTGGAGACGTCCGGTGACCTCGTGCATCGCGTCCCACATCTCCAGCGGCGTCAGCCGCGCCGATGGAGCACCCGGCAATACGAGCCCTTCGTGCCAGGATCGGTGGTAGTCGAGAGCGACGAACCGACGCAGGTGCCGCTCCAGTTCGCCAGCCGTCAGCAGCTTCTCGCCGGTAGCGTCGACCCTGCGGCCGCGCTCGGCGACGTTGCGGCCCTTGTAGCCCGGTAGTTGCTGGTAGGCGCGCTGCAGAGTCTCGTGCCAGCGCTCAACATGCGGGTTGTCCGTGGGCTTCGAGCCGCGGGAGAGCATCAGGTCGATCCCGAAGTCACGCAGCAGAGCGACGAAGTGCTCGGACAGGAAGACCGATCCGTGGTCGCAGCGGATCGATGATGGCCGAACACCGGGCTTGTGATGCACACCCTGAAGACTCTGGCCGGGCGGAATGATCCGCTTCGGTGAACGATGCACAGCGACCTCGGACAGGTCCAGCGACTCGGGCACGCCGCACCAGCGCCAGTCGTCGACCGAAGTGCCGTCGACCAGCATCGACATCGGTCGCATGACGTCGTACAGGAGCAGCCCTGCTTCGAGGGCGTTGCCTGATCGGGGGGTGACCCGGAGACCGACCACGACCCGGGTGGCCACGCTGATCGCCGTCAGGATTTCGACGCTGACTGGCCTCTCGCGGAGCTCGTCCCACACCAGTACATCTGCGCGGGTGGCATCGATCGCGAGGTGGCTTGGATGCATGGCGGGAAAACTGGTGTGAGCCGACGCCTTGCGGCGCAGGTGGCGCGAACGTTGCGCACGTGTGTTCCTTCCCAGTGCACGTTGCCGCTCGAAGAGGTACTCCTGGAACAGCCGCTGCGGGAGGACGACGTCGCTGAGGCCCTCGGCCTTCATCTGGAGACGGATGTCCGCCTCGATGGTGGTGGTGTTGACCTTCGAGATGTCGCCGTCGAACCGGGCAAGCACGTCGTCCGCGATCCGCCGAACACGCTCATCGATAGCGGCGAAGCCGCGTGCACTCTTGACCGCCCGTTTGTCCACCAGCCCGCGAAGACCGTCGGTCTGCCAGGACCTGATCCAGTTGTTGACGGTCTTCGGGCTGACGGTCGCCGCGGCCAACTCGCCGTCCTGGACACGACGCAGGACGTTGCGGTCGACGCTCTGCTCGTACGAGAGCTGCCGCGCCATCTCGACACATCGACTGTGGATGCTCATCTCGGAGTCACCAAAGGGCGGGTGCGGTTCGCCTGGTTGGGCGAGGCGTGCCGATCCCCACCGGTAGCCCGTGAGGACCTCGAGGACCACTTCGAGCCGATCCAGCGCGTTGCGGCGAACGGCGTTGGGGAGGCCGGACCACCAGGGTTGGAGCGCAGTGAGGGTCGCGTCCGCGCGCCCGTCTTGAATGGCAATCGCGGAGATCTCGTCGTACGCGAGGTCTTGGCGTTCGCCCGCGCTGCCCTCGACGCTCACAGTGTGGCGGCGGAGGGCAGTGACCACGAGGTAGCCGTCGGTCGACAGCAGCTTTGCGCCGATTTCCAAGGTCGTCATTGACGTCGATCGGGCTTTCACGACGTCACCGACGACGATGGCACGAGCCGCTGCGTCAGGTCGATCCTGAGCCGCCCAGTCCAGATCAAGTGCCACATGACGGCCGCGGTCTCAGCGTTGGAACAAGCCAGAAGATCGCTGAGCGTGCTGCCTTCCGCGCAGCTCTCCAAGAGGAGCGGCGCGTACCGCTCACTACAAGCGGGTCGATGCCGGAACCCGTGCAACCAGATCAGGTTGTGACGGTGGACCGCCGGCAGCCCGGTGAAGACGACGTACCGCCAGCCGACCCTGGTGCAGGCGTCCGCCGTCAGCGCCCGCATCTCCGCGAACGCCTCCGATGCAGCTGCCTCCCGGGACTTCACATCCCACAGGCTGATGGCTCCATCCGCGCCAGTCGTGAGCAGATCTGGCACGTGGCGCCGAGTCGATCGACCGCTTCCCCACTCCAACAAACACGGCTGGGAGACGATCCAGGTCACTGCCGGGTCCCGGTCAACCATCCGGACCAGATCGTGCTCAAGGCCGGATTCGAGCCGGAGGTGGCTTCCGGTGGTCGCAGTGAACGCACGAACGGGGACGTGCTTCGAGAGCGCTCCCGATGTCGGCCGCCGCACCGGAAGTAGCTGGCGCGGGTCTGGGCCGCCGCTGGACCAGTCCCAGACGATGCTGCCGGCCGCCGCGCGTACTGACCAAGACACTTCGTTCACGTCGGGCACTGACCGCAGGCAGACGCGACGACTAAGATCGGGCAAGGCGATTCCCTCGCTTTCAAGCGTCCATCGGGAGTCGACCAGGGGGCGTGCCCGTTGCCGCGGGTACGCCTCCACCTACTTCGTGCTTCAGCGCGCCGCCTCATGACCGACCGCTTGAGCGTATGCCCGGCAGGACGGCCGAGACAAGCATGCCGCCCACATTTAGCGCCCTGGATGCTCGACCGCATCACCGCACGAGACAACTGCACTAGTGCAGTTGTATGGAGTTGCAGGTGACAAACCTGCGCCTTGTCTGCACAATAAAGACCCTTGAACTTGGTCGGCTTCGCCGAGATTCCCTTCATTTCGCTGGAATCGCGACAACACAGCAACCGACAGGACTGGAAACGGTGACAAGGATGCCGTCGTCAAATGTGCATGCGAGGGTGGCGACCGACGCCAGCCGGCGGTGCGACAACCCGGACTGCTCGGGCCGCGTTCACTGGTCTGGTCAGCGAGGTCGCCCTGCTCTGTTCTGCTCCAGTGCCTGTCGAAAACGGGCACTCAGTGCATCGTCGCGGCTTGATGCCGCGCTCCGGGATGTCGAGGCTGACAGCCATCGCGATGAGTTGACCTACCGCGAACTACGTGCAGCGGAAGCCGAAGCATCTCGTCTTCGCTGGTTGCTCAGCGCGTACCCGGCGTCAGCACGAACGGCAAGGTCAGCCAGCGACCGCGCCAGCTGACCAGAGGGATTCGGTGGCTGGCACTCGCTTAGTCGTGCTCGGCGATGACTTCGGCCTGCTTGATGATCAGTTCGGTAGCAGCCGGCTCCTGGTCAGGCGGATAGCCATGCTTGAGGAGGAGTCGCTTGATTCGGGTGCGCAGCCTGGCGCGTACCTGGTCCTTGAGCTGCCAGTCGGTCTTGGCGTCGTTGCGGACGATCTCAGTGAGCTCGTGGGCGATCGCGCGCAGGGTCGCGTCCTCCATGGCTGCACGGGCTGACTCGTTGGTGAGCATCGCATCGTAGAACGCAAGCTCGTCATCGGTAAGTCCGGTCTCCTCGCCGCGCCGTCGCTGTTCCTGGATCGCCTTGGCGAGTTCGACGATCTCAGCGATCACCTGGGCCGCGTCGATGGTCCGGTTCTGGTAGCGGTTCAGCGCCTCAGACAACATCTCGGAGAACTTCCGACCGGCGACGACGTTGCGCTTGCCGATAATCTTGACCTCGTTGGCGATGAGCCGGCGGACGGCCTCGAGCTGGAGGTTCTTCTGGTCCGATTCTTCGAACTTCCGCTTGAACTCGTCGTCGATGACGGAGATGTCGGGCTTCTCGAGGCCGGCTTCGGCGAAGATGTCGATGACGCCGGAGCCAGCAACGTGCTGGCTGAGGATCTGGCGGACGGCGGTGTCGAGCTCGGACTCGCCGTCGGCAGTCCGGTCGGCGGCTTCGATCTTCGCGATGGACTGGCGCACGGCGTCGAAGAACGCGACGTCGTCGCGGATCGCACTCGCCTCGGGCGATGAGGGAACCAGAGCGAAGAGTCGCTTGAGGCGGCCGCAGTGGGCCATGAACCGCTTCTTGACCGACGGCTCGTCGGATCGAGCGTGATCGAACTCGCCGGGAAGCTCCTGCCACAGCAGGTCGTCGCCATCGCGATCGTCCTCGGTGCCCAGCAGGTAGTCGACTACCTCGGTGACCGCGTAGACAAATGCCTTCGTGCCGCCGCTGCCTAGGATGCTCACCCAGTCGACCTCGTGCAGCAGGTCGCTGACCACGGCGTGCTCGACCATCAGCTCGGGGATCGCGGCAGAGCGAACGTCCTCGCCGATCGCCCGGTCTTGCTTGTCGCGGTCGGTGTACGTCGCGAGCGCGTCCTTGAGGTTCTCGGCGATGCCGATGTAGTCGACGATCAGGCCCGACGGCTTGTCCTTGAACGTCCGGTTGACGCGGGTGATCGCCTGCATCAGCCCGGCGGATCGCATCGGCTTGTCGACGTACATGGTGTGCATCGGCGGGGAGTCGAAGCCGGTCAGCCACATGTCGCGGACGATGACGAGCTCAAGTGGGTCGGCGGCGTCGGACGCTCGCGCCTTCATGGCGCGGCGTTCCTGGGTGTTGCGAATGTGGGGCTGGTACGACGCAGGGTCGGTCGCGTTCCCCGTGATGACGACCTTGAGCACGCCCTCGGCGTCATCGTCGCTGTGCCAGTCGGGGCGCAGCGCCACAATCGCGTCATACAAGTCGACCGCGATGCGCCGCGACATCGTCACAATCATCGCCTTGCCAGCGAGCACGTCCCGGCGCGCCTCCCAGTGAGCGACGATGTCGGAGGCCAACTCCCTGATGCGCTTCTCCGAGCCGACGATCGCCTCGACCCGTGCCCACTTGGTTTTGAGGCGCTCGCTGATCTCCTCTTCCGACCCGACAGTTGCGTCGTCGAACTCGTCGTCGATCGCTTCCCTCGCCTCGGTCGGCAACTCGACCCGGGCGAGCCGCGGCTCGTAGAAGACCTTGACCGTCACGCCATCCTCGATGGCCTGCGTCATGTCGTAGACGTCGATGTACTCACCGAAGATCTCCGCTGTCGAGCGGTCCTTCTCGTCGATCGGCGTGCCAGTGAACCCAATGAACGATGCCTGAGGCAGAGCATCGCGAACGTTTCGGGCGAACCCGTCGATCAGGTCGTAGTTCGACCGGTGAGCCTCGTCGACCATCACCACGATGTTGAGTCGATCCGAGAGCAGCGGGAAGCTCCGCCCAGCGTCACGATCCTCCTTCGTGAGGCCGAACTTCTGCAGCGTCGTGAAGATGATCCCGCCCGACTCTCGACCGGCTAGCAGCTCTTTGAGGTGGGCACGGGACTCTGCCTTGACCGGCGTCTCCGGCAGCGGCGAGCCAGGCTTGGTCGGAGCGAAAGTCTCATCGAACAGCTGGTCATCGAGGTCGTTGCGGTCGGTGACGACGACGACCGTCGGGTTCTCCATGCCGGGATGCCGCATGATCTTGCCGGCGTAGTACGCCATCTCCAGCGATTTGCCCGACCCCTGCGTGTGCCACACGACGCCGATCCGGCCGTCGGTCTCGACCGACTCCAGCGTCTGCGCGACCGCCTTGTTCACCGCCCAGTACTGGTGATACTTCGCGACCGCCTTCCGGGTCTCGGTGCCCTCACCGAAGGTCGCGACGAAGTTGCGGCAGAGGTCGAAGAAGACGTCGACGCGGAACATGCCGCGCGTCAGCACCTCGATCCGGGGGATCCGGAGCCCCTCGACGTTGCGGGGGTCGCGACGCACCCCGTCGATCGTCTTCCAGGACGCCCAATGGTTCCACGGCGCCGAGAACGAGCCGACCTGGGCGTCGATCCCGTCGGAGACGACCGCGATCTGGTTCCACTTGAAGATTTCAGGTATCTGGCTCCGGTAGGTCTGCAGCTGTCGGTAGGCGCCGTCGACTCGCGCATAGGTCTTCCCGAGGCGCTTCAGTTCGAAGATGGCGAGCGGCAGTCCGTTGACGAACAGCAGTACGTCGGGGCGACGGGTCTTCTTCGGTCCACTGATGCTGAACTGGTTGATCGCGGCGAGGTCGTTGTTCTTCGGGTGCTCCCAGTCGATCAGCCAGGCCCGGTCGCTGCGCAGTGCTCCCAGCTCGTCGCGATAGTCCACCGGGACGCCCTGGATCAGGTACCGGTAGGCGTTCCAGTTCTCCGTCTCCACCAACGGCGACTCGGCGCGCAGCACCGTCCGTACGACGTCGGCCACCGCATCCGGCGAAAGCCGCGGGTTCAGTCGTGCGACGGCAGACGTCAACCGACCAGCCAGTACGACGTCGCGGTAGTCGCCGCGTTCCGAGGCCGGCTCGCCCGGCGCGATGTCAGGACCGTAGACGTGCGGCCACCCCAGCTCGGCGAGGATCTCCAGGACCCAGCGCTCGAGCTCGTCCTCGGTCGGCCCGACCATCACGCCACCGCCAGATCCTCGGACACTCGCACCCGACCCGACATCAAGAGCGGCAGGAGCTCATCACGGGCTGCAGCAACGTCGGATGCGTGCATCTGTGCTGACAGTGCGTCGTCCCAATATGGGCGGATCATCGCATCCAGGTCTTCCCAGGCCGATCGCGCAGGGACATTGACCACCCGGTCCAAGTCCGCGCGCTTGATGTGCCCCATCGTCGTGGCCTTGTCAGCTGCGAGGCTCAGGAAATCCCCCATCAACTCCTCGATGGCCCAAAGGACCAGCCAGTCGGGTACGCCCATGTTCGGGATCACTTTGAAGATGTGCTGGTTCACGAGCCCCTGAGCCCATCGCCACCGCGAGGCGAGCAGGCTGCCCGACCATACGAACAGAATGTCGCCCGGATCGGCCAGATTCTCGGCTGAAGCCCTCACGTCATTAAGCACGGTTGATGAAGTCGGCCCGTTGCGAACCTCGGGGGTACGGATGACTGGAAGGCCATGGGTACCTCCGCCCTTCGTGAAGTTCTTCCCGTTGACGAATGAGGCCAGCGACGACAGCGGAACGGACTCTCTGTCGTGGCGTGCCGCTGCGAGGACCACACGCCAAAGTTCGTCGGCCTGCGCTGCTGCGCGTTCCTCTACCTCGATCAAGTCGTCGAGAACCCCAAGGACCGAGGCGATCCGCCGCTGCTCGCTCAGTGGCGGGAGTGGCACGCGCAGGCCCTTGATGGTCTCGACGGGTCTTGCGAGGCCCGGGACGCCAACGGTCGACACGCCCTGGAGGATCGAGGCTCGCCCAACGGGCGAGCGAAACCAGTAGAAGTAGAACTCTGCGAGTGCCCGCGCGGGGTCCAGCCGCGCCTTGACCTGACTGGTTGAGACCGCATAACGCGGGAACCGCGGTCCCCGCGGGATCATCGACACTTGCCCAACCGACCCCCGATGGGTGAAGACCAGGTCACCAGGCTGCAGCCGCGACCCCGGCATCGTGTCGGCCAAGTCCTCCGAGATGAACACGAAGTCCTCGTCGCGGAACCGCCAGTCGGCGAGATTCACGCCCCTGACGACGGGGACGCCATCACGAACGTAGTCGTCGCGAACGATCGCACTCCCATAAGGCTTCGAGACTGCGCTCTTCTCTGCTGCTGCGATCTCGTCCAAACGAACGACAGGCCACTCATTCATCACGGGCCACCAGCGAATCGAGGGCGGCAATCACCGTCGCCTGCAGCTCCTCGCGCTTCTTAAACCCCTCGCGGATCTCCGCCGACAGTCGAGCGATCTTGACCTCGACCGGCTCGCCGTCGTCCTCGACTTCCTCGCTGCCGGCGTACCGACCGGGGGTGAGGAAGTAGCCGTGCTCGGCTATTTCGGAGGTGGTGACCGAGCGGCAGAAGCCGGGCACGTCGGCGTACTCCTGCCCTTCGCTCGTCTCGGTGCCGCGCCAGGCGTGATAGGTATCGGCGACCCTCATGACGTCGGCCTCGGAGAACGCCCGCAGGGTGCGGGTCTCCATGAAGCCGATCCCACGGGCGTCGATGAAGAGCGTCTCTGCCTGCCTTGGCCGAGTCTTCGCGCCGTTCGCAACACCGGCCTTGTTCTTGGTGAGGAACCAGAGACAGACCGGTATCGCCGTTCCGTAGAACAGCTGTGCGGGGAGCGCGACAATGCATTCAACGACGTCCGCCTCGACCATCGCCTTGCGGATCTCGCCCTCGCCGTTCTGCTGGCTGGAGAGCGAGCCGTTGGCGAGGACCGTGCCGACAGTGCCGGTCGGGGCGCAGTGGTGCAGGAAGTGCTGAAGCCAGGCGTAGTTGGCGTTCTGGACCGGCGGCGCGCCGTACTTCCATCGCACGTCGGTCCGCAGCCGCTCGCCACCCCACTTGCTGTCGTTGAACGGCGGGTTCGCGATCACGAAGTCGGCGCGGAGATCGGGGTGAGCGTCTGCCTGGAAGGAATCGCCCCACTCCGGACCGAGGTTGCCCTCGATGCCTCGAACGGCGAGGTTCATCTTCGCGAGCCGCCAGGTGGTCGGGTTCGACTCCTGACCGAAGACCGACAGGTCGTTGCGGCTGCCGCCGTGTGCGGCCACGAACTTGTCGGCCTGGACGAACATGCCGCCGGAGCCGCAGGCGGGGTCGAGCACGCGCCCGTGGTACGGCTGGAGCATCTCGACGAGTAGCTCGACGACCGAGCGGGGCGTGTAGAACTCACCGGCCTTCTTGCCCTCGTTGGAGGCGAACTGGCCGAGGAAGTACTCGTAGACCCGGCCGAGCACGTCGAGGCCCTTGTACTCCTCAGCAGCGAGGTCCTGTCTAGAGAAGGTGTCGATCAGGCCGCCGATGTTCTCCGGGCTCAGCTCACGCTGGGTGTAGTTCTTCGGCAGGACGCCCTTGAGCGTCGGGTTCTCCCGCTCGATGGCCTCCATCGCGTCGTCGACGCGCTTGCCGATGTCCGGCTGCTTCGCCGCCTTGCGAAGGTCGTCCCAGCGGTGGCCCTCAGGGATCCAGAAGACACCCTCTGCGGTGTACTCGTCGCGATCCTCAAGCACCGACCGCTTCGCCGCGTCGTTCGGCATGAAGTAGTCCGACTCAGGATCGTCGACCAGCCTCGCGAGCTCGCGGTGCCTGACCATGAAAGTGTCCGAGACGTACTTGAGGAAGATCAGGCCGAGGACGACGTGCTTGTACTGGGCGGAGTCCATCTTGCCGCGCAGTTCGTCCGCCGCATCCCACAGCGTCGCCTCGAGACTCTTCGCCGGTTGGGCCCTCTTCCTCGGTGGCACGCGCGTCCTTCACTCGCTGACAGTGTCAGGAGCCATCTTGGCAGCCCCCTCCGTCACGACGCCGACGAACCGGCGAGCGATCTAACCACGCAGCGTCGCTCTATCAAGCCGCCTGTGGATCAGGGAGAGCGTCCCGAGCACGTCGAGGGCATCCTGTTCGTCCATTGTCCAGACCGATCGCGGCTGATGAGCCTGGGGATTCCGTATCGAGCTGAACAGCCCCTGCGCCAGGGACGCGACACCACGCTGCTCATTCTTCTCGGTCGCGGTCACGTAGGCGTTCAGGAGGACCTTCGGAGCTGAGCCCAACAGAGCTGCGTCGACGAGTTTGTGGCCATCCAGGTCGAGGCCGGCCATCGAGCGCAGGCGATGACCCAACAGCTTGATCGACTCGAAGACCGCGTCGTAGTAGTCGGTGCGCAGCCACTCGTCCCTGATGCCGCTCAACACGATCGTGTGGATGCCTCGACTCTCAAGGCGAGCTCGCAGCCGAGTCGCCCGAGAGTGGGCGTCGGTGTCGGTCCGTGCCTGCGGGGCCCGGTGGACCCGGCCGTCCTTGCCGACGCCGAGCCCGGACAGCGAGAGCACCTGGCTCAGTGTGTCCCGCGCAACCGCGGCCCTGTCGATTCGATCCAGGGTCCGAGTCGGCGCCATCGCCGTACTGATCAGCGCAACAGTGGCCTTCCCATTCCCGTGCTGGTTCTGGTGAGCGGCGAGGGCGTTGTACAGCCGCTTCCACTTCGTGGTGCCTTCGCCGTCAGGGTCAGCCAGTTTCGCTGTGGTGAGCACCTGCGACAGCTCCGTTCCGGAGTAGAGATCACCGATCGCCTTCGCGACCGCTGTCACGGTCGCGTCATCGAACGGCCGAATCTGAGTCGTCGTCGCCACCAGTGAACCTCAAGGCAATGTCTAGTGATCCAGTGTTGAAAAGATGTTGCGTCGGTTTGGAAAAGTTCGCTGCATCTCGACAGCGGCGCCGACGTCAGTGGGCCATGTCGACGAAGCGGCTGTAGTGACCCTGGAAGGCGACGGTGAGGTCACGGGTGGGGCCGTTGCGGTGCTTGGCCACGATCAGGTCGGCCTCGCCGGGGCGGGTCGACTCCTTCTCGTAGACGTCGTCGCGGTGCAGCAGGATCACCATGTCGGCGTCCTGCTCGATCGAGCCCGATTCGCGGAGGTCGCTCATCATCGGCCGCTTGTCGCCGCGCTGCTCGGGGCCACGGTTGAGCTGGGAGAGCGCGATGATCGGGACCTCGAGCTCCTTGGCGAGCAGCTTGATCTGGCGGGAGAACTCCGAGACCTCCAGCTGGCGCGACTCGACCTTCTTGCCGGAGGTCATCAGCTGGAGGTAGTCGATGACGATCAGCTTCAGGTCGTGGCGCTGCTTCAGGCGGCGCGCCTTGGCCCGGATCTCCATCATCGTCATGTTGGGGCTGTCGTCGATGAACATCGGCGCGCTGGAGACCTCGCCCATCTTGCGCGCCAGCTTGGTCCAGTCCTCGTCGCCCATGTTGCCGTTGCGGATGTGGTTCAGCGGCACCTTCGCCTCGGCCGAGAGCAGGCGCATGGTGATCTCCGAGCGCGTCATCTCCAGGCTGAAGAAGACGCTGCTCAGGTTGTTGTGGATCGACGCCGCACGACAGAAGTCCAGAGCCAGCGTGGAGTTGTGCGTCGGGATCATCGAGCGTCCCGCCAGGTAGAGGTGGTCGTCGTTGTCGACCTGCACGCACCGGACCGGGACGCTGTTCACCGGGCGTACCGCGGTGATGTAACGCTTGCCGATGCGCACCGTCGACGATGGGCGCTCCTCCTTGTGGAGGACGTGCTTCCTGTGCAGCCGGAACACGTCATCGGTCGTGGAGAAGTTGAGGATGTAACAGGTCGAGGAGGCCTCGTTGCGGCCGCGCACCGTCTTGGTCGTCCTGCCGCAGCGGTAGCCGAGGCTGACCACCAGCTCGTAGACGTCGTCGGCCAAGCGCTCGTTGGTGACGGCGAACTGACAGGAGCCGACCCCTCGGACCACCGTTCCGTCGGTGTCCATGAGCCCCGCCAGCAGGTCGCGCCGCTGCTGCTCGGAGGCGCGCAGGTAGCTGGTGGGAATGTGCTTGTCACCCAGGACGCCCAACGAGCGCAGGATCGCCTGGACGGAACCGTGATCGGCCTGGCAGGTGGCGCAGAGGTACTGCCCGTGGAAGACGTTCCCGCAGTCCGGGCAGTTCCGGCTCTCGGCAGGCTCTCTGTTCGGCAGTCGCAGGGTGTAGAGCATGTTTCCGTGGGGCTCGACCCTGAGCCCGAGGCCTTCGATGAGCATCGGAATCTCGTCGGTCTCACACGTGATCCTGGCGCTCGCCGTGTGCCCGTCGCCGAGCCACGCACCGAGCGCGTAGGGAGCGAGCGGCAGCGCCGCGTCCGCAGCAGCGAGGGGCGCAGCGTTGAGCACCGCATGATTGGCGCGTCCCTCGGCGCCCACCGTGACCGTCTGCGCAATGTCGGCCGTGGTCACCACAGACGCGGTGACGCGCTGGTTCTTGGCACGGTTGTACTGGTTGTCGGCGGCCCACTTCGACTTACGAGCCGCCCGCGTCTCAGTGAGCCACTGGTGCTGCTCGTCGGCGACGATGGTGGTGCCGTCGGAGAAGGTGACCTCGAAGCACGGACGGTCGAGGAGGACCTCGGTCGCGGCGACCACGCGGGTCGGGCGTCCGGTCGCGTCGTAGAGCTCGTCTCCGACCTGTACCTCGCCCATCGTCGTCCAGCCGGACGGCGTGGGAAGCGGGGTGTCCAGTGCGAGTGCCTTCCCCATGGCGGGACGAGCCGCGACGATGATCATCTGTCCCGAGTGCAGACCGTTGGTCAGCTCGTCGAGGTCGGCGAAGCCGGTGGGCACGCCGTAGAGGCCGGCCTCGCGGTTGCCGATCGCCTCGATCTCGTCGAGGACGCCGTCCATGATGTCCGAGAGCGGCGCGTAGTCCTCGCCGCCGCGCTTGTCGGCGATCTTGAAGACCTCGGCCTGCGCCTGGTCGACGATGTCGTCGACCTCGCCCTCGCCGGCGTAGCCGATCTGGACGATGCGCGTGCCGGCGTCGACCAGGCGGCGCAGGATCGCCTTCTCACGGACGATCTCGGCGTAGTAGCCGGCGTTGGCGGCGATCGGCACGTTGGCCGAGAGCGTGTGGAGGTACGGCGCACCGCCGATGCGCTCGAGCTCACCGCGTCGCTGCAGCTCGGCGGCCACCGTGATCATGTCGACCGGCTCGCTGCGGCCGTAGAGGTCGATGATCGCGTCGTGGATCGTCTCGTGGGCCGGGCGGTAGTAGTCGGTCCCGCGCAGCACCTCCGAGACCTCGGCGCAGGCGTCCTTGCTGATCAGCATCGACCCGAGCACCGACTGCTCGGCGGCCATGTCCTGCGGCGGGGTGCGGTCGCCCGGCTTGGTCGGCCGCTCGCCCGGCGCGTAGGAGACCGGGCCGTCGCCCCAGTCCTCGAAGGGAGGCTCATCGAGGTGCCCGTGCTGGTCCTCGGTGATGCTCACGCGCGCTCCCTGGCTGAGTTCTCTGGGGGGTCTGAGGCTGGGTCTGAGGCTGGTGCTGGGTCGTGGCGTCGAGGCTAGGACCGAGCGCCGACAACGGCTCCGTCCGAGCCGCGCACCGAGGGTGGGCACGCGGGGAGGAAGCCCCGGCGACCGCGCGAACGTACGTGCCGGTAGCCCCTCGCGGGAAGCACCTTGTCCACAGGCCCTGGGGATAACTGGGGAGACCCCGTGGAGGACCAGTGGATCCGTGTGCACAGGATGGGGACAGTCCTGTGGAAATCGAGTCCCATACCGGGCGTATGTGCCCGCTGACCTGGGAAGACGTCCCCTCACAGCTGTGCACAGAAGATTTTCTCGTGGTGATCCGGTTCACATTCTCGTCACCCGGACGTCGCCGGTCGGTATGTCGACATGGACGACCCCCGGGTAGGTTTCCCACAGTTTCGGCGACTTTTCCACCGGGGCCATCGGCACCTGGCCCGTTCGGACTATTGCTGCTCGGGAGGGGCTCGTGAGAGTGCGGTCGGAGACCGACCGGGAGATCCTGCGCCTGGCGGTCCCCGCGTTCCTCGCCCTGGTCGCCGAGCCGCTGTTCCTGCTCGGGGACGCAGCCGTCGTCGGGCACCTCGGGACCGCCGAGCTCGCCGGAGTCGGCGTCGCCGCCGTGGTCCTCCAGACGGCCGTCGGCCTGTGCATCTTCCTGGCCTACGGCACCACCGCCGGCGTCGCCCGGCGCCTCGGCGCCGGCGACCAGCGCGGTGCGCTCGCCCTCGGCGTCGACGGCACCTGGCTCGCCGTCCTCATCGGCGCGGTCGTGACCGTCGCCGGCGTCGCGCTGACTCCCTGGCTCATCGGTCTCTTCGACGTCACCGGCCCCGTCGAGGAGTACGCCGTGGACTACCTCGCCGTCTCCTTCGCCGGGACGGCCCCGCTGCTGGTCGTCCTCGCGGTCACCGGAGTCCTACGAGGGCTCCAGGACACCCGCACGCCCCTGGTCGTGGCCGTGGTCGGGAACCTGGGCAACCTCGCCCTCAACGTGGTGCTCGTGCACGGCGTCGGATGGGGTGTCACCGGGGCGGCGATCGGGTCGGTGCTGGCCCAGTCGGCGATGGCGGCGGCCCTGGTCGGGGTGCTCGTCCGCGGGGCCCGTGCTCACGACGCCCGCCTGCGTCCCTCGCCCGCCGGTGTCGCCCGAGCAGCCCGGACCGGGGTCCCCCTCGTCGTCCGGACCCTCACCCTGCGCGCGGCCATCGTCCTCACCGCCTACGTGGTCGCCAGCGGTGCCGGTGCCGACGCGGCCGGCGCCACCCGCATCGCCACGCACCAGCTCGCGATGACCCTGTGGACCTTCCTGGCGTTCGTGCTCGACGCGGTCGCCATCGCCGCCCAGGCCCTCACCGGCCGGGCCCTCGGGGCCGGTGACCCCGGGACCACCCAGCGACTGACCGCCCGGATGACCCGGTGGGGCCTGTGGTCGGGGGTCGTGACCGGCGCGGGCCTCGCCGCCGCCTCCCCGTTGCTCGGACCCGTCTTCACCTCCGACCCGGCCGTCCACGACCTCCTCGTCCCCGTCCTCCTCACCGCGGCCCTCTTCCAGCCCGTCGCGGGGGTCGTCTTCGTCCTCGACGGCGTGCTCATCGGCGCCGGGGACGGCGTCTACCTCGCGTGGGCGGGCCTGCTGGTGCTGCTCGCCTACGCCCCGGCGCTCCTCCTCCTGGGCAGCGGCACCGGGCTGGTCGCGGTGTGGGCCGTGTTCGGGGCGGTCTTCATCGGCACCCGGTGCCTGGTCCTCGTCCTGCGGGCGCGCGGCGACCGCTGGCTGGTCCTCGGTGACGCGCCGGCGGCGGGGGCCCACGAGCGCCCGTAGGGTGCGCGCATGATCCCGCTGCAGCCCGTCGCGCTCGGGCTCGTGATCGTGGCCCTCGTCGTCGACGGCAACGGCTGGGACCTGCTCCCCGACCCGATCGGCTGGGCGCTGGTGCTCCTCGGCACGCTCGCCCTGCCCCGGGAGATCCACCGCCGCGACGCCATGGTGATCGCAGCCGCGCTCGCGCTCGCCGCCTCCGCCGTCATCTGGCCACCCGGGGTGGCCGAGCGGGTCGCCGACACCGACGAGTCCCTCTCCTGGGCGCTGAGCCTGCCGCAGCTGGCCTACCTGTTCCTGCTCGCCGACGGCCTGCGCCGCGCCGCCCGCGGCGCGGAGGAGGGGTCGCGCGCCGCGTGGTTCGCGACCGCGGAGACGCTGGTGGTCGGCGCGGCGGTGCTCCCCGTGCTGGTCTTCGGCGCCGGCGCGGACGCGCTGGCCGGCATCGCCGTCCTGTGCGCCACGCTGGCGCTGGTCCTGCTCGTGGTGCTCACGCTGACGAGCGCCCGCGCCCCCTGGGCGGGCGGCCGACCCCGCGCGATCCCGGGTGCCTGACCGGGAGCCTGACCGGGAACCTGAGGAGTCCACCGCCCGTCGATCAGGCGACCGACCAGCGGACGCAGGTCCATTCCCACCCGAAATCCCGCCAGGCTTCGTAGCCTGAGACGGTCCTGCCCCGTTGACCTGGCAGAGAGGCGGCCACGCACCGCCCGGCACCGCTGCACCCGACCCCCGAGGACCCCCCACCATGACCCGTACCCCTCGCCTGCGCCGACCGGCCACCGTCACGGCCGCCGTGTCCGCCGCCGCGCTGCTGGGTGCCCTGCTGCCCGTCACCTTCGCTCCGGCCGCCGTCGCCGCCAACGGCTGCCTGACCGAGGTCGAGACCGGCGCCGGACCCATCCCGTTCCTCCAGCCCGGTGGACGCTGCGACGACCAGATCCCGCCCGAGGCGACCCTGGAGAGCATCACGCCGGCTCCCAACAACGGCGGCTACGTCGCGACCGACTCGCTGACCTTCACCTTCAGCGGCGCCCACCTCGACGAGGACCAGGACGTCATCGGCTTCGAGTGCCAGTTCTACTCCACCGCCGCCGAGCCCACGTCCTGGACGAGCTGCACCAGCCCGGTCACCTACGACGACCTCGCCGACACCACCTCGGTGCCCTACACGTTCAAGGTCCGCGCGTTCGACGCCGCCGACCGACAGATCGACGCCACCGACGACCCGAGCACCAACCCGCTCATCCCCGGTTCGCCGGCCGACACCGACCTGCCCGACGTGCAGGAGTCGGCCGAGGTCGCCGTGGTGAAGGTCGACACGCGCGCGCCGCAGACCTACATCTTCAACACGCCGTACGACGCGGAGACCCCCGAGCTGCCGATGCTCACCACCGACAGCCCGACCTTCCGGTTGGCCGCGTCGGAGGGCAACGTGTCCTACACGTGCCTGATCGAGGAGGAGGTGTTCCCCTGCTCCAACGGCAACACCACCTTCAAGAACCTCTCCGCCGGCACCAAGACGCTCAGCGTCGGCACCACCGACCCCGCCGGCAACGTCGACCCCGACCCGGCGACCACCGAGTTCACGGTGCCCGCGGACATCGAGAAGCCCAAGAACAAGAAGTGGACCGAGTCCTCCTCGCGCAAGGCCTTCGGTGGCTCCTACATCGAGACCACCCGGTTCAACGCGCGCTTCTCGGTGCGCGGCACCGACGTGCGCGAGGTGCGCCTGATCTGCACGACGCGGCCCGACGTGGGCATCTTGAAGTACAAGGTGCCCGGCGGCTCGTGGCAGAAGGCCAAGATCAAGAGCAAGACGGTCGAGCGCCAGGCCGTGGTGATCCTGCGCAACCAGAGCAGCAAGTCCTTCACCGGCAAGCTGAAGTTCAAGACCTTCTCGCGCAACAAGCCGGTCGCCGTCGACGCCATCATGATGCGTTGAGCCGGACCGGCGACGGAGTCGCCGGTCCGACGCTCAACGGGTCGAGCGAGCCGCGCGGCTGAGGGACGAAGCCGCGACCGGCGTGTCGAGACACCAGTCGGACAGAGCCAGACCAGCCATCGGCTCCGCCGACGCGCTCACAAGGGCAACGACAGAGCCCCCGCCCGGAGATCCGGGCGGGGGCTCTGTGCTGGTGCTGCGGGTGCGTCAGGCCTTGACGACGTTGATCGCCACGGTGGCGAGGACGTCCTCGTGCAGGCGCACGGTCACCTGGTGCGAACCGAGGGTGCGCACGGCGTGGTCGACGGCGATGGTCCGCTTGTCGACGGACTCACCGGACGCCTCGCTGATCGCCGCGGCGATCTCGGCGACGGTCACGGCGCCGAAGAGACGGCCGGTCTCGCCGGCCTTGACCGACACGTTGACGGTCTGGCCCTCGATCTTGGCCTTGACCTCCTCGGCGTGGCCGAGGTCGCGGACGGCACGCGAGCTGCGGGCCGCCTTGATGGACTCGACGGTCTTCTCGCCGCCACGGGTCCAGCGGATCGCCACGCCCTGGGGCACGAGGTAGTTGCGGCCGTAGCCGTCCTTCACCTCGACGACGTCGCCGGGGCCACCGAGACCGGTGACCTCCTGGGTCAGGATGAGCTTCATCTTCTCGAGCCCCCTTCTCAGCGACCGGTCGAGGTGTAGGGCAGCAGAGCCACCTCACGAGCGTTCTTGACGGCGGTCGCCACGTCGCGCTGGTGCTGGACGCAGTTGCCGGTGACCCGACGCGCGCGGATCTTGCCGCGGTCGGAGATGAACTTGCGGAGCAGGGTGGTGTCCTTGTAGTCGACACCGGTCGCCTTCTCCTTGCAGAACTGGCAAACCTTCTTCTTGGGCTTGCGCATCACTGCCTTGGCCATTGTGGTGCTTCCTTTCTAGAAGCCCGTCCCGGAGTGGCTACCGGGTCGGAATGGTTGAGGAACGAATTGCGGATTGCTTCAGGTGGAGCTGGTGCGTCGCTCGATCAGAACGGCGGCTCGTCGGAGACGCCGGGCGCCCCCCACGGGTCCTGACCGCCCTGGCCACCGCCGCCGCCCTGGGGACGGCCGCCTCCCTGGGGACCAGCCGTGGCCCACGGGTCGTTGCCCTGGGCCGGTGCCTGGCCGCCACCGGAGTAGCCGCCGCCACCGCCGCCACCGCCGTTGAAGCCACCCCCGCCACCCTGGCGGGTGGTGCGGGTGACCTTGGCGGTCGCGTACTTCAGCGACGGACCGACCTCCTCCACGTCGAGCTCCATGACGGTGCGCTTCTCGCCCTCGCGGGTCTCATAAGAGCGGCTCTTGAGCCGACCCTGCACGACCACGCGCATGCCCTTCTGGAGGGACTCGGCGACGTTCTCCGCGGCCTGCCGCCAGATCGAGCAGGACAGGAACAGCGCCTCGCCGTCCTCCCACTCGTTGGTCTGCCGGTTGAAGTTCCGCGGCGTCGACGCGATCCGGAAGTTGGCCACGGCCGCCCCGGAGGGGGTGAAGCGCAGCTCGGGATCGTCGACGAGGTTGCCGACCACCGTGATGACGGTCTCGCCTGCCATGGGGTGTCTCCCAACGTGTTGGTGTGCGGTCCGGGTGGGACCGACGCGGTGTGTCCGATGTGGTTGTCCCGGCGATCCTCTCGCGAGGGACCGACAACGGACAGGGGTCATCCACAGACGACCGAGGGACCGGGCGCGACCGAGGCCGGCCCGGAGGTCCTCAGCGAGCGTCGGGGCGGATGACCTTGGTGCGCAGGATCGCCTCGTTGAGGGTCAGCTGGCGGTCGAGCTCCTTGACCGTGGCCGGCTCCGCGTTGAGCGTGATGACGGCGTAGATGGCCTCGGCGTTCTTCTTGATCTCGTACGAGAGACGACGACGACCCCAGACGTCGACGGACTCCACAGAGCCGCCGTCCTTGGTCACGACGTTCAGGTACTTCTCGAGCGAAGGAGCGATCGTGCGCTCCTCGAGGCTCGGGTCGAGGATGACCATGACTTCATATGCACGCAAAGCGGTCTCCACCTCCTCTGGACTAGAGCGGCCACGGTCTCTCCGTGGCAGGAGGGCTTGCGTCCCGCCGGACGACGCCGGCGGTGTCCACCCCGACGGCCGTCGGTGACCTGCGGAGAGGGACAGGGCAGGCTACCAGCGGCGCGCGGCACCCTCCCAACCCGCGCGCACGCGTGATCCGGTCCCGGCACGCGTGCGATCGCCTCGGCCGGGGTAGGACCCGCGTCGATGCTCCCGCTCACCCGCCGTCGTCGCAGCCCCGACCGCCTGGTCGACGGTCGCTACCTGCTGGGCGAGCACCTCGGCACCGGGGGCATGGGCTCGGTGTGGCGGGCCGTGGACCGGCGTACCGGCGACGAGGTGGCCCTGAAGGTCCTCGGCCAGCACGACCCCGGGTCGGCCACGCTGCTGCGCTTCGTGCGCGAGCAGGCGGTGCGCGTGCGGCACCCGCACGTCCTGGCCCCCGTCGGGTGGGTCGCCGAGGACGACCGCGTCGCCCTGGCCACCCGCCTGGTCCGCGGCGGCACCGTCGAGGACCTGCTCGCCGAGCACGGCCCGCTCCCGACGACGTACGCCGCAGCCCTGCTCGACCAGCTGCTCGACGCCCTGGCCGCGGTGCACCGTGCCGGGGTCGTCCACCGTGACGTGAAGCCGGCCAACCTGCTCCTGGAGCCCACCGGCACCGGTCGCCCCCGGCTGCTGCTCGCCGACTTCGGCGTGGCGGTGGTCTCCGGCGACAGCCGCCTCACGCGCGTCCCCGGCCCGGTGGGCACCGACGGGTTCCTGCCGCCCGAGCTCCTCGAGGGCGGCCCGGCCACCCCCTCCCAGGACCTGTACGCCGCCGGCGTGGTCGGCACCCAGCTCCTCACCGGCGCCGGGCCGACCGCGCCGCTGCCACCCGGTCCGCTGGCCCCGCTGCTCAGCGCGCTGCGCCACCCCGACCCGGCCCGGCGTCCCATCGATGCCGACGCCGCCCGGGCGGCCCTCCGGTCGCTGCACCTGCCGCTGGGCCCGCCGTGGAGCCGCGAGCACCCGGTCCCCGACGTGCGCGACCGGCTCGACCCCCCGATGCCACGTGCCGGCGGCCCCCGGCGAGCGGTCCTCGCCGACCTGCGCCCGCTGCTGCCGGCGCTGCTGGTCCTCACGCTGGCGACCGCGCTGTCGGTCCTCGCGCTGCTCGCGCGGGGCTGACCACGGCCGCAGGGCTCCCGCCGGGCGGGGTCGGCGCCGCCTCCTAGGGTGGACGCCATGAGCGAGATCCGCATCGGAGCCCACGTCGAGCAGGACGACCCGCTGGCCGAGGCGGCCGCGCGTCAGGCGCCCCTGGTGCAGTTCTTCCTCGGTGATCCGCAGGGCTACAAGGGTCCGGAGGTGCGCTACCCCGGTGGTGCGGAGCAGCTGCGCGCCGATGCCGAGGCGGCCGGGGTCGACCTCTACGTCCACGCCCCCTACATCGTCAACGTCGCCACGACCAACAACCGCATCCGCATCCCCAGCCGCAAGCTGCTCCAGCAGCACGTCGACGCCGCGGCGGAGATCGGCGCGAAGGGCCTGATCGTCCACGGGGGTCACGTCAACAAGGCCGACGACCCGGAGAAGGGCTTCGACAACTGGCGCAAGGCCATCGAGGCCACCGACCTCAAGCTCCCGCTGCTGATCGAGAACACCGCCGGCGGCGACAACGCGATGACCCGCTACCTCGACCGGATCGGTCGGGTGTGGGACGCGATCTCCGCGGCCGAGGGCTTCGAGCAGGTCGGCTTCTGCCTCGACACCTGCCACGCCCACGCCGGCGGCAACGACCTGAGCACCGTGGTCGAGCAGGTCCGCGCGATCACCGGGCGCATCGACCTCGTCCACGCCAACGACAGCCGCGACGACTTCGACTCCGGTGCCGACCGGCACGCCAGCTTCGGCGCCGGCCGGATCGACCCCGACCTGCTCGCCGCCGTCGTCCGTGACGCCGCGGCGCCGGTGGTGTGCGAGACCCCCGGTCCCGCCGAGTCGCACGTGGCGGACTTCGAGTGGCTGCGCGCGCGGCTGTAACGTCTCTGACCGTGCCGACCCCGACGCGACCCGCCCCCCTCCAGGTCCGCGAGATCGACGAGGCCACCCACCGCGAGCACCTCGCCGCCCGTGCGTCGGCCAGCTTCCTGCAGACCCCGGGCTGGGGCCGGGTCAAGGCCGAGTGGCGCCGCGAGTCGGTCGGCTTCTTCGACGGCGAGAGCCTGGTCGGCGTCGCCCTCGTGCTCTACCGCCAGCTGCCCAAGGTCAAGCGGTTCCTCGCCTACGTCCCCGAGGGGCCGGTGCTCGACTGGGGCGAGGTCGACCTCGCCTCCGCCCTGCCGGCGCTGGCCGCCCACGTGAAGGCGCGCGGTGCGTTCGGGATCCGGATCGGGCCCCCGGTCGTGACGGCCCGCTGGAGCGCCCAGCAGGTCAAGGACGGCATCGCCGACGACGACGTACGCCGCCTCGGCGACCTCGCCCCCACCGAGCGCGACACCGCCGGTGCCCGCGTCGTCACCCAGCTGCGCGAGCTGGGCTGGCGTCCCCAGGTGGCCGAGGGCGGGTTCGCCGCCGGCCAGCCGCAGTTCGTCTTCCAGGTGCCGCTGCGCGACGCCGACGGCACGGCCCTCGACGAGGACGCCGTGCTCAAGGGCATGAACCAGCTGTGGCGGCGCAACATCAAGAAGGCCGCCAAGCTCGGTGTCGAGGTCACCGCCAGCGAGGGTCGCGAGGAGGCCCTGGCCCGGCTCGAGGACTTCCACGCCCTCTACGTCCACACAGCCGAGCGCGACCACTTCACACCGCGACCCCTTCCCTACTTCCGCGTGATGGTCGAGGCGCTGGCCGCCGACGGCGAGGCGGTCGGCGAGAGCGATCGGATCCGTCTCTACGAGGCCCGCCACGAGGGCGACCTCGTGGCCGCCACCATCGCGATCCGGGTCGGCGAGCACGCGTGGTACTCCTACGGCGCCTCCTCCACCGACAAGCGCGAGGTCCGCGGCTCCAACGCGGTCCAGTGGCAGATGGTCCGCGACGCGCTGGCGGCCGGCGCGGCCGTCTACGACCTGCGCGGCATCACCGACACCCTCGACCCCGAGGACTCCCACGTCGGGCTCATCCAGTTCAAGGTCGGCACCGGCGGCGAGGCCGTCGAGTACGCCGGCGAGTGGGACCTCCCGCTCAACCGGCCGCTCTACAAGGCCTTCGAGCTCTACATGGCGCGCAGGTGAGCACCCGATGAGCCTCACCCTGAGCGTCGACGGCGAGCGCTGGCGCGCCCACCTGCGCACCACCGCCGAGCGGTTCCCCGGCCTCGTCCCGGTCGCCAAGGGCAACGGCTACGGCTTCACGACCGGCCGGCTCGCCCGGCGCGCCCAGTGGCTGCGCGAGCAGGACCTCGCGCCCACCACCGCCGACACCCTGGCCGTCGGCACCTACTCCGAGCTGCCCGAGGTCGCCCAGCGGTACGCCGGCTCACTGCTCGTCCTCACCCCCTGGCGCCCCTTCGGCCCGGCCCTCGAGGCCACCGCCGACGCCTCGCTGACGCGTCGCCTCGTCCACACGGTCTCGCGGCCCGAGGACCTCACCGACCTGCTCTCGCGCCGCCCGGACGCACGCCTCGTCCTCGAGCGCGCCACCTCGATGCAGCGCCACGGCCTGACCGCCCGCGAGCTGTGGGGCACCGCCGAGGTGCTCCGCGGGCGCGGCGCCCACCTCGAGGGCGTGGCGCTGCACCTGCCGCTGGGCCAGGGCACCCACGTCACCGAGGTCGACCGGCTCCTCAACGACGTCGTCGGTGCGGGGCTGCCAGAGGCCGAGCACGACCGGGCGGGGGGAGCCCGGACGGTCTGGGTCTCCCACCTCAGCGCCGGCGAGCTCGACACGCTGCGGCAGCGCTGGCCCGACTTCACCTTCCGGCCGCGCATCGGCACCTCGCTGTGGCTCGGTGACCGCGAGGCCCTGCGCGTGCACGCGACGGTGCTCGACGTCCACGCTGTCGAGCGCGGCGACGCCTTCGGCTACCGCGGCCGCACGGCGCCGAAGTCCGGTCACCTGCTGGTCGTCTCCGGCGGCACCGCCCACGGCATCGGCCTGGAGGCACCGACCGGTGACCTCGGGCTGCGCGGGCGCGCCGGCACCCTCGCCCGTGGCGGTCTGGACGCCCTGGGCTTCGTACGCTCGCCGTTCTCCATCGACGGCAAGCAGCGGCTCTTCGCCGAGCCCCCGCACATGCAGGCCTCGATGCTGTTCCTGCCCGGCGGCTCCCGGGTCCCCCGGGTCGGCGAGGAGATCGACGTCCGGGTCCGCTACACCATCACGACGTTCGACCGGGTCCTGGTCGACTGACCACCCCGCTGGTCTGGCCCGCTGGTCGAGGTGCGAGCGGAGCGAGCCTCGAGACCCGTCCGCTGTCGGGTCACCGGGTCTCGAGGCTCGGCGCTGGCGCGCCTCGCACCTCGACCACCGGCCCCCTCAGGGCGCTGGGGCGCCTCGCACCTCGACCACCGGCTCCGGCGTACGCCGGAACATGTCGCGCAGCACGATCCCCACGAGGTACAGCTCGCCGGCGACCCGGACCAGGATCGCCAGCCAGTAGAAGCCGGCGTCGTCGCCGCCGCCGGGGGCCAGCTGGCCGCCGAGGTACCACCACACGCTCGCGAAGTAGAGGACCTCGGTGCCCTGCCAGACCAGCTGGTGGCGGAAGCGGGGGACGGCGAGGACGGCCAGCGGCAGCAGCCACAGGACGTACTGCGGGGAGTAGACCTTGTTGACCAGCAGGAAGCCGGTCACGACCAGCAGGCCCAGCTGCGCCAGGGACGGCGTGCGCGGGGCCAGGACGCCGAGCGCCGCGACGCCCAGGCACCAGGCCGCGAAGAACGCCAGCGAGACCACGTTGACGGTGTGCGGGGTGATGGTGACGTCGAAGGCCTGGGCGGCGACCAGCCACACCGACCCGAGGTCCGGTCCGCGGTCGGAGTTGAAGGTCCAGAAGACCTTCCACTGCTCCAGCCCGCCGAGCATGGCCGGCAGGTTGACGACCAGCCACGCGACCGCGGCCGCAGCCGTGGCCAGTCCGAAGGAGCGCAGGTCACGCCGTCGCCAGGCGATGACGAGCACGCCGCCGAGCAGGAAGAGCGGGTAGAGCTTGGTGGCCGTGCCGAGCCCGATGAGCACGCCGGTCATCACCGGCCGGTCCCGCGACCACGCCCAGAGGGCGCCGGCCACCAGGGCCACGGCGGGCAGGTCCCAGTTGACCAGCGCCGTCAGGGCCAGCACCGGCGCGACCGCGAAGGCCGCCGCGTCCCAGGGGCGTCGCGGCACGGCGGTGGCCAGAAACCACGTGGCCAGCAGCGCGAGGAGCGCGAACCCGAAGGCGTTGATGACGACGAAGGAGCGGATCTCACGCTGGACCTGCGGGTCCCCGAAGTAGGTGTCGGGTGACTGGAGCCGACGCTCGTCGAGGTCCGGGGCGTCGGCCAGCAGGTGCGCGGCCCAGGCGGTGCCCCAGGCCCAGTAGGAGATGCCGACGGGGTACTCCATCACCTCGGCGTACCGCTCCCGCACCTCCGGGTCGCCGGAGTAGGGCCAGGCCAGCTCGGCCAGCCCCCGGCCGGTGTAGAGGTAGGGCAGGTCGGAGTAGCACATGTGGGTGAAACGGGTGTCCCCGTCGGCCCAGGTGTCGTTGAAGCAGCTGGTCTTCTGCACCATCCCGAGGGCGAAGACGATCGCGGTCAGGGCGAGCAGCACCCGCACGGGGGTCCACCAGCGGTGCCCGCGGGAGTGGTCGCCCTCGGGACCACCCGCGACCTCGCTGAGGGCGCGCACGACCTCGTCGTCACGGGTGGCACCGACCGGGGTCACGACTGGCGGGACCGTCGTCCGGGCGCCGGGTTGGCCGAGGCCGAGCCGCTCGGGTTGCCGCTCGCGTTGCCGCTGGGGCTCTGCGACGGCGACGGCGACGACGAGCCGCTGGGCTCACTGCTCTCCGACGGGCAGAGCAGTCCCTCGCAGGGACCCTCGGTGGTGGGCTCCTCGGTCGGCGTGGGCTCCTCGGAGGGCTCCTCGCTGGGCTCCTCGGTCGGCTCCTCGCTCTTGGTCGGGGACGGCTTCCTCGTCGGGGACGGCGGCGCGGTCGTCGGCTCGTAGCCGCTCTTGGGGGCGTCGCCGTCGACGTAGACCGGGTCCGGGAAGTCCTCGACGGGCAGGCCGTCCATCATCCGCTGCATGATCGAGAGCCAGGTGGCGGCGGGGAAGCCGGACCCGAAGTACGACGGCAGCCAGCCGTCGAGCCGGTCGTCGCCGTCGCCGCGGACGTACATCACCGCGGTGCTGATCTGCGGGGTGTAGCCGACGAACCACGCCGAGGACACGTCGTCCTTGCTGTTGGTCGCGGTGCCGGTCTTGCCGGCGGCCGGGCGGCCCAGCGGCTGCACCGTCGCGCCGGACCCGCCGGCGACGGTCTCCTGCAGCGAGAAGCTGACGTCGGCCGCGATGTCCTCGTCCAGCGCCCGCTCGGTCGGCTCGTCGAACTCGTAGTCCGTGCTGCCGTCTGCCAGCTCGACCTTCTCGATCACGTGGACGTCCGCACGACGGCCACCGTTGGCGATCGTGGCGTAGGCGTTGGCCATGTTGATCGGGCTGACCCGTGCCCGGCCCAGGGTGATCAGGGTGTCGTCGGAGGTGAAGTCGCGGCTGGTCGAGGGGATGCCCGGGTAGCGCTGGTCGCTCTCCATCGGCGGGACACCGAGCTCCATGGCCAGCTTCTGGATCTTCGAGGGTCCCTGCGGGATCGCCGAGGACATGTCGACGAAGGCGGTGTTGATCGACTTCTGCATGGCGAGGATCGCGTTGACGCGCTCGCCGAAGTCCTGGCCGTCGCCGCCACCGGCGTTGCGGACCTCCAGGCCGTCGGGGAAGACGAAGGGTGAGTTGCCGGCGAAGGTGTCGCGGAGCGAGAAGCCGGCGTCGATGGCCGCGGCCAGGGTGAAGGGCTTCATCGTCGAGCCGACCATGCCGCCGGAGACGGCCCAGTTGATCTGGCTGTCGAGGTAGTCCTGGCCGGCGTAGAAGCCCAGCAGCCGGCCGGTGCCGACCTCGACGCTGGCCGAGGCCGCGTGCAGCTGCTTGTCCCCGAAGCCCTCGGGCTTGGCCTCCAGCACGCCCTCCTGGGCGGCCCGCATGCCGTCCTCGGTCAGGGTGGTGGTGACCTTCAGGCCGCCGCCGTCGATCTGGTCGTCGGTGTAGCCGAGGCGGTTGAGCTCCTTGCGCACCAGCGTGAGCATGTGACCGCGCTGACCGCCGTAGGCCGACTCCGACTCGACCTCGGGGAACTTCGGCAGGTGCTTGAGGGCCTTGTCGCGCTCCTCGGCGGAGATGGATCCCAGGGTGGCCATCGAGTTCAGGACGTAGGTGTAGCGCCCCTTGAGCGCCTTGCGGGCGTCCTTGCCGTTGGCGGGGTCGAAGCGGGTCGGGTTGTTGATGACGCTGGCCAGGACCGCGGACTGGCGCAGGTTCAGGCGCTTGGCCGGCTTGTCGAAGAAGGCACGGGAGGCGGCCTCGACGCCGTACGCGCCGCGGCCGAAGTAGATGGTGTTGAGGTAGTTGGCCAGCAGCTCGGTCTTGGTGATCTGCCGCTGGAGCTTCAGCGCGAGGATCGCCTCCTTGAGCTTGCGCTCGTAGGACTGCTCCTGGCTGAGGTAGAAGATCTTGACGTACTGCTGGGTGATCGTGGACGCACCCTGGCGATCACCGCCCGAGGCGTTGTTGAACACCGCTCGCAGGATGCCCTTGACGTCGATGCCGGAGTCGGTCCAGAAGGTCTGGTTCTCGGCGGCGACCACCGCGTCCTTGATCGAGTCGGGCATCTCGTCGTAGGAGATGATCGTGCGGTCCTGCGTGGCGAAGGTGCCGAGCTCGGTCTGGCCGTCGGCGTAGTAGATGCGCGAGGTCTGGGTCTTGAAGTCCTCGTTGGCGCGCGGGATGTCGATGGTGCGGTAGAGGTAGAAGAACGCCGCACCGGCGATGAGCGCCAGGACGAGACCCGCGACCGTGGCCCACTTCAGGGCCCACACGCTGCGCTGCTTCCAGGTGCGGGGCTGCTTGGTCCCGGATGCCGCGCTCTTCCTCACCGGCGGGCCGGGCGCCCTGCGCTTGCCTGTCACGTGTCTGTCGCTCCGCTGCTGCTCGGGGGTCGGGACCTGGTGGTCGCTGCCCCGAGAAGGGTGGACCGCCACTGAAGGGTACGCAACCGGGACGAGGGGGACCGGCTGCCGCGGACGAGGGTGCCCACCACCGGGTCGCGGTGAACAGTGGCGTACATCTCGATATCACGCAGGTTCGCATTGCGTGGATATATCGCTACGATGCATCTCGTGGCACGTCGCGGAGAGACCATCGAGCTCGCAGTCCTCGGACTGCTGCACGAGGGACCCATGCACGGCTACGAGCTGCGCAAGCGCCTCAACCTGATGCTGGGCTGGGGCCGGGTGCTCTCCTACGGCTCGCTCTACCCGACGCTGAAGAAGATGCTGCGCAGCAACCTCATCGAGGAGACCTCGGTGTCCTCGACGCCGGTGACCAAGCGGCCGCGGATCGTCTACCAGGTGACCGAGGCCGGTCACGTGGAGTTCGAGCGGCTGATGTCGGAGGTCGGTCCCACGGCGTGGGAGGACGACAACTTCGACATCCGGTTCGCCTTCTTCGGGCGCACCGACATGGAGATCAGGCTGCGGGTGCTGGAGGGACGGCGCACCCGGCTGCAGGAGCGGCTCGACCGGGTCCAGCAGCAGCTCGCCATGACGCAGAAGGAGGTCGACCGCTACGCGGCCGAGCTCCAACGCCACGGCGTGGAGTCCGTCGAACGTGAGGTCCGGTGGCTCTCGGACCTCATCAACGCCGAGCGCGGCAACGCCGCCGCTCCCGAGTCCAGCAGCAGCACCGAGACCGGCAGCCGTCACTCCTGACGGCCGCCCCCAGACCACAGATCGATCAACCAGCCAACGACCGCTCCGCCCCCGGCGGGGCTCAGGCCAACACGGAAGGGAACGACCCGATGGGTTCGGTTCGAGTAGCAATCGTCGGAGTGGGCAACTGCGCCAGCTCCCTCGTGCAGGGTGTCGAGTACTACAAGGACGCCGACCCCCAGGGCACCGTCCCGGGTCTCATGCACGTCACGTTCGGTGACTACCACGTCTCCGACGTCGAGTTCGTCGCCGCCTTCGACGTCGACGACCTGAAGGTCGGCAAGGACCTCTCCGAGGCCATCAACGCCTCGCAGAACAACACCATCAAGATCACCGACGTCCCGACCCTGGGCGTCGAGGTCCAGCGTGGCCCCACCCTGGACGGCCTGGGCAAGTACTACCGGATGACCATCGACGAGTCGGCCGCCGAGCCGGTCGACGTCGTGCAGGCGCTCAAGGACGCCGAGGTCGACGTCCTGGTCTCCTACCTCCCGGTGGGCTCGGAGGAGGCTGACAAGTTCTACGCCCAGTGCGCCATCGACGCCGGCGTCGGCTTCGTCAACGCGCTGCCCGTGTTCATCGCCTCCGACCCCGAGTGGGCCAAGAAGTTCGAGGACGCCGGCGTCCCGATCGTCGGTGACGACATCAAGTCCCAGGTCGGCGCGACCATCACCCACCGCGTGATGGCCCGCCTCTTCGAGGACCGCGGCGTGACGCTGGACCGCACCTACCAGCTCAACGTCGGCGGCAACATGGACTTCAAGAACATGCTCGAGCGCGAGCGCCTGGAGTCCAAGAAGGTCTCCAAGACCCAGGCCGTCACCTCCAACCTCCAGGGCGAGCTGGCCGGCAAGGTCCACGACCGCAACGTCCACATCGGTCCCTCGGACCACGTGGAGTGGCTCGACGACCGCAAGTGGGCCTACGTCCGCCTCGAGGGTCGCGCCTTCGGTGACGCCCCCCTCAACCTCGAGTACAAGCTCGAGGTCTGGGACTCCCCCAACAGCGCCGGCATCATCATCGACGCCCTGCGCGCCTGCAAGATCGCCAAGGACCGCGGCATCGGCGGCCCGATCATCTCGGCGTCGTCCTACCTGATGAAGTCCCCGCCGGTGCAGCTGCCCGACGACGAGGGTCGCCGCCGCGTCGAGGCCTTCATCAAGGGCGAGGAGTGACCTGAGGGACGAAGGTCGCTCCTGCCGCCCGCAGGTCGAGCGAGCCCGCGACTGAGGAACGAAGTCGCGTCAGGCGTGTCGAGACCCCGTGAGGCGGAAAGCCGCCGCAACGACGGCAACAGCTCCCACCACGACGCCCCGCCAGGAGAGATCCTGGCGGGGCGTCGTGCGTGTGACGCAGATGTTCTCGTCACGAGACCTCCACGGCGTAACGCCTCACGGGCCCGCCTCGTTGGCCGATGTGGACCGGGCGGGATCCGCGCGGTCCCTGCTGGCCGCCCGACCCACGGTGGCCTACCCGACACCGAAGGTCCTCATGTCCACCACCTCCAGCTCCCGGCGGTTGCGGGGCGCTCTCACGGCGGGTCTCGCCGTGGCAGTGCTCGCCGGCGCCGCCGCACCTCTCACGCTGTCCTCGGCCACGGCCGCGGACCGCCCCGACTCCCTGGCCAGCACGATCGGCCAGAAGCTGCTGACCGTCTCCTTCGACGACCTCGCCGAGGTCGTCCCGGGTGAGGACCTCGTGGTGACCGGCTCGGTCGCCAAGGTCACCCAGGCCCGCATCGGCGCCGTCGGCGACGCCGTCGCCGCCACCTTCACCCTCCAGCTGGTCGACGCCACCGGCGAAGTGCTCGCGACCGAGGACGTCGTGGCCGAGCCCGACGGCTCCTTCACGACCACCATCCCGGCCTCGCTGCTGGCCGCGGTCGACGCCACCGACGGTGCCGTCCAGCTCGCGGTCCGTGCGGTCGACGCGTCGTACGCCGGCTTCTCGGCCGAGGACGCCGGCGCGGCGGCCGTGCGGGTCGCCTCGAAGGCCAAGGGCCTGACCGTGCACAACTCCTTCGTCTCCTCCGTCGGCTGGGTCAAGCCGGGCGAGAAGTACCCCTCCACGATCACGGTCGCCAACCCGACCAAGGGTGCGCTCAAGGGCGGCAGGGTCACGGTGAGGGCGCCGAAGGGCACCACCTTCAAGAAGAGCTCCGGCCCGGGCACGCACCGCACCTCGGCGCGGACCATCACCTGGAAGGTCCCGAAGGTCAGGGCCGGACGGACCGTGCGCCTGGTCGTGGAGTCCAAGGCCGCCTCGGTCAGGACGCTGCCGACCATCGTGTGGCGCGACCTGTCCACGAAGGCCACGCTCAAGGCGAGCGGACGCACCTCCACCTCGACCAGCCACGGACCCAAGGTGATCCCGCCGGCCGAGCGCTTCGAGACCGCGCGCTACGGCGACCGACCGTTCCCGGTGGTGCCGGTCCAGTACACCGACCGCGCGTACACCGCCGACCACACCGGCGAGCAGCTCGAGGAGATCATCAACTCCAAGAAGTTCAAGGGCTCGACGTTCAACCTGTTCCAGGAGATGTCCCTGGGCCAGCTCTTCCCGAACGGCACCGTCCCCTCGGCCGGCATCGCGACGGCCGACTTCGACTACGAGCCGGGCTTCCCGCTCTACCAGACCGACCCGGCCTCGCTGAACACCTGCACCGGGCTGACCTTCGCCGACCTCGGTGACCTGGCGCTGGGCACCCCGCTGTACCCCGAGCGGATCACCAACGGCGTCTACAACCTGCCCGGCACCACGCAGTACTACGGCGCCGACGCCAACGGCTCGGCCATCATCGGCGCGCTGGCCGGCGTCGCGGCGCTGCAGCAGATCGACAGCGGCTGCGGCCCGACCGGCAAGCTGGTCGCCGACGCCGTGGTCCTCGCGGACCCGGAGATCGACTACTCCGACTTCGACACCGACAAGGACGGCGTCGTCGACTTCTTCATGGCCGTCTTCGCCGGCTGCGGCGGCAACGGCGCCAGCCAGCTGGCCGCCTGCTCCGACGCCCCCAGCGACCTGCTGCCCTACGACAACATCTGGCCGCACTCCTCCTCGCTGGAGTCCTACTTCACCGACCCCGAGACCGGCCTGTCGGGCATCACCACCGACGACCAGCTCAAGGACCTCGAGGGTCGTCCGCTCTACTGGACCGACGACTCCTACCGGAAGATGACCACCAAGAAGACCCCGCGCAAGGTCTTCGTCCGGGTCGGTCCCTACAACGTGAACCCGGAGACGGCCATCGACGCGGCCTCGGTGATCTCCCACGAGTACGGCCACTCCCTCGGCCTGCCGGACTACTACTCGCTCGGTGGTCGTGAGACCTACGGCGACTGGAACCTGATGGCCACCGACAAGTCGCAGAACATGGACGGCTACGGCCGCCAGGAGCTCGGCTGGGTCGTGCCCCAGGTGCTGAAGCCGGGCAAGAAGAAGACGGTGAAGAACTGGAAGGACTCCAAGCAGGACACCGGCCGCATCCACTGGCGGACCCCCAGCGGCAAGAAGTACACGCTGAAGAACGGCCGCGACGGCATCGTGCGCAACTCCGAGATGTACGTCGCCAAGCTCCCGGGCCGCACCCTCATCGACGGCGCGGTCTTCGGGTCCGGGGACGGCGCGTCCAAGAAGACCGCCTGGTTCTCGGGGTCGGGCAACGACTTCGGGTGCGCCACGGACGGTGGCGGTCGCAACCTCGACATCTCGCTGCCGGGTGCGAAGAGGCTCCCGGCCGGCACGACGATCTCGGCGTCGTTCAAGTCCTACTGGGACATCGAGTGGGACTACGACTACGGCTTCGTTCTCACCTCCGGTGACGGCCGCACCTTCACCTCGCACGCCTCGGAGAACGGCTACACCACCTCCAACCTGGACCCGCTGGCCGGCAACCCGAACCAGAACGGCTGCCAGGCGGCGTACGACAACGGCCTGACCGGCACCTCCGGCTCCTACGACGCCGGCACCGAGGCGCTCGACCGCAAGACCGGCGACGCCCCGGAGCCGATCTTCCTCGCCGACTCCTTCGACGTCTCCGACCTGGTCGGGGCGGAGTCGCCGATCCTGCGGTTCAGCTACTCCACGGACCCGGGCCTGGCCCGGCCGGGCTGGTTCATCGACGACCTCGAGGTGGTCGCCACGCTCCCGGACGGGAAGACCAGGACGCTCTTCGCGAGCGACTTCGAGAAGACCGGCAGCCCGAAGGACCCGCAGGTCTTCAACGGTGGCTGCAAGCCCGACAGCCCGGGTGCCTGCACCCTGGCCTGGCAGTACGTCAAGGCGGGCGCGGAGGCCGACTTCGACCACGCCTACTACCTGGAGATGCGTGACCGCTCCGGCTTCGACCTCGACGGTCAGGGCCAGATCGACCGCGACCCGATCGGGTTCCAGGCCGGGCTCTCGCTGATGTACACCGACGAGGCGCACGGCTACGGCAACGCCGGCACCGACGACCCGCCGGCCCAGACCGTCCTGGACTCCGTCCCGGAGCCGGGCAGCTCCTCGCCGGACCTCGACGACGCGTCGTTCCGGGCCGTGGAGGGCCGCAACACCTTCTCCGACTTCGGCTCCGGCTGGGTCGAGAACTACAGCGACCCGAGCGGGCAGACCAAGAGCGGGGAGGCCACCACGGACTGGCTCTTCGACTACGGCTGCCTGTCCTTCAAGGTGCTGTCGATGAAGGGCGAGACCGACGGGCCCGCGAAGTCCGACGGCGACCTGACCGGCACGGTCTCCTTCAAGCTCGGCAAGGGCTGCGGGAGGTACGACTACGGCTACTGAGCCGCGGCTCCGACCGGAGCCGAACATCCGGTGAACGGCCGGCGCGACCCGTGACCCACGGGGAGCGCCGGTCGTTCCGATCTTCGTGATGACACCGCTCGACCGCCGAGGCTTCCTGCGCACCGGGACGGTGGCCGCCGGGTTGGCGGTCACCCCCGCCCTGGCTCCCACCCGCGCCGAGGCCCGGGCGGCGCGGCGCTACCGCCGCACCCTGCCCGCCGGCTGGACCTACCCGGTGGCCGAGGAGCTGCTCCCCTTCGGCCACGGGGTGATGTCGGGGGACCCGCTGGCGGACCGGGTGATCCTCTGGACGCGGCTCACCATCCCGGACCGCCGCGGGTGGGACGCCTCCGTGGTCCGCGACCCGCAGGGCTTCCGTCGGGTCACGGTGCGCTGGGTCGTGGCCCGGGACCCGGGGCTGCGCCGCGTCGTGCGCCGGGGACGGGTCACCACGAGCGCAGCGCGGGACTGGACGGTGAAGGTCGACGCCGACCGGCTGCCCTCCGCCACCACGCTCTACTACGCCTTCGAGGCCCTCGGCTGGCGCTCGCCGGTCGGACGCACCCGCACCGCGCCGGCGCCCGGCGACGACGTCGGCAGCCTCACCATCGCGCATTTCGCGTGCACGTCGTGGTGGCACGACGTGTTCAACTCCTTCGCCCGTGTCGCCGAGCGCGACGACCTCGACCTCATCACCCACGCCGGCGACCACGTCTACGACAACTCAGGCGGCCACCCGGCCTCACGGGTGTGGGCCGACCAGTGGTCGTGGGACACCGACGTCGACAACGCCGACGTGCGCACCCCGGCCGAGCTCCGCCGCCGCTACGCGCTCTACTACGCCGACCCCCAGCTGATGGCGGCCCACCACGCGGCTCCCTGGGCGATCATGGCCGACCAGCACGACTACGACCCGTCCACGACCGACGGCGTCACGACGCTCTCCACGGAGCAGGCGGGGCGGGTCTTCTTCGAGTGGACGCCCGTGCGCCCGCCGCTGCCCGACGGCAGCGGTCGCTTCCCCGCCTCCCCCGGCCCCCGCCGGCAGGTGCCCCTGCCGCGGGGCGAGGCGAGCCTGCTGAGCTACCGGGTGCTGCCCTTCGGCGACCTCGCCGACGTCGTCCTCCTCGACGTACGCCGCTTCGCCGGCCGGGACGGGGAGGTCTCCCAGGTCCTCGGCGACCGACAGTGGGCCTGGCTGGAGCGCACCCTGCTGGAGTCGCGCGACCGGGCCGCGTTCCGGGTCGTGGTCAACCAGGTCAACCTGGGTCAGCTGCGGGCGTTCAACCTGCCGGCGGCCTCCGCCTTCGCCCAGGCCTTCGGGATGGACCCCAACGCGCCCCAGGGGGAGCTGTACACCACGGCGTGGGGCGGGCAACCGGCCGAGCGCACGCGGCTGCTGTCGTGGCTGCGCGAGCAGGGCATCCTCGACAACGTGGTGCTCTCCGGGGACAGCCACGGGTTCTTCGGCAACGACCTGGTCGAGGACCCGCAGCTGCCGGCGTACGAGCCCCTGACCGGTGGCGGGACCCTGGGCGCGGTCGGGGTGGAGATGGTCGGCTCGACGGCGGGACGTCCCGGCGGTCAGGACGTGATCGCCGAGGAGCTCTACTTCGCGGCCGTCGGTGGGAGCAGGGGTGCCGCCTTCGCCGACGCCGAGGGCTTCGACGCTCAGTACCGGCCGGCCGCCCTGGCCCCCACGCTCGCGCTGGAGACGGCGGCCAGGGTGGCGAACCCGCACCTGCGCTACTTCAACTGGCGTGCGGACTACGGGCACACGATCGTCTCGGTGCAACCGGACCAGGCGGTCATCGAGTGCTGGAGCACGCCCCAGCGCGTGGTGGCCACCGACCAGACCCTGCTGGCGCAGCACACCACGGCGCGCGGTGCCCCGCACCTGGCGCCGGTCCTCTCACCCTCGCCGGTGACCGGTCCCCGGCGCGGGCGGCGCGTACCACGACCGCGCGTCCGGCGGGCCTAGCGCCGAGCCGGCGTATCAATACGCCGGCTCGATCTCCGCTCAGGCCTCCGCGGCGGCCTTCACGCGCTCGAGGGTCCTGCCCATGCCGGTGGTGAGCTCTGCGGCGAAGGCGTCCATGCCACCGAGGACGACCTTGGTCAGCCCCTTGGACAGCCCGGAGATGCCGTCGGGCGCCTCGCGGCGGTGCGTCACCTTCGTGCGCGCGCCGCCGTCGAGCGGCTCGAGCTGGAAGGACCAGATCGTGCGGTTCTCGGTGACCCGGAAGGCCAGGTCGCTGTGCGGGGTGAAGCGCACGACCTTGGCGTTGGTGGGCCAGCGCTTCCAGCCCTGCTGGTTGAGGTTGATCATCCGGGCGCCCTGCTTGACCTCGCCGCCGACGATCCAGGTGCGCACCACCTGGTCGCTCCACTCGCTCATGCGCGGCAGGTCGGCGAGGAGGGCCCAGACCTGGGCGGGGGCGGCGTCGATCTCGATGCTCGCGGTGAGCTCGTCGGAACTGGTCTGAGGGGTCGTCATGGGACCGGACCGTACCGCCGGTACGTCGCGCGTGGAACCCGTGGTCGCGCAGCGGTCAGCCGCGCGCGGCCCACCAGGCGTGCAGCTCCTCGGTGGCCCGCTCCTCGCCGAGCGGCCCGTGGTCCATCCGCAGCTCGAGCAGGTGCCGGTAGGCCTCGCCCACCTCGCGACCGGGACCGATGCCGAGGATGGTCATGATCTGGTTGCCGTCGAGGTCGGGGCGCAGGGAGTCGAGCTCCTCCTGCTCGGCCAGCCGCTCGATCCGGGCCTCGAGGTCGTCGTAGGTGCGCCGCAGCCGCTCGGCCTTGCGCCGGTTGCGGGTCGTGCAGTCCGCGCGGGTCAGGATGTGCAGCCGCTCGAGCTGGTCCCCGGCGTCGCGGACGTAGCGCCGGACCGCGGAGTCGGTCCACTCGCCCGAGCCGTAGCCGTGGAAACGCAGGTGCAGCTCCACCAGCTTCGAGACCGCCTCGATCTCGTCGTTGCTGAAGCGCAGCGCCTTCATCCGCTTGCGGGTGATCTTGGCGCCCACCACGTCGTGGTGGTGGAAGGTGACCGTGCCGTCGTCGAGGAAGCGCCGGGTGCGCGGCTTGCCGACGTCGTGCATCAGCGCCGCGAAGCGGCTGACGAAGTCCGGCTCGCCGCCGAGCCGGTGCTCGAGGTCGATGGCCTGCTCGAGCACGGTGAGGGTGTGCTCGTAGACGTCCTTGTGGCGATGGTGCTCGTCGCGCTCCAGCGCCAGGGCCGGCAGCTCGGGCAGCACCCGCTCGGCCAGGCCGGTGCGCACCAGCAGGGTCAGGCCACGCCGCGGCCAGGGCGCGGTGACCAGCTTGACCAGCTCGTCGCGGACGCGCTCGGCGGAGATGATGTCGATCCGCTCGGCCATCGCGGTCATCGCCTCGACGACGGAGTCGTCGACCTCGAAGCCGAGCTGGGCGGCGAAGCGTGCGGCCCGCATCATCCGCAGCGGGTCGTCGGAGAAGGAGTCCTCGGGAGCGCCGGGGGTCCGGATCACGCGGTGGGCGAGGTCGACCACGCCGCCGTACGGGTCCTCGATCTCGCGCCCGGGCAGCCGCACCGCCATCGCGTTGACGGTGAAGTCGCGGCGGCCCAGGTCGCCGGCCAGGTCGTCGCCGTAGGAGACCTCGGGCTTGCGGGAGGTCGGGTCGTAGGACTCCGCCCGGTAGGTGGTGATCTCCACCTGCCACTCGCCGCGCCGGCAGCCGATCGTGCCGAACTCGCGGCCGACGTCCCACAGCGCATCCGCCCAGCCCTTGAGCAGCTGCTCGGTCTCCTCGGGGCGCGCCGAGGTCGTGAAGTCGAGGTCGGTGTGACGGCGACCGAGCATCGCGTCGCGCACCGGGCCGCCGACCAGCGCGAGCTCGTGGCCGGCCTCGGCGAAGCGCCGACCGAGCTCGTCGATGACCGGGGCCAGGCGGTCGAGCTCCTCGGCCACCGCGCGCTGCACCTCGACGATGCTCAGGGAGGCCGGCTCTGCGTGGGACACGGGCGAGCAGTCTATAGACAGCCGGCTCCCGCCCCGCCTGACCGGGTGCCGCCCGTCCAGCAACTATCCTCGCCGGGTGGTCCCCCGGTCGCTCTCGCCTGCCCTGCGCGCGGTCGCGACCCTCCTGGCCCTCGTCCTGGTGACGCCCACCGTCCTGCTCCTGCCGGCCGCGCCCGCCGCCGTCGCCACGGTGCCGCCGGAGCCCGTGGAGCCGCTGGAGGTGACCATCGAGAGGCTGACCCCGGGGGAGATCCCCACCTCCGGCACGATCGAGGTCGGCGGCACGGTCACCAACGTCGACGACGAGACCTGGACCACCATCAACCTCTACCCGCTCCTCGGCGGCGAGCCGATGACCACACCGGCGCAGCTGCGCGAGGCGCGCCGGACCGACCCGCTGGCCTACGTCGGGGACCGCGTCACCACGCCGGGCCCGTACGCCGTCATCGACCGCCTCGAGCCCGGCCAGAGCGCGACGTACTCCTTCACCGTGGCCCGCTCCCGCCTCGAGGCGACCGCCCGGGGCGTCTACTGGTTCGGGGTGCACGCCCTGGGCCAGGACACCGCCGGGCGCGACTCGGTCGCCGACGGTCGGGCCCGCACCTTCCTGCCGCTGGTCGAGCAGTCGTCCGGGGACGACGGTGCCGGGGACGAGGGTGCCGGCCAGGACCGACCGCGGCGTCCCGACGGCGCCGACGTCACCATGCCGGTGCCGGTCGCGCTCGTGGTGCCGCTGCGTCGGCGCATCCTGCACGACGCGGACGGCTCACTGGCCGAGCCCGAGGTGTGGGCCGACGAGCTCGGCAGCAACGGCACCCTCGGGCGCCTGGTGAGCATGGGCGCCCAGGCCGACGGCGCACCCATCACGTGGCTGGTCGACCCGGCCCTCACCGTCGCCGCGGCGCAGCTGGCAGCCGGCAACCCGGCCCGGTCCCTGTCGCCCACCGTCGACCCCGACGCCGAGGACCCCGACGTCGCCGAGAGCGACGAGACGCCCTCGCCCACCGCGGACGGCTCGACCGGGCCCGGGGACGAGGAGTCGGTGGGGCCCACCGCGTCCCCGTCCCCCTCGGGCTCGCTGGCCCCGGACCCGGTGGAGACCGAGGACCTCGACCCGGCCGTGCGCTCGCTCGCCCGCGCGGCGGAGGGCTGGCTGGACTCGCTCACCGAGGCGGTGCGCGGCGACCACCAGGTGCTCGCCCTCCCCTTCGGCGACCTCGACGTCGCCGGGGCGGCCGAGCAGGAGCCGCGCCTCTACGCCCAGGCCCGCCGGCTCAGCGGCGGCACGCTCCCGCGCGTCGGCGCCGGCACCGACCCCGGCCTCTCCTCCCCGCTGGGCTACATCGACGCGACGGCCATCGGCATCGCCGACCCCGCCGAGACGATCCTCATGACCGACCTCGAGGTCGGGCTCGACGAGGACGGTCGCGCCCCGAGCGTGGTCTCGGTGGAGGGCCGCGACGTGGTCGTCAGCTCCTCCGGCGCCGCGCAGGGCGGTCCCGGACCGGGTCGCCGGCTCAGCGCGATCTCGATGCGCCAGCGCATCCTCAGCGAGGCGGCGCTGCGCCTGCTCGACCCCGACCCGCAGCCGCTGGTCGTCGTGCTCCCCCCGGGGTGGTCTCCCGACGACCCCGGTGAGGTCATCGAGGAGCTCGACACCTCCTGGGTCGACCTCGACACGGTCGCCGACGCCGTGTCCGGCGTGGAGGCGACCGAGGTGGCGGCGGGCGACCTGCGCTACCCCGACTCGCAGCAGTCCTCCGAGCTCGACGCCGGCGCCGTGGCCGCGGTGCAGGACCTGGTCGACGCGGGCGAGGTGCTGCAGGACGTGCTGACCCTCAACGACCGGGTCGGCGACGTCGTGGCCGGGGAGGCGTTCGCGGCTGCGGCGTACACCACCCGGCCGGTGCGGCGGCGGGCGCGCGAGAGCCTGACCTCGGGCACCCGCGCCGTGCGCGACCTGCTCACCCGGATCGGGGTCACCACGCCGACCGGGGTGACGCTGTCCAGCGCCAGCGGCCGGCTGCCCGCCACGGTCGTCAACGACCTCGACGAGCCGGTGACGGTGCGCCTCGACGCGCGCTCGGACCTCCCGATGACCCTCGGCGTGCCCGACTCCATCCTGGTCCCCGCGGGCGGCCGGGTCGGGGTGCTGCTCGAGGCCACCACCGAGCGCCAGGGCATCCACAACGTCTCGCTGCTGGTCACGTCGGTGGAGGGCGTGCCGCTCGGCGGCCGCGCCGACCTGCCGATCCGCGCCGCCCAGGTCAGCAGGGTCATCTGGCTGATCATGGGCAGCGGCGCGGTGCTGCTGTTCGGGATGATCGGCCTGCGCCTGGTGCGCCGGGTGCGCGAGGCCCGTCGCGCGGACCGGGCGGGGCAGCCCTCGTGAGCGGTACGCCGACGGGCGAGGCGGCCGAGGAGCGCTCGGTCCTGAGCAGCTCGGCCGTGATGGCGGCCGGCACGACGTTCTCCCGGCTCTCGGGCTTCATCCGCTCGGTGCTGCTGGCCGCGGCGCTGGGCAACCTGGTGCACGCCGACGTGTTCACGATCGCCAACACGATCCCGAACATGCTCTACATCCTGCTGGCCGGCGGTGTCTTCAACGCCGTGCTGGTCCCGCAGCTGGTCCGGGCGATGGGCAACGACGCCGACGGCGGCGAGGCCTACACCAACCGGATCGTCACGCTGGCCGCGCTCTTCCTGGCCTCGGTGACCATCGCCCTGGTCCTGGCCGCCCCCTGGGTCGTCGACCTGTACACCTCCGACGACTGGCCGCCGGACGCCATCGATTCCACCGTGGCCTTCGCCCGCCTGTGCCTGCCGCAGGTCTTCTTCTACGGCATGTTCGTGCTGGTCGGGCAGATCCTCAACAGCCGCGGCAGCTTCGGCCCGATGATGTGGGCGCCGATCGCCAACAACGTCATCTCCGTCGCCACCCTGGTCGTCTACCTCGTGGTCTTCGGCGCGGCCGACGGTGCGGAGCGCACCGCGGGCTACACCAGCGGCCAGGAGCTGCTGCTGGGGCTCGGGTCGACGCTGGGCATCGCGGTCCAGCTGCTGGTGCTGCTGCCCTACCTGCGGGCCGCCGGCTTCCGCTACCGCCCTCGCTTCGACTTCCGCGACACCGGCCTCGGCCACACCCTGCGCCTGGGCACCTGGACGGTGCTGTTCGTCATCGTCAACCAGCTGGCCTACACGGTCGTCGTGCGGCTGGCCTCGACCGGCACCGGGACCGGGGACCCCGAGGGCACCGGCTACACCGTCTACTCCTCGGCCTTCCTCATCGTGATGGTGCCGCACTCGATCATCACGGTCTCGCTGGCCACCGCGATCCTCCCGCGCCTCTCCCGCGCCGCGGCCGACGGCGACCTCGCCTCGCTCGGCGCCACCCTGGCCCGCACCATGCGCACCTCGTTCGCGGTGATGGTGCCGTTCGCAGCGCTGCTGCCGCTGCTCGCCCCCGAGCTGGCCCGGCTCCTGCTGGGCTACGGCGCCGCGGCCGACACGGTCGACAACTACGTCCCCACGTTGGCGCTCTTCGGCCCCGCGGTGCTCTTCTTCACCGCCCACTACCTGGTGCTCCGCGGTTTCTACGCCCTGGAGCAGACCCGCACGGTGTTCTGGAACCAGTGCGCCGTGGCCGCCACCAACGTCGTGGTCGCGGTCGCCGTGGTCACCCGGACCGACGCCGCGTGGACCTCGCCGGGGCTCGTGGTGGCCTACGGGTCGGCGTACCTCGTCGGTGCCGTGCTGTCCTTCAAGGTCCTCTCCGGACGGGTGGGCGGCCTCCACGGCTCGGAGCTGCTGCGCTTCTGCGTGCGCATCGGCCTGGTCGTCGCGGTCTCCACCGCGCTGGCCTGGGCGGTGCACGCCGGCCTCGGGGCGTGGGCCGGCGACGAGCCCCCGCTGCCGGGTCGCCTGTGGTCGGTCCTCGTGGTCGCCGCGGTCGGCACGGTCGACGTCGTGGTGTTCCTGCTGCTGGCCCGGCTGCTGCGGATCCGCGAGGTCACCGCCGTGCTGGCGCTGGTCACGCGACGCGGCTGAGCGGGCCCTCCCCGCTCCCGGCGCGCCCCGCCCTACGATGACGGGGAGCACCCGGGAGGGTGCCCGCACCAGCCAGCCAGAACCCCACGACCTGCAGCTGTGAGGAGCCGCGTGCCCGCCTCGATCCGGCCCGGAGACGTCCTCGCGGACCGGTACCGCCTGGTCGACCTGCTCAGCGAGAGCGGGAACGGCCGTTTCTGGCGCGCGCACGACCGGGTCCTGGAGCGTCACGTCGCGCTGCACGTGATCGCCGCCGACGACGACCGGGCCGAGGGACTGCTGGCCGCGGCCCGGCGCTCCGCGCGCATCCTCGACCCGCACATCCTGCGGGTGCTGGACGCCGAGCGCAGCGGCCACCTGTGCTACGTCGTCAACGAGTGGGGATCGGGCACCTCGCTGGACATCATGCTGGCGGCCGGCGGCGAGCTGAGCCCGCGGCGCGCCGCCTGGGTCGTGGGGGAGGTCGCCGCCGCCTGCGCCCGGGCGCACGCCGCCGACGTGCCGCACGGCCGACTCAATCCCGAGAACGTCCTCATCGACACCTCCGGCGCCGTCCGCGTCATCGGCTGGTGCGTCGACGCGGCGCTGCACGGCCGACCGACCGGCCGCGCCGCCGACGACGTGGCCGACCTCGCGGGCCTGCTGTACGCCGCCCTCACCGGCCGCTGGGCCGGTCCCTCCAGCTCGGCGGTCCCGCCGGCACCCACCGACCACGGGCGGGTGCTGCGGCCGCGCCAGGTCCGGGCCGGCATCCCCCGCGACCTCGACGCCCTCTGCGACGAGGTGCTCAACCCCCAGCCCGGTTGCGGCACCATGGCCGCCGAGGCGTTCCGGGCGGTGCTGGCGGAGTTCGTCGGCGACCCGACCGGCCTGCAGGAGTCGATGACCTCCCGGCTGGTCAGCGGAGGCCACGAGACGGTCGTCCTGCCGCAGGTCCCCGAGTTCACCGTTCGCGACGCGGAGGAGCTCACCCGCCCGACCCCGCCGGCCGGGCCCCCGGGCCCCGCCGAGCCCGCCGACCGTGAGGGCGCCGGAGGCGACCCTGAGGGGGCTGGAGCGGGCGAGGGTGCCGGTGACGCCCCTGGCGAGAGCACGGGCGAGAGCACCGGCGAGGTCACCCAGGCCGAGATGCCGGGCTTCCTGGTCGCCGGGGACGAGGCGGCTCCCGCGCCGCCCCCGCCCTTCGAGGAGCCGCCCGCCCGACCCCTCTTCGCCCCCGACCCTCCCGAGGGCGCCCCGGTGCGCCGCAGCCGGCAGCCCGATCCCGGCAGGGACTCCCAGCAGTACTGGCCGTGGGACACCGAGGCCGGCTCCCGCACCGGCGGTGCCGGCGGGGGTGCCGGCGGGGGTGCCGGCGGCGGCTGGGTCGACACCGGGTGGCCCACCGGCACCGGGCCGGTCGTGGAGGAGGAGGTCCCCGGCCGCAGCTCGTTCCGGGTGGCCGCGATCCTGCTCGCCGCCCTCGTCGTCCTCGTCGCCGTGACCGTCGCCTTCAACCTCGGACGCGGCCGCACCCCCCTCGGGACCGTCCCGGAGGAGGAGTCACCCTCGGCCACCGCCTCCGCCCCCGCCGAGGTCGGCCCGCTCGACGTCGCGTCGGTGAGCGACCTCGACCCGCAGGGCAGCGACGGCGGGGAGTACCCAGAGCTCACCGGTCTGGTCGTCGACGGCGACCCCGCCACGGCGTGGCGCACCTCGACCTACAAGCAGGACTTCGGTCCGGGCGGGCTCAAGGACGGCGTCGGCCTGGTGCTCGACCTCGGTGAGGCCCGCAGCGTCGCCGAGGTGGCGCTGCGCCTGGTGGGGTCGCCCGCGGACCTCGAGCTGTACGTCGTCGACGAGGCGCCCACCGGCGTACCCTCCGAACAGGGGCTGTCCCCCGCCGCCACCGTCTCCGCCGCCTCGGAGGAGACGGTCGTGCTCGACGAGCCCGCGTCGGGCCGCTACCTCGTCGTGTGGATCACCTCGCTGCCCACGGTCCCCGACGGGTTCCGCAGCGAGGTCGCCGAGGTGGTCCCGCGCGGATGAGCACCTCCACCGGGCCGGAGGCCCCCACGGACTGGTCCCCCCTCGAGGACCGCGCGCTGCTCGCGGCGCACGTCGAGGGACGCGACGGCGCCTTCGCCGAGCTCTTCCGCCGCCACCGCGACCGGCTGTGGGCCGTCGCGCTGCGCACCACCGGCAACCCCGAGGACGCCGCCGACGGTCTTCAGGACGGCATGATCGCGGCCTACCGCCGCGCCGGCTCCTTCCGCGGCGATGCGGCGGTGACGACCTGGCTGCACCGCGTCGTCGTCAACGCCTGCCTCGACCGCCTCCGCGCGGCCAAGGTCCGACGTGCCCAACCGCTGCCCGAGGACCTCGAGGAGTACGGCGCTCGGCTGGCCGGCCCGAGGGAGGCGGCCGCACCCGAGCAGCCCGACGCGGCCGCGGTCCGGGCCGACGAGCGGCGACTGGTGCTGGGTGCGCTCGCGGCGCTGCCCGCGGACCAGCGTGCGGCGCTGGTGCTGGTCGACATGGAGGGCTACCCCGTCGCCGAGGCCGCCGTGATCCTCGGCTGCGCCGTCGGCACCGTGAAGTCGCGGTGCTCACGCGGGCGGGCGCGCCTGGCCACCGTGCTGGCACCCTTGCTGGCGGACATCGAGGCGGGTGAGCGGGGACACGCCCGGTCACGGAACCCCTCGGCGGAGCCGGACGTCGGACCCACGGACGCACGCGGGCCGCCCACCCCGCAGACCTGATCCCCCACCGACACGTACCGCCAGCACCAGCCCCGAAGACGACCACCAGGAACGAGGAGCCGTCGTGGCCGAGCACCTGAGCCCCGAGCAGGAGGCGCGCCTGCGCCGGCTGCTGGCGCGCTCACGCCACGACGAGCGGGTCCCCGACGACGTGGCCGAGCACCTCGACGGCGTCCTGGCCCGTCTGGAGGCGGGCGATCCCGAGCTGACCGGGCCCCGTGCGCGCAAGGCCGAGGTCTACGCGCTGGCCGCGCGCCGTCGTCGTACCGCCGCGACGATGCTCGCCGCGGCTGCCGCCGTCGCCGTGGTCGGCGTCGGCCTGGGGCAGGTCGTCGGCAGCAGCGCCGGCGAGGACTCCCTCATGGCCGAGTCCGACACGGCCGCCAGCGACGACAGCGCCGAGTCCGCCGACCGGTCCGAGGGCCGAGCCTCCGGCGAGGACCTCGACGCCACCGGGGGCGGGGAGATCGACGACCAGCTGGACGAGGGGCTCGACGAGGAGCTGGCCGCAGGCGCCGAGATGCTCTCGGACGGTGCCGTCTCCGAGTTCTCCGCGCTGGAGGACCTCGTGGTCCTCCGCGGCAGGCTGGCCGACGTCCGCGAGGAGCGCTTCACCCGGGCCGCGACCCGCATCCAGCGCCTGGTGATCGGCGGCGACGCCGAGGTCGCCCCCCAGGACACCACCTCCCTGCGCCGCGCCGCGCCGCGGGTGCAGCGCGCCTGGCAGGGCTGCGCCCCGGCCGACTGGGGTCCGGGCACCCCTGTCGCGGTCCTCTACGAGCGCTCCCCCGCGGTGCTGGTCTTCCGTCCCGCCACCGGGGACGCCCAGGTCGCCGACCTGGTGCAGTGCGGCACCGGCGAGGTCCTGCGCTCTGTCACCCTCCCCGGCCGCTGAGCGCCGCCTGCCGGCGCCGGCCCGTCGCCTGCCGGTCGCCGGCAGCAGGTGTCCACCCGGTGAACGGGGGTGAGCCCGACCGCACTGCGCCCGGGGAAGGAATGCCGCTCGCCTACGATCGGTTCCACCCCCGTGCGGCCGACCGGTCGCCCACCGTCTGCCACCGAGGCGAGGAGAGCAGGACACCCATGTCCGACAGCATCCGCAACGTGATCATCATCGGCTCAGGACCCTCCGGGTACACCGCCGCCGTCTACGCCGCCCGGGCCAGCCTCGAGCCGCTGGTCTTCGAGGGCTCCGTGACCGCCGGCGGCGCGCTGATGAACACCACCGAGGTCGAGAACTTCCCCGGCTTCCGCGACGGCATCATGGGCCCGGCCCTGATGGACGAGATGCGCGCCCAGGCCGAGCGCTTCGGCGCCGAGCTGGTGGCCGACGACGTCGTCGAGGTCGAGCTGACCGGCGAGGTCAAGGTCGTGCGCACCGCCAGCGGTGAGTTCCGCGCCCGCTCGGTGATCCTCGCGACCGGCTCCGGCTACCGCAAGCTCGACCTGCCCAACGAGGACGCCCTCTCCGGCCGCGGCGTCTCCTGGTGCGCCACCTGCGACGGCTTCTTCTTCCGCGACCAGCACATCGCCGTCGTCGGCGGCGGCGACTCCGCCGTCGAGGAGGCCACCTTCCTGACCCGGTTCGGCTCCAAGGTGTCCATGATCGTGCGGCGCGACGAGCTGCGCGCCTCCAAGATCATGCAGGAGCGCGCCTTCGCCGACCCCAAGCTCGAGATCGTGTGGAACTCCAAGGTCGCCGAGATCGTCGGCGAGGACCGCCTGGAGAAGGTCGTCCTCGAGGACACCGTCACCGGCGAGCGCTCCGAGCTCGAGGCCACCGGCCTGTTCATCGCCATCGGTCACGACCCCCGCTCGGAGCTGCTGGCCGGCCAGGTCGACCTCGACGACGACGGCTACGTGCTGGTCAACCACCCCTCGACGGCCACCAACGTCCCCGGCGTCTTCGCCTGCGGCGACCTGGTGGACCACCACTACCGCCAGGCCATCACCGCAGCCGGCACCGGCTGCGCCTCGGCCCTGGACGCCGAGCGCTACCTCGCCGAGCTCGACCACGTGGCGAGCAGCCCCGCCGAGGCGCACGACCGCGCCCAGGCCGAGGTCGGCGCCTGAGCGGACGGCCCGGCGTCGTACCCCGGGCGGGGCGGGAACATCCCCCACCACGCCCGTGTTCAACCAAGCGAGACCATCGATCCCCTGCAGAAAAGGAGCCCTGTCGTGGGCAACATCTCCGCGGTCACCGACGCCGAGTTCGAGGCGCAGGTGCTCAAGTCCGACAAGCCGGTCCTCGTGGACTTCTGGGCCGAGTGGTGCGGTCCGTGCCGCCAGGTCGCCCCGATCCTGGAGGAGATCGCCGCCACGCACGGTGACAAGGTCACGTTCTTGAAGATGAACGTCGACGAGAACCCCGTCACCCCGGCCTCCTACCGGGTCACCGGCATCCCGACCATCAACGTCTACCAGGGCGGCGAGGTCGTGAAGTCGATCGTCGGCGCCCGCCCGAAGGCCACGCTGCTCAACGAGCTGAGCGACTTCACGGCCTGAGGAGGACGCGCCAGCGGACTCCTCGATCGGTGGTCGAGCGAGCGGCGCGACTGAGGAACGAAGTCGCGACCCGCGTGTCGAGACCCGGTCGCTGATGGCAACAGCACGTCACCGGTCCCCGTCGTCCCTGTGGACGGCGGGGACCGCTGCGTCCGGGACCGGCGCGGGGCGTACGACGCCGACGAGCC
>Ga0208700_1000038_pt1 | contig 53626 bp, 44 predicted proteins | sample DeeseametaMP2016_FD_184179 | JGI IMG/M metagenome (GOLD analysis project Ga0208700, IMG submission 184179) | Marine microbial communities from the Deep Pacific Ocean - MP2016 (SPAdes) | ecosystem: Environmental > Aquatic > Marine > Oceanic | place: East of Hawaii, North Pacific Ocean | collected... | reverse complement strand
GACGTGCGCGAGGTGGGCGTCGACGAACGCGGCAGCTTCTGCGGTGAGGCTGCGGGTGAGGTCGGTGACGCGGCGTACCCGCCAGACCTGGACCTGGCCGTCGACCAGGCGCTGCCAGACCTTGGGGAGCCGGTAGCGGGCCTCGACGGCGTCCGAGAGCAGCATCCGGCCCGAGTCGGTCGAGCGACCGAGGGCGGCGGCGAGCTCGACCACGGCGAACTCCGAGATCTCCGGTGCGCCGGGGCCGGCGAGCTCGAGCATGGTGTCGGCGCCGGGCATCCCGAACCGGGAGACCCATGCGTTCTCTGCTTCGGTGTGGGCATCGTCGTCGGGGAGACCGAAGGTGCCGTACAGGTCGGGGAGCAGCTGGCCGGTGGTGTGGCGGTCGGCCCACTCGGCGATGGCGATGAAGCGGTCCCGGTCGGCCTGGTCAGCTGCCTGGTCGAGGTCGCGAATCTCGGTCAGCAGGTCACCGGTCGGGACAGGAGGAGAGTCCTGTGCCGAGTGGTCCTGGTGCCCGAGTGCCATGGACCAAGTGTAGTCGAACACGTGTTCGAAAGGAACCCTAGATGCGGGCTCCGGGGTGAATCCGTGGAGGACGAATCAAGCGCAACCCAAGCGAGCACCCCAGCGGACCGAAAGGGTCGAGCGGACCTCAACCAGGTACCGAAATCGAAGTCGACCGCAAGCACGTCTTCGATAAATGAAGGACCTGCTGCAGCGCGAACGTCCAGGCGCCCACCCACCCCGACCACCGAGTCGACAAGGACCGGAGGGCGTGCCGTGAAAGGGGTTCACGAGGAACCCTCCAGTCGCCCGTTGAGCAGGTTGCTTGTCGGCGTACGGGGTCTCGACGACGGCTCGCTGGCGCTCGCCTGCTCGACCATCGGTGCGGTCGCTGGCGCCTCCTCGACCAGCGCGAGGCGTGCGGGCGCACCGAAAGGCCGACAGCCCGAGGGCTGCCGGCCTTCACGTGGTGCGTGCGGCTGGCTCTAGTTGGTCGAGCCGTAGACCACGACGGGTGCGTTGACGTTCGCCGGGGAGTCCCCCTGCGGGCTCGTCTGCGACGAGACGACGCCGACCACCGTGACGGTGGCCACCGCTCCGCCGACGATCATCGCCGCGACGGTGCCAAGAATGCTTCCCACTTCTCCACCCTCCCTCAAAGGTAGGAAAACGTTAGCAGTCTCACGCCCTATCCGGACAAATTCCGACGCAAACGTTGCCGAGCGCAACGGACGCCACCGACGACGGCAGCCAGCAGGACCGCGAGGTGCGCCGCCCAGGCTAGGCCCATCGCCACCTGCCACGAGGTCGGCGAGGTCGTCTCGTCGACCTCGTCCAGCCGCACGACCCGCAGGCGCCCGTCGTCGAGGAGCGTCTCCCCCGCCACGTCCGGCGCCGGTCCGGGTGCCGTCAGGTCGGTGGTGACCGCCCCGACGCCGAGGGAACCAAGCGCTTCGGCCCTAGCCTGCGGGGTGGACAGCTCGAGTGCGTCACGGACCCGTTGCACGCGCTGGTCCTCGCCCTCGATGACGACGTCGTCGACCACCAGCTCGTCGGAGGCGACGGGCACCGGTCGCAGCACCCTGCCCAGCGGGTCGAGGACCTTGTGCCCGTCGTTCCAGTCAGGCTGCCGGTAGCTCGAGAGCGGCAGCACCAGGACGTCGCCCACCCCCGCACCGAGCGCGGCGCGGGCGTCGGGGTAGGACGCCGGGTAGTCCACTGCCGCCAACCGCCCCCCGGCTCCCCACGCAGCGTCGGGCAGGACCGTGACCGGCCACAGGACGGCGACGACCGCCAGGGAGACGCGCGCCGGCGTAGACCAGCGGTCGCGGGTCCACCGCCAGGCACCGTCGACGGCGACCGCGACGAGCGCGACCAGCAGCGGGACGCACAGCACGAGGAGGCGCGAACCGTCGCGCAGCACTCCCCCACCCGGTACGACGCCGGCCAGCAGCCCCACGGGCCCGGGTGCTGCCCAGGTGAGCACCGCCAGCAGCCAGCCCACGGCCCACAGCAGGACGAGCGGCGCCCACGGGACCGCGATCACGACCGTGTGCCGGCGGGCCCGCCGGATGCCCAGGACCAGCAGCGGCACCAGGGCCAGCAGGGCGACGAGAGCAGCCGGGCCGGTGCGGCTGACCGGCACCACCTCGGCGTTCCAGACCCCGCCCAGGGTCAGCGCCGCGAGCGGACCGGGCAAGGGGCCCTCCCCGGACAGGGCGAAGAGGCGCGCCGCGGCAGGGTCGCTCACCGCGTCCCGGACGTGCAGCAGCCCGGAGACCAGCCACGGGGCCTGCGCCGCCAGCGCGAGGAGCGCCCCCCGCGCCCACAGCCGGCGCTCACCGGGCCCGAGCACGAGCCCGGACAGCAGCACCAGCGAGGTCGCCAGGCCGGCGCTGACGCTGAGGCTGCCGAGCAGCACGGCGAGCGGCAGCCACCAGGAGGTTCGCCCGGTCGCCCGCCAGCGGGTCGCGCCCAGCAGGACCCACGGGAGTGCGGCGTACCCCAGCAGGACCGGCCAGTGGCCCAGCACCAACCGCTCGACGACGAACGGGTTCCAGCACCACAGAGTGACCCCAGCGAGCCGGGACACCACGCCGAGACCTGTCAGGACCCGGTCGATGCCCAGCGCACCACCCAGCAGCACCACGAGCAGCACCAGCTTCTGCAGCAGCATCCCCGGGACGACCTCGTCCAGCACCGCCACCCAGGCGTCGCTGGGGACGGCCCGGGGCAGGCCGCTGCCAAGCCCCAGGACGTCTGCGCGCACCGCGAGGTCGCGCACCCAGACCATGTCGTAGGACAGGACGTAGCCGGGACCGAGCGCCGGGCCGAGCAGGAGCACCGCGAGCACGAGGGACCACACGGCGACCAGCGCACGCTGCCAGGTCGCACGCGGATCCGGGGTCGCCACACGAGGAGCAAAGCACGTCGGGGCTTCGCCCACCTTTTCGCGGGCGTTGGCCGACACTTCCCCCGGCGGCCACGACCTCACCTAGTCTCACAGGGTGACGACCACGACTGAGCAGGCCTCGGGGGCCTCAGGGGACCAGGAGGGCCGCCGACGGCTGCCCGACCTGAAGGCGCTGCTGCGCAGCAGCGCCGGCATCGCCGTGGCCATGGCGGTCATGAACGTCGCGACCTACGCCTTCCAGATGATCTCGGCGCGCCTCCTCGGCCCGACCGAGTACGGCGCGGTCGCCTCCCTCATGGCCCTGCTGATGGTCGTCGCCGTCCTCCAGCTCGGCCTGCAGGCGACAGGCGCCCGACGCATCTCCGCCGAGCCGGAGCACGTCGGCCAGATCGAGCGCATGGTCCTGCGCGTCACCTACCGCGCGGCCCTCGGGCTCGGCCTGCTGATGATGGCGCTCGCACCGGTGGTGCACCACGTGCTCCGCCTGGACTCCGTGGTCCCGGCACTCTTCCTCGCCGTCTCCGCGGTGCCGCTGACCATCATGGGCGGTCAGGCGGGCGTGCTCCAGGGCGAGCGCCGGTGGTTCTCGCTCGCCGGCATCTACCTCGCGATGGGCCTGGGGCGTGTGGTCGTCGGCACCGCCTGCATCGTCGTCTCCCCCACCGAGTCCGCGGCCATGCTCGGCGTGATGATCGCGATGTTCGCCCCGGCACTGGTCGGCTGGCTGGCGCTGCGCCGCCCGGGGCTGCACGTGCGCGACGGCGACCGGCACAGCGACCAGCACACGGCGCGCCGCGTCGTCACCGAGACCGGGAGCGCGTCGCTGGCGCTGCTGGCGTTCTTCGTGCTCTCCAACCTCGACATCGTGGTGGCGCGCAACGTCCTCGACGACCACGACGCCGGCCTGTACGCCGCCGGCCTGATCCTCACCAAGGCGGTGCTGTTCCTGCCGCAGTTCGTGGTGGTCGTGGCGTTCCCGGCGATGTCCACCCCGGCTCAGCGGCGCCGAGCCCTGCTGCGCAGCCTCTTCGTCGTCGGTCTGCTCGGCGTGGTCTGCACCCTCAGCGCGTGGCTCCTCAGCGGCCTGGCCATGGTCTTCGTCGGCGGCGGGGAGTACGCCGACGTGGAGTCCCGCCTGTGGGTCTTCGCCGTGCTCGGCACGCTGCTGGCGATGCTGCAGCTGCTGGTCTACTCGGTGCTGGCCCGACGCGGCACCAAGACGACGTACCTGGTGTGGATGGCCGTGATCGCGATGATCGTGCTTGCCAGCACCGTCGAGGAGCTGGGCACCCTCGCCGCGGTCGTGGTGTGCATCGACGCCGCGCTCTTCGCCGCCCTGCTCGGCATCAGCCTGTGGCGGCTCAAGGAGCCCGTCCCCGCGCAGCCCGAGGACTGAGAGCTCTCGTCAGTGCGCCGCCTCGTGCCACGAGCGACCCGTGCCGACGGAGACGTCGAGGGGCACGAGCAGGTCGGCGGCGGCGCCCATGTGCTGACGGACCAGCTGCTCGAGCTGCTCCCGCTCCCCTGCGGCCACCTCGAGCACGAGCTCGTCGTGGACCTGCAGCAACATGCGTGAGCGCAGCCCCGCGGTGGCGATGCCCTCCTCTAGGTCGAGCATGGCGACCTTGATCAGGTCGGCCGCCGACCCCTGGATCGGTGCGTTGAGCGCCATGCGCTCGGCCATCTCGCGACGCTGGCGGTTGTCGCTGGTCAGGTCGGGGAGGTAGCGCCGGCGACCGCGCAGGGTCTCGGTGAACCCGGTGCGCCGCGCCTCGTCGACCACGCCGCCGAGGTAGTCGCGCACCCCGCCGAAGGTCTCGAAGTACTCGTCCATCAGCCCGCGTGCCTCGCTCGGCTCGATGCCCAGCTGCTGCCCGAGGCCGAACGCGGACAGGCCGTAGGCCAGCCCGTAGTTCATCGCCTTGATCTTGGCCCGCTGCTCGGTGGACACGTCCTCGGCCGCGACGTCGAAGACCCTTGCCGCGGTGATGGAGTGGAAGTCCTGGCCCGAGCGGAACGCCTCGATGAGCAGCGCGTCCTCGGACAGGTGGGCCATGATCCGCATCTCGATCTGGCTGTAGTCGGCCGTCATCAACGACTCGTAGCCCTCGCCCACCACGAAGGCCTCGCGGATGCGGCGGCCCTCCTCGGTGCGGATCGGGATGTTCTGCAGGTTGGGGTCGGTGCTGGAGAGCCGACCGGTCGCGGCGATGGTCTGGTTGAAGGTGGTGTGGATGCGCCCGTCGGCCGCCACGGTCTTCAGCAGCCCCTCGATGGTCTGCCGCAGCCGGATCACGTCGCGGTGGCGCAACAGGTGCAGCAGGAAGGGGTGCTCGGTCTTGACGTACAACGCCTGCAACGCGTCGGCGTCGGTGGTGTAGCCGGTCTTGGTGCGCTTGGTCTTGGGCATGTCGAGCTCGTCGAAGAGCACCACCTGCAGCTGCTTGGGCGAGCCGAGGTTGATCTCCTTGCCGATGACGGCGTAGGCCTCCTCGGCCGCGGCGCGCACCTCGGCGGAGAAGTGCTGCTCCAGCGACTCGAGGTGCTCGCTGTCCACGGCGATGCCGAGGGTCTCCATCCGGGCGAGCAGGTGCACGAGTGGCAGCTCGATGTCGGCCATGAGCTCGGTCCCGCCGTGCTCCTCGACGGCGCTGTCGAGCGCCTCGGCGAGGTCCAGGACAGCCCGCGCGTGCAGCATCGCGGTGTCGGCGGCGGCGCTGTCGCCCTCGTCCCCGAGGGTGTCGAGGCTGAGCTGCCCGTCGTCGGCCTCCCCCTGCTTCAGCTCGCGCTTGAGGTAGCGCAGGGTCAGGTCGGCCAGGTCGTAGGAGCGCTGGTCGGGCCGCACGAGGTACGCCGCGATCGCGGTGTCGCTCTGCAGGCCGGCCAGCGGCCACCCGCGGGCCGCGAGCGCCAGCATCGGGCCCTTCGCGTCGTGCAGGACCTTGGGCCGCGCGGCGTCGGCGAGCCAGGCGGCGACCGCGGCGTCGTCGGCGGGGGTCACCTCGGCCGCGTCGAACCAGGCAGCCGTGCCGTCCGCGGCGGCCAGGGCGAGCGACCAGACCTCGCCCGTGCCTGCTCGCCAGGCCCCCTGCACCGCCACGCCGGTCGCGGCGTCGCCGGAGGCGTGCTCGGCCAGCCAGGGGCCGACCTCGTCGGCGCCCAGGCGGGTGCCGGCCAGCTCGAAGCCGGAGTCGTCGACGACGTCCTCCTCCGAGCTCAGCGTCTCGAAGAGCCGGTCGCGCAGCACCCGGAACTCCAGGCCGTCGAAGAGCGTGTGCACGGCCTGGCGGTCCCACGGACGCAGCGCGAGGTCGCGCGGGTGCAGCTCGAGGTCCAGGTCACGGACCAGGGCGTTGAGGCGGCGGTTGCGCATGACGTCGCCGAGGTGCTCGCGCAGCGCCTCGCCCTTCTTGCCGGTGATCTTGTCGGCGTTGTCGATCACGCCGTCGAGGTCGCCGTAGGTCTTGAGCCACTTGGCCGCGAACCCCTGACCGACCCCGGGCACGCCGGGGAGGTTGTCGGAGGTCTCCCCGACGATGGCGGCCAGCTCCGGGTACTGGTGCGGCGGGACGGCGTACTTCGCCTCGACCGCCTCGGGCGTCATCCGGGCTAGGTCGGAGACCCCGCGCATGGGGTAGAGCACCGTGGAGCGGTCGGTGACCAGCTGCAGGGAGTCGCGGTCCCCGGTGAGGATCAGCACCTCCATCTCCGGCTCCGCCAGCGCCTGGGTCACCAGCGTGGCGATGATGTCGTCGGCCTCGAAGCCGTCCTTCTTCAGGAAGGGGATGTTGAGCGCGTCGAGGACCTCCTCGATCAGCGGCAGCTGGCTGGAGAACTCCCCCGGCGTCTTGTTCCGCTTCGCCTTGTACTCGGAGTACTCCTGCATGCGGAAGGTCTGGCGCGAGACGTCGAAGGCCACCGCGACGTGCGTCGGCTGCTCGTCGCGCAGCACGTTGATCAGCATCGAGGTGAAGCCGTAGACGGCGTTGGTGTGCTGACCCGTCGTGGTGGAGAAGTTCTCCACCGGGAGCGCGAAGAAGGCGCGGTAGGCCAGCGAGTGGCCGTCGAGCAGCAGGAGCCGGGGGCGGGCGTTCGTCTCGGGCACCCGCCGAGACTATCCGTGGCCACCGACATCTCGGCCGGGCGGTGGTGGCTAGGTTGAGCGGCATGACAGAGCAGAGCATCTCCGTGGAGGACTACCTCGCCTCCATGCCCCAGGGCATGGGCGGACTCAACGACAAGCTCGGCGTGACGCTGCTGGAGCTGTCGCCGGAGCGGATCGTGGCGACCATGCCCGTCGAGGGCAACACCCAGCCCTACGGACTGCTCCACGGCGGCGCCTCGGTGGCGCTCGCCGAGTCCCTGGGGTCCATCGGGGCGGGCCTGCACGGCATGCCCGACAAGGTGCCGGTCGGTGTCGACATCAACGCCACCCACCACCGCGCCGCCACGTCCGGCCTGGTGACGGCGGTCGCGACGCCCGCCTACCTCGGACGCACCCAGGTGACCTACGAGATCGTCGTCTCCGACGAGCGGGGCAAGCGGGTGTGCACCTGCCGGATCACCTGCGCGCTGATCCCGAAGGAGAAGGTCGGGCTGTAGGGCCCCGTAGGCCGGTTCAGGCCTGCTGCTCGGACTGCTGCCGTCGCAGCGTGCGGCGGGCCGCCAGCAGCTGGGCCCGCGCCCGGTCGCGGTGCCGCTCGGCGGGCGGGCGCTGCGCCTCGGCCTTCGCACGCACCAGGTGCGAGGGGGCCACCCGGAGCACGGCGTGCGGCCCCAGCCCCAGACGTGCCATGAACCGGTTGGCGTCCCGGGAGCCGGCTGCCGCGCCGGTCGCCACGTGCGCGATGCCGAGCTCCTCGGCGTACGCCGCCGCCGACTCGACCAGCAGCCGCCCGACGCCCAGGCGCCGGAACTCCGGCAGCACGTGCGGTGAGACCGCCTGCACCACGGGCTCGAGGTTGAGCGGGGTCAGCGTGGTGACCTTCAGCAGCACCGCCCCGGCGGGGGCACCGTCGACCTCGGCCACCAGGAGCCGTTGCTCGGCGGAGACCAGCGAGTCCTTGACGAGCAGCTCGACGTCCGCGACCTGCTCCTGGCGGTCGCCGCGACGCAGCGCGTCGGACCACAGCACCGCCAGGAAGAGCGCGTCCTCCACCCGGGCGGGACGCAGCACCACGGAGTGACGGCTCACGGTGCACCTGCCTGGGGTCGCGTCGGGGGGTGGGCCAGAGAAGATTACGCTCGGCACGGCCGACGGCAACAGCGGCCCAGACCGGTCTTTACCTTGCGGGCCCACAGCCCCACCATCCCTCTCGGAGGCAGCCCTGTTCACCGGCACCGGCACCCTGGTCAACGTCGTGACCGTGCTCCTGGGCTGCAGCCTCGGGGTGCTGCTCGGCAACCGGCTGCCCGTGCGGACCCGTGACCTGGTCACCGACGGCCTCGGCCTGGTGACGCTGCTGATCGCGGCGACCTCGGCCATGGCGGTGCTCTCCCCCGCCCTCGCTGCCGAGGTGGGCGACGCGGCCCCGATGCTGATCGTGCTCGGCGCCGTCCTCGTCGGAGGCATCACCGGGTCGCTGCTGGGCTTGGAGACCGGTGTCGAGCGCTTGGGTGGGTGGCTGCAGGCGCGGTTGGTCGGCAGCAGCGGCTCGGCGGACCGCGCACGGTTCGTCGAGGGCTTCGTCATCGCCTCGTTGGTCTTCTGCACCGGTCCCCTCACCATCCTGGGTGCGCTCAACGACGGGCTCGGCAACGGGGCCGACCAGCTGCTGCTGAAGTCGGCCCTCGACGGCTTCGCCGCGATCGCGTTCGCCGCAGCCTTCGGCTGGGGCGTCGCCGCGAGCGTCGTGACCGTCCTGACGGTCCAGGGCACCCTCACGGTGCTGGGGGTCGTCCTCGGCGACGTCCTCCCCGAGGCGCACCTCGCGGCCGTCACCGCCACCGGCGGCGTCCTCCTGGTCGGCGTGGCCATGCGCCTGCTGCGCCTGCGCGAGATCGCGGTGGCCGACCTGCTGCCGGCACTGGTCGTCGCACCGGCCCTCGTCTCGCTGGTCGCCGCGCTGCGCTGAGGACCGGCGGCACCTGGCCCACACCCCCTGAGGCATCAGGGGGCTCCGCGGCCGAATTGTTACGTTTCGGGCACATCCGTGCCTCGGTCCGACAAGGACCCCCGCGGGGACCCTCACTTCACTATGGTGCCTCCAATGCCCGCCTTCCGGGCAGGGAGACAGAAGCGACAGATCCGGAGACCCCATGAAGCGGATGACCCACACGATGCGCCTCGCCGCCGTCGCCTCGGCGACGATGCTGGTGCTGGCTGCGTGCGGTAGCGAGGACAGCAGCAGCGACACCGACACCGACGCCGGGGACGACACCCCGACCACGTCGAACATCGACCTGAAGATCGGGACCGCGCTGCCCCAGACGGGCAACCTCGCGTTCCTCGGCCCCCCGGAGGAGGCGGGCGTCGGCTACGCCGCGTCGCTCATCGAGGAGGCCGACACCGGTCTGAACCTGGAGATCGTCTACGGCGACTCCGGCGACACCGACAACAAGGCCTACGAGTCCGAGATCCCGCGCCTGCTCGGCGAGGACGTCTCGGCCATCATCGGTGCGGCCTCGTCCGGCACCTCGCTGCAGTTCATCGACCAGGTCGTGGACGCCGGCGTCATCCAGTTCTCGCCGGCCAACACCTCCGACGCCTTCACCAGCTACGAGGACGACGGCCTGTACTGGCGCACCGCCCCCTCCGACGTGCTGCAGGGCGACGTGCTCGGCAACCTGATCGCGGCCGACGGCGCCGCGACGCTGGGCATGATCGTGCTCAACGACTCCTACGGCACCGGCCTGGCCAAGTACGTCACCGAGGCCTTCGAGGGCGCCGGCGGCGAGGTCGTGGCCATGGAGACCTACAACACCGGTGACACCTCCTTCGACTCGCAGGTGAGCGCGGTGCTGGCGGCCAACCCGGACGCCATCGCCCTGATCACCTTCGAGGAGGTCGCCACCATCCTGCCGAGCCTCTTCGGTGAGTTCCCGGCCGAGAACCTCTACTTCGTGGACGGCAACCTGTCGAACTTCGGCAAGCAGTTCCCGAAGGGCTCGCTGACCGGCGCCAAGGGCACCCTGCCCGGCCTGTCGATCGACTCGCTCACGGCCTTCACCGACGACCTGAACGCCTACGCCAAGGAGTCGGGCCAGTTCCCGAAGGGCCTCGACGAGTTCAGCTACGCCGCTGAGTCCTTCGACGCGGTCAACCTGATCGCGCTGGCCGCCCTGGCCGCTGGTTCCTCGGACCCCGCGGACATCGCCGGCAAGCTGCAGGAGGTCTCCGGTGGCACCGGCGACGGCGAGAAGTGCACCACCTTCGCCGACTGCGCCGAGATCATCCAGAACGGTGGCACCGCCGACTACGACGGGATCTCCGGTCCGATCACCTTCGACGAGGTGGGCGACCCGCAGGACGCCACGATCGGCATCTACCAGTACGGCGACGACAACACCTACGGCGCCTACACGGGCTGACCAGGGGTCGCTGACCTGACAGCACAGGGCCCGGGTTCCTTCGAGGAACCCGGGCCCTGTTGCATGTCCGGCCACCGACGCCCCGGACCCCGTGGTGCGCCTCCGCGAGCCTCACCCTCGACCCAGCGTCCGAGGACACGACCGCAGACGCACAGGAGCACGCTGGAGCCCAGGACACCACCCCGGGAGCGGCCCCAGCGCCCGGACCCGCTCCCCTCACGGTCCTCCACCACGGCAGAGGGCCCCACGCACAGCAGAGGGCCACGCACAGCAGAAGGGCCCCGGGAACCTGTGCGGTTCCCGGGGCCCTCTGCGGCGTCGTACGACGGTGGGCCGCCCGAGGGCGGCCGAGTGCTACTTGCCCAGCGTGCCGAGGTACAGCTCGGTGACCTTGGGGTCGTCGAGGAGGTCACGGCCGGTGCCGGTGTGGGCGTCCGTGCCGAGGTCCAGGACGTAGCCGCGGTCGCAGATCTGCAGGCAGCGGCGGGCGTTCTGCTCGACCATGATGCAGGTGACGCCGGCCTTGTTGATGTCGGAGACGCGGATGAAGGCCTCGTCCTGGCGCACCGGCGAGAGACCCGCGGACGGCTCGTCGAGCAGCAGGACCTTGGGGTCCATCATCAGCGCGCGGCCCATGGCCACCATCTGGCGCTCACCGCCCGACAACGAGCCGGCACGCTGCTTGAGCCGCTTGCCGAGCTCGGCGAAGATGCCGGTGACGAACTCCAGGCGCTCGGAGTAGACCTTGGGGTTCTGGTAGAGCCCCATCTGGAGGTTCTCCTCGATGGTGAGCGAGGGGAACACGTTGTTGGTCTGCGGGATGAATCCCACGCCCTTGGCGACCAGCTTGTTGGCCTTGAGGCCGGTGATGTCCTGGCCGTCGAGCGAGATCGTGCCCTCGCGCACCTGGACCATCCCGAAGATGGCCTTCAGCAGCGTCGACTTGCCGGCGCCGTTGGGACCGATGATGCCGATCAGCTCGCCCTGGTGGGCGGTCAGGGAGCACCCGTTGAGGATGTTGACCCCGGGCAGGTAGCCCGCGTGGACGTCGTCGACGAAGACGACCGGCGTCCGGGTCTCGGTGGCGGCGGCACTCATCGCTTCTTCTCCTCGCGCTCCAGCTCGTCGTTGGACTCCGCCTCGATCATGTGCCGCGAGGCGTCGGCGTCGGCGCCGTCGCCGGCCACGCGGCCGGTCACGACACCGAGGTCGACGTCCTGGTGGGCTCCGAGGTAGGCGTCGATGACGGCCGGGTCGGACATGACCGTGCTCGGGTCGCCCTCGGCGACGATCTTGCCCTCGGCCATCACGACGACCCAGTCGGCGATGTGGCGGACCATGTGCATGTCGTGCTCGACGAAGAGCACGGTCATCCCCTGCTCCTTCAGGTCGAGGATGTGGTCGAGCAGCGACTGCGTCAGGGCCGGGTTCACACCGGCCATCGGCTCGTCGAGCATGACCAGGGTGGGGTTCGACATCAGCGCACGGGCCATCTCGAGGAGCTTGCGCTGACCACCGGAGAGGCTGGCGGCGTAGTCGTCGACCTTGGCGTCGAGCTTGAACCGCACCAGCAGCTCCCGCGCGCGCTCCTCGATCTCCTTGTCCTGGCTGCGCCAGGCCGCGGGGAAGAGGCCGGTGAAGAACCGCTCACCACGCTGCTCGGTGGCCCCGAGCTTCATGTTCTCCAGGACGGTGAGCAGGCCTAGCGCCTTGGTGAGCTGGAAGGTGCGCACCAAGCCGCGGCGTGCGACCTTGAAGGCCGGCACACCCGCCAGGGAGCGGTCGTTGAACGACCACTTGCCCTCGTCGGGGGTGTCGAAGCCGGTCAGCAGGTTGAAGAAGGTCGTCTTGCCGGCACCGTTGGGACCGATGAGCGCGGTGATCGCGCCCCGAGGGATCTCCACGTGGTCCACGTCGACGGCGTGCACGCCGCCGAAGGAGCGGCGCACGTTGTCGGCGACGATGATCGGGTCGACCTTCTTGCAGCCAGGGGTGGCCTCACCGACGTGGAGGCCGGTCGTCTTCTCCCGCGGGACCAGCGTCGGCGGTCCGGACTGGGACGAGGCGTCACTTGACAAAGGTCATCTCCTTCTTGTTGCCCAGGATGCCCTGGGGCATGAAGATCACCAGCAGCATCAGGCCCACGCCGACGAGGATGAACCTCACCATTCCTGCCTGGTTGGCGGTCATGAAGGGCAGCACGCCGGCGTCGACGAGGGCCGGCATCAGGTTGCTGAGGAAGAACTGCAGCACCCAGAAGATCACCGCACCGAGCACCGGACCGAACACCGTCGCCGCACCGCCGAGCAGCACGATCGTGTAGACGAAGAAGGTCAGCGAGGTGACGTAGACGCCGGGGCTGGCGTTGGAGCCCAGGGTGTAGACGATGCCGCCGGCGGCGATGATCACGCCACCGATGATCAGGGCCTGCATCTTGTAGGCGAAGACGTTCTTGCCCAGGGCGCGCACCGCGTCCTCGTCCTCGCGGATGCCGCGCAGGACGCGGCCCCACGGGCTGCGCATCATGGCCCAGACCAGCAGGACGGCGAGCGCCAGCAGGATGATGCCGATGACGATCGGCCACAGCTCGTTCTGGTTGAACTGCCACGGGCCGAAGCCGTACTCCCCGTCGGGGATCGGGTTCGCGGCCTGGAAGTCACCGGAGTAGCCGTACAGGCCGTCGGCGGAGCCGGTGACCTCCTCGAAGGCCACGGTGAGCAGCAGCAGGCGCAGCACCTCGGCCGCGGCGATGGTGACGATCGCGAGGTAGTCACCGCGCAGTCGCAGCGTCGGGACGCCGAGGATCATCGCGAAGACGACCGCGGCGAGCAGCGCGACGATCGCGGCCAGCCACCACGGGAAGCCGAAGGTGAGGATGGAGATCGCGTAGCCGTAGGCACCGACGGCCATGAAGCCGGCGACACCCATGTTGAGCAGGCCGGCCTGTCCGAAGTGGACACCCAGACCGAGTGCTGCGAGGGCGTAGGCGATCGTCGTCGTCGAGATGATCGACGAAGCCGATTGGTTGAAGATCTGACCCCAGTCCATGGCGGGCTCCTATCCGATTCTCTCGCGCCGACCGAGGATGCCCTGGGGCCGGACCAGCAGGATGATGATGAGGATGGCCAGGGCGGATGCGAACCGCAGGTCGGCCGGGATGAACAGGCTCGAGGTCTCGACGATGATGCCGATGATCAGCGCGCCGATCAGGGCGCCGAAGGCGGTGCCGAGACCACCGAGCGTCACGGCCGCGAACATCAGCAGCAGCACCTGGGTGCCCATGTCCCACTTGATGCCGGGCCGGTAGTAGGCGTAGAGGACACCGGCGAGACCGGCGAGCGCCGAGGCGAGGATCCACACGACCCGGACGACGAAGTCGACGTCGATGCCCGAGGCCGAGGCGAGGCCCGGGTTGTCGGAGATCGCCCGGGTGGCCTTGCCGAGCCGGGAGTAGGTCAGCCACAGGGCGAAGGCGACGATCACGATGATCGCGATGACCATGGAGACGATGTCGACCTTGGTCATCCGGATCGGGCCGATGATGTCGATCTTCTGCGGGGTCGAGCCCGGGAGCTGCTCGGTGCCGCCGCCGATGAAGTACTGGAAGATGTAGCGGATCGCCAGCGAGAGACCGATGCTCACGATCATCAGCTGCACGACGCCGACCGAGCGGTGCCGCAGCGGGCGCCAGATCACGGCGTCCATCGCCAGCCCCAGCAGGCCGCTGAGCAGCACCGCCAGCGGCAGCGCGATCCACAGCGAGGCACCGATGAAGGCCGTGCCGCCGAGCCAGAGGGCGATCACGGCTCCGAAGGTGACCATCTCGCCGTGGGCGAAGTTGGAGATGCCGGTGGTGCCGAAGACCAGCGAGAGGCCGACCGAGGCGAGCCCCAGCATGAGGCCGAAGTTGATGCCCTGGACCAGGCGCTGGACGAGCTGCGAGGCGAAGGCCGTGGACTCGCGATCACCCTCGCCGATGAAGAAGTTGACCGCCTTCGGTGCGAACGGCACGTTCGGCGTGACCTCCTTGGTCTCCGGCGTGTCGTCCTCGGGGTCGTCCAGCGTGATGCCCTCGGGGAGCGTGTCGACGTCGAGGACGACGGTGTACTCCGCCGACTCCGGGACGCTGACCTGCCACTGGCCGCGGGGACCGGTCTCCACCGTCTGCGGCCCACCGGGACCGTCGACGGTGATGGAGACACCCTCGATGGCCTCGCCCTCGTTCTGGACGTTGCCGGCGATCTTGAACGGGTCGCCCTCCGCCGCGACGGCGGGTCCGCCGCCGAGCAGCGTGGCCAAGCCCAGTGCGAGCAGCAGCATGGTCGCGATGCGCCAGACGGCGGACACTCCCGACCTGGTCGTGGGTCTCATTGGGCTCTTGGTCCTCCATGCCTCTCGACGTCTGTGTCGCACTGCGTCAGGGACGCTAGTGGTGGCACGTGTCCCCGAGGTTTCGGCCACCGCCAGCGAACGCTACACGCAGCGAGCCGCTCCCGCGGGCGTCCGGAGGAAGGCGCCGGGATCGGGTCGTGCTCGTGCCCGGATCGTTACGTGAGGCTTTGCCGAGAGGGGTGCTGAACACCTACTCGGCCGGGCCGGCGATGCCGGGGCCGTGCGAGATGACGCCCTCGGCGACCTGCTTCATCGACAGGCGCAGGTCCATCGCGGTCTTCTGGATCCACCGGAACGCCTCGGGCTCGGTGAGGCTCAGCTGCTCCTGCAGCACGCCCTTGGCGCGATCGACGACCTTGCGGGTCTCCAGGCGCTCCTTGAGGTCGGCGACCTCCGACTCGACGGCCGCGAGCTCGGCGAACCGGCTCACCGCCATCTCGATCGCCGGCACCAGGTCGGACTTCGAGAACGGCTTGACCAGGTAGGCCATCGCCCCGGCGTCACGGGCCCGCTCGACCAGCTCGCGCTGGGAGAAGGCGGTGAGCACGATGACCGGCGCGATCCGCTGCCCCGCGATCGACTCCGCCGCCGAGATCCCGTCGAGGACCGGCATCTTCACGTCGAGGATGACCAGGTCGGGGCGCAGCTCCTCGGCCAGCTCGATGGCGCGGGCACCGTCACCGGCCTGGCCGACGACGTCGTACCCCTCCTCCCCCAGCATCTCGGCGAGGTCCATGCGGATCAGCACCTCGTCCTCGGCGATGACGACGGTGCGGGGTGCCGGTGCAGCAGGCTGGGTCACGCCCGACAGGGTAGGGCACGGGTGATGCGCCAAGCGCACCTCGTGTCCACTAACCTGACCCGCACGGCCGGGTTGGTGGAACAGGTAGACACTGCGCTCTCAAAAAGCGTTGCCCCCAGGGCGTGCGGGTTCGATTCCCGCACCCGGCACCCCTGTCGGTGGTGCGCGGGAGACTCCGCGCATGACCCACGTCCGCCCGCAGCACGTCGTCGACAGTGCTCTCGCGGCCTCCGACGCCGGGGTGGGCGACGCCGAGAACGCAGCCATGCACGGTGTCGCGGTCAAGACCGTCCGCCGTTGGCGACGGCTCTACCAGCGGCGGGGCCTCCCCCGCGGCCAAGTACACACCAGCGCGAGCTGCCCCCGCTGCGACGGAGCTGGACTCGACGAGCCCGCCTACGCAGAGCTCCTGGGGTGGTACCTCGGGGACGGACATCTGAGCCGAGGTCGCCGAGACGTCTGGAACCTGCACATCTACAACGACGCGACGTACGTCCACGACAACCAGGCGATTGCTTCGCTCATGCGTCGGGTGAAACCCGCCGGTCGCCCGCACACGCGGCTGATCCCCGGGTGCGTGATCACCACCGTCTCGTGGAAGCACTGGACCTGCCTGTTCCCGCAGCACGGCCCGGGTCGCAAGCACGAGCGGGTCATCGCGCTCGAGCCGTGGCAGGAGGAGATCGTCGAGCGGCACCCGGGTCCGTTCCTCCGCGGGCTCTTCCACTCCGACGGGTGCCGCGCGAACAACTGGACGACGCGACGGGTGGGTGGCGAGCTGAAGCGCTACGACTACCCGCGCTGGCAGTTCTCCAACCGGTCCGAGGACATCCTCGGCCTCTGCACGTGGGCGCTCGACCTGGTCGACGTCCCGTGGCGGCGCAGCGGTCGCTGGTGCGTGAGCGTGTCCCGCCGCGCGGGGGTCGCGCGCCTGGACGAGCTGGTGGGCCCCAAACGCTGACCCCCGTCAGGGCGAGGTGCGTGCTCCACGTGTTCAGGGGCGGCGGTACGCCGGGGCGACGCCATTGATGGCGTCACCCATCTTGTGGATGCGCAGGGCGTTGGTGGAGCCGGGGATCCCCGGCGGCGCCCCGGCGATGATCACCACGAGGTCGCCCTCCTGGACCCGGCCGATCTGGAGCAGCTGCTCGTCGACCTGGCGCACCATCTCGTCGGTGTGCTCGACCTCGGTGGTCTTGAAGGTCTCGATCCCCCACGACAGCGACAGCTGCGAGCGGACCTTGTCCTCGGGGGTGAAGGCGAGCAGGGGCACGGGGCCGCGCAGCCGCGACATCCGGCGGGCGGAGTCGCCGGACTGGGTGAACGCGACGACGTACTTCGCGTGCACCCGCTCCGCGACCTCGGCCGCCGCCTTGGCGATCACGCCGGACTTGGTGTGCGGGTCCCAGTCGATGGCGTCCAGCCCGGTCTCGTGGGCGCTCTCGAGCGCGTGCAGCTCGGTGGCGGAGATGATGCGCGCCATCGTCTCGACCGTGTGGACGGGGTACTCCCCCACGCTCGTCTCGCCCGAGAGCATCACGGCGTCCGCACCGTCGAGGACCGCGTTGGCGACGTCGGAGGCCTCGGCACGCGTCGGCTGCGGGTTGCCGATCATCGACTCCAGCATCTGGGTGGCGACGATGACGGGCTTGGCGTTGAGGCGCGCCTTGCGGATGACCTGCTTCTGCAGGAACGGCACCTCCTCCAGCGGGCACTCCACGCCGAGGTCGCCACGCGCGACCATGAAGCCGTCGAACGCGGCGATCACCTCGTCGAGGTTGTCGATGGCCTGGGGCTTCTCGATCTTGGCGATGACGGGCACCAGCACGCCCACCTCGCGCATGATGCGGCGCACGTCCTCGGCGTCCTTGGCGTCGCGCACGAAGGACAGCGCGACGAAGTCGACGCTCAGCGACAGCGCGAAGCGCAGGTCCGCCTCGTCCTTGGCCGACAGCGCGGGCACGGAGACCGCCACGCCCGGCAGGTTGATGCCCTTGTTGTTGCTGACGCGGCCCCCGACCAGCACCTCGCAGCGCACGTCGGTGTCACCGACCTCGAGCACGCGCAGGCGGATCTTGCCGTCGTCGATGAGGATCGGGTCACCGACCGAGACGTCGCCGGGCAGGCCCTTGTAGGTCGTGCCGCAGGCCTCGGCGTCGCCGGGCACGTCGCGGGTGGTGATGACCCACTCCTGACCGCGCCTCAGGTGGGCCGAACCCTCCGCGAAGGTCTCCAGGCGGATCTTGGGGCCCTGGAGGTCGGCGAAGATGCCGACCCCGTGGCCGCTGGCGTCGGAGGCCTCGCGGACCAGGCGGTAGGACTCCGCGTGGTCCTCGTGGCTGCCGTGGCTCATGTTCAGCCGGGCGACGTCCATCCCGGCGTACACGAGCTCTCGGATGCGCCGGGGCGACGCCGTTGCCGGCCCCAGCGTGCAGACGATCTTGGCTCTACGCACGGTCCCACCCTAGCGGACCTTGGATCGATCAAAGAGTGGAGCGGCCGAGCCGGCGCATCTTTCCGTGCGCGCTGCACGGAAGGATGCGCCGGCTCGGCGAGGGATCTGCTCAGACCACCAGCGGGCGGTCGGTCGGCTTCACCGGCGCGGGCAGCGCGGTGTCGCCGGTGAGGAAGGCGTCGACGTACGACGCAGCCGCACGGCCCTCGGCGATCGCCCAGACGATCAGCGACTGGCCGCGGCCGGCGTCGCCGGCCACGAAGACGCCGGGCCTGGAGGACTGGTAGTCCGAGCCCCGCTGCACGTTGCCACGCTCGTCGAGGTCGACCCCGAGCTGCTCGACCAGGCCGGGCTTCTCCGGACCGAGGAAGCCCATGGCGAAGAGCACCAGCTGCGCCGGGATCTCGCGCTCGGTGCCCTCGACCTCGGTCAGCTTGCCGTCGACGAACTCGACCTCGACCAGCTTCAGCGCCCGGACGTTGCCCTCGTCGTCGCCGAGGAACTCCTTGGTCGAGACGCTGTAGACGCGCTCGCCACCCTCCTCGTGCGCCGAGGAGACGCGGTAGGTCATCGGGTACGTCGGCCACGGCTGTCCCGAGGGACGCGCCTCGGGCGGGTGCGGCATGATCTCCAGCTGCGTGATCGAGCGCGCGCCCTGGCGGATCGACGTGCCGAGGCAGTCGGCGCCGGTGTCACCGCCACCGATGATGACGACGTCCTTGTCGGTGGCCATGATCTGGCCCTCGACGGTCTCGCCGAGCGAGGAGCGGTTGGCCTGCGGCAGGAACTCCATCGCCTGGTGGATGCCGCCGAGCTCGCGACCGGTGGCCGGGAGGTCCCGGGGCTCGGTGGCGCCCATGGCGAGCACGACGGCGTCGTAGCGGTCGACCAGCTTGTCGCCGGTCAGCTCGCCGCCGACCTCGACGCCGGCCCGGAAGACGGTGCCCTCACGACGCATCTGGTCCAGGCGCCGGTCGAGGTGCTTCTTCTCCATCTTGAACTCGGGGATGCCGTAGCGCAGCAGCCCACCGATCTTGTCGGCGCGCTCGTAGACGGCCACCGTGTGACCGGCCCGCGTCAGCTGCTGGGCAGCGGCCAGGCCGGCGGGACCCGAGCCCACCACGGCGACGGTCTTGCCCGAGAGCCACTCCGGCGGCTGGGGCCGCACGAAGCCGGACTCCCACGCCTTGTCGATGATCGAGACCTCGACGTTCTTGATGGTCACCGGGTCCTGGTTGATGCCCAGCACGCAGGCGGTCTCGCAGGGGGCCGGGCACAGGCGACCGGTGAACTCCGGGAAGTTGTTGGTCGCGTGCAGGCGCTCGATGGCGCCCTCCCAGTCATCACGCCAGACCAGGTCGTTCCACTCCGGGATGATGTTGCCGAGCGGGCAGCCCTGGTGGCAGAACGGGATGCCGCAGTCCATGCAGCGCCCCGCCTGCGGGGTGATGATCGGCAGCAGCGCGCGGCCGATGCCGTCGGGGTAGACCTCGTCCCAGTCCTTGACCCGCTCGTCGACGGGACGCCGGGTCGCGACCTGGCGTCCCTCCTTCAGGAATCCCTTCGGATCAGCCATGCTGAGCCACCCCCTCCATTCCTTCGCTTCGCTCATCCATGGAGTGCCTCCATCATCTTCTGAGCGGTCTCGTTCTCGTCCAGGCCGTCGGCCTCGGCCTTCGCCTTGGCCTCCAGCACGATCCGGAAGTCGCGGGGCATGATCTCGGTGAAGCGGGTGAGCGAGCTCTCCCAGTCCTCGAGCAGCTCCGCGGCGACCTCGGACCCGGTCTCCTCCAGGTGCGCGCGGACCAGGCCCTCGAGCTCGACGGCGGCCTGGTCCTTGACCGGGCCGAGCTCCACCAGCTCCTTGTTGACGCGGAAGTCCTTGAGGTCCAGGACCCAGGCGATGCCACCGGACATGCCGGCCGCGAAGTTGCGCCCGGTCTTGCCCAGCACCACCAGCCGGCCGCCGGTCATGTACTCGGCGGCGTGGTCGCCCACGCCCTCGGTCACGACCCAGGCGCCGGAGTTGCGCACGCAGCAGCGCTCGCCGACCCCGCCCCGGATGAAGATGTTCCCCGAGGTGGCGCCGTAGGCGATCGTGTTGCCGGCGATGATCTGCTCGTGGGAGCGGAACGGCGCTGACCTGTCGGGCCGGACCACGATCCGGCCACCCGAGAGCCCCTTGCCGACGTAGTCGTTGCTGTCGCCCTCCAGGCGCAGGGTGATGCCCTTGGGAACGAACGCACCGAACGACTGACCGGCCGAGCCGGTGAACGTCAGGTCGATGGTGCCCTCGGGCAGGCCCTCACCGCGGTACTTCTTGGTCACCTCGTGACCCAGGATCGTGCCGACGGTGCGGTTGACGTTGCGGATCGGGAGCTGGGCACGCACGGGCTCGCCCTTCTCGATCGCCGGCTGGCACAGCGGCACCAGCTCGGTGACGTCGAGGGAGACCTCCAGCGCGTGGTCCTGCTCCTTGGTGCAGCGCAGGTCCTGGTCGGGGAAGGCCGACCCGTCCGGCACGTGCAGGATCGGGCTCAGGTCCAGGCCGTGGGCCTTCCAGTGGTCGACCGCGGGCTGCACGTCGAGCGCGGCGACCTGGCCGATGGCCTCGTCCAGGGTCCGGAAGCCGAGCTCGGCGAGGTACTCGCGCACCTCCTCGGCGATGTACTCGAAGAAGTTCACGACGTACTCGGCCTTGCCGGAGTAACGCTCGCGCAGGACCGGGTTCTGCGTCGCGACGCCCACGGGGCAGGTGTCGAGGTGGCAGACCCGCATCATGATGCAGCCCGAGACCACCAGCGGCGCCGTGGCGAAGCCGTACTCCTCGGCACCGAGCAGCGCGGCGACGACGACGTCACGACCGGTCTTGAGCTGGCCGTCGGTCTGCACGACGATCCGGTCGCGCAGGCCGTTGAGCAGCAGGGTCTGCTGGGTCTCGGCCAGGCCGAGCTCCCAGGGACCGCCCGCGTGCTTGAGCGAGGTCAGCGGCGAGGCACCGGTGCCGCCGTCGTGGCCGGAGATGAGCACCACGTCGGCGTGCGCCTTGGACACACCCGTCGCGACCGTGCCGACGCCGACCTCGGAGACCAGCTTCACGTGGACGCGGGCGCTGGGGTTGGCGTTCTTCAGGTCGTGGATCAGCTGGGCGAGATCCTCGATCGAGTAGATGTCGTGGTGCGGCGGCGGGCTGATCAGGCCCACGCCCGGCGTGGAGTGCCGGGTCTTGGCCACCCACGGGTAGACCTTGTGGCCGGGCAGCTGGCCGCCCTCGCCGGGCTTGGCACCCTGGGCCATCTTGATCTGGATGTCGTCGGAGTTCGTGAGGTACTCCGAGGTCACGCCGAAGCGGCCGCTGGCGACCTGCTTGATCGAGCTGCGGCGCTCGGGGTCGTAGAGACGCTCGGGGTCCTCGCCGCCCTCACCGGTGTTGGACTTGCCGCCCAGCCGGTTCATGGCGATCGCGAGAGTCTCGTGCGCCTCCTGGCTGATCGAGCCGTAGGACATCGCGCCGGTCGAGAACCGCTTGACGATCTCGGAGACCGGCTCGACCTCCTCGATCGGGATCGGCTGGCGACCGGTGCTGCCGGCGTCCTTGAACCTGAACAGCCCGCGCAGGGTCATCAGGCGCTCGGACTGCTCGTCGACGCGCGAGGTGTACTGCTTGAACACGTCGTAGCGCCCGGCACGGGTGGAGTGCTGGAGACGGAAGACGGTCTCGGGGTCGAACAGGTGGGGCTCGCCCTCGCGACGCCACTGGTACTCGCCGCCGATGGTGAGCTCGCGGTGCGCCGGGCTGATGCCGCCGCGCGGGTACGCCGTGCGGTGCCGCATCGCGACCTCCTCGGCGATCACGTCGAGCTCGATGCCGCCGAGCTTGGACGTCGTGCCGGTGAAGTAGCGGTCCACCAGGGTCTGCGAGAGCCCGACGGCCTCGAAGATCTGCGCACCGGTGTAGGAGGCCACCGTGGAGACGCCCATCTTGGACATCACCTTCAGCACGCCCTTGCCCAGCGCCTTGACGAGGTTCTTGACCGCGACCTCGGGGTCGGCCTTGACGTAGTAGCCCTCGCGCGCGAGGTCCTCGACGGACTCCATCGCCAGGTAGGGGTTGACCGCCGCGGCGCCGTACCCGACCAGCAGGGCCACGTGGTGGACCTCGCGCACGTCGCCGGCCTCGATGAGCAGGCCGACCTGGGTGCGGGTCTTCTCGCGCACCAGGTGGTGGTGCACGGCCGCGGTGAGCAGCAGCGACGGGATCGGCGCCAGGTCGGCGGTGGAGTGCCGGTCCGAGAGCACGATGATGCGCGCGCCATCGGCGATCGCGGCGCTGACCTCGGCGCAGATCTCGTCGATCCGCGCGGCCATCGCCGCTCCCCCGCCCTCGACGTCGTAGAGACCGCGCGAGACGTGGGTGATGAAGCCGGGCATGTCGCCGTCACGGTTGATGTGACGGATCTTGGCCAGGTCGTCGTTGGAGATGACCGGGAAGGGCAGCACCACCTGCCGGCACGAGGCCGGCGTCGGCTCGAGGAGGTTGGCCTCGGGACCGATGGTGCCGTTGAGCGAGGTGACGAGCTCCTCGCGGATCGCGTCCAGCGGCGGGTTCGTCACCTGGGCGAACAGCTGGGCGAAGTAGTCGAAGATCAGCCGCGGCTTGTCCGACAGCGCCGCGATCGGGGTGTCGGTGCCCATCGAGCCGATGGGCTCCGCGCCGGTGTTGGCCATCGGCGTGAGGAGGACGCGCAGCTCCTCCTCGGTGTAGCCGAAGACCTGCTGACGACGCGTGACCGAGGCGTGGGTGTGCACGACGTGCTCGCGCTCGGTGATGTCGTCGAGGTGCACCAGGCCGGCGTGCAGCCACTCGTCGTAGGGGTGCTCGGACGCGAGCTGGGACTTGATCTCCTCGTCCTCGACGATCCGGTGCTGCTCGGTGTCGACGAGGAACATCCGGCCCGGCTGGAGGCGGCCCTTGCGGACCACGGTGGCCGGGTCGAGGTCGAGCACACCGACCTCGGAGGCCAGGACGACCAGGCCGTCGTCGGTGACCCAGTAGCGCGAGGGGCGCAGGCCGTTGCGGTCGAGGACCGCGCCGATCTGGTCGCCGTCGGTGAAGACGACGCAGGCCGGCCCGTCCCACGGCTCCATGAGGCTGGCGTGGAACTCGTAGAAGGAGCGACGGGCGTCGTCCATCTCGGTGTGGTTCTCCCAGGCCTCCGGGATCATCATCAGCACCGAGTGCGGCAGCGAGCGGCCGCCCATGTGCAGCAGCTCGAGCACCTCGTCGAAGGAGGCGGAGTCCGACGCACCGGGGGTGCAGATCGGGTAGAGCCGCTCGAGGTCCCCGGGGATGAGGTCGGAGGACAGCAGCGCCTCGCGCGCCCGCATCCAGTTGCGGTTGCCCATGACGGTGTTGATCTCACCGTTGTGGGCGATGAAGCGGAACGGGTGGGAGAGCGGCCAGCTCGGGAAGGTGTTGGTCGAGAAGCGCGAGTGCACGACGGCCAGCGCGGACGCGACGCGCTCGTCGACCAGGTCGGGGAAGAAGTTGTCGAGCTGGTCGGTGGTGAGCATGCCCTTGTAGGCCATGGTCCGCGAGGACAGCGACGGGAAGTAGACGTCGGTCTCGCGCTCGGCGCGCTTGCGCAGGCAGAAGGCCATCCGCTCCAGCTGCATGCCGGTCACGCGCTGCGTGGCGCCGGCGACGAAGAGCTGGCGGAAGGTCGGCATGACGCCGAGCGCGGTCGCGCCGAGGATCGAGGGGTCGGTGGGGACGTCGCGCCACCCGAGGACCGCGAGGCCCTCCTCGGCGGCGATCTCCTCGATGCGGGCCACCTGCGTGGCGACCTGCTCCTCGTCCCCCGGGAGGAAGGCGGTGCCGACGGCGTAGGAGTACTGCGGCGGGAGCTCGATGCCGAGCTCGGCCGTCACCTCGCGCAGGAAGGCGTCGGGCACCTGCATGAGGATGCCGGCGCCGTCGCCGGAGTTCGGCTCCGCGCCCGCGGCACCACGGTGCTCGAGGTTGCGCAGAGCGGTCAGTGCCTTGGCCACGATGTCGTGGCTGGCGACGCCGGTCAGGGTCGCGACGAAGGCCACGCCACACGCATCGTGCTCGTGGCGGGGGTCGTAGAGCCCTTGGGGCGGCGGGAATGCGTGCTGATAGGGCACCGGGCGTTCTCCCGTCGTCGTCATGCCGGACGGATCTCCCGCCGGCATACATCGGTGTGAACTCAAGCGTTCGGGTGCAGGGGACGACATTGGCCCACGCGCGGAGCCGTCAGATTACCACCGAGTTTCGCGGCCTCAGTCGCCGGCGGCGTCCCGGACGAGGGATGAGACGTGGCGGTCGGTGTAGACGGCCTCGTCCCGACCGGGGTGGCGGCGCGCCGACCACACGACGTACGCCGCTGCGGCCAGGAACAGCACGATCGAGGTCCACACGTTGAAGCGCAGGCCCGCGACGTCGGCGAGCTCGACGTCGTCGATGCGCAGCATCTCGATCCAGCCGCGTCCGGCGGTGTAGAGCATGACGTAGGCCGCCATCACCCGTCCGTGACCGAGCCGGAACCGCCGGTCGAGCCAGATGAGCAGCGCGAACGCCGCGAGGTTCCACAGGCACTCGTAGAGGAACGTGGGGTGGAAGGTGGTCCCGAGGGGGAAGGTGAGGTCCCCCGGCCAGTTGCGCGGGTCGATCTCCAGGCCCCACGGGAGGTCGGTGGGCCGGCCGTAGAGCTCCTGGTTGAACCAGTTGCCCCAGCGTCCCAGCGCCTGCGCGACCAGCACCCCCGGCGCGATCGCGTCGAGGACCGGGGCGATGCGGATGCCCTTGGCGCGGGCGCCGAGGTAGACCCCCAGCGCACCCATGGCGATGCCGCCCCAGACCCCGAGGCCGCCCTTCCAGAGGTAGAGCGCCTCCCACGGGTTTTCACCGTCGCCGAAGTAGCGCCCGGCGTCGGTGGCCACGTGGTAGGCGCGGGCGCCGACCAGGCCGAACGGCACCGCCCAGATGGCCAGGTCCTGGATCTCACCGGCCTCGCCGCCGCGGGCCACCCAGCGACGCTCGGCGATCCAGATCGCGGCGACGATGCCCGCGATGATCGACAGTGCGTAGCCGCGCAGCGGCAGGGGCCCGAGGTACCACGTGCCCTCGGCCGGGCTCGGGATGGACAGCACGTCGAGGACCACGGTCAGCTCCTGAGCAGAAGGTCGATGTCGGCGGCGAGGTCGGCCGAGGAGACGTCCTGCCGCCAGAAGGCGGGGGCGCGCCCCTCCCCGTCGACGGCGATGACCTGGGAGCCGTGGCTGCCGAGGTCGTAGCCGCCGGAGGCCAGCTCCTCGGCGTCGGCGACGAAGATGCCGACGCTGTCGCCCAGGGCCTCGACGTCCTCCAGGTCACCGGTGAGTCCCACGGCGGTGGGGTCGTAGCCGTCGAGGTAGCGGCGGATCGTCTCGGCGTCGTCGCGCGGCGGGTCGGTGGTGACGAACACCAGCTGCACCTGGTCGCGGTCCTCCGGCTCCAGCCGGGTCAGGGCAGTGGCGATCGTCGACATCACCAGCGGGCAGACGTCGGGGCAGTGGGTGTAGCCGAAGAAGACGAGCGTGAGCCGAGCGTCGGGGTCGGCGAGGCTCATCGTGCCGCCCTCGGTCGACTCCAGCGCCACGTCAGCCAGCTCGAAGGGAGGGGCGACGCGGGAGGCGGTGAGCGTCCCCGACGGCGCGTCGGTGCCCCCGCAGGCGCCGAGCACCAGGGCGGTCACCAGCGCGAGAGCGACGAGCACGGCGCGGCGGCGGTCAGGCACGTCGTACGCCCCCAGCGAGCTCCTCGGTGAGGGTGCGCAGCGCCGCGAGGGCGGCCTCACGGTCGTCGGCGTGGTCGAGGAGAGTTCGGACCAAGGCGGTGCCGACGATGATGCCGTCGGCGTGCTCGGACATCGCCGCCGCCTGCGCGCCGGTGCTCACGCCCACCCCGACCCCGACCGGCAGGTCGGTGGTGGCCTTCGTGCGGGCGATGAGCGGCGCGACGCCCTCGGCGGTGGCCTGCGTGGTGCCGGTGACGCCCATGATGCCGGTGGCGTAGACGAAGCCACGGCAGTGCGCGGTGGTCGACGCGATGCGTTCGTCGGTGCTCGAGGGCGCCACGAGGAAGACCTTGTCCAGGTCGCGCGCGTCCGCGGCCTCGGACCACTCCCCCGCGAACTCCGGGATGACGTCGGGCGTGATGAGGCCGGCACCCCCCGCGTCGTCGAGCTGCTGGGCGAACCGCTCGACACCGCGTCGCTCGACCGGGTTCCAGCTGGTCATGACCAGCGTGGGGGTGTCGGTCGCTGCGACCGCCTCGACGACGCGGAACAGGTCGTCGACCCGGAACCCGCCGTCGAGGGCGTGCTGCACCGCGCGCTGGATGACGGGGCCGTCCATGACGGGGTCGCTGTAGGGCAGGCCGACCTCGATGACGTCGCAGCCGGCGTCGACCATGGTGCGCAGCGCGGCGATCGAGCCCTCGACGTCGGGGAAGGCCGCCGGGAGGTAGCCCACCAGGGCCGATCGGCCCTCCGTGCGCGCGGTCTCGAAGGCCGAGGCGACCCGGAGCCCGCTCACCGCTCGTCCTCCTGGGCGGCCTCGCCGAGACCGAAGTACTCGATGGCGGTGCCCATGTCCTTGTCGCCGCGGCCGGAGAGGTTGATGAGCACGGTGGCCTCGGACCCCTTCTCGGCCGCGAGCCGCTCGGCGACCCTCAGGCCCCCGGCGATCGCGTGCGAGGACTCGATGGCCGGGATGATCCCCTCGGTCCGCGCGAGCAGGCTGAAGGCCTCCATCGCCTCGGTGTCGGTGACCGGGAGGTACGTCGCCCGGCCGCTGTGGGCGAGCTGCGCGTGCTGCGGCCCGACGCCCGGGTAGTCCAGGCCGGCGGAGATCGAGTGGGACTCCACGGTCTGGCCGTCGTCGTCCTGCAGCACGTAGGTGCGGGCGCCGTGGAGCACCCCGCTGTCGCCGGCGTGGATGGTGGCGGCGTGACGGGGGGGGTCGACCCCGTCGCCCCCGGCCTCGAAGCCGTAGATGTCGACCTCGTCGTCCTCGAGGAAGGCGGTGAACAGCCCGATCGCGTTGGACCCGCCGCCGACGCAGGCGGCGATGGCGTCGGGCAGCACGCCGTACTGCTCCAGGCACTGGGCGCGTGCCTCGTCGCCGGTGCCGCGGACGAAGTCGCGCACCATGCTCGGGAACGGGTGCGGCCCCGCAGCGGTGCCGAAGAGGTAGGCGGTGTGGTCGACCGTGGCGACCCAGTCGCGCAGCGCCTCGTTGATGGCGTCCTTGAGGGTCGCGCTCCCGGACTCCACCGGGACGACCTTGGCGCCGAGCAGCTGCATCCGAGCGACGTTGAGCGCCTGGCGGCGGGTGTCGACCGCGCCCATGTAGACCGTGCAGTCGAGCCCGAAGTACGCCGCGGCGGTCGCGCTCGCGACCCCGTGCTGGCCGGCCCCGGTCTCGGCGATGACACGCTTCTTGCCCATCCGCTTGGTCAGCAGCGCCTGGCCCAGGACGTTGCGGATCTTGTGGGCGCCGGTGTGGTTGAGGTCCTCGCGCTTGAGGAGCACGCGGCAGCCGACACGGTCGCTGAGGCGACGGGCGTGGAAGAGAGGGCTCGGGAGACCGGCGTACTCGCGCAGGACCAGCTCGAACTCGCCCACGAACGCGGGGTCGGCCATCGCGTCCTGCCAGGCGACGGTGAGCTCGTCGAGGGCCGCCATCAGGGCCTCGGGCATGAAGCGGCCGCCGAAGAGCCCGGGCTCACCGAACCAGCCCTGGTCGTCGGCGTCGAAGCGGCTGCGCTCGCTGGTCACGTCGGTCATGCGCCTACTCCTGTCATGGCTGCGACGGCGGCCGTGGGGTCGCCGTCCTTGACGAGCGCCTCGCCGACGAGGACGGCGCGGGCGCCCTCGGAGACGAAGCGGGTCACGTCGGCGGGGGTGAAGATGCCCGACTCCGCGACCTTGACGCGGTCGTCTGGGATGCCGGGAGCGAGTCGACCGAACGTGTCCGGGTCGATCTCGAGGGTCTTGAGGTTGCGGGCGTTGACGCCGACGAGCTCGGCTCCGAGGGCCACGGCCCGCTCGGTCTCGGCCTCGTCGTGGACCTCCACCAGCGCGGTCAGCCCGAGCTCACCCGCGCGGTCGTGGAGTCGGCGCAGGTGGTCGTCGTCGAGGGCGGCCACGATGAGGAGGGCGAGGTCGGCGCCGGCTGCGCGGGCCTCCCACAGCTGGTAGTCGGTGACGATGAAGTCCTTGCGCAGCAGCGGCACGTCGACGGCCGCACGGACCGCGCGCAGGTCGTCGAGGCTGCCGCCGAAGCGGCGCTGCTCGGTGAGGACGGAGATCGCCGCGGCACCGCCCTCGGCGTAGGCCTTCGCCAGGACCGTGGGGTCGGGGATCTCGGCGAGGTCGCCCTTGGAGGGGCTGCGGCGCTTGACCTCGGCGATGACGCTCGAGCCCGGCGCGCGCAGCGCGGGCATCGGGTCGCGGGGCGGGTCGACGTCCGCGAGCGCGGCCTTCAGGTCGACCAGGGGCAGCGCCGCCTCGCGCTCGGCGAGGTCCAGGCGCACGCCGGCGACGATGTCGTCGAGGACCGACATGACGGCTCCGTTCGAGGCGCGGGGAATGACACCCGAGTCTGTCATGTGAGGCGAAGCCGCCCGGGCACGGGTACGGTCGCCGGACGCACCTGAGAAGCACCTGAGCGATCGCCCGCCGCGATCGCCCGGGGACCGACTCGGGGCCGTCCCAGGCACCAGCCCACGAAGGAGAGTCATGAGCTACGACCAGCCTCCCCCGCCGCCGCCCCCGGGCTACGGCGCAGCACCCCAGCCCCCGTACGGCGGACAGCCGGCCGGCACCTCGCAGAGGGCCATCTGGTCGCTGGTGACCGGCATCCTCGGGCTGTTGTGCTGCAGCCCGCTCGGCATCGTCGCGATCCTGCTCAGCCGCTCGGCCAAGGAGGAGATCCGCTCCACCGGCAAGTCCGGTGACGGCCTGGCGACCGCCGGCCTGGTCACGGGCATCATCGCCCTGGTGCTCATGGTCGTGTCGATCATCCTGATCGCGACCGGAGCCTTCGAGTTCAACTTCGAGACCAGCTGACCGCTCGGCCTGTCAGGCCCCGCTCACGGGGCCAGCCAGGGGGCGGCCGGGGTGTTGCGCAGCAGCATGAACAGCCCGGCCGCTCCCAGCAGGGCCCAGCCGCCCACGACGACGAGGCGGCGCGGCAGGCGCCGGCTCCGGCCCCGCCAGCGGTCGAGCGTCCAGACCGCGAGGGCGAGCACCGCCAGCGGCATCAGCACCACGAGCAGCAGGTTGCTGCTCGCGGCTGAGACGACCTCACCGTGGGTGAGGTCGTTGACGGCGCGCAGGCCACCGCAGCCCGGGCACCAGAACCCCATGGCCGCGCTGGGGCAGATGCCCCACGAGCCGCCGACGTGCGGGTCGCGCAGGTGCAGCGCGAGCGTGGCGAGCCCCAGCCCGCCGATCGTGACCAGCGGCGCCCGCACCCGGTCCCACCGGCTCGGGGCCGGTGCCGGGGCGAGCAGGGCGCTCATCGGAGCAGGTGCCTCAGTGGCCCTCGTGCAGCCCCATCTTGGCCATCACGAGGAAGACGACGCCACCGGCGAGGGTGATCACGACGCCGGCCCAGAAGACCGGCATGCTGATCGGGTCGAAGATCAGGCCGACGCTGCCCACCACGAAGCCGATGAGGCCCACGACCACTGCGCTCCACGCGGCGGGGGTGTTGCCGTGGCTGTTGGACATGCGGGGCTCCTCTGTGGCACGGGTGGATCGGGTTCGTCGGTGCTGCTGGCGACAGTCTAGGGGGCTGTCCGGTCGGTCGGGTCGTGGCCCTCGTCCATGGCCTTCCACAGGTCCAGGGCGCTCTCCGGCTCCGTGGGCGCGGGTCGCTCCTCACCCGTCGGTGAGTCGTAGCGGCTGCCCATCTCCGGCCAGCCGGGCACCCGCCACACCGCGAGCCCCGCCGCGACCGCGAGCACCACCCCGCCGGCCACGGCGGCGAGGTACCACCCCGTCACGCTCGCTCCCCCGGTCGCCCCGACCTGGGCCAGCGCGTCCTCGACGGTGGCCCGCAGGTCGCCCAGGGCCACCAGTGCGGCGGCGACCAGCCCCAGGGAGGCCAGCAGCGCCAGGACGGCCGCACAGCGTCGTACGACGCGGCGGGTGACGAGCAGGACGCCCCACGCGGCGAGGGCGACCAGCGCCAGCGACGTGACGAGCGGCATCGTCAGGGCGTCGCCCTGGCCGGTGCCGGCGGTGACCATCGCCGCGGCCTGGCCGTCGGCGTCGACCTCGACCGCGGCGCGGGTGCCCGCGACCGCGCACGACGTGCCGGCGGCCAGCGCGACCAGGGTCGTCAGGCCGAACCCGCGGGCTGTGGCCCGCCGCTCAGCCACGCTCGAGGACCAGGTCGGCGTCGAAGCAGGTGCGGTCGCCGGTGTGGCACGCGCCGTCGACCTGGTCGACCTTCACCAGCAGGGTGTCGCCGTCGCAGTCGAGACGCACCTCGACGACGCGCTGGGTGTGGCCGGAGGTCTCGCCCTTGACCCAGTACTCCTGGCGGCTGCGCGACCAGTACGTCGCCCGCCGGGTGCTCAGCGTGCGCGCGAGCGCCTGGTCGTCCATCCACCCCAGCATCAGCACCTCGCCGGTGTCGTGCTGCTGGACCACGGCCGGCACCAGCCCGTCGGCGGTGCGCTTGAGGCGGGAGGCCAGGGCCGGGTCGAGCTCCGGGACGGCGTTCATGCCCCCATCATCCCCGGCGGATCCACCCGGACGTGCCACGGGGCACCGCGGCGGTCTCCCGCCGGGTGCCCCGTGGCCGGTGCTGCTGTCGTGCCGGTCTGCTCGACTCAGCCGATGGAGAAGCTGAGCGTCTTGGCCCGCTTCTTCACCAGGTCGTTGCCGAGGTAGGTCAGCTTGACCGAGTGGAAGCCCTTCTTCAGGCCCTTCACGACCAGCTTCTTCTTGCCGTTGTTGAGCGTCTTGAGGGCGTAGAGCTTCTTGCCCTCGGTCAGCTCGACCTGCCCGGTGACCGGGTCCTGCCTGTCAGCGAAGACACGGACCTTGACGACCAGCTTCTTGCCCTTGACCTTCTTGGAGGTCTTGAGCGTCGGCTTGACCGGGTCGGGCTCCTCCGCCCTCGGCTCCACCGGCCCCACGGCCGAGGTGCTCTTCACCAGGGTGACGAAGTCGTCCTTGGCGTAGGTCACGCGGGCCGTGATGAGCGCGTCCTCGTCGGCGGCCACCAGGCGGTAGGTCCGAGCGGTGGCGCCGGTGATGGCGGTGCCGTCACGGAACCACTGGACGGTGATGGTGGCGTCACCCGGGGTCACGCTGCCCGGGTTGAGGCTGAGCAGCTCCCCGACGGCGTCGGTGCCCGCGATGCTCGGACCACCGGTGACGGTGATCTCGCCCTGCGGCTCGTCGATCGGGCCCACACCGGCCGAGGTGGCCGTGCCCGAGTCGAAGCCGTTGGCCGAGGCCGTCACCTTCACCGTGACCGTCTTGCCCACCTCCGCGGAGGTCAGCGTGTAGGTCCGCGACGTGGCGCCGGCGATGTTCGCCCCGTCGGCCACCCACTGGTAGGTGAACACGGGGGTCACGGTCTCCGGCTCCCAGGTGCCCGGGTCGGCGGTCAGGGTCGCGCCCTCGAGGGTCTGACCCGTGATCGACGGCTTCGTCTTGTCCTCCAGCGGGCCGCCGGCGACCGCCCCGGTCTCCTCCGACGTGGCCGTGCCGGTGGTCAGGCCGGCCTTGCTGGCCGTGACCCGTACCGACATCTTCTTGCCGCGCTGGTCCTTGGTCAGGACGAACGTCGGGTCCGTCGCGCCGGCCACCACCGTGCCGTCGGCCAGCCACTGGTAGGCGAACCCGGTCGGCTGGTTGGACCAGGTGCCGTCGGTCGTGGCCAGGGTCTCGCCCACCTTGGCGGTGCCCGAGATGATCGGCTTGGTCTTGTTCACCACCTTGGTCGGGTCGTCACCGACGGCGGCGGTCGAGGCCGAGGTGGCCTGACCAGCGCTGTAAGCGGCGCCCTTCGAGGCAGTCACCTGGACGGCGATCGACTTGCCCAGCTCGGCATCGGACAGGACCAGCTTGTTGGTGGTCGCACCCACGATCGGCTGGCTGTTGGCAAGCCACTGGTACGCGAACGTGGGACTGGCGTCGTTCCACGTGCCCGGGTCAGCCGTGAGCGTCTTGCCGACCAGGGCGTCCCCCGAGATGACGGGGAGGGTCACGTTCTTCAGCGCACCCTTGCCGACGGCCGCGGTGTTCTTCGAGACCGCCGGGATCACGACCTGGCTGCTGCCGCTCCCCTCCGTGTGCGTCACGCGGAACGACAGCGTCTTCGTCAGGAGGTCGGCCGGGATCTGCAGAGTCTTCGTCGTGGCGCCCGGGACAACCTGTCCGTCGGCGAGCCACTGGTAGGTGAAGTTGCCACCCTCGCTCCACACCCCGTCCGTGGCCGTGAGGGTCTCCCCCACGATCGCCTTCCCGGTGATCTGCGGCCGCTGACGGTTCTCCGTCGTGGTGTCCGCGCCCAGGAAGGGCTCAGACTCGACGGAGAGGCCGGTCGGGACATCCGCCCCGATGGTGGCCGTCTCCCTCGAGCTGGTCTGACGAGTAGCGGTCACCTCGACGAAGTAGCGCGCGGGGGTGAACCCGGGCACTCCGGGCAGCGGCAGCATCCGGCCGGGGATGTCGTAGGTCCGAGACGTCGCGCCGTTGATGGGCGTGAACGTGTTCGGCGAGCCCTGCGACGCCGAGTACCACTGGTAGGTGTAGACGACGTCCGACGCCGACCACGTGCCCGGCTGGGCCGTCAGCCGCTCCCCCTCAGCGGAGATGCCGGTGATGTAGGGCGGCTGGATGTTGACGGGCTCCCCGATGTTGAGACGGAAGTCGATCCCCGTCACGTCCTGAGAGCCCAGGATGACGTCGTCGGCGTCGGCCACCAGGTTGGTGGGGGCCGCGTCGCTCGTGTAGTAGCCACGGTCGTTCTGACCCGCTCCCGATCCCGGGATGTCGACGGCACCCCCCGTGCCCAGCGCACCCACTCGGTAGGTGCGCGAGAGGACGCGCAGCACGTAGGAACCCGCGCTGTCGGTCGCCTTCGACGGAGTCGCCGCCAACCAGGAGCTCAGGACCGGAGCCCCGTCCACGACGTTGGTCACGTAGCGGTAGACCGCGCTGATCTGCTCGTTCGCCACAGCAGCCCCGGTGATGTTGGTGACGGCACCGCGGATCTCTGCTGTCGAGGGCAGCGCGTACTTCTGCAGGTTCAGCTGCTGCTCCACGCCGAGCGCCACACCAGGTGCCTGGTCGATGCCGACCAAGCCGGGCAGGAAGCCCTCCTGGTTGCCCGCCACCATGGCCTTGATCTTGTACGTGCCCGGCGGCAGCCCGGTCGACGTACCAGCGACGGGCGACGTCCCGGCCGGGGCGGTCGAGTCGTTGAAGGTCGTCGAGATGGAGAAGGTGCCGCCAGAGCCCAGCGACGCCCGACCGAAGCGGCGCCACTCCGACTTGTTGGCGCCCCCGAGCTCACGTGAACTGGTGAACGAGACCGCGCGCCAGAGCTCGACGGCCCCGCCACCGGTGTACGCCGTCCCGTCAGCGTTGGTGACGGTGCCGGCGAGCTGCGACGCGGCCGGGAGCGCCACGTTCTTGCCGGCGCTCACCTGGTCCGCGGCCACGACGATGTTGCTCGCTTCATCGGGCGTGTAGGCGTCGGGGAAGAAGCGGGCGGCACGCGAGTCGCCCTTGGTGACCTGGAGGCGGAACGGCTTGTCGCGGCCGTCGGCCTTGATCTGCATGACGAAGACGCCGTCGTTGCCCGTGCTCACCGCGTCGGCGTAGCCGTTCGCCGGGTCCCAGGCGCCCTTGGCGGTGGAGTACGTGACCGGGGTGACGGATGCTCCGCTGACCGGCAGACCCTGAGGGTCGGTGACCTTGCCGGTCACCGCCGTGCGCTTGACGATGCTCTCGTTGAGGCTCGTGAACTGCGTTGCGGCTGCACCCGAGAACCTCTTGGCGTCGCCGGTCAGGAAGCGGTTGCCGCTCGTCTCCGCGCGGTAGTACTGCGTGAGCCGGTTGGGGTAGGCGAAGCTCAGGATGTAGTCGCGCCCGGCCTGGGTAGGCGCGACGAGGCGGTAGGTGCCGTCGGTGGCGGTCTTGACACTGCCTGCAGACGTCCACACCACCCCGCCGTTGGACTGGGTCACGGGGTAGAGGGCACTCACCTCCACGTCCTTGAGCACCGCGGGCGTCGCGGCGTCGTCGGTGACGGTGCCGCTGAAGGTGACACCGGCATTGAGCGCCACGGAGACGTTGGCGCGGGCACCGGCCGTCTTGGTCAGCGTGATGGTCTGCGCGGTGTCCGGGTTGGTCGACCCGGCGCCGCCCCCGTTGAAGTACACGGTCTGGAAGGCGTTGGAGCGGAACTGGACCACGTAGGGCTGGTTGAGGTTGCCCTCGAGCGCGAAGGCACCGTCGCCGCCGGTCGTCATGCCGATGTAGCCCGCGCCGCTCGTGGCGGAGAGCGCCGGGGAGTACTCGACCGCGCCGGTGCCACCGCTGGCGTTCGTGCGCACGTGCAACGACACGCTGACGTCCTTGATCGGCACACCGGAGGGCGTGGTGACCACGCCGCTGATCTCCGACGTGGCGGCCTTCACGAGGGTCGCATTGATCGCGTCGTTGGCGACACCCGGCTTCACCTCGACCAGGTCCGGGGTCCCGTCAGCAGCCTTCTCGTTGTAGAACTCCGTCTCGTAGCCAGCACCGGTGGGCGTCTCGAACTTGACCTGGTACTTGGCCGGCGGAACGTCCTCGAACTCGTACATCCCCTCGCTGTCCGTCGTCTCGGGGTTGATCCCCGAGTCACCGCCGGTGGCAGTCAGCAGAGTCACCGTCGCGCTGGGAATCGCGGGAGTGCGCACCGAGTCGGCTCGGGTCACCTTGCCGGAGATGCCCCCCGGCGTGGCCGCGATGCTGCGGTTCATTGAGGTCGGGGTGCCCGCCGACGCGAAGGTGATGAGCGAGGCCTCGTCCTTCTGGGCCGTGGTGGACGCATCCTTGACGTAGACCGTCTGGTAGCCGGACTTGCTGAAGCCGAGGATCAGGTTCGACTGCTCCGCAACGGAGAACGCGTAGTTGCCCTGAGCGTCCGTGGTCACGCTCGAGGGAGTGGTCGGCTGCGCGGTGTAGGCGCGCGGCGAACCCGTAGCCGCCTCGACCTTGACCGTCACTCCCTCGACGGGCACGGCGGGGCTGCCCGTCGTGATCTTGCCGGTGATGGTGCGACTCAGGAGGCGGGGGTTGGCCGAGGAGTCGTTGGCACCCGAGGACACTGCGGTCGCGTCGGCCAGCGCCGTGACGACGGGCTGGTTCTCACCGTCGTAGTAAGCCGCAGGGTCCACGCCCGTGGCGCCGGTGTACTGGATGAAGTAGTCCCCGTCGGTGACGCCGGTGAAGGTATAGGCGCCGTTGGCGTCCGTCGTCTTGGAGGACCCCTCCGGCTGGAAGGCGCCGTTGACATCGGTCCCCAACTTCACCGTGACACCGGACAGCGCCAGGCCGTCACGGTTCTTGACGATGCCCGAGATCGTGTTCGCGGCGTACGCCGGGGCTCCGAGGCCTCCGACGAGGAGGCCGAGCACGGTCAGGAAGAGCAGAGGGAGCACACCGAGTCTTGTGCGGCGTCGGGACGAGCGGGGGAACAACATGGTCACCTCGAGGCGGCGGGGGGTTTGGGGAGCACAACGCGTGCCGGGAGATCCCGGCGCCGCCTCAACGTGGCGGGAGCAAGCAGCGTTACGGCTGGGGGCAAAGAAACTTGACATCCACGGCAAAGCACGGTTTGTGGTCCAGACCACGCGACTTTACTGATTTGACCTTTACTCTCAGCCAGGTCTAAAGAACCCCGCCTACAGCCCAGCAGGTGCCGACTAGGGTCGAGAGGTGAGCAGCTCAGACAGCGACGCACCCGACCCGCAGGTACTCGTGACCCAGGTGCAGGAGGGGTACGCCTTCGACGGCCCGGCCCTGGAGCTGGGCGCCCTGATGAGCACGGCGGACCACGTGCACCCCGAGGCCCCGGTGCGGATCCCGCTGGGGATGCTCAACCGGCACGGCCTGGTGGCCGGCGCTACGGGCACGGGCAAGACCAAGACCCTGCAGCTGCTGGCCGAGCAGCTCTCGGACGCCGGGGTGCCGGTGTTCGCCGCGGACGTGAAGGGCGACCTGTCCGGCCTCCTGACCGCGGGCGAGACCTCGGCCAGGGTGGACTCGCGGATGACCGCGCTCGGGCAGGAGTGGACGCCGACCGGCTACCCGGTCGAGCTCTACGCGCTGGGCGGGGAGGGCACCGGCGTACCCCTGCGCGCGTCCATCAGCTCCTTCGGCCCGCTGCTGCTCAGCAAGGTGCTCGGACTGAACAAGACCCAGGAGTCCAGCCTCGGCCTGGTCTTCCACTACGCCGACAAGGCGGGTCTGCCGCTGCTGGACCTCTCCGACCTCCAAGCACTGCTGCGCCACCTCACCTCCGACGAGGGGAAGGCCGAGCTCAAGGGCATCGGCGGCGTCTCGACCGCGACCGCCGGAGTCATCCTGCGCTCGCTGGTGACGCTGGAGACCCAGGGTGCGGACCGGTTCTTCGGCGAGCCGGAGTTCGAGCCCTCGGACCTGATGACCACGACCGACGACGGTCGCGGCCTGATCTCGCTGCTGGAGCTGGCCCCGCCTGCAGGACCGCCCGGCGCTGTTCTCCACCTTCCTCATGTGGTTGCTGGCCGACCTCTTCAACTCCCTGCCCGAGGTCGGCGACCCCGAGAAGCCGTCGCTGGTGTTCTTCTTCGACGAGGCCCACCTGCTCTTCGACGACGCCTCGGACGCGTTCCTCGACCAGGTCGCCCAGACCGTCCGGCTCATCCGCTCCAAGGGCGTCGGCATCTTCTTCGTCACCCAGTCCCCCACCGACGTGCCCGACGAGGTCCTCGCTCAGCTCGGCTCCCGCGTCCAGCACGCCCTGCGCGCCCACACACCCAAGGACGCCAAGGCGCTCAAGGCGGCGGTCAGCACCTACCCCCACTCCGGGTACGCCGACCTCGGCCGCGTCCTCACCTCGCTCGGCGTCGGCGAGGCCGTCGTGACCGTGATGGACGAGCGCGGGGCGCCGACGCCCGTGGCCTGGACGATGCTGCGCGCGCCGCAGTCGCGGATGGCCCCAGCAGACCCCGCCGCCATGGAGGCCCTGGTCGCAGCCAGCCCCCGTCAGGCGACCTACGGCACGCCGATCGACCGCGAGTCGGCCCGCGAGAAGCTCGCAGCCCGCCTCGAGCAGGCCGCAGAGAAGGAGGCCGCGCCGCCGGCCACGCCGGCGCCCACTCCCGACCCGACCCCGGTGCCGCCGTCGCAGCGCAAGATCCCCGTGCCCCGGACCACCGTGCCGTCCGGGAGCGGAGGCGAGTCCACGCTGGAGAAGGTCGTCTCCTCGCCGGTGTTCAAGGACGCGGTCCGCACCGCAGCCCGCGAGATCGTGCGCGGGATGTTCCGCACCGGTCGGCGCTGAGGCCTGCTGCCTCGCGGAGTTCGGAGCACGGGATGCACCGGATGCTCCGTGCCCCTGCGCGGTCAACGCACCGGGTGGCCGGCCTGGGCCAGCGACTCCTTGACCTCGGAGATCCGGCAGGTGCCGAAGTGGAAGACCGTCGCAGCCAGGACCGCGTCGGCGCCGGCGTCAACGGCCGGCGCGAAGTGCTCGACCCGCCCCGCGCCGCCCGAGGCGATGACCGGGACGGTCACCTCCCGGCGTACGCGGGAGATCAGGTCGAGGTCGAACCCGTCCTGGGTGCCGTCGGCGTCCATGGCGTTGAGCAGGATCTCGCCCGCCCCCAGCTCGCACGCGCGGGCCGCCCACTCCAGGGCGTCGATGCCGGCCGACTGACGGCCGCCGTGGGTGGTGACCTCGAAGCCCGAGTCCGTGCCCTCGGCGCGACGAGCGTCCACAGACAGCACCAGCACCTGGTTGCCGAACCGGTCGGCGATCTCCGCGATCAGCTCCGGCCGGCGGATCGCCGCGGTGTTGACCGCGACCTTGTCCGCGCCGGCACGCAGCAGCCGGTCGACGTCCTCGGTGGAGGACACTCCCCCGCCCACGGTGAGCGGGATGAACACCTCCTCGGCACACCGCGACACGACCTGCATGGTCGTGGCGCGACCCTCGTGGGAGGCCGAGATGTCCAGGAACGTCAGCTCGTCGGCACCCTCGGCGTCGTAGGTGCGCGCCAGCTCGACCGGGTCACCGGCGTCGCGGAGGTCCTGGAAGTTGATCCCCTTGACCACCCGGCCGCCGTCGACGTCGAGGCACGGGATGACGCGGACGGCCAGGCTCACTGCGACGCTCCGGTCCCCTGGGTCAGCGCCAGCGCGTCCTCGAGGGTGAACCGGCCCTCGTAGAGCGCGGTTCCGGCGATGGCGCCCTCGACGCCCAGCGGGACCAGGTCCATCAGCGCGCGGATGTCGTCGAGGGTGGTCACCCCGCCCGACGCCACCACGGGTGCGTCGGTGGCGGCGCAGACGTCGCGCAGGAGCTGCAGGTTCGGGCCGGCGAGCATGCCGTCCTTGTTGACGTCGGTGACGACGTAGCGGGCGCAGCCCTCGGAGTCGAGGCGGGTCAGCACCTCGTAGAGGTCGCCGCCGTCGCGGGTCCAGCCGCGCGCCGCCAGGGTGCGGCCGCGGACGTCGAGACCGATCGCGACCCGGTCGCCGTGCTCGGCGATGATCTTGGCGCACCACTCGGGCTGCTCGAGAGCCGCGGTGCCGATGTTGACGCGGGTGCAACCGGTGGCCAGAGCAGCTTCCAGGGACTCGTCGTCGCGGATGCCGCCGCTCATCTCCACCTTGATGTCGAGGGCCCCGACGATCTCGGCCTGGAGCTCACGGTTGGTGCCGCGGCCGAAGGCGGCGTCGAGGTCGACCAGGTGCAGCCACTCCGCTCCGGCGTCCTGCCAGCGACGGGCAGCGGCGACGGGGTCGCCGTAGACCCGCTCGGAGCCGGCCACGCCCTGGGCCAGCTGGACCGCGCGGCCCTCGGTGATGTCGACGGCGGGCAGCAGCTCGAGGTAGTCGCTCATGTCTTCTCTCGGTCGGTGTGCGGGCAGAGGTTCGAGGTGGGGACCCGGCGGGTCAGGTACGCCGGAACAGCATCGTGTGGAGCACCGGCGCGCCCAGTGCGCCGACCGCCAGGGCCAGCAGCACGGCCGCGGGGCTCGCGGTGAAGGCCCAGGTGAGCACGACGACCGCGAGCACCAGGGCCACGGTCGTCGCGGTCTGCCGACGACGCCGCTCGGCGAGGATCCCGGACTGCCGGTTGCGCGGCCCCGTCGAGGGCAGCCAGCCGGTCAGTGCCTGGCGACGCGACGCCCAGCGCTCACGACGGGCCACCTCCGCCGCTCGCTTCTCGGCCAGCAGCGCCGCCACGGCCTCCCGCTCGGCCCGGCGTCGTGCGCGCTCCTTGCTCACAGGGTGCGCACCCAGTTGCGCAACAGGGCGGCGCCGGCGTCCCCGGACTTCTCCGGGTGGAACTGGGTGGCCCACAGCGGACCGTTCTCGACCGCGGCGACGAAGCGGTCGTCCCCGTGGGACGCCCAGGTCACGAGCGGGGCCGCGGTGCGGTCGTTGGTGACCAGCGTCCAGTCGCGCACGCCGTAGGAGTGCACGAAGTAGAACCGCTCCTGCTCGATGCCCTCGAACAGCTTCGTGCCCTCCGGTGCGGTCACGGTGTTCCAGCCCATGTGCGGGACGACCGGGGCCTGCAGACGCTCGACCAGCCCCGGCCACTCGTCGCAGCCCGCGGTCTCGACGCCGTGCTCGATGCCGCGCTCGAAGAGGATCTGCATCCCCACGCAGATGCCGAGCACCGGCCGACCGCCGGCCAGCCGCCGACCGATGATCCGCTCGCCCTTGATGGCGCGCAGACCCTCCATGCACGCGGCGTACGCCCCGACGCCGGGGACCAGGAGGCCGTCGGCCTCCAGGGCGGCGTCGAAGTCGGAGGTCAGCGTGACGTCGGCACCGGCACGCTCCACCGCTCGGACGGCGGAGCGGAGGTTGCCGGAGCCGTAGTCGAGGACGACGACCGACGGAGCGGTCACAGAGCGCCCTTCGTGGAGGGCACGCCCGTCTCGCGCGGGTCGAGGGCGATTGCGTCACGGAAGGCACGCGCGAACGCCTTGAACTGCGTCTCCACGATGTGGTGCGGCTCCCGCCCGGCCAGCACGCGCACGTGCAGGGCGAGGTGGGCGTGGAAGGCGATGGACTCGAAGACGTGCTGGGTCAACGAACCGAGGTAGGACACCCCGGACCCACCGAGCTGGACGTACTGCTGCCCCTCGGGCTCGCCGGTGTGCAGGCAGTAGGGGCGACCGGAGACGTCGACGACGGCCTGGACGAGCGCCTCGTCGAGCGGGACGGTGGCGTCGCCGAAGCGGCGTACACCCACCTTGTCCCCCAGCGCCTGGCGCAGCGCCTGGCCGAGGGCGATCGCGGTGTCCTCCACGGTGTGGTGGGCGTCGATGTGCACGTCGCCGTCGGTCTGCACGGTGAGGTCGACCAGCGCGTGCCGGGCGAACGCGGTGAGCATGTGGTCGTAGAAGCCCACGCCCGTGGAGATGTCGTGACGCCCGGTCCCGTCGAGGTCGACCTCGACGAGCACCTTCGACTCGCTGGTCTGGCGCTCCACCCGTCCGGTGCGGCTCATCACTTGCTCCCACTCTCGTCCATCACGACGTCCAGGGCCTCCCTGAACGCGGTCATCTCCTCAGGCGTCCCGATCGACACCCGCAGCCAGCCCTCGGGGCCGACCTCACGGACCAGGACACCCTGGTCCAGCAACCGCTGCCACACAGCATGCCGGTCCGGGAACGTCCCGAACAACGCGAAGTTGGCGTCGGAGTCGGCGACGTCGAGGCCGCGCCCCCGCAGCCAGGCCACCGTCTCGTCGCGCTCGCGACGCAGCTCGTCGACCTTGCCCAGCAGCTCCTCGTGGTGGCGCAGGGCCGCGAGCGCGACCGCCTGGCTCACCGCGGAGAGGTGGTAGGGCAGGCGCACGACGCGGATCGCGTCGCAGATGCGCGGGTCGGCGGCCAGGTAGCCCAGCCGCAGCCCCGCACCCGCGAACGCCTTGCTCATCGTGCGCGTCACCACGAGGTTGGGGTACGACGGCAGCAGCTCGATCGCGCTGGGCGTGCCGGTCCTGCGGAACTCGCCGTAGGCCTCGTCGACCACCAGCAGGCCGTCGTCGCCCAACGCCTCGCACAGCACGCCGACGACCTCGGGCTCCAGCGCGGTGCCGGTCGGGTTGTTGGGGCTCGGCAGCAGCACCAGGCTCGGCCGCTCGGTGCGCACCAGCTCCAGCGCAGCGTCCACGTCGAGCGTGAAGTCCTCGGCGCGACGCCCGGCCACGAAGCGGCTGTGGGTGTCGCGGGCGTACTCCGGGTACATCGAGTACGTCGGCGCGAAGCTCACGACGGTCCGGCCCGGACCCCCGAAGGCCTGCAGCAGCTGCAGCATCACCTCGTTGGAGCCGTTGGCCGCCCACACCTGCTCGGGGGTGATCGGGTCCTGCCCGTCGGCCACGTCGCGCGACAGGTAGTCCGCCAGCCCCTCGCGCAGCGCGACGTGCTCGCGGTCGGGGTAGCGGTTCAGCCCCCGGGCCGCCTCTGCCGCGGCCGCCGCGATGTCGGCGACACACGCCTCGGAGGGTCCGTAGGGGTTCTCGTTGGTGTTGAGCTGCACCGGCGCCTGCTCCAGCGTGAGCTGGGGGGCGCCGTACGGCGCGAGGCCGCGCAGCTCCTCGCGGAGCGGCGGAAAGGTCACGTGCGGCCCCTACTTCTGGAAGCGGATGCGCACGGACTGCCCGTGACCGGGCAGGTCCTCGGCCTCGGCCAGCGTCACCACGTGGTCGGCGACCGCCTCGAGGCCCTCGCGTGAGTAGTCCACGACGTGCACCGACTTGGTGAACGCGCGCACCGACAGGCCCGAGGAGTGGCAGGCGCAGCCGCCGGTGGGCAGCACGTGGTTGGACCCGGCGCAGTAGTCGCCCAGCGCGGTCGGGGCGTAGTCGCCGATGAAGATCGCTCCGGCGTTGCGGATGCGGGCGGCGACGGCCGCAGCGTCGCGGGTCTGGATCTCCAGGTGCTCAGAGGCGTAGGCGTCGCACACCTCCACGCCCTGGTCGAGGTCGTCGACCAGCACGATGCCGGACTGGGCACCGCCCAGGGCGACCTTGACGCGCTCGACGTGCCCGGTGGTGGCGACCTGCTTGTCGAGCTCGGCCTCCACGTCGTCGGCCAGCGTCTCGGAGTCGGTGACCAGGACCGCCGCGGCCAGCGGGTCGTGCTCGGCCTCGGAGATCAGGTCGGCGGCGACGTACGCCGCATCGGCCGTCTCGTCGGCGAGGATCGCGACCTCGGTGGGACCGGCCTCGGAGTCGACGCCGACCAGGCCCTTCAGGAGGCGCTTGGCGGTCACGACCCAGATGTTGCCCGGCCCGGTCACGAGGTCGACCTTGGCGCAGGGGCCGGTGCCGTAGGCGAACATGGCGATCGCCTGGGCACCGCCCACGGCGTAGACCTCCTCGACCCCGAGCAGGGCGCAGGCCGCGAGGATGGTGGGGTGCGGAAGGCCGCCGAACTCCTGCTGCGGCGGGCTCGCCAGCGCCAGCGACGGGACGCCAGCCACCTGCGCGGGCACGACGTTCATCAGCACGCTGGAGACCAAGGGCGCGAGGCCACCGGGGACGTAGAGACCGACGCGGCCGACGGGGACCTTGCGGTGCACGACACGCGCGCCAGGGCCGAGGTCGGTGACGACGTCCTGCTCGAGCTCGGCCTCGCTGGCCACCCGCAGGCGGCGGACGGACTCCTCGAGCCCGGCGCGGATGGCGGGGTCGAGCCCCTCCAGCGCGCGGGTCATCTCCTCGACCGGCACCCGGATGTCGCTCTGGGTGACGCCGTCGAACTTCTGCGACATCTCCAGGATCGCCTCGAGGCCTCGGGTGCGGACCTCCTCGCAGATCGCATGCGTCGCCGGGACCGCTGCTTCCACGTCGAAGTCCGCACGCGGCAGGGCCGTCCGGTAGTCGAACGGCTCACCCGGCGTGCGGCCCGTGGCGGCGCTGCGCAGGTCGATCCGGCGAATCATGGGGCCAAGTCTACGAGCGGGCGGTGGCGCGCCCGAACCCGCGATGCCCCGATGGACACCCCACCCATCCCCTAGGGTCGACGACGTGACCTCGACGCTGCCGATGTTCCCGCTGAACTCGGTGCTGTTCCCGGGCGTCACCGTCCCCCTGCGGGTCTTCGAGGACCGCTACCGCGCGATGGTCCACCACCTGCTGCGCATCGAGGACCCCGCCGAACGGCTCTTCGCCTCCGTCGGTATCCGCGAGGGCTACGAGGTCGGGGAGCACGGCGCCCAGTCGCTCTACCGCGTGGGCGTGCGGCTGCAGCTGACCGAGGCCGAGCAGCACGACGACGGCACCTTCTCGATCCTGGCGGTCGGCCGCGACCGCATCTCCCTCGAGCGGCTCGACAGCTCCGGTCTCTTCCCCCTCGGCCACGTCGAGGAGCGTCCCGAGGCGGTGCCGGTCATGGACCCGATGCTCGAGGCCGTGATGGAGCGGGCCCGGTCCACGTTCACCGCCTACCGTGCCGCGCTGGCCGCGATCCGGGCGGACCCGCACGAGGGCTCGCTGCCGCAGGACCCGACGTACCTCTCCTGGACGCTGTCGGCCAGCGCTCCGCTGCCGATGCCGGAGCGACAGGGGCTGCTGGAGTGCGACGACCCGATCTCGCGCCTGGAGATGGTGACCGACCTGCTGCGAGCCGAGCTGCGCGCGATGAACGTCATCCCCTCCCTGCCCGCCACCGAGGTGGCCCGCACCCGCTGGTCGCCGAACTGAGACGCCGGGAACCGTGCGAGGAACGAGCACGGTTCCGTGGGCGGTGAAGGTCGAGCAAGCGCCGCGACCGAGGGACGAGGTCGCGACGCGCGGGTCGAGACCCGGTGAGACGAAAGAGAACCTGACACCCATGGCCAAGAAGACCAAGCAGACCGCCGGCACCCCGGCGACCGTCGCCCTGACCCGCGCAGGCGTGGAGTTCACGGTCCACCCCTACGACCACGACCCCCGGGCGGAGTCCTACGGCCTGGAGGCGGCCGAGGCGCTCGGGCTGGCGCCGGAGCAGGTGTTCAAGACCCTCTTCGCGAGCCTCGACGGGCACTTGGTCGTCGGGGTGGTGCCGGTGACCGGCCAGTTGGACCTCAAGGCCCTGGCCCGGGCGCTGGGCGGGAGCAAGGCGGTGATGGCCGACCCGGCGGCGGCCGAGCGGGCGACGGGGTACGTCGTCGGCGGGATCTCCCCGGTGGGCCAGAAGCGCCCGCACCCGACGGTGGTCGACGAGTCCGCCCTGACCCACGACCGGGTCTACGTCTCCGGTGGCCGCCGGGGCCTGGACCTGGGTCTCTCCCCCACCGACCTCGTGCGGGTCACGTCCGCCGTGACTGCTCGCATCGGTCGCTGAACGACTCCCCTCCCGCGGGACCCTGCCTGCCGAACCGGCGTATTGATACGCCGGCTCGGCACCATCGGGTCAGTCGGTGGAGATGCGCAGCAGACCGCGCAGGCTGCCGTCGTCCTCGATCCAGGACGAGGAGCCCAGGGCGGCCAGCGGCTCGAGGTTGTCGCGGACCTCGACCATGTCGTCGCCCTCGTCGAGGGGCTCCTCGACGCCGGGCAGGTCGCCGAAGCCGGCGGTGAACGCGTCCTCCAGGGCCTCCATGAAGCCGATGACCACCTCGCCCACCACGTCGATGTCGGCGTAGGCGACGCTCACCAGGCCGTCGGTCTCCGGCACCACGTCACGGAAGCGATCGCTGTCGCCGAGGGCGCCGCCGTCGGCGACCTCGTCGCGCCACGAGGCACTGGGGCCCACCGCCACCACGTCGTCGCCGGCACTGACCCCGAGCAGGTTCGCGCCCGGGGCCTGGAAGGGACCGAGGAACGGACCCACCGCGTCGGCGAGGTCCTGCACGGCCTGCTCCTCACCGTCCATCACCAGCGCGAGCGGGATGGAGCCCAGGTCGCCCCGGAAGAGGTCGTCCGCGTCGACGTCGCCGCCGACGGCCAGGGCGATCGCGTCTCCCGCAGCCTTTTCGACCTCGTCGAGCCCGAGCCCGACGGTCTCCTGGAGCGCGAGCTCGACGTCCCCGGGCTGGAGGCCGGCGGTGGGGTCGGACTCGATGAGGTCGGCCAGCCAGCCGGTCCAGCCCTCCCCCAGGCCGTAGGCGTAGACCAGCGCGGTGTCCTCGGGCAGGTCCTCGACCAGGGTCCCCGCGTCGCCGTCGAAGGCGGCCAGCAGCTCGGACTCGCCCATCGACCCGGCCAGCTCCAGCTCGAGCCCGCCGTCGTCGAAGCGCACCTGGGCGATGCCGCCCTCGAACTGCTCGGCGGCCTCGACCACCTCGGCGGGCGGCTCGGCGGGGGCGCCCAGGCTCGGGTCGAAGCCCATGACCGCGTCCCAGTTGTCCAGCAGCAGCGTCCCGACCCCGGGTGCGGCGTACATCGTGAGGAGGCCGGCGTCGAGCTCGCCCGACCAGCGCTGGAAGTCCTCGTCGTCGGCGAGCGTGCCCTCGTCCTCGACCAGCTCGCCGGCTCGACGGAGGTCCTCCTCGGTCTCGGCGACGAGCATCCAGCCGTCCTCCACGGAGTACGCCGTCGAGTCCTGCTCCCCGACGCACTCGGTGACCGCGGCGATGCCCTCCGTGGCCGCGTCCTCGTCGCGCACCTCGAGGGCGATCAGCGGCGAGGGAGTGTCCGTGGTCAGGGCGACGGCCGCCAGGCCGATCCGCTCCCCCAGCCACGGCTCGATGTCGTCGTCGTAGGAGAGGCCGTCGCAGCCGGACTCCGCGATGAGGAGGTCGGCCAGCTCCTCGCGCAGGTCGATCTCGCCCAGGTCGCCGTCGAGACCCAGCTCCTCGGCGATCAGGGGGAACTTCTCCAGGGTGCGCAGGGCCTCGAGCTTCTGGCTGCCGCTCGGGTCCAGGGTCAGCCCGACGTAACCGACCGCGGACGCCGGCAGCGCCTCGGCGGCCTGTGCCCCCTCGTCGAGGAGCCACCAGGCGCCGAAGGCAGCGCCACCGACGGCGGCGAGGCCGAGGCCGGCGAGCACCGGCACGAGCGCCTTGCGCCGACGCCCCGGACGGTCACGGTCGAGCGGACGACCCCCGCCCTGCTCGAGGAGCTCCGGCTGCGCGCCGTCGTGCGGATCGGGGGTGTGGCTCATGAGGGACTACTCCCGGTGTCGCCCAGGGATGAGGAGGAAGACCGCGCACAGCGCCACGAGCGAGGCGAGCGGCCACACGAGCAGGGCCCCTGGAGATCCCAGCGCGAGGTGGTCGGGCAGCACGGTACCCCGCTCGGCGGTCAGCGCGAGGACCTGAGGGTCGGCCGGGCCGAGGCGGGTCCCGACCTGCCACATGAGGACGGCGGCCACCACCGAGCCGACGGCCACCGTGCCGAGCACCAGCAGCTCGTCGCGCCGGGCGAGCAGCGCCATGAGGCCGCCGAGGACCAGTCCGGCGGCACCGCCGATGACCACGAACAGCCCGGTGCCGGAGAACTGGTTGCGCAGCCCCGCGGGGTCGTAGCGGAACTCCGAGTCCACGACGAACCACTCGCGGCGCACCACCAGCCCCTGGCTGGGCTGCCACAGGTGCTCCCACAGGACCCCCAGGCCGGCACCGGTGAGGGCGAAGAGCCCGAGCACGAGGGCGGCCCGCAGCCAGGCCCTCCGCGTCTCGGGGGACGCGGGCGCGGAGGTCACCCGGATCGGGGCCGAGGAGTCGGTCAGCTGGTGAGACACCCGGGCCCCAGCAGCTGCTTGAGGTCCGCGAACAGCGCCGGCGTCGGGGTGACCCGCAGCCGGTCGTCGAGCCTCATGACGAGGGTCTGCTCACGCTTCATCAGCCGCAACCGTACTTCGGTCATCCCAGGATGAGTGGCGAGCACGTCGCGCAGCTGCTCCACGACGGGGCCGGTGCACCGGGTGGAGGGCAGCGAGATCACGACCGGCCCCGACGGCCCGTCGGTGATGTCGGGGACCGACACCTCCTGGCCGTGGATCTCCGGCTGGTCCTTGCTCTTGGACAACCGGCCCTTGACCGTGAGGATCGCGTCCTCGACGAGCAGGGTGCTGGCCAGCTGGTAGGAGCTGGGGAAGAGCAGCACGTCGATCGCGCCGTCGAGGTCCTCCAGCGTCACCATCGCCCAGGCGTCGCCGCGCTTGGTGATCTTGCGCTGCACCGAGGTGACCAGGCCGCTGATGCAGATCGGGGACCCGTCGGCCCGTGACTCGTCGAGCATCAGCTCGCCGATGGTGCAGTCGGTGCCCTGGGAGAGCACGTGCTCCAACCCGAGCAGCGGGTGGTCGGAGACGTAGAGGCCGAGCATGTCCCGCTCGTGGCCGAGCAGGGTCATCTTGTCCCACTCGTCGATGTCGGGGATCGTCACGCTGACCCCGAAGGAGCCGGAGTCCTCCTCGTCGAGCCCCCCGAACAGCGAGTCCTGGCCGATCGCCTCGTTGCGCTTGATGTCGACGTACTGGTCGACGGCCGTCTCGTGGATCGCCACCAGCGCCTTGCGGCGGTGCTTCATCTCGTCGAAGGCGCCCGCCTTGATCAGCGACTCCATCACCCGCTTGTTGCACACGTGCGCGGGCACCTTGGACAGGAAGTCGTTGAAGTCGGTGTAGCGGCCCTTCTCCTCCCGCGCGGAGACGATGCCGTCGACGACGTTGCCGCCGACGTTGCGCACCGCGGTGAGGCCGAAGCGGATGTCGGTGCCGACGGGGGTGAAGTTGGCCGCCGACTCGTTGACGTCGGGCGGCAGGACCTGGATCTTCATCCGGCGGCACTCGTTGAGGTAGATCGCCGACTTGTCCTTGTCGTCGCGCACCGAGGTGAGCAGCGCGGCCATGTACTCGGCCGGGTAGTTGGCCTTGAGGTAGGCGGTCCAGTAGGAGACCAGGCCGTACGCCGCGGAGTGGGCCTTGTTGAAGGCGTAGTCGGAGAACGGCAGCAGGATGTCCCACAGCGTCTTGATCGCCGCGTCGGAGTAGCCGCGCTCCTTCATGCCGCCGGAGAAGCCCTCGAACTGCTTGTCCAGCTCGGCCTTCTTCTTCTTGCCCATGGCGCGACGCAGGATGTCTGCTTGTCCGAGGCTGTAGCCGGCGAGCTTCTGGGCGATCGCCATGACCTGCTCCTGGTAGACGATGAGACCGTAGGTCTCCCCCAGGACGTCCTCGAGCGGCTCGGCGAGCTCGGGGTGGATCGGCTCGACCGGCTCGCGGCCGGTCTTGCGGCGGGCGTACTTGTTGTGGGAGTCCGCACCCATCGGACCCGGTCGGTAGAGCGCGCCGACGGCGGAGATGTCCTCGAAGGTGTCGGGCCGCATCGAGCGCAGCAGCGCGCGCATCGGTCCGCCGTCGAGCTGGAAGACGCCGAGGGTGTCGCCGCGCTGCAGCAGCGCGTACGTCGCCGGGTCGGTGAGCGGGAGCTCCTCGAGGACGACGTCCTCGCCCCGGTTGGCCTTGATGTTCTTCACGGCGTCGTCCATCACCGTGAGGTTGCGCAGCCCGAGGAAGTCCATCTTGATCAGGCCGAGGCCCTCACAGGTGGGGTAGTCGAACTGGGTGATCATCGCGCCGTCGGCCGGCCGCTTCAGCAGCGGGATCACGTCGACCAGCGGCTCGCTGGACATGATGACGCCGGCGGCGTGCACGCCCCACTGCCGCTTGAGGCCCTCGATGCCGATCGCGGTGTCGACCACGCGCTTGACGTCGTTGTCGGCGTCGTAGAGCTGACGGAACTCCCCACCCTCGCCGTAGCGCTTGTGCTGGGGGTCGAAGATCTCCTGCAGCGGGACGTCCTTGCCCATCACCGCGGCCGGCATCGCCTTGGTGATGCGGTCACCCATCGCGAAGGGGTAGCCGAGGATGCGCGAGGAGTCCTTGACGGCCTGCTTGGCCTTGATGGTGCCGTAGGTGACGATGTAGCTGACCCGGTCGTCGCCGTACTTCTCGGTGACGTACTTGATGACCTCGCCGCGCCGGCGCTCGTCGAAGTCGATGTCGAAGTCGGGCATCGAGACACGGTCTGGGTTGAGGAAGCGCTCGAAGATCAGGCCGTGCTCGAGCGGGTCGAGGTCGGTGATCCGCAGGGCGTAGGCGACCATCGAGCCCGCCCCCGAGCCTCGGCCCGGCCCCACGCGGATGCCGTGGTCCTTGGCCCAGTTGATGAAGTCGGCGACGACGAGGAAGTAGCCCGGGAAGCCCATCTGCGTGATGACGCCGAGCTCGTACTCGGCCTGCTTGCGGACCTTGTCGGGCACGCCGCCGGGGTAACGGTGCGAGAGCCCGGTCTCGACCTCCTTGACCAGCCAGGAGTCCTCGTTCTCCCCCGGCGGGCAGGGGAAGCGCGGCATGTACTTGCCGACGGTCTCGGTGAACTGCACGTCGCAGCGCTCGGCGATGAGCAGCGTGTTGTCGCAGGCGGCCGGGAAGTCGCGCCACAGCTCGCGCATCTCGGCGGCGGACTTGATGTAGTAGCCGTCGCCGGAGAAGGCGAAGCGCTGGCCGGGGCCGTCGCCGGCGGGGATGTCCATCGTCGAGCCGGAGTTGATGCACAGCAGGTGCTCCTGGCTGGCGGCGTCCTCGCGGTTGACGTAGTGGGAGTCGTTGGTGGCCAGCAGCGGGATCTTCAGGTCGTCGGCGAGGCGCAGCAGCCCGTCGCGGACCCGGCGCTCGATGTCGAGGCCGTGGTCCATCAGCTCGAGGAAGTAGTTGTCCCGGCCCAGGATGTCCTGGAAGTCGCCGGCCGCCTTGCGGGCGGCGTCGTAGTTGCCGTAGCGCAGGTGCACCTGCACCTCGCCCGAGGGGCAGCCGGTGGTGCCGATGATGCCCTTGGAGTGCTGGGCCAGCAGCTCGCGGTCCATGCGGGGGTGCTTGAAGAAGCCGTCGCGCCACGATCCGGTGGAGAGCCGGAAGAGGTTGTGCATCCCCTCGGTCGACTCGCTGAGCAGCGTCATGTGCGTGTAGGCACCGCGCGCCGAGACGTCGTCGGGGCCGCCGTCGTAGAAGTTGACGCCCTTCTTCTCGAAGCGGCTGATGTTGGGGGTGAAGTAGGCCTCGATGCCGATGATCGGCTTGACCCCCGCGGCCTTGGCCTTGGAGTAGAACTCGTAGGCGCCGAACACGTTGCCGTGGTCGGTCATCGCCACCGCCGGCATGCCCAGGTCGGCGGCCCGCTGGGTGAGGTCGCCGAGGCGGGCGGCGCCGTCGAGCATGGAGTACTCGGTGTGGACGTGCAGGTGGACGAAGGAGTCCTTGGAGGCGGCGGGCCCTGACGGCATGGTCGCGCTGCATCCCTTCGGGGGTCGTCGAGTGGGCAGGAATGAGTCGGCCGAGCCGGAGCCCGACGCCGATCCCGGGGAAGGGGATCAGACTACGCGAGCCGACAGCCGGAGACTGCCAGGGCACTCCGACAGTCGGGGCCGTGGGGGCGTCGTCGTCCTGCCCCGGTCTCAGTCGGCGGCGGCGGCGGCGAGGGACTCCTCGACGACCACCCGCACGATCCGCTCCAACCGGTCGACCCCGAGGGCCGGTGCCCGGGTCGCGAGGTGCTCGGCCACGGCGCGCTCGCGGGCCGGGTCACGGCGGGTGCTGCGCTTCAGCGGCTGGATGGCGCGGGTCAGCGCCGCCCGGCGGGCCAGCAGGTCGCCGAGCTGGGCGTCCACCTCGTCCACCAGCCCGCGCAGGAACGCCACCGGGTCCTCCCCGGGCCAGGCCAGGCGCACGTCGGGCTCGCCCTCCTCGTTGGCCGATCCGTCGGTGCGCTCGAGCTCGACCAGGCCGTGACGCGCGTAGAACTCACGGGCCGGCCGGTTGCTCTCGAAGACCCACAGGCAGAAGCCGTCGGGCTGCCGGGCCGTCACCAGGTCCAGGAGCGCCGCGCCCACACCGGTGCCCTGGTGGGCGGGCTGGACGTAGAGGTCGTCGAGCCAGCCGGCGGTCGTGCGGGCGTAGCCCACCGGCACGCCCTCGACCTCCGCGACCCAGGTCTCGGCACCGGGCGCGTGGTCGGCCACGCGCTCACGCAGCCAGCGGCGTACGTCGTCGTCGGAGTGGACCGGGTCCGGCATCGGCGCCGCGCGGCGGGCCAGCAGGTGGATGAGCGCCAGGGCGTCGGCGTCGTCCTCGTCGGCCGGCCGCAGGACGAGCTCCGACTCCGCCACCGGGGCCGGCGCGGCCTCGTCAGTGGGCATCGCGGATGACCTCGAGCGCGGCGGCGAGGTCGTGTGGGTAGGTCGACTCGTACTCGACCTCGTCACCGGAGTCGGGGTGGGTGAAGCCCAGCTTCACCGCGTGCAGCCACTGCCGCTCCAACCCGACCCGACGGGCGAGGACCGGGTCGGCGCCGTAGGTGAGGTCGCCGACGCAGGGGTGCTTGAGCGCGCTCATGTGGACACGGATCTGGTGGGTGCGTCCGGTCTCGAGGTGGATCTCCAGGAGGCTGGCGAACCGGTGGGCCTCGAGGGTCTCGTAGTGGGTGACCGAGGCCCGACCGTCGGCCATCACCGCGAACTTGTAGTCGTGCTTGGGGTGCCGCCCGATCGGGGCGTCGACCGTGCCCTGCAGCGGGTCCGGGTGGCCCTGGACCAGCGCGTGGTAGGTCTTGTCGACGGTGCGGTGGCGGAAGGCGTTCTTGAGCACGGAGTAGGCGTGCTCGGACTTGGCGATGACCATCACCCCGGACGTGCCCACGTCGAGGCGCTGGACGATGCCCTGCCGCTCGGAGGCGCCGCTGGTGGCGATGCGGAAGCCGGCTCCGGCCAGGTGGCCGACGACGGTCGGGCCGCCCCAACCCGGAGAGGGGTGCACGGCGACCCCCACGGGCTTGTCGATCACGACGATCGAGTCGTCGTCGTGGATGATCTTGATCCCCTCGACGATCTCCGGGACGACCTCGAGGGGGTCGACCAGGCTCGGGATCGTCACGTCGAGCATCGCGCCCGGCAGGACCCGGTCGCTCTTGCCGACGTCATGACCGTCCAGACGCACCAGACCGCCGGCGATGAGGTCGGCCGCGCGGGTGCGTGAGACACCGAACATGCGGGCGATGGCGGCGTCGACGCGCTCGCCCGCGAGCCCGTCGGGCACGGAGAGCGTGCGCTGCTCGGAGGCCTGGGTCATGCGCTCTCCTCCTCGACGTCGCGGGTCCCGTCGAGGCGTACGCCGCGGAACGCCTGGAGCAGGATCACGCCGGCGGCCGCGTTGATGCAGATGTCGGCGATGTTGAAGACCGGCCAGTTCGGCAGCATCAGGAAGTCGATGACGTGGCCGCGCATCGGACCCGGCTCGCGCAGGACGCGGTCGGTCAGGTTGCCGCTCACGCCCGCCAGCAGGAGCCCCAGTCCCACGGCCCACAGGACGCTGCGCACGCGCAGACTGAGGTAGAGGACGACGCACACGGCGACCGCCGCCAGGCAGCTGAGCACGACGGTGTACTCGGTGCCGGTGCTGAACGCGGCCCCCGGGTTGCGGGTGAGGTGCAGGACCAGGAGGTCGCCGACCAGCGGCACGTCCGGACGGCCGTCGAGGTGACGCACCGCGAGCACCTTGGTGACGATGTCGACGGCGTACAGGGTGAGCGCGACGAGCGCGAGCACCCAGCGGGCCCGGACCGGGGACGTCATGGGGCGGAGGGGATCCTCCGGGGCTATCGCCGCTCCTCGCGCTGCTTGCATGTCATGCACAGTGTGGCACGGGGGAAGGCCATCAGACGAAGCTTGCCGATGGGCTGGCCGCACGACTCGCACACGCCGTAGGTGCCGTCCTCGATGCGCGCCAGCGCCCGGTCGATCTGCGCCAGTTTCTCGCGCTCGTTGTTGAGCACGCTCATCTCGTGGTCGCGCTCGAACGTCGTGGCGCCGAGGTCGGCCTGGTCCTGCCCGGCCCCGTCACCGGAGTCACGCATGAGGCCCGACAGCTCGTCCTCCTGCTCGGCGACGATCTCCAGGCTGTGGGCGCGCTGCTCCTCGAGCTCGGCCATCACCTCGGCCAGCTCGGCAGGGGTCCAGGCGTCCTCGCCCTCCTTGACCACCAGGGTGTCGGCAGCGGCCTCGGGGGCAGGTGTCGGCTTCTTCACGGGAGCAGTCTTCTTGCTCGGGGCCTTCTTCGCAGGGGTTTCCACGGGTGCTGCTGCCTTCTTCGCGGGCGCTGCCTTCTTGGCCGGCGCAGCCTTCTTGGCCGGCGCAGCCTTCTTCGCGGCCGCGGCCTTCTTCGCGGGCGCGGCCTTCTTCGCGGGCGCGGCCTTCTTCGCGGGCGCGGCCTTCTTCGCGGGCGCGG
>Ga0208700_1000034_pt1 | contig 56377 bp, 45 predicted proteins | sample DeeseametaMP2016_FD_184179 | JGI IMG/M metagenome (GOLD analysis project Ga0208700, IMG submission 184179) | Marine microbial communities from the Deep Pacific Ocean - MP2016 (SPAdes) | ecosystem: Environmental > Aquatic > Marine > Oceanic | place: East of Hawaii, North Pacific Ocean | collected... | reverse complement strand
CTGTAAACACCCTCGATGGGCAAGTCGATCACTCCTCACATAGGAGCGACTGACTCACACGCAGACTGGCAGACAGGGCTGTGGCGGGACTTCTGACCGGCGCCCTGACCGGCGCCCTGAGCGCGGCCGCCGGTGGACCCGCCGCCCTGGCGGGACTGGCCCGAGCGCTGACCCGAGCGCTGGCCCGAGCGCTGGCCGGCCTGGCCCCCGCCCTGCTTGGCCTGCCCGGAGCCGGAGCCGCCGCGTCCCCGGCGCGACCGGGAGCGGCCGCCGCCGGAGCCCTGCGGCTTGCGCGTGGCGGCGCCGTTGCCGGCACTGCCGGGACCCTCGCTCCCGGAGCGCTGGGTGGGCGCGGTGAGCACGAGGCCACCGGGCACGAGCACCCGCTCGCCGGGCGCGAGCTCGGTGAGCACGGGGTGGCCCGGGCCCTCGAGCACGGTGATGCGCGGCTTGATGCCCGCGGCCCGGGCGAGGTCGCGCACGTCGCGGTCCTGCTCGGGGGTGCTGAGGGTGACGACGGTGCCGGAGGAGCCGGCCCGCGCCGTACGGCCCGAACGGTGCAGGTAGGCCTTGTGCTCGGCCGGCGGGTCGGCGTGGACGACGAGGGAGACGTCGTCGACGTGGATGCCGCGCGCCGCGATGTCGGTCGCGACGAGGGTGGTGGCCCGGCCGGAGTGGAAGGCCTCCATGTTGCGGGTGCGGGCACCCTGGCCGAGGTTGCCGTGCAGCTCGACGGTCGGCACGCCGGCCTTGTTGAGCTGGCGCGTCAGCGCCTTCGCACCATGCTTGGTGCGGGTGAAGACGACCGTGCGGCCCGGCGCGCTGGTCAGGTCGACCAGCGTCGGCAGCCGGTGCTCGCGGGCGAGGCGCAGGACGTGGTGGTCCATCTTCTTCACCGGCGACTGCGGCGAGTCGGCCTCGTGGGTGACGGGCTGGTCGAGGAACTGCTTGACCAGCACGTCGACGGCCTTGTCGAGGGTCGCGGAGAACAGCAGTCGCTGACCGCCCTTGGGTGTCGCGTTGAGCAGCCGGCGGACGGCCGGCAGGAAGCCGAGGTCGGCCATGTGGTCAGCCTCGTCGAGCACGCTGATCTCGATGGCGTCGAGGCGGCAGTGCCCCTGGCCGATGAGGTCCTCGAGGCGCCCGGGGCAGGCGATGAGCACGTCGACGCCCTTGCGCAGCGCCTGGACCTGGGGGTTCTGGCCGACGCCGCCGAAGACGGTGCGGCTGGTGAGGCCGGCGGCCTCGGCGAGCGGGACCAGTGACTCCTGGACCTGCTGGGCCAGCTCGCGCGTCGGCACGAGGACCAGGGCGCGGGGCCGGGTCGAGGCCGCCGGGCGACCACCGGCGAGGCGGGCGACGAGCGGCAGCAGGAAGGCGAAGGTCTTGCCCGAGCCCGTGCGACCGCGGCCGAGCACGTCGCGGCCGGCCAGGGAGTCCGGCAGCGTCGCTGCCTGGATGGGGGTCGGGGTGGTGATGTCGAGGCCCGCGAGGACGCGGACGAGGTCGGAAGGGACGCCGAGATCGGCGAAGGACGTGGTCGTCACAGGGTTTCTACTCACTGCAGGTGTGTCCCACCAGGTCGTCCGCGGCGCCGCATGCTGCGGGGCGGACGTGTCTCCCATGCTGGGAGAGGAGCGGCCGGAGGGCCGCGAGCCCGGGGCGAGACCGGAACGGGCTGCTCCCCAGCGTACGGGGAGCAGCCCGGTCGGCCTAACCGTCGGTGCCAGGAGTGGCACGACTCACGTGAGCCCGTCCTTGAGCTTCTTGCCGGCGTCCTTGACCTTCTCGCCGGCGTCCTTGACGGCCGCCGAGGCCTGGTCGCCCTTGCCCTCGGCCTTCATCTCGTCGTCGTTGGCCGCGTCACCGTAGGCCTCCTTGCCCTGGCCCTTCAGCTCCTCGGCCTTGTTGGACAGCTTGTCGTCCAGTCCCATGGGTTCCCCTTTCGAGAGGTGCCTCGGATGAGCTTTCGCCTCCATGGAACCCGGCCCGACGCGGTGGCTGTTCACCCCGGCGGGTCCGCCCGCCAGGGTGGGTTTGCCGGCGTCGTACGACGGTGATGCTGATCCTTCGGGCGTGGCCCCTCAGGCGAACTCCAGCACCCCGTCGTCGAGCTCACCGCGACGGATGTGGCGCACGTCGACGAGGTAGTTCTGCTTGAGCAGCCACGGCGCGCGATCACCCTGCACGGGCAGGTCGTCCAGCGCCCGCAGGACGTAGCCGGACTGGAAGTCCATGAACGGCCGCTCCCCCACGCCCTGGTCGCGGCGCGGCACGAAGGACCGCTGACCAGTGCGGTCGAGGTGGTCGAGCATCCGGCAGACGAAGTCGCTGACCAGGTCGGCCTTGAGGGTCCAGGAGGCGTTGGTGTAACCGATGGTGAACACGAAGTTCGGCACGTCGGAGAGCATCAGCGCCTTGTAGGCCATCGTGTCGTGCAGCTTCACCTCCGCGCCGTCCACGGTCATCGCGAAACCGCCGAACGGCTTGAGCTTCAAGCCCGTGGCCGTGACGATCACGTCGGCCTCGAGGTGCTCGCCGGAGGTGAGCCGGATGCCGGTCTCGTCGAAGGTCTCGATGGTGTCGGTCACGATGCTCGCGCCGCCGCCGCGCAGCGCCTTGAACAGGTCGGCGTTCGGCACGACGCACAGACGCTGGTCCCACGGGTCGTAGCTGGGGTTGAAGTGGGTGTCGACGTCGACGTGGTCGGGGACGAGCTTCACCGTCTGGCTGCGGATGTACTTCCGCGCCCACGACGGCCACTTCTGGAACGCCTGGTAGGACCCGACCTGCATCAGGATGTTGGCCCAGCGCACGACCGGGTAGCGCACCTGCTCGGGGAGCTTGGCCAGCTTGCGGGCCAGCGGGTCACGGGCCGGGCGGTTGAGGACGTACGTCGGTGAGCGCTGCAGCATCGTGACGTGCTCGGCCTCACCGGCCATCGCGGGCACCAGGGTGATGGCGGTGGCGCCCGACCCGATGACCACGACCTTCTTGCCCGTGTGGTCGAGGTCCTCGGGCCAGAACTGCGGGTGCACGATCTCGCCCTGGAACCGCTCGGCGCCCGGGAACTGCGGCGCGTGGCCGGTCTCGTAGTCGTAGTAGCCCGAGCAGCCCCACAGCAGCCCCGTCGTGATCGTCCTGGTCTCCGACTCCTCGCCGGTCGAGCCTGTCGAGACCTCGACGGTCACGGTCCACCGCTGGTCGGTGGAGTCCCAGGCAGCCGCGACGACCTTGTGCCGGTAGCGGATCAGCTCGTCGACGCCGTACTCCTCGGCCACCGTGCGGAGGTAGTCGAGGATCAGCGGACCGTCGGCCAGCGAGGTGTCGCTGGGCCAGGGGCGCCAGCGGTAGCCGAAGGTGAACATGTCGGAGTCCGAGCGGATGCCGGGGTAGCGGAACAGGTCCCACGTGCCACCGAGGCTCTCGCGGGCCTCGAGCACCGCGACGGTGCGGCCGGGGTGGCGGCTGCGCAGCTGGGCGGCGGCGCCGATGCCGGACAGGCCGGCCCCCACCACCAGGACGTCGACGTGCTCGGGCTGGGTCTGGCTCATGGAGTGACGGTAGCCGAGAACGAGCGCTATTGACAGATGTTCATTAGGCGGGACCGGGGTGTCGAGACGGCACCGTCCTCAGCGTGCGAAGAGCTCCACGAAGCGGGCGAGCAGGCGGGGCGGATCAGTGACCCGGGCGGCGCGCGCGGAGTCGATGAGCGCGCTGGCGCCGGCGGGCTCGAAGTAGCCGTAGTGGCGGTAGACCTCGATCCGGGTGACGAGCCCGTCGTTGTCGAGCTCGGGGTGGAACTGGGTGGCGTAGACCCGCGACCCCAGGCGGAACGCCTGCACCGGGCAGGTCGCCGAGGAGGCCAGCAGCACCGCACCCCGCGGCAGCGTGTGGACCGCCTCCTTGTGACCGAGGAAGGCATCGAAGGTCGCCGGCAGCACACCGAGGAGCGGGTCCTCGCGACCGGCGGCGGTCAGCGTGATCGGGAGCGCCCCGATCGGCTCGCCGTAGGTGCGGTCGACCAGGCCTCCGAGCAGCCCGCCGAGGGTGCCGATGCCGTAGCAGCACCCCAGGAACGCGGTGTCGGTCTCGATCACCTGCAGCGCCAGCGCGCGCAGCTCGGCCTCCGCGCGCCGCTGCGCGGGGGACTTGAGCCCCTCGGGGTCCGAGACGTTGAACGGTCCGCCGCCGAGGATGACCCCGGACCAGTCGTCGAGGTCCACCTCGCCGAGCACGTCGGTCAGGGAGTCGCGCTCCAGGCGCACCCGCCGGCACTCGGACTCCTCGAGCCCGGAGAAGCGGAGGACGGCGTCGTACTCCCCGTCGGCGGCGCGGTCCTCGGCACGCGTGCCGAGGAAGAGGAAGGGCCGCACCCGCAGATCGTAGGGAGGCGGATCAGGCCTGGACGGCCGCACCCCGCTCGATGAGACCGTCCACGTCCTCGATGCCCCACGCCGCGAGCGCGTCGCGGGTGTGGATGCCGGCCTTGGCCGAGGGCGGCAGGCCGAGCGTGGCCGGGGTGCGGGAGAAGCGGGGAGCCGGCTGCGGCTGCACGACGCCGTCCTTCTCGACGAACACCTCGCGTGCCGCCATGTGCGGGTGGTCCTTGGCCTCGCTCATCGGGATGATGCCGGCGACGCAGGCGTCGGTGCCCTCGAAGAGCTCGACCCACTCGGCCTGCGTGCGCTGCTTGAAGGTCTCGGCGAAGAGGGCGCGCATCTCGTCGAAGCGGTCGAACTCCATCTGCCCCGGGCAGCGGTCGCCGAGGTCGAGCAGGCGCACCAGCTCGGCGAAGAACTGCGGCTCCAGCGCCCCGACGCTCATGTGCCGCCCGTCGGAGGTCTCGTAGACGTCGTAGAACGGGGCGCCGCCGTCGAGCAGGTTGGCCGCCCGCTCCTCGCGGAAGGTGCCCGCGTGCAGGAAGGCGGCGGTCATCGCGTTGAGGCTGGCGGTGCCGTCGACGATCGCGGCGTCGATGACCTGCCCCTGGCCCGAGACCTTCGCCTCGAGCAGCGCGGCGAGGATGCCGATGACGAGGTACGTCGAGCCGCCGCCGAAGTCGCCGACCAGGTTGGCCGGGAAGTGGGGGCGGCTCTTGTCCTGACCGAGGCCGAAGAGGGTGCCGGTGATGGCGATGTAGTTCATGTCGTGACCGGCCGCGGTGGCCAGCGGACCGTCCTGGCCCCACCCGGTCATCCGGCCGTAGACCAGCCGCGGGTTGCGCTCGTGGCACTGCTCGGGGCCGAACCCGAGCCGCTCGGCGACACCGGGGCGCATCCCCTCGATCAGCACGTCGGCGTCCTCGACGAGGTCGAGCACGGTCGCGACGGCCTCGGGGTCCTTGAGGTTGAGCGCGACGCTGGGCCGGCCGCGGTTGAGCAGGTCGTGCGAGCCGCCGGTCATCGCCTGGCCGCCGGGGCGGTCCACGCGGATCACGTCGGCGCCGAGGTCGGCCAGCAGCATGCAGGCGTGCGGGCCGGGCCCGATGCCCGCGATCTCGACGACCTTGACGCCCTTCAGCGGACCCGTGCCCTGACCCAGCTCGATACTCATGGGCGCGATCATGACAGAACTACTGTCACGGTGGCGAGCATCTCACCGAGACCAGTCTTGCAACTCGTTGCATAGGTCGGGCACGATGGTGGCCATGGCCCTGGAGCACGCGCTGCTGGTCGCGCTGTGCGAGCAGCCGGCCTCCGGACTCGACCTGACCAAGCGCTTCGGGCGCTCGATCGGGTTCTTCTGGAGCGCCACCCACCAGCAGATCTACCGGGTGCTCGGACGCATGGACGGCGACGGCTGGGTCAGCGTCGAGGCCGTGGCCCAGGAGGGCCGCCCCGACAAGAAGGTGTACGCCGTCACCGAGCTCGGTCGCGCGGCGCTGGCCGACTGGCTGGGCCAGCCCACCGACACCCAGTCCCTGCGCTCGGAGCTCGCGGTCAAGATGCGCGCCGCGTCCTTCGGCGACCGCGAGGCCGTCCTCGACGTGGTGCGCGCCAACCTCGCCGACCACCACGTGCGGCTCGACCACTACGAGCAGCTGATGAAGCGCGACTACCCGGACCCCACCACCCTCACGGGTCTCCCCCTCGACCAGTACCTCGTCCTGCGCGGCGGGGTGCTGATGGAGCAGACCTGGATCACCTGGCTCACCGAGTACCTGGAGGCTCACCAGTGAACGACCACTCCCCCTACCCGCACCTGCTCAGCCCGCTGACGCTCGGGAACCTGACCCTGCGCAACCGCGTCGTCATGGGCTCCATGCACACCGGCCTCGAGGACGCCCCGTGGGACGTCCCCAAGCTGGCGGCGTACGTCGGCGAGCGGGCCAAGGGCGGCACCGGCCTGATCGTGACCGGCGGCTACGCCCCGACCCGGCGCGGCTGGCTGAAGCCGTTCGCCTCCGAGCTGCGCACCCGGCTGCAGGCCGAGCGGCACAAGGCGGTCACCGGTGCGGTGCACGAGCACGGCGGGGCGATCGCGCTGCAGGTGCTGCACGCGGGTCGCTACGGGTACACCCCGATCTCGGTGTCGGCGTCGAGCCGCAAGAGCCCCATCACCCCGTTCAAGCCGTCGGCGCTGTCGACCAAGGGCGTCGACCGGACCGCCACCGCCTTCGCGCACACTGCCGCGCTCGCCCAGCGCGCCGGCTACGACGCCGTCGAGGTGATGGGCTCCGAGGGCTACCTCATCAACCAGTTCCTCGCCGCGCGCACCAACGACCGCACCGACGCGTGGGGCGGCAGCGCGGAGAAGCGGATGCGCTTCCCGGTCGAGGTCGTGCGGCGTACCCGTGAGCTGGTCGGCCCCGACCTGCCGATCATGTACCGCATCTCGCTGCTCGACCTGGTCGAGGGCGGTCAGACCTGGGACGAGGTGCTCGAGCTCGCCCACCGCGTCGTCGAGGCCGGCGCGACCGTGCTCAACACCGGCATCGGCTGGCACGAGGCGCGGGTGCCCACGATCATCACCCAGGTCCCCCGCGGCGCCTGGCTCTCGGCCACCGCGCGGCTCAAGGCCGAGGTGTCGGTGCCGGTCTGCGCGTCGAACCGGATCAACACCCCCGAGCTCGCCGAGCAGGTGCTCTCCGACGGCACCGCCGACCTGGTGTCGATGGCGCGCCCGCTGCTGGCCGACCCGTTCTTCGTCAACAAGGCCGCCGAGGACCGCGCGGACGAGATCAACACCTGCATCGCCTGCAACCAGGCGTGCCTGGACCACGTGTTCCAGAACAAGAAGGCGTCCTGCCTGGTCAACCCGCGGGCCGGTCGAGAGACCACGCTGGTCCTCTCCCCCACCCGCACCAAGCGGTCCGTCGCCGTCGTCGGGGCCGGCCCGGCCGGGCTGTCGGCCGCGGTCAGCGCCGCCGAGCGCGGCCACGCGGTCACGCTCTTCGAGGCCTCGCCGGAGATCGGCGGCCAGTTCCGGCTCGCGATGGCGGTGCCCGGCAAGGAGGAGTTCGCCGAGACGCTGCGCTACTTCAGCCGCCGGCTCGAGGTGCTCGGCGTGGACGTGCGCCTGTCGACGTACGCCGCTCCCGACGACCTGGCCGGCTTCGACGACGTCGTGGTCGCGACCGGTGTGGAGCCGCGGGTGCTCGACCTGCCCGGTGCCGACCACGAGCGCGTCGTGTCGTACGCCGACGTGCTGGCCGGCCGCGTCGTGCCCGGTCGTCGCGTGGCCGTGATCGGTGCCGGCGGCATCGGCGTCGACGTGTCGCACTGGCTGACCCACGACGAGCGCGACGACTTCATGGAGGTCTGGGGCGTGGGCGACCCGGCGATCCACCCCGGCGGCCTGACCGAGGCCAAGCCCCGCACCGCCGCGCGCGAGGTGACGCTGCTGCAGCGCAAGACCTCGGTCATCGGCAAGCACCTCGGCAAGACCTCGGGCTGGGCGCACCGCGCGGTGCTGAAGCAGGCGGGCGTCACCAAGGTCTCCGGTGCCTCCTACACGGCGGTGGTGGACCACCCGGAGGGCGTGGTGCTGCAGTACTCCCTCGACGGTGAGCAGCACGAGCTGCTGGTCGACCACGTCGTCGTCTGCGCGGGCCAGGAGTCGGTGCGCTCGGTCTTCGACGGCCTCACCCACGACTCCGCGCACCTGATCGGCGGCGCTGACCTCGCTGCCGAGCTGGACGCCAAGCGCGCGATCGAGCAGGGCACCCGGGTGGCCGCCGCCCTCTGAGGCGCTCGACCACGACGTCCTGCAGGAGAACCGGCCCCGGCACCTGCAGAACGTCGTGGTCGGCAGCCTCACCCCGACCGCTACCGTCGGCGGGGTGATCCGCGACTACACCGACGCCGAGGCCCGGGCCGCGCTGCCGCTGAAGTGGGGCCGCGCCCCGGAGGGCACGATCCCCGCCTGGGTCGCGGAGATGGACTACGCGCCGGCGCCCGCCATCTCGGCGGCGGTCAACGCGGCCGTGGGCAAGGGCATGCTCGGCTACCCGCCGTTCGACCACCCGATGGTCACCGGGCTCGAGGAGGCGTTCGCCGGCTTCGCGGAGCGGCACTGGCGCTGGCAGGTGCCGGCGGGCGCGTCGACCCTCACCGGTGACGTCATCACCGGCATGCGGCTGGTGCTGGAGCACCTGTGCCCGCCGGGACCCGTCGTGGTGCCACTGCCCTGCTACCCGCCCTTCCGGACGATCGTGTCGCTGGCCGGTCGCGAGGCGGCGTACGTCGAGCTCGACCCGGACGCCGAGACCGCCGCCCTCGACCTCGCGGCCGTGCGCGCCCACTTCGAGGCGGGCGCGCGCACCCTGCTGCTGTGCACGCCGCACAACCCCTGGGGCCGGGTCTTCACCCGCGCCGAGCTGGAGGCGGTCCGCGACCTCGCCGCGGAGTACGGCGCGCGCGTCGTGGCCGACGAGATCCACGCCCCGCTGGTGCTCCCGGGCGCGGGGTTCGTCCCCTACCTGACCGTCGACCCCGACGGCATCGTCGTCACCAGCCACACCAAGTCGTTCAACACCCCCGGCCTCAAGGCCGCGCAGGTCATCACCTTGCGCGAGGACGACCAGGAGACGATCCGCGGGATCCCCTTCGAGGCCAACCACGGCTACACCGGGCTCGGCATCCTCGCCGGCACCGCCGCGTGGCGCGACTCAGACCTCTGGCTGCTCACCCTGCGCCAGCGCCTCGACGTGCTGCGCGAGGACCTGGCCGACCTTCTCGCCACCCACCTGCCGCAGGCCCGGATGCGGCCGCTGGAGGCGACGTACCTCGCCTGGCTCGACCTCCGCGCGTACGGCGTCGCCGACCCGGCAGCCGCCGGGCTCGAGCACGGGGTGATGGCCGCGGCCGGGCACGACTACCACCCGGGGCTGGAGGGCCACCTGCGGCTGAACATCGCCACCAGCGCCGACCGGCTCGCCGAGATCGTGCGCCGGCTCGGGGCGGCGCTGACCTGACCGTGCGTCAGCGACCTCTCGGCCGTGCGCGAGTGACGCCTCAGCCGTGCGCGAGCGACCTCTCGGCGGTCAGCTCTCGATGCGGCGGCCCCGGCGGACCAGGGGACGCTCGGCGTGGGGCAGCCAGGTGTCGGTGACGTAGTCGATGACGTGGACCCCGGGCGGCGCCTCGATGCGGTGCAGGCCCGGGACCTCCTCGCCCCGACCCTCCATCAGCGCGGAGTAGACCTGCCACTCGCGGCGCTTGCGTGGCGCCCGGGACTCGTCGAAGTCCATCGCCGACCAGTGGGAGAACTCGTCCTGGTCCAGCCACTTCAGCTCCACGCACAGGCCCTCGGGAGCGATGATGCGCTGCGAGGTCTCGGGGAACTCCCGCACCTCCCACTCGAAGGCCTTCACGAACGTGAACTCCGGACCCATGGGGTAGATCCACGGCTCCAGGAACCGGAACCCGAGGTCGATCCACGCCACCGACTCGCTCTCGATCGACAGCGGGTGCCGCGGGATCGCCACGATCGCCCCGGAGTCGTGCAGCTGCCACGACAGGTCGCGCAGCACGCCGACGCCCTCGGTGGTCAGCACCATGTCGCCGTCCCACTTCATCGAGTAGGCGGTGCGGACGTGGGAGAAGGACCAGTTGTAGAAGTGCGTCAGCGAGTGCACCGAGTCGTGCCGGGTGGCGAGGTGCTCGGTGCCGGCCCGCGAGACGCGGTGGGGGTAGGAGTGCACCTCGAGCCGGTCGGCAGCGCCGATCGACGCCGCGGCCTCACGGGCGACGTCGGGGGTGCCATCGTCGGAGAGGTTGTCGACCAGCACGACGTGCTGGACGGCCTCGAGCATCGGCGGGATGACCCACGGCAGGTTGCGGGCCTCGTTCTTGACGCGGAACACGCAGGTCAGCCCCTGCGAGAGCGGGCCGTCGCGCCACGGCCAGTGCACGTCGTACGCCGGGTCCTGCTCGAGGCAGGGGATGTCGGCGCCCCGGACGGGGCTCACGCCGCGCTCACCCTCTCTCTCGTCCGACGGCCCTACGGGCCCCGCGGCGCAGGAAGCCCGGGACGAGCGCGCGGACCCAGTGCGGGACGCGCTCGACGCCGCGCTTCTGGGTCGACCGCACGCCCTCGCCGAAGCCCTCGCGGCGCGAGGCGAGCGCGGTGGACTGGCTGATCGCCGCGGCCTCCTCGTACATCTCCGCGTAGGCCTCGCGCAGCTGGTCGAGCGTCGTCCGGACCTCGGGGGTGTCGCCGCCGTCGTCGGGGAGCTGGTCGAGCGCCTCCCAGGTCTCCTGGGCGATCTCGCGCAGCCGCCTGGGCACGTCGAGGTCGTCCCACGTGAGCCGGACCCGGCGCAGCGAGGGGTCGATGTAGGCGTGCACCTTGCGGATGTCGTTGGCCGCCGCCGACTTCACGGCGTCGAGGTCGAAGCGCTGGCCGAGGCCGAAGACCGGGACGGTCCAGTCGTCGAGCAGGTCGTGATAGCGCACGAAGGCCCGGTCGAAGCCGCGCGTGGCGCGCTCGCAGTGCAGCATCATGTTGACCCAGGCGGCGGTGCGGTTGACCTCGCCGAAGCGGGCGTCGTAGTAGCGCTGCTTGGAGCCGACCACCTCGGTCACCGGGCGCAGCATCGTGACGTAGCCGGGCTGCGCGTCGCAGCGCAGCGCCGCCCCGCGCCACAGCCCCATGAACCACGCCAGGCGCGGGTCCTTCACGACCAGCTCGGGGCCGCCCTCGACGAACTGCTGCTCCATCCACTCCTGCAGCCGCCGCCGCACGGGCTCGACGTTGTTGAGCTTGCCGGCCTCGAACCACGCGGAGGGCCGGGCGTCGGAGACCGCGACGTTGGCGCGACGCAGCAGCTCGTCGTGGAAGTCCACCACCCACTGCGGCTCGCCGAAGCCCTTGGGGTTGGTCTCGTCGGCGTCCACCTCCGGCTGCGGCACGTGCATGCCGAGCGCCTGCAGGGAGCCCGAGAGCGTGCTGGTGCCGCTGCGGCCCGAGCCGACGACGAAGACGATCCTGCGGCCGGCCGCGGTGTCGAGGAGCTGAGCCGGTCCCGCGGAGGGGCTGGGGGCGTCGACCATGCCCGACAGCGTAACGAGCCTCAGCCGACCGACGGGCTCTGGGACGCGATGAGTCCGGCCAGCCAGTGGAAGGACTCCTTGGGGGTACGCCGCTGGGTGGCCGGGTCCACGTGCACCAGCCCGAACCGCTGGGCGTAGCCCTCGGTCCACTCGAAGGTGTCCAGGAGCGACCAGACGTAGAGCGCCCGCACGTCGACGCCGCGGCGGCACGCGGCCGCGACCGCCTCGAGGTGGCCGTGCAGGTAGTCGATGCGCGCCTGGTCCTCGACCCGCCCGTCGGCGTCGGGGTCGCCGGAGTAGGCGGCGCCGCACTCGGTCACGACCAGCGGCGGCAGCGCCGCCCGGTAGCGGGCCCGGAAGGTGATCAGCCACTCGCGCATCGCGTCGGGGACGACCGGCCAGCCGAAGTCGGTCTCGGGGTAGCCCACGAGGTCGTAGAGCGCGAAGAACATCTCGGAGTCCTCCGGCGCGGCCCCGACCCGCATCGGCATGAAGTAGTTGACGCCGTAGAAGTCCAGCGGCTGGCGGATCGTGGCGAGGTCGCCCTCCTGGACCAGGCCCTCGACCAACGGCTGCAGGTCGGCCGGGTAGCGCCCCAGCAGCATGGGCTCGAGGAACATCCCGTTCCACAGCGCGTCGAAGAGCTTGGTGGCCCCGACGTCGGCCTCGTCCTCGGTCGCCGGCCACATCGGCGCGTGGTGGTTGGCGCACCCCACGCTCTGCGCCCCCGCCGCGCGCAGCGCGACCGCCCCGCGTCCGTGGGCGAGCAGCAGGTGGTGGGAGACGTGCAGCGCGTCGAACATCAGCTGCCGCCCCGGGGCGTGGAGGCCGACGGCGTACCCGAACATCGTGGCGACGTTGGGCTCGTTGACCGGCACCCAGTGGGCGACGCGATCGGCGAGACGCTCGGCCACGATCGCGGCGTACTCCTCGAACCGGTCGACGGTGCCGCGGTTGAGCCAGCCGCCGTCGTCCTCGAGCGCCTGGGGCAGGTCCCAGTGGTAGAGCGTGGCCATCGGGTCGATCCCGGCGGCCAGCAGCTCGTCGACGAGCCGGTCGTAGAAGTCCAGGCCCGCGGCGTTGACGGGTCCGCGACCGTCGGGCTGGACCCGCGGCCAGGAGATGGAGAAGCGGTAGTCCCTGGTGCCGAGCTCCTTCATCAACCCGACGTCCTCGACGTAGCGGTCGTGGTGACCCGAGGCGGTCGCGCCCGAGGTGCCGTCCCTCACCACGCCGGGGGCGGCGGTGAAGGTGTCCCAGATCGACGGCCCACGACCCTGCGCCGCACCCTCGACCTGGTACGCCGAGGTGGCCGTGCCGATCCGGAAGCCGGGTGGCAACGCCAAGGGGGGTCGGTCGGGCACGGCGTCCATCATGCCGACGAGGCGGCTCCCGCGCAGGACTTCGCGCAGGAGCCACCTCGGTCACGCAAACGTTTGCTCGACGCCTACCCGAGGGATCTTTCCGTCAGGAGGTCTTCTTCGGGCCGATCCGCATGAAGGCGCGGACCCGCAGGTTGCCGCCGTTGCCGTCGCGGACGATCACGAAGATGCGGTACTGCCCCTCCTCCTTGTAGGTGTGGAAGACCTTGCGCTTGCTCTTCTTGGTGCCGTCACCGAGGTCCCAGCGGTAGCGCAGCTTGTCGCCGTCGGGGTCCTTGGCGATCGCCTTGAACCGGATCGGCGTGCCGACGCGGGCCTTGCCCTGGCCCTGGAGGGGCTTGGCGGCGAACTTGCGGATCACCGGCTTGCGGTTGGGCTCCGCGGTCTGGGTGACCTCCTGGGTGCGCGTCGCCGTCGCCGTGGCGGTGGCCGTCACGGTGCTGGTGGCCGTCGCCGTGGCGGTGGCTGTCGTGGTCGCGGTCGCCGTGGCGGTCACGGTCACCGGCGGCGTGGTCGGGTCGGGCTCGGGCACGACCCGGAACGCACAACCACCGATCGCCACGTCGGCGTCCGGGGAGAGCAGCAGCAGGTTGCGGCGGCTCACGACCGAGATGTCGGTGATCACGCTGGCGTCGGTGAACTCCGGCACCGCCGGGCTCGCGCCGGACAGGTCGGACTTCTTCAGGTCGACGGTGATGACGTCGAGCACCGGGTCGAACGCGCCACTGAGGGCGGTGGTGAGGGTGCGGCCCGCCCCCTCGGTGCCACCGAAGTCGGAGAGCTCGAAGTACTCCTCGGTGAAGAGCAGGTCGGTCAGCGAGCGTCCGGCGAGGATGGAGTACGGGGTGCCGTCGAGCTGGAAATCCAGCTGGTACTCCTCGCCCACGCCCCGCAGGCCGCCCTGCAGGTCGGAGAGGTCGGTCACCTTGAGGTGGAAGGTGATGGTGTCCAGCGTGTCGTTGACCGTGAGCCAGCCCTCGCGGAGGTCGAGGCCGTCGGGGTCCAGGGCCGGGTCCACGGGGACGCCCGGCAGCGGCACCGGGTCGAGGGCCAGGTCGTTCACGTCAGCGGCTGGGTCGAAGTAGCGGGCGTCGCGGGTGCAGTCGGCGGCCGCGCTGGAGACGGTGCTGGACGCGACCACACCGACGAGGGTCGCGGCGAGCCCGGTGGCAGCGGCCGCGGACAGGGCGGCGACGCGTAGCGGACGACGGGAGGGGCGGGGAGGGGAGGTGTTCATGGTGAGGCCATTTCTTCCGGGGGGGTGAGACTCGGCCGCGCGAGCGACCAGCGCTACGTCTCCAACGAGCGGGCCATGACGTGGGTCACGCCGTCGACCGAACCTTCACCTGCGCCGCTCCCACGCGGACGCGGCGCCGGCTCAGCCGGGACTCGTGCGTGGGGCACAGCCGGGACCCGGCAGGATGACGGCATGAGCGTCGAGATCCGCCGCAGTGCCACGCGTTTCACCAGCCGCGACACCGGACGCCAGACCCGGCACTCCTTCTCCTTCGGCGACCACTACGACCCCGAGCGCACCGGCTTCGGCGCGATGGTCTGCCATGACGACCACCACCTGCGCGGGGGCACCGGGTTCGACACCCACCGCCACGCCGGCATCGAGATCGTCACCTGGGTCGTCTCCGGGGCGCTGCGCCACCGCGACTCGCTGGGCACCGACACCGTGCTGCGGGCCGGCGAGGTGGCCCTGCTCTCGGCGGGCAGCGGGGTCGAGCACTCGGAGGTCGCCGTCGAGGGCGAGGGCCCCACCCGGTTCGTCCAGGTGTGGCTGGCTGCTGACGACCCGGACGGGCAGCCGAGGTACGAGCGGGTGGCGCCGCACCTGGGCGACGGCGCGCTGGTCGACACCGGGCTGCCCGTCGGGGTCGACGGCGCCCGGCTGCTGGTCGGCCGGCTCCCCGCCCACCGGCCCGTCACGCTGCCGCAGGCACCGAGGATGCACTGCTTCGTCGCCCGCGGAGCGCTGCTGCGCTCGTCCTTGGCCGAGCCCCTGGAGGCCGGCGACGCGTTCTGCTTCACCGACGAGCCCGCCCGGGAGATCACCCCGGCCGTCGACTCCGAGCTGCTGGTCTGGCTGCTGCCGTAGCCCCAGCGGGGAAGCTGGACGCACGGCGGGCCCGGGACCCCCCGGTCCCAGGCCCGTCGCGACCGTCCTCCCTCGTCCCGGGGTGATCACGCCCGGGAGCCTGCTGTCGGGGTCAGCGGCGCGCGGCCGACTCCTGGCCCGACTTCTTGCCCGACTTCTTCTTGCCCTTGTGGCCCTTCTTGGCCTTCTTGGCGGCCTTCTTGACCTCGACCAGGAGGCGGACCCGGGTGACCTGCTCGCCGTCGGAGACGGTCAGCACGACGCGGTACTCGCCCTTGGACTTGAAGCGGTGCACCACGTCGGCGCCCTCGCGGACCTTGCCGTCGCTGAACGCCCACGTGTAGGTCAGGTCGGCACCCCGCGGGTGGCTGGCCAGGGCGGAGAACACCAGGCGCTTCCTGGCCCGCGCCTTGCCGCGGGAGGTCACCGAGACCTCCTCGATCTGCGGGCCACCCTCGGGCTCCGCCGTCTCGGTGACGGTCTCGGTGGCGGTGGCCGTCGTCGTGGCCGTGGCGGTCTCGGTGGCCGTCTCCGTGGCCGTGGCGGTGGCCGTCGCGGTCTCCGTCGCCGTCTGGGTGACGGTCTCGGTGGCCGTCGCGGTGGCCGTCGCGGTGGAGACCACGACCGCGGTCTCCGTGGCGGTGGCGGTGGCCGTCGCGGTCTCAGTCGCCGTCTGGGTGACGGTCTCGGTGGCCGTCGCCGTGGCGGTGGCCGTCTCGGTCACGGTGGTGGTCGCGGTGGCCGTCGCGGTCTCGGTCGCCGTGGCGGTGGCCGTCGCCGTCTCGGTCACGGTCTCGGTCACCGTCGGGGTCGGCGAGACGGTGCCGGTCGGGGTCGCCGTGCCGGTGGGCGTGGCCGTGCCGGTCGGGGTCGCGGTGTCGGTCGGCGTCGGCGTCGGCGTACCCGTGCCGCCACCCTGGTGCTCGGCACCGATCGTGTAGGCGCACGGGCCGCTGGCGGTGTCGGCGTCGGGGACCAGGAGCACCAGCTCACGGCGGGAGACGAACTCCAGGCCGCTGATCGAGGCGCCGGTCCTGATCGCGCCGGCGAGTGCCGGCACCGAGGCGACGTCCGTGGCCTTCACCGTGGCCGTCACGATGCCGGTCCCGGTGTCGAAGGTCCCCTCCAACCCCGAGGCGAGGGTCTGCCGACCACCGGTCGTGCCCCCGAAGTTGCCGAGCACGAACGTCTCACCGGAGAGGGTGCGGCTGGCCGTGACGTAGTAGCCGGCGCCGCCGAGGGAGAAGCTCAGGTCGAAGTACTCGCCCTCGCCGGAGAGACCGCCCGGGGTCTCCGGCAGCGACTCCACCTGGACGTGGAGCGTGAAGGCGTCTCCTGCGGGGCTGCTGGTCACCCAGCCCTCGAGGATGTCGAGCTCGGCCACGTTGAGCGGCTCGGCCGTCGGCTGCCCGAAGCCGCCGCTGGCGTCACCGGCGGCGTCGGTGAACCGGGCGTCCACGGGGCAGGAGAGCGGGTCGGTGACGCTCGCCGGCGAGCCGCTGAGCAGCGAGGCGGCGGCGACGTCGACCAGGCCGTGACCGGCGTCGAAGGACGTGGTCGTCCTCGCGGCGGTGTTGCGGGTGTCGGCGACGTAGGGGCGGGAGGCGCCGTACTGGTGGACGGTGTCGACCAGCAGGTTCTCCATCTCGGCGGGCGTGATGAACTCGCCGGTCCTCTCCATGGCCAGGCTCTGCAGCACCGCGACGTACCCGGCGACGTGCGGCGCGGCCATCGAGGTGCCGGAGATGGTGTTGTAGTCCGGGTCGGCGAGGTCCAGGCCCGTCGCGCAGATGGGCAGGTAGGGCCGGCAGGCCGAGGTGATGTCGGCACCCGGTGCCGAGAGGTCCGGGTAGGTCGTCACGCTGGCCTCGAGGCCGCGCGAGGACGAGGAGTCCAGGTCGTTGTCACGGCTGCCGGCGCCCGCGTCGTCGTAGTTCGCGACCGAGAGGACGCCGAGCGTGGGGTCCTGGCTGGGCGGGTTCACCTCGTTGGACGAGCCGTCACCGCCGTCGTTGCCGGCGGCCCAGACCACCGTGATGCCCTCGTCGACCAGCGCGCGCTGCACGACGGCGTCGGGCGAGCCGGCGCTGAACGCTCCGCCTGCGGAGCCCCAGGAGTTGTTGACCGCCACGACGGGCGCACAGGTCTCCGGCAGGCCGGGGAGGGTCTGCGTGGCGCAGGGGTCCTCGTGGTTCTCCAGCACCCAGTACATCCCCAGGGTGCCGGAGAGGATGGTGATGACCGCGCCGGTGCTGATGCCGACCACGTCGGCCTCCGGGGCCGCACCGCGCAGCTCACGACCCGCGGAGTCGGTGACGATGCCACCGGCCGCGATGCCCGCGACGTGGGTGCCGTGCCCGCCGATGGCAGTGGTGTCGGTGTCGCCGACGAGGGTGTTGTCCACGCCGCACTCACTGCCGGTCGCGAAGCCCTCGAGGATGTCGTGGCAGACCATCTTGATGTTGCGCCGCACGCGGGAGCCACCCTCGCCGTCGTCGAACATCGGGTGGGTGCCGTCGACGCCGGAGTCGACGATCGCGACCGAGACGCCGGCGCCCTGCAGCTCGTCGCCGACACCATCGCCGTCGAGGTCGATGGCGCCCTCGTGCACGTCGTAACCACGGGTGGCCCGGTGCGAGGTGTTGGAGAAGGTCTCCAGCTCCCGATCTGCCCAGTCGACCCGGGAGGCGCCGGCGCTCTCGAGGAGGCGGACCTGCGCCGGCGTACCGACGGCGACGACGATCCCGACCCGGTCGAGCACGGTCTGCACGCTCATCCCGGCGCCACGCACGGCGCTGCGCGCGGCGGCGGTGTCGCCGTCGGCCTGCACCATGACGCGGACCGGCTCCAGGCTGCCCACGCGACGCAGGTGGCGGGTCAGCTCGGGCCGCAGGACGGGACCGGGGTCGACGACCGGCTCCACCGACGAGGCGGCGCTGGTCACGCTGGGTCCGGTCTGGCTGATCAGGGCGTAGGCGGGCAGCGTGACGAGCGCGGTGCAGGCCGCGGTGGCGGCGACTGCGGTGCTCATCACCAGCCGCGTGGTGGGACGGCGGGTCATGGGAGCTCTCTTGTCAGGGGGCCGGTCCCGGGTGTGGGACCGAACCCCTCAACGTGGCTTTACCGACCGCGTCACCCACTCCTCGCCCGGAGGTCTCGACCACTGTGTTGCCGGCTTGTTTCGCCTGTTGCGGGCCGGTGACGCGGCCTGCCGCCCCGGTCGGACCACCTGGTCAGGACAGGACGCGCAGCGCGCCCGGCACCAGCTCGACGACCGAGGGGTCGGCGGTCAGGGCCGGCAGGGTGCCCAGCGGCTCGCCGTCGCCACCCACCGCGATCGGGCGTACGCCGTCGGCCGCGACCTCCACGCGGGTGCCCCGCAGCACGTGCACCTCGTCGAGCCCCACGTGCGAGCCGTCGTAGATCTTCGGGAAGCTGCGCACCAGCGCCGAGCGCGAGGCCGCCTCGACGACCACGACGTCGAGCAGGCCGTCGTCGACCGCCGCGTCGGGCGCGATGTGCATGCCCTTGCCGTAGTAGCCGGAGTTGGCGACCACGACCGTGGCGGCGGCGTACTCCTGCGTGCTGCCGTCCACGCTCACCCGGAAACGGCCCGGGGAGTAGGTCAGGATCGCGCGCATCGCGGCGAGGGGGTAGTGCAGCTTCCTGGGCGTCCAGCGCATCGCGTCGACGATCTCGGCGGCGCGGGCGTCCACACCGGAGTAGACCGACCCGGCGACCAGCCGGGGCGCCTGGCCGGGGGCGGTCAGGCGGAGCAGGTCGACGGGACGCTCGGGGGCCTCGAGGAGGATCCGCGCGACCGCGTCGGGCTCGCCGGGGAGGCCGAGCATCCGCGCGAAGTCGTTGCCGCGGCCCGCCGGCAGCACGCCGAGCACGCCACCGGCCTCGGAGACCGCGCCGGCGAGGTGGGAGAGCATCCCGTCGCCGCCGACGCTGACCACGACGTCACCGCGGGCGACGGCGGCGCGCACGAGGTCGTCGGTGGCCCGCGGACCGGGCGAGTAGGTGACGTCGACGGTCGAGCCCGCCTCGCGCAGCAGCCGGGCGACCGGGACGACGGCGTCGGGCGCCGCTCCCCCGCCGGAGGCCGGGTTGACCAGGAAGGAGAAGGACCTCACGGGACGAGCACCCCCGGGTTGAGCACACCGGTCGGGTCGAGGTCGGCCTTGACGGCCCGCAGCACCGAGGCGCCCAGGTCGCCGATCTCGGCGGAGAGCCACGGCTTGTGGTCGGTGCCGACGGCGTGGTGGTGGGTGATGGTCGCGCCGGCGGCGACGATCGCGTCGTTGGCGGCGGACTTGGCGGCCAGCCAGGTCTCCAGCGGCTGCTCGCCCTGGGAGCTGGCCACGGTGAAGTACAACGAGCAGCCGGTCTCGTAGACGTGGCTGACGTGGCAGAGCACCAGCGCCCCGTCCAGGTGCGACTCCAGGGCCTGCTTGACCCCGGCGTACAACGCCTCGGCGTTGGACCAGAAGGTGGCGGTCTCCAGCGTCTCGACGAGGACGCCGACGTCGAGCAGGGAGTCGCGGAGGTACGGCGCGTCGAAGCGCCCGTGCGCCCACGACTCGCCCGGGCCCTCGCCCTGGGGCCGGCCGCCGAGCGCGGTGAGCGCCGCGGTGACGGCCGTGCGGCGGGACTCGACCTGGGCGGCGGTGCCCTCGTGGCCGACGATCATCAGGCACGCGCCCTCGGACTCGCTCTCGCCGCCGATGGCGTCGGGGCGGGCGAGGTTGATCGCGGTCTCGGACTCGTCGGACAGGCGCAGGACCGTGGGGAGCAGGCCGCTCTGGGCGAGGTGGCGCATCGCGTCGCGCCCCTCGGCGAAGGAGCCCCAGCGCCAGCCCTCGTAGACCTTGACCTCGGGCAGACGGCGGACCCGGACGGTGACGGCGGTGATGACGCCGAAGGCGCCCTCGGAGCCGAGGACCAGCTGGCGCAGGTCGGGACCGGCGGCGTTGGCCGGGGAGGAGCCGAGCACCCACTCCCCGCGCGGCGTGGCGACGCGCAGCCCGACGACCATCGCGTCGAAGCGGCCGTAGCCGGCCGAGGACTGCCCGCTGGAGCGGGTCGCGGCGAAGCCGCCGATCGAGGCGAACTGGAAGGACTGCGGGAAGTGGCCCAGCATCAGGCCGCGCTCGCCCAGCAGCGCCTCGGCCTCGGGGCCGCGCAGGCCCGGCTCGAGGGTGGCGGTCATCGACTCCTCGTCGACGGCGAGGAGCTGCTTCATCCGCACCAGGTCCAGGGAGACGAGCCCGGCGTAGCCGTCGCGACGCGCGGCGAGACCGCCGGTCACGCAGGTGCCACCGCCGAAGGGCACGACCGCCAGGTGGTGCTCGACGGCGACGGCCAGCACCGCGGCCACGTCGTCGTGGCTGCCGGGGCGGACGACGGCGTCGGGGGCGTCGGCCAGGTCGCCGCTGCGGGCCCGCAGCAGGTCGGGCGTGGACTTCCCGCGGGTGCGCAGCCGGCGTACGTCGTCGTCGAGGAGGACGTGCTCCTCGCCCACCACGGCACGCAGGGCCGCCAGCGGCGCCTCGGCGAGGGCGGAGGCGGGCACGGCGGGCGCCGAGACGGCGGGCGTGGGGTGCAGGCCGAAGGCCATCTCGACCAGGCCACGGGCGCCCTCGGGGAGGTCGGTCGCGGCGCTCGGGGCGCCCCAGCGCTGGGGGTGCATCTCGCCCAGGCCGCCGGGCAACGGAGCGGGGGTGGTGTCGGTCGTCATGTGTTACAGTGTGACATATGACGTCACTTCGTCACAACAGCGAATCTCCGACAGGCCCCCGCGACGCCTACCTCGACGCCGCGCGGGCCTGCATCCTCGACGTGGGCTGGCGGCGCACGACACTGACCGAGGTGGCCCGTCGAGCCGGCGTGAGCCGGATGACGATCTACCGCTCGTGGGCCGACATGCCCACGCTGCTGGGTGACCTGATGACCCGCGAGTGGACCGGCCTGGTCGCGACCACCGTGGGCACGTCGACGGCCGCGGACCCGCTGACCCGGCTCGTCGACGACGTCGTGGCCACCATCCGCGCACTGCGGGAGAACGAGCTCTTCGTGCGCATCGTCGAGCTCGACCCCGAGCTGGTGCTGCCCTACCTGCTCAGCCGCAGGGGTCGCTCGCAGGACCTCATCCTCGGGCTGCTCACCGAGGCGCTGCGCGAGGGTCAGTCGAGCGGCTCGGTGCGCGCCGGCGACCCGGTCGCGATGGCGCGCTCGATGGTGCTGACCGCCCACGGCTTCGTGCTGTCGGCCCACACCATGGTCGACGGCGACGTCGAGGCCGACGCGCTCGACGACGAGCTGCGGCTGCTGCTGACCCGGGGCCTCGCCGGGGGTGCGTCGTGATCCGGGCCGGCCTGGCCGGCGCGCCGACCGAGGTCGACCTCCTGGTCGTCGGCCTGGGCGTGACCGGCGCGGGCGTGGCCCTCGACGCCGTGACGCGCGGGCTGTCGGTGCTGGCCGTGGACGCCCACGACCTCGCGTTCGGCACGTCGCGCTGGAGCTCGAAGATGGTGCACGGCGGGCTGCGCTACCTGGCCAAGGGGCAGGTCGGGGTCGCGCACGAGAGCGCCGTCGAGCGCGGCATCCTCATGGAGGTCACCGCGCCCCACCTGACCCGGTCGATGCCGATGGTCATCCCGATCACCTCCTCGATGTCGCGCCTGCAGGGCGGGCTCGCGCGAGCCGGTCTGCGCGCCGGCGACCTGCTGCGCCGCGGCGCCCGCACCGACGCCGAGACGCTCCCCCGGCCGCGCCACATGTCGGCCACCGAGACGCTGGCGATGGTGCCCGCACTGCGTCCCTCCGGGCTGCGGGGCGGCCTGCTCGGCTGGGACGGTCAGCTCGAGGACGACGCCCGCCTGGTCGTGACGATGGGTCGCACCGCCGCCGACCGGGGCGCCCACGTGCGCACCCGCGCACGCGTGCTGCGCGCCGCCCGCGGCGAGGTGGTCCTGCGCGACGAGGTCACCGGGGTCGAGCACACCGTGCGCGCCCGCGCGATCATCAACGCCGCCGGCGTCTGGGCCGACCAGGTCCTCGGCGAGGAGGGCAGCCGCAGCGACGGCATCCGGCTGCGCCCCAGTCGCGGCACCCACCTGGTGCTGCGCGCCGACACGCTGCCCGGCCTGGGGGCCAGTGTCTTCGCACCCGTCCCCGGCGAGACCAACCGGTTCGTGATGGTCCTCCCCCAGCCCGACGGCACGGTGTACGTCGGCCTCACCGACGAGCCCGCCCCCGGACCGGTCCCCGACGTGCCGGAGCCGACCGAGACCGAGATCGGCTTCCTGCTCGACGTCGTGTCCGCCGCGTTCGCGCGGCCGCTGCACCGCTCCGACGTGGTCGGTGCCTTCGCCGGGCTGCGGCCGCTGCTGGACGGCGGCGACGGCTCCACCGCCGACCTGTCGCGTCGGCACGCCGTCGTGACCGGCCCCTCGGGCGTGACGACGGTCGTGGGCGGCAAGCTGACGACGTACCGTCGGATGGCGCAGGACGCCGTGGACGCCGCACTCGAGCACCACGGCCTCGCGGCCGGGCCGTGCGTGACCGCCACGCTGCCGCTGGCCGGCGCCGCGCCCCGGTCGGTGTTGGCCACGCTGGAGGAGCCGGCCCGACTGGTCCGCCGCTACGGCGCGGACGCCGCACTCGTGCTGTCCTCGGCCCGGGAGCTGACCGGGCTCCCCGACGAGGAGCTGCTCGCCCCCGTCTCGGCCACCGTGCCGATCACGCTCTCCGAGCTGCTCTTCGGGGTCACCCACGAGGGCGCCCACGACGTCGACGACCTGCTGGACCGGCGTACCCGCGTCGGCCTGGTCCCCGAGGACCGCAACGCCGCCGAGCCGCTCGCCCGACGCGCACTCTCCCTGGCCCGTCCCTCCTCCTGACCCTTCTCTCCGCCGAACCGGCGTATCAAGACGCCGGCTCGGCGATGAGTCCTGGGCCGGTCGGAGGTCTGCACTGTCCGATGTGCCCGCGGGCGGGCAGGATGAGCGGAGGCAGGACATGGGATCGGTGGACATGGGTGGAGCGGGTACGACGGTGCGGACCGCGGAGGGCACGAGGATGACGACGACCGACGACGAGCTGGCGGACTTCCCGAGGCTGACCGAGCGCTACCAGCGCGAGCTGCTCGCGCACTGCTACCGGATGAGCGGGTCGGTGCACGAGGCCGAGGACCTGGTGCAGGAGACGCTGCTGCGTGCGTGGAAGGCCTCCGCGGACTTCCAGGGCCGCAGCTCGGTGCGCACGTGGCTCTACCGGATCGCCACCAACGTCTGCCTGACCAACCTCGAGGGTCGTCCACGCCGACCGCTGCCCTCGGGCATCGGTACCGCCGACCAGCCGGCCGGCGACGCGCTCGAGCAGGACCACGAGATCACCTGGCTCGAGCCGGTGCCGGACGCCGCGGTGACGGTGGCCGAGCGCGACTCGATCCGGCTGGCCTTCGTCGCGGCCCTCCAGCACCTGCCGGCCAAGCAGCGCGCCGTGCTGATCCTGCGCGACGTGCTGCGCTGGAGCGCCGCCGAGGTCGCCGAGGCGCTCGACACGACGGTCGCCGCCGTCAACTCCGCCCTCCAGCGCGCGCACGCGCAGATGAGGACCCGGGCGCTGACCGAGGACACCGTCGCCGACGAGCTGACGACCGCGCAGCGACAGCTTCTCGAGCGCTACACCGAGGCGTTCTGGCGCAAGGACGTCGACACCATCGTCTCCATGCTCACCGCGGAGGCGGTGTGGGAGATGCCGCCGTTCACCAGCTGGTTCAAGGGCCGCGCCAACATCGCCTGGCTCATCGGCAACGAGTGCCCGGGCGGGTCCGAAGACATGCCGATGATCGAGACCCGCGCCAACGGACAGCCCGCCTTCGGCCTCTACATGCGTACGCCGGAGGGCGGGTTCGTGCCGTTCCAGCTGCAGGTGCTCCAGTGGGACGGCGACCCCGACCACCCCGAGGTCTCGCAGGTCGACGCGTTCTTCGACACCCGGCTCTTCGAGACCTTCGGCCTGCCCATGAGCCTGCCCGCGGACCACCGGCCCGATCGCCCCGCGGGCGTCGCCGCGTCCGCAGCCCCACCGGCCTGAGACCGCCGTGTCCTCCCGGCTCGACGCGGGCGTCGAGCTGCTCGAGCGTTCCCTGGGCTACACCCGCACCGCCCTGGCACGGGTCGGGCCGACCGACCTGACCCGGCCGACCCCGTGCGACCGGTGGGACCTCGCCGCGCTGCTCGCCCACATGGACGACGCCCTCGACGCCTTCCTCGAGGCCGCGGGCGGCACGGTCGCACCCCCGACCGGCCCCGGTGGGGCCCCGCGGCCCGGCGGCACCGACTCCCTGTGCGCCAAGGCCTGCGCCCTGCTCGGCGCCTGGACCAGCGCACCGCCCCGACCCGTCACCCTCGGCAGGGCCGGGCGTGGGGCCGGTGTCGTCATGGACCCCGGGTTGCTGGTGCTCACCGCCGCCCTGGAGATCACCGTCCACGGGTGGGACGTGGCGCGGGCCCTGGACCTCGACCACCCCGTTCCCCCGGCGCTGGCCGTCGACCTGCTCCCCGTGGCGCGTGCCCTGGTCGGGGAGGGTCGGTTCGCCCCGGCGCTGGCCGTCGCCGGCGATCCGGGCGCGCCCAGCGGCGTACGACTGCTGGGGGCGGTGGGGCGCCGCGCCTGATCAATCAGCCCACCCAGAACAACGAGCGCCCGTGCCCGTGGGTCCAGGCGACCGCGCGGCCGTCGAGCGCCAGCACGAAGCGGTCCGCCGGTGCCGCGGGTCCGGTCGCACTGACCCGGGGCAGCACGCGGGAGCCCTCGTTGCTGATCCACCGGCACCGACCCTCGGCGACGCGCGCGAGCATCTGGTCGGTGAACCGCTCGCGGTCCTCACGCTCGAGGTAGGCGATGACCGCGCTGTGCTGCACCACGACCCGACCGTGCTCGGCGGCCTCGTCCAGCAGCGGGTCGAGGTCGGTGAGCAGGTCGCCACGCACGAGGTGCGGTGGGTCCTGCCGGGCCACCTCGATGGCACGCCGCAGGAGTGCCCGACGGTCGTCGTGCTCGGGCCAGACGAGCACCTCCAGCCAGCGCGCGGTGTCCGGGTCGGTGACGTCGAGCGGGTTCAGGTCGATCCCGCCGCGCCAGGCGACCTGCGGGAGACCGTCCGGCCACGGGCCCGGACCCTCGGCGACGCAGTCCAGCGTGGGCGCTCCCGGATCGCCGACCCGCAGCTCGCCCTCCGGGGTGCGGTAGCGGTAGGACCACCGGTCGGGGTGGAGGGTCAGCCCGCCGCTGGCCCCGACCTCGACCAGCGCGATCGGCCCGTCCTCGACCGAGACCCGACGCAGCAGCGGGAGCAGCGTCGCGAGCCGGCCGGCCTCGTTGGTCTGGGTCGCCCGGGACCGGATCGTCGCGCGCACGGACCCGTCGTCGCCCAGCAGGACCTCGCGGAGGTCGGCGTACGTCGCGTCGTCGGGGAGCCCGTGCCACCGGGCCGCTGCGAAGACGAGGTTGGGCTGCCGCTTCACCGCCGGCAGCGTGTCGAGCCAGGCCAGCACCTCGGGGTCGTCGACGACGCCCAGCGTCCACGCCACGAACGTGGGCGAGTCCGTGGCCTGGGTCGCGAACTCGGCATAGGTCTGGCGTGTCCCCCCGAAGAGCTCCACCCGCGTCAGACCGGGAGCGCGACGTACGTCGTCTCGAGGTACTCCTCGATGCCCTCGAAGCCCCCCTCGCGACCGAACCCGGAGGCCTTCACGCCGCCGAAGGGCGCCGCGGGGTTGGAGATCAGGCCGGTGTTGATGCCGACCATGCCGTACTCCAGGCGCTCGGCCATCCGGATCGTGCGCGACAGGTCGCGGGTGTAGACGTAGGAGGCCAGGCCGTACTCGGTGTCGTTGGCGCGGGCGACCGCCTCGTCCTCGGTCTCGAAGGTCGTGATCGGGGCGACCGGGCCGAAGATCTCCTCGGCGTTGATGGCCGAGTCGGCCGGCACGCCGAGCAGGACGGTCGGGGGGTAGAAGAAGCCGGGGCCGTCGGGGACGGTGCCGCCGGTCAGCAGCCGGGCGCCGTCGTGGACCGCGTCGGTGACCAGCTGCGAGACCGACTCGACGGCCTTCTCCTCGATCAGCGGACCCACGTCGACGCCCTCGTCCTGGCCACGGCCCACGGTCAGCGCGCCCATCCGGGCGGCGAGCTTCTCGGCGAACTCCTCGGCCACGCTCTCGTGCACGAGGAACCGGTTGGCGGCGGTGCACGCCTCGCCCATGTTGCGCATCTTCGCGGTCATGGCGCCGTCGACCGCCGCGTCGACGTCGGCGTCCTCGAACACCACGAACGGCGCGTTGCCGCCGAGCTCCATGCTGACCCGCTGCAGCTGGTCGGCGGACTGGCGCACCAGCGTGCGCCCGACGCCGGTCGATCCGGTGAAGGAGACCTTGCGCAGCCGGTCGTCGCCCTGCAGCGCCTCGCTCATCTCCTTGGCCCGCGTGGTGGGTACGACGTTGAGGACCCCGTCGGGGAGCCCGGCCTCGGTCAGCAGGCCGGCCAGCGCCAGCATCGTCAGCGGCGTCTGGTGCGCGGGCTTGACGACCATCGTGCACCCGGCCGCGATCGCGGGGCCGATCTTGCGGGTGCCCATCGCGAGCGGGAAGTTCCACGGGGTGACGAAGAAGCACGGGCCGACCGGCTTCTTGATCGTCAGCAGCCGCGAGCCGCCGGCCGGGGCCTGCATCCAGCGGCCGTGGACGCGCACCGCCTCCTCGGAGAACCACCGGAAGAACTCGTTGCCGTAGGCGACCTCGCCCTTGGCCTCGGCGACGGCCTTGCCCATCTCCAGGCTCATCAGCATCGCCAGGTCGTCGGCGCGGGAGGCGATCAGCTCGAACGCCGAGCGCAGGATCTCGCCGCGCTCGCGCGGGGGCGTGGCGGCCCAGTCGGCCTGGGCGGCGACCGCCGCGTCGAGCGCCTCGACCGCGTCGGTGACCGACCCGTCGGCCACCCGAGCCAGCAGCTGCCCGTCGGCAGGATCGACCACCTCGAAGGTGTCACCGCCCTCGGCGTCGCGCCACTCCCCGGCCACCCACAGGCGGCGCTGCTCGGCGGGCAGGAAGCGGTCGAGCAGGGCGTGGACGTCTGGACCAGTCATGGTCGAATCCTGGCACTTCCGGGACTTCGGACCAATCCACGTCACAGCGTGTCCGGGCGTGGCACTATAGGTGTTGTCGACTTCGGAGGGAGCACTCAGAAGACGGCTGTGAACCCCTTGCTGACCCCATGCGGCGAGGGGTTCATCTACGTCCGGCGGCACGTCCCCACGTCCCTCCGCCAGACGCCGCCGCGAAGGGCCCGGGCACCCGGGCCCTTCGTTGTTCCTGCGGACGTCCTCCGGCCTGTGCCTCAGCGGCGCGCGGCGCGCAGGAAGGCCTCCAGCAGCGGACCCGCGGTCCGCGAGCCGGACTCGCCCTCGTCGACGTAGACCGCCACGGCCAGGTCGGACCCCGCGGCGACCATCCAGGCGTGGGTGAGCACCTCGCCGTCCTTCTCGAACTCCGCGGTGCCGGTCTTGGCGATCAGCTCGGGCCCCGGCACGTCGAGCAGGCCGCGGCCGCTGCCGTCGGTGACGACGGCGCGCAGCATCGAGCGCAGCGCGGACGCCTCGCCCCCGGTCAACGGCTTCGCGCCCTCCGGCGGGCCGTCGCGGTAGTCCTTGACCAGCCAGGGCACGACGGTCTCGCCGGCCTGCACCGACGCCACGACCGTGGCCATCACCATCGGGCTGGCCAGCACCCTGCCCTGGCCGATGAGGTCGGCGGCGGCCTCGGTCTCGGTCTCCGGCTGCGGCACCTGGCCGAAGTACGCCGGGAAGCCGAGGTCGTGGTCGATGCCGAAGCCGAGGGAGGCCGCGGCGTCGTACAGGCCGGTGCCCCGGATCCTCCCCCGGCTGGTGATGAAGGCGGTGTTGCACGAGTTGGCGACGGCCTGGCGCAGGGTGATCCGCCCGGTGGCCCCGGAGGGGTAGTCGGAGTAGTTGCCGAAGGTCTTGCCGTCGACCACCGTCGTCGCCGGGCACTGCACGGCCGAGGTCGGGTCGAGCCCGGCGCGCAGCAGCGCGAGCGAGGAGACGGTCTTGAAGGTCGAGCCCGGCGCGGCCTGGCCGTACGTCGCCAGGTTGGTGCCCCCGGTGCCGGGCCCGTTGGCCGCGGCGAGCACGGCGCCGGTGCTCGGGTCGATCGCGACCAGGGCACTGGCGGGGCCGGTGCGACGCAGCACCGCCTCGGCCTCGGCCTGCAGGTCGACGTCGAGGCTGACCTTGAGCGTCGAGCCCTTCTCGGGCTCGGCCCGGAAGACCTCGCGCACCTCCTCCCCCGAGCCCTCGGCGGGCACCACGTCGACGCTCGCGCCCGGGGTGCCGCGCAGCTGGTCGTCGTACCTGGCCTGGAGGCCGGACAAACCCGCGACGTCTCCGGGGCGGTAGGTGTCGGGGTCCTCCTCGACCATCTCCGCGGTGACCTGTCCGACGGAGCCGAGGATGGGTGCGGCAAAGCCGCGCGAGGGGGCGAGCGGGATCTCGGCGGCGATGCGTCGGGTGCCCTTGAGGCGCGAGATGGCCATGCTCATCGGGGAGGAGACCTCCTCGGCGCGCAGCACGATCGCCTCGACGAAGGCGGCGTCGCCGGCGGCCTTCACGCTCTTGACGAAGCCGGCCGCATCGATGCCGACGGCCTGCGCGAGCTTCCTGGCGTCGGCGAGCGCGCGGCTCGCTCCGACCAGTGTCTTGTCGATGCCGATCCGGTTCACCGGGCGCTGGGTGACGACCGCGAGACCGCGGGCCCCCACGATGTCGCCACGCCTCGGCGTCAGCGTGGTGAGGTCGAGCGTCTCACCCTCCACCAGGGACGGCTCGACGACCGAGGGCGCCCACACCGCGACCCAGCCGTCGCCCTCACGCTCCAGCCGCAGCGGGGCCTCGTAGGTCCAGTCGGCCGCAGTCCCCGAGGTCACCAGCGGCCAGCGCCACTGCAGGGTCGCGGTGGCGGTGTCGCCGGACTCGTCGAGGTCGAGCAGCCCCACCTGCGGCGTGACCCCGCCCATCGCGCCGACGATCTCGGCACGCGCGGCCTCGGCCGCCCCCGGGTCCGCGACCGGGGCGCCGGTCAGGTCCTGCGCGGCCAGCGCCTCCACGAACGCCGTGGCCGTCGGCTCCGGGTCGGGGCCCGCGACCGCGTCCTTGACCTCGGTGCAGCCCGTGAGCAGCACCGCGCTCGTCAACGCCAGCACGGAGAGCAGCTGTGGGACCCGAGTGCGCACCATGGCCGCGATCCTGCCACCGCCCACCGACCGACCTGCCGAGGCGTCACTCACGCACGCTCGAGACGTCACTGGCGCACGCCCGGCGGCGGTCCCACCGTGCGCGAGCGACCTCTCGGCCGTGCGCGAGCGACCTCTCGGCCGTGCGCGAGCGACCTCTCGGCGGACGGGTCAGCCCTTGTGGCGGGGCTTCTTGCGGGGCTTGTCGTCCCAGGACCTGCCGCCCCGGTCGCCCCGGTCGCCCCGGTCGCCCCGGTCGCCCCGGTCGTCACTGCGGCGGGGGCCGCCCTGCCCACCGCGCGGACCACCCGAGCCCCGGGGGCCACCGCGTCCCGGCGGGCCGGAGTCGGGGGCGAGCTCGATGAGCTTGCCGGAGATCCGGGTCTGCTCGAGCGCGGCGAAGGTGCCGGCAGGCAGCTCGGCGGGGAGCTCGACGAGGGAGAAGTCGGGCTTGATCAGGATCTTGCCGAAGTCCTTGCGGTTCAGCCCACCCTCGTTGGCCAGGGCGCCGACGATCTGGCGGGGCTCGACCTTGTGCCGCTTGCCGACGGAGATGCGGTACATCGCCATCGGCGTGTCGCCGTGCCGCTCACGCGCCGGGCGGGCCGGACGGTCGCGGTCGTCGCGGTCACCGGGGCGGGACTTGGGCATCCGCACCTGGTCGGCGTTGGGGTCGAGCAGCAGCGGGGTCTCACCCTGGGCGACCACGGCGAGCGCGGCAGCGACGTCGGTCTCCGGCACGTCGTGGTTGCGGACGTAGTGGGCGATGATGTCGCGGAAGCCCTCGATCCGGTCGGTCTGCTGCAGCGCCTCGGTGATCTGGTCGTCGAAGCGCGTGAGCCGGGTGCTGTTGACGTCCTCGACGCTGGGCAGCGACATCTCGGTGAGCGGCTGCTTGGTCGCCTTCTCGATGTGGCGCAGCAGGTAGCGCTCGCGCGGGGTGACGAAGGAGATGGCGTCACCGCTGCGGCCGGCCCGGCCGGTGCGGCCGATGCGGTGGACGTAGGACTCGGTGTCGGTGGGGATGTCGTAGTTGACGACGTGGCTGATCCGCTCAACGTCGAGGCCGCGGGCGGCGACGTCGGTGGCGACGAGGATGTCGAGCTTGGCGTCCTTGAGCTGCTGGACGGTCCGCTCGCGCACGTTCTGGGGTACATCGCCGTTGATGGCCGCGGCCGCGAAGCCCCGGGCCCGCAGCTTCTCGGCGAGCAGCTCGGTCTCGCTCTTGGTGCGGACGAAGACGATCATCCCCTCGAAGTTCTCGACCTCGAGGATGCGCGTGAGGGCGTCGACCTTCTGCGGGTAGGACACCAGCAGGTAGCGCTGGGTGATGTTGCTGGCGGTCGCCGTCTTGTTCTTGACGGTGATCTCGGCCGGGTCGGAGAGGTAGGACTTGGAGAGCCGGCGGATCTGCGGCGGCATGGTCGCGGAGAACAGTGCGACCTGCTTCGTCTCGGGGGTGTCGGCCAGGATCGTCTCGACGTCCTCGGCGAAGCCCATGTTGAGCATCTCGTCGGCCTCGTCGAGCACCATGAAGCGCAGCTCGGAGAGGTCGAGGGTGCCCTTCTCGAGGTGGTCCATGATCCGGCCCGGGGTGCCGACGACCACGTGGACGCCGCGGCGCAGCGCGGAGAGCTGCACGCCGTAGCCCTGGCCGCCGTAGACGGGCAGCACGTGCACGCCCTTGAGGTGCGCGGCGTAGCGCTCGAAGGCCTCGCAGACCTGCAGCGCGAGCTCGCGGGTGGGCGCGAGGACCAGCGCCTGCGGCGCCTTCTGGGAGACGTCGAGGTTGGAGAGGATCGGCAGGGCGAACGCCGCGGTCTTGCCGGTGCCGGTCTGCGCGAGCCCGACGACGTCGCGGCCCGAGAGCAGCGTGGGGATGGTCGCGGCCTGGATCGCCGAGGGCGACTCGTAGCCGACGTCGGACAGCGCACGCAGCACGGGCTCGGACAGTCCGAGGTCCGCGAAGGTGGCGGGCTCGACGGGCGCGTCGGGGCTGCCGGCGCCCTCGGGGTTGTCGGTGCTGTCGGGTGCTGCGTTATCACTCACCCGACCACGGTAGTGGCAGCGCCCGTCGTGGGTCGTTTCCTCGGCGCGGTGGGGTCGGTCACCCGGCGGTGGGGTCGGGCCACGGCGTACGTCGTCTCCTCACCCGGTCGGGGGAGCGGGACGCACGGGTCCATCGGCCCGTCGACCCTCCAGGTGGAGCGCGGGGCCCACTTCTTTGCCGAATCTGGCGGTCCCGGTGGGGGCCGTGCTACCTTGGTGAACAGAAGGTGAACAGGAGGTGTCTCATGATGGGCACGCAGATGACCGCCAGCGGTTCGCAGGACCTGGTCCAGGTGTGGACCACGGTGACCGGCATCGACGGGTCCCCCCGTCTGGAGTCGCGCTGGACGACGGCAGAGCTGGCCGCAGCAATGCACGCCACGCACGCCGCCTGATCCCCCACTCCACCAGGCGGTACGCCGGAGCCCCGCTCCACCGCACCGCCGCTGTCGAGAGCCTCGCCCCCCGGGCGGGGCTCTCGTCATGTCCGGGGGTCGTCGCGCCGGCCGGCGCGGGCCGGTCCAGACCGGTCCGAGCACCTCCGCACCATCGGGGAATGAATCCGGACCCGGGTCCGGTTAGAGTGGTTGAACCTTCACCCACTACGCCAGGAGCACCCCATGAGCATCTCCGACTTCGACACCCCCACCACCGCCCTCGACGACATCGCCGGCGACTACACCCTCGACGTGAGCCACAGCCGCCTCGGCTTCACCGCCCGCCACGCGATGGTCACCAAGGTCCGCGGCCACTTCGCCGACTGGTCGGGCACCGCCCACGTCGACACCGCGAACCCCGCCGCCTCGAAGGTCGAGCTCACCATCAAGACCGCCTCGATCGAGACCGGCAGCCCCGACCGCAACGGCCACCTGGTCTCCGCCGACTTCTTCGACGCCGAGGCCAACCCCGAGATCACCTTCGTCTCGACCGACATCAGCCGCGACGGTGACGACTGGACCATCACCGGCGACCTCACCATCAAGGGCGTCTCCAAGCCGGTCACCATCGACTTCGAGTCGACCGGCTCCGCGCGCGACCCGTTCGGCAACCTGCGCATCGGCTTCGAGGGCTCGACGACCATCAACCGCAAGGACTGGGGCCTGACCTGGAACGCCGCGCTCGAGACCGGCGGCGTCCTGGTCTCCGACAAGATCAAGCTCGAGTTCGACATCTCGGCGATCCGCAACGCCTGATCCACTGCCGGCCCGCCCGGCGTGAACGTGCCCGAGGGGGCCGCCCGAAAATGGGCGGCCCCCTCGCCACGTCCTGGTGCACGATGCCGCCATGACCTCGACCGACCACCCCGCGGGCACCACCGGAGCACCGTCGCTCCCGGCCGGTCTCACGGCTCGCCCGCTCACCCTCGAGGACGCCCGGGCCGTCTACGAGGTGATGGCCGCCCAGCAGCGCGCCGACATCGGGACCGCCGAGATCGAGGTCGCCGACATCGTCGCCGACTGGCAGCGACCCTCCTACGACCTCTCCGCCAGCAGCGTCGGCGTGCTCGACGGCGACCGCCTCATCGCGTGCGCGGAGGTGATGGCCGCCGGGCGCGGCGACGCCGGCGTGCACCCCGACCACCGCGGCCGGGGCATCGGCACCTGGCTGGCGCACTGGATGCAGGCCAAGGCCCGCGAGCAGGGCGTCCCCGAGGTCGGCATGCCGCAGCCGGAGGGCTCGCCCGGCGACCGGCTCATGGAGCAGCTCGGCTACCACGTGCGCTGGCATTCCTGGGTGCTCCGGCTCCCCGAGGGCGCGGTCGTCCCCGAGCGGCCGCTGCCGGAGGGCTACACGCTCCGCGCGGCGACCGAGGAGGAGCACCCCCAGGTCCACGACGTCCAGGAGGACGCCTTCCTGGAGTGGTCGGTCCGCGAGCGCGACACCTTCGAGGAGTGGCAGGCCGGCACCGTCCTGCGTCCCGGCTTCGAGCCCTGGCACCTGCGGGTCGTCCTCGACCCCGCCGGCGCCGTCGTCGCGATGGCCTTCCTTGTCATGTTCCCCCGCGAGGATGGCCAGCTCGAGGCGTACGTCGACCGGTTGGCCACCCGGGGCGACCAGCGCGGCCGCGGGCTGGCCCAGGCGCTGCTCGTCGACGCGTTCGGCATCGCCGCCGAGCACGGGGCGGTCGGCAGCTCGCTGTCCACCGACTCCCGCACCGGCGCCCTGGGCCTCTACGAGAGGGTCGGCATGGTGGTCACCCAGACCTGGGTCAACCGCGCCATCGCCGTCTGACCCTCTCCCCTCGCCGAACCGGCGTATTGATACGCCGGTTCGGCTCCTCGCCGCCGGACTGACGCACACTGGGGCCGGTGAACAGCACGCAGGAGGGTCGGCCCGGGTCGGTCCAGCAGCCCGAGGGGGCCCGGCGGCAGCTGGCGCTCATCGCCGGCGTGCAGGTGCTCGGCCTGGCGGTGTGGTTCTCCGCCACCGCGATCGCGCCGACGTTGCGGGTCGAGTGGGGGCTCTCGACCGGCGCCGCGGTGTGGCTCACCGCCTCGGTCCAGCTCGGCTTCGCCACCGGCGCGGTGCTCTCGGGGCTGCTCACGCTCGCCGACCGGGTGCCGCCGCACCGACTCGCGGCCGCGTGCGCGCTGGGTGCGTCGGGGTGCACGGCGACGCTCGCCCTGGTGTCCGACGGGTTGGGCTCCGCCGTACCCCTGCGCTTCCTGACCGGCGCCTTCCTGGCCGGGATCTACCCGGTGGGGATGAAGCTGACCGCGTCGTGGGCGAGACCGGTCGACCGCGGCCGCGCCTTCGGGCTGCTGATCGGCTGCCTGACCCTCGGCTCGGCGCTGCCCCACCTCGTGGCCGCGGCGGGCCCACTGCCCTGGCGGGCGGTGATGCTGGCCGCAGCGTCCCTGACCCTGCTCGCGGGGCTCGCGGCCCTGGTGGCCGTGCGTCCGGGGCCACTGCTGGCCCGCGGCGCCAGGCCCGAGCTGCGGCACGCGTGGGCGGGGTTCCGCGAGCCGGCGCCGCGGCTGGCCAACCTCGGCTACTTCGGGCACATGTGGGAGCTCTACGCCCTGTGGACCTGGCTCCCGGCCTTCCTGGTCGCCCAGCGGGGGTGGGACCTGTCGGCGGGCGGCGTCAGCGCGGTCACCTTCGCCACGGTCGGCGGCGCCGGGCTGGTGGGCGCGCTGGTCGGTGGATGGGCGGCCGATCGGTGGGGCCGCGCCCCGGCCGCCACCGGCGCGATGCTGGTCAGCGGCGCGTGCTGCCTGCTCTCGCCGCTGGTCTTCGACGTCCCGGCCGTGGTGCTGGCGGTCTTCCTGGCGGTGTGGGGGGCCTCGGTGATCGCGGACTCCGGCGTCTTCTCCACGGCGCTGAGCGAGACCGCCGACCAGCGCTTCGTCGGCACGGCGCTCACGGTCCAGACCGCGGTCGGCTTCACGCTGACCGTGCTGACCATCCAGGCGCTGCCGGCGCTGGCGGAGGCGGTGGGGTGGCAGTTCGCCTTCTGGCTCCTCGCGCCGGGCCCGCTGCTCGGCGCGCTGGCGATGCGGCGGTTCCGGCTCGTCGCCCAGGACAGGAACTAGAACACGTTCTAGTATGACGCATGGCCACCTTCGTCACCCGCTTCGACCTGCGTGCCCCCGGCGCCACCGGCCGGGAGCGGTCCGAGCTCTACCGCCGGTCGATCGAGCAGGCGGCGTACCTCCAGGCGCGCGGCCGGCAGCCGATCATGGTCAGCGAGCACCACGCCTCGGACGACGGCTACCTGCCCAGCCCGATCCCGTTCACCGCAGCGATCGCCGCGGTGACCACCGACGTCCCGATCACGATCTCCGCGCTGCTGGTGAACTTCTACGACCCGATCCGGCTCGCCGAGGACCTCGCCGTCCTCGACCACCTCTCGGGCGGGCGGGTCTCCTGCACGGTGGGGCTCGGCTACCGCCGCGAGGAGTACGCCCTGTTCGGCCGCCCGTGGGAGACCCGCGGACGCGACCTCGAGGCGCGGCTCGAGGTGCTGCTGCAGGCGTGGACCGGCGAGCCCTTCGAGCACGAGGGCCGCACGGTGCGGGTGACGCCGAGACCGCTCTCGCGACCCCACCCCTTCCTGATGTACGGGGGCGGGTCGGTCGCCGCGGCGCGCCGGGCCGGCCGGCTGGGGCTCGGCTTCCAGCCGCAGCACGGCGACCCGGCACTCAAGGAGGCCTACGACGCCGCCTGCCGCGAGGCGGGTCGCGAGCCGGGGTTCGTGCTGCTGGCGCCGCCCGGCCCGGCCAACGTGTTCGTCACCGAGGACGTCGATGCGTTCTGGGAGCGGTGGGGCCACCACCTGCTGGCCGACGCGACGGCGTACCAGGAGTGGCACGGCGACCACGCGTCGTACGTCCTGGACGCCTCGCGGACCGTCGAGGAGATGCGCGAGGCCGGCGTCTACCTGGTGGCGACGCCCGAGGACCTCGTCGAGCGCTGCCGCGCCGGCGAGGTGCAGCTGGTGACCAGCCACCCCGGCTGCGGCGGCCTGCCCGGCGAGCCGTCGTGGGACCACGTGCAGCTGCTGTGCGAGCGGGTCATGCCGGCGCTCGCCTGAGGCCGCCCCGCCGAGACCGCCCCGCCGCGACTGCTACGCCGGGAGGTCGACGGTGGTCACGAGGCTCGTGACCGAGGGCCGCGGCGGCGTGGAGGAGAACCCGAAGCCGGGCTCGGGGCTGACCGGCGCCAGCGCGCCGAGCGGGGCCCCGTCGAGCGTGCCGCTGGCGGAGAGGACCGCGCGATGGTCGGTGGCGGCGTAGAACTCGCGTCGGCCGTTCCCGGCCGAGCCCCGGGTCCGCACCCCGCGCAGCAGCACCCGGGCGACCGGGTCGGTGACGGTGCACCAGGCGGGAGAGGTGGCCAGGCGCCGCGGCACCATCCGCAGCAGCCGTCCGAGCCAGGTGCGACGACCCACCGCGAGGGCCAGCGTGAGGGAGGGGGACCGCACCTGCCAGGTGGCGTCCCCCGTGACGTCGAACGGCTCGATCCGCACCTCGTCGAAGGAGTACGTCGCTGCCACGAAGTCCGCGACCTCCTGGCTCGGCGCGAGGAGGATCCGGTGCCCCTCGGGCGTGGCGACCATGGCGTCCGCGAACGCGCCCAGCGGGCTCCCGCCCCAGCGCCCCACCACGACCCGGACACCGGAGGACGAGCCCATCCCCGCGATCCGGCCCTCGAACCGCTGCCGGGTCGTGCGTCGCGACCGCACCGGCTCAGGAGCCGTCGACCCGGGCCGAGAGCATCGGCACGATGAACGCCCGGGCCAGCCGGGCGAGCTGCTCCTCGTCCTCGACGTCGATGCGCTGGCTCGGCGTGAGCAGGAACGACGCCGACATCCGCACCATCATCTCGGCGACGAGGTCGACGTCCACGTGGTCCGCGACGTGCCCGGCGGCCTGCTCGCGCCGCAGCTGGGCGGCGAGGAAGTGGCTGACCATGGCCAGCGTGCGTCCGTCGTGACCCAGGACCGACGGGCCGACCAGGTCGCCGTCGGACGCCAGCAGCCCGGCGATCAGCGGGTGATGGCGGATCGCGCGCAGGGAGGAGACGAAGCCGACCACCACGCGGTCCTCGGCGGTGCTCGCCCGACCGACGTCCTCGCGGAACTGGTCGAAGTAGCGGCGGAACTCGCGCAGCACGACCTGCTCGACCAGCGCCTCCTTGGACTCCATGCGGCGGTAGACGGTGATGCGCGAGGTGCCGGCGCGGCGCGCGACGTCGTCCATCGTGGTGCGGGCGACGCCCTGACGGCTGAACAGCTCGAGCGCGGCGTCGAGGATGTCGGCGTTGCGATCGAGGTCGACGGCGTCGACGGCCGCGACGAAGGCGCGCTCGATCAAGGTGGCGTCAGCGGGCGCGGCCAGATCGGTCATCTCGTGCGCCCCCTGCTCGTCGTCGTACGGCCCCTCCGCGCGGGTCGGACCGGTGCTCATGGGGTCCAGTCTCACAAACCGGTGGATCCGGTCACGCCCCTTGTGGCCGCCGCCACGGCACTGGTACAACGATACGCGTTGCGTATCAGTGTTCCAGATGGAGGACCTCCCCATGACCTCGACCCTCAGCCGCCGCGGCCTGCTCCTCGGCGGATCGGCGCTCGGCGCCGTCGGTGCCTTCGGGTTCGTCACCCCCGCCCACGCCTGGGCGTGGAAGGGCAAGCAGTCGGTCCGAGGACGCGGCAAGCGGGTCGTCGCGCCCGCCGACCAGGTCTGGGACCCCGCCAGCGACGACGTCGTGCGCGCGCTGTTCGAGCGCGGTGAGGTCGACCTGGTCAACGACCTGCTGGCCGACTGGACGCACAACAGCCAGCCGCTGCCGCCGGGCCTGCCCAGCGACCTGCGCGAGTTCCTCGAGGAGGCGCGGCAGCTGCCGGCCTGGGTGGACCCCGCCAAGCTCGGCACCGCCTTCGACTTCTACGAGCGTCGCGGCACCTACCTCGGGGTCCTCTACGGCATGGGCAGCGGCATGATGAGCTGCGTCATCCCGCGCGAGGCGAAGGCCGTCTACTACTCCGCCGGCGGCGCGGACATGAAGGACCGGATCGCCAAGACCGCCAAGCTCGGCTACGACATCGGCCACCACGACGCCTTCGGACCCGAGGGCCAGATGGTCGTCACCTGCCTCAAGACCCGACTCACCCACTCGGCCGTGCGCTACCTGCTGCCGGCCTCGGGGCACTGGAAGGGGTCGACCGACGAGTCGCTGCCGATCAGCCAGGCCGACATGCTGGTCACCTGGCACAGCCTGGCCACGTTCTGCATGAACAAGATGGACGTCTGGAACGTCCCGATGCCCGACGCCGACCGTGACGCGTTCCTGCACCTGTGGCAGGTCACCGCCCACATGCTCGGGATCAAGGACGTCTACATCCCCGGCACCTGGGACAGCGCCAACGCCCAGTCCAAGATGCTGCTCGACCCCGTCCTCGCCCCCAGCACCGAGGGCAAGGAGCTGGCCAAGGTGCTGCTGAACCTCGCGGCGGAGTACGACCAGGGCCTGAGCAAGCCGATGATGCACTCGTTCACCCGCTACTGCCTCGGTGACCAGATCGCCGGCTGGCTCGACGTCCCCCGCGAGCCCAGCGACATGATGGTCAAGATGGGCTGGCCGCCGTTCGTGGCCTTCCGCGAGGGCACCATGCTCATGCCCGGCGCCCCGAAGGGCTACTGGGCGATGGACGAGATGCTGCGGCTGATGGTGCTGTTCTTCCTCGGCGAGGGGCGGACCATCAACATCACCATGCCGACGGGCAACAACCCGCACTACTCCTGAGGCGGGAACCGGGATACGAATGCGTCGTATCCCGGCCCGGCACCTACTTCTTGTGGGCGTTGACGAAGAACATCCGGTAGCCGAGGTAGGCCAGGGCCACGATGATCAGCAGGGCGAGAAGCAGTTTCATCGGACCATCGTGACCAGGCACCCGGCCGGGGTGCTCACCTGATCGGGGCCCCCGACACGGTGCGGGCGATGACCAGCCGCTGGATCTCCGAGGTCCCCTCGAAGATGGTGTAGATCCGCGCGTCGCGCGCCCAGCGCTCGACGGGGTACTCCCGCGTGAAGCCGTTGCCGCCCAGGATCTGCATCGCCTGGCCGGTCACCTTGATCGCGGTCTCGCCGGCGAAGAGCTTCGACATCGAGCCCTCGGCCTTGTCGAAGGACCCACCTGTCGCGGCCTTCCACGACGCGCGCCACACCATCAGCCGCGCGGCGTCGATCTGGGTGGCCATGTCGGCGAGCTGGAACGCGACGCCCTGGTTCTCGATGATCGGCTTGCCGAACTGCTCGCGGGTCTTGGCGTAGTCCAGCGCGGTCTCGTACGCCGCTCGCGCGATGCCGACCGCCTGCGCACCGACCGCCGGGCGGGTGCGCTCGAAGGTCGCCATGCTGGCGTTCGAGCCGCCGGTCGAGGCGCCCTCGCGGGCCCGGGCGAGCCGGGCGTCGAGCTTCTCCTTGCCGCCGAGCAGGCAGCGACCCGGCACGCGCACCTGGTCGAGGACGACCTCGGCGGTGTGCGAGGCGCGGATGCCGTGCTTGTGGAACTTCTGCCCCTGGGAGAGGCCCTTGGTGCCCGGCGGGACGATGAAGGAGGCCTGCCCGCGGGTGCGCAGGTCGGGGTCGACCACGGCGGTGACGAGGTGGACGTCAGCCAGGCCGCCGTTGGTCGCCCAGGTCTTGGTGCCGTTGATGACCCACTCGTCGGTCGCCTCGTCGTACGTCGCCCGGGTGCGCATCGCGCCGACGTCGCTGCCGGCGTCGGGCTCGGAGGAGCAGAAGGCGGCGATCTTGAGGTCGCCGGGCTCCCCGAACATCTCCGGCGCCCACTCGGCCAGCTGCTCGGGGGTGCCGTTGCTGGCCAGGCCGGCGGCGGCCAGGGCCGTGCCGACGATGGAGAGACCGATGCCCGCGTCGCCCCAGAACACCTCCTCCATGAAGATCGGGATGCCCAGGCCGGTCGGGTCGAAGGACTGGGTGGCGAAGAAGTCCAGGGAGTAGATCCCGACCTTGGCGGCCTCCTCGACCACCGGCCAGGGGAACTCCTCCTTCTCGTCCCACTCCGCGGCCGCGGGTCGGATGACCTCGGCGGCGAAGGTGTGCAGCCACTGCTGCAGCTCGACGTGGTCGGGGGAGGGGCCGAAGCTCGGCACGGGTGCGTCCGTCACGTACCGGAGAGTAACCGCGACACGGTGTCGCTGTCAGTGGGTCGTCCCGGGATAGTCCGCATCCGATCTCACCCTCAGCGCGCGCTGAGGGTGAGAAGTCGTGCGGACTATCCCGCCGCCGGCCCCGACTCAGCGGTGCGCGAGCCGCGTGAACGCCCGCGTCGCGGCGTCAGCGATCTCGGCGGGCGTGGTGTCGACGGTGCCGTCGAGCCAGGCCACCACCAGCTCGGAGAGACCACCGACGAACAGCATCGCGGCGAGCACGCCGGCGCTGCCGGGCTCGGCCTCGTCGCCGTACAGCTCCAGCGCCTCGACCTCGGCGAAGTCGGCGAGGCCCTTGAGCATCGCCTGCCTGCGGGCGCGCAGGGTGGGGCGGCTGGGGGCGAGGATCATCGCGGCGCGGCCCTTGCGCGGGTCGTCGACGAAGATGCCGACGAACGCGGCGACGGCGGCGTGCGCCCGCTCGGCCGGGCCGCCCTCGGTCTCCTCGACCGCCCGGGCGGTGAGGTCGAGGATCTCCTCGTAGATCGACTCCAGCACCGCGCTCAGCGCGGCCTCGAGGCCGGTGAACTGCTCGTAGAAGTAGCGCTCGGTGAGGCCGGCCTGCTGGCAGATCCGGGTCATCGTCACCGGCGGCCCGTCGAGGCTCCCCCAGACCTCGAGCGTGGCCTCGAGCAGGCGGGCGCGGCGCTCGGCGGAGCGCTCCTCGGCGCTCTGCCCGCGGTAGACACCCTGCTTGACGGCCACGGCACCCAGCATCCCACTTCTTTACCCGCCATGGACGGTGGTATCGCTCACGCCGGGGCGTACCACCCGGCGGACGGAAGGTGGTGACAGCCTCCGCTGTCAGTTTACGCTCCGTCTGTGACCCGGACCACAGCCCCACGACTGCTCTCCCGTACCCCCGACCGCGACGTGCGCGGCAAGGTCGTCGCCATCACCGGCGCCGGCCGCGGCATCGGCCTGGCGACGGCCGCCCGCTTCGCCGACGCCGGCGCGATCGTGGTCATCGGCGACCTCGACGACGACGTCGCCGCCAAGGCAGCGGCGCAGGTCGGCGGCGGCGCCGAAGGGTACGTCGTCGACGTGGCCGACCGGGAGTCCTTCGCCGCCTTCCTCGGCCGCGCCGAGGCGATCGGCCCCGTGGAGGTGCTGGTCAACAACGCGGGGATCATGCCGCTCTCCCCGCTGGTCGACCAGTCCGACGCCTCGATCGACAAGGTGCTCGACATCAACCTGCGCGGCGTCATCACCGGCACCCGGCTGGCGGCCCGCGCGATGGGCGCCCGCGGTCACGGTCACGTCGTCAACGTCGCCTCGGCCGTCGGACGGATCGGGATGGCAGGCGGCGCGGTCTACTCCGCCAGCAAGTTCGGCGTGGTCGGCTTCTCCGAGGCGATGGCCGGCGAGCTGCGCCCGGTCGGCGTCGACGTCTCCGTGGTGCTGCCGACCGTGGTGGCCACCGAGCTCGGCGCCGGCGTCTCCGCGACCCGCGGGATGCGGCCGTGCCGGCCCGAGGAGGTCGCGGACGCAGTGCTGGCGACCGTGCGCCGCCCGCAGTTCGAGACCTGGGTCCCGGGCTACGCCAAGGGCCTGTTCTACGGGACCAACACCTTCCCGCGCCGGATCCGCGACACCATCAGCCACGCCCTGCGGGCCGACAGCTCGCTGAGCGCCGTCGACACCGAGGCCCGCGCGGAGTACGAGCGCCGCGCCTCGCGCTGAGGGGTCCGCGATGACCGGGTTCCGCCTCTCCAGCACCGTCCTGGCCGCCCCCGACCCCCGGGCGCTCGCCGCGTTCTACCGGGCGCTCTTGGACTGGGAGATCCGCGACGACGAACCCGACTGGGTGGTGCTGAAGCCGCACGGCACCGGTCAGGGGGCCGCCACCGGCCTGGCCTTCCAGCGCGAGGCCAATCACGTGCCCCCGCGCTGGCCGGCCACGGGGAACGACCAGCAGATGCAGGCGCACCTCGACATCGGCGTACCCGACCTGGCGGCGGGCGTCGCACGGGCCGAGGAGCTGGGGGCGGTCCAGGCCGCCACGCAACCGCAGGACGACGTGCGGGTCATGCTCGACCCGGCCGGGCACCCGTTCTGCCTGTTCCTCGACCCGCTCGGCGACCCCACCGGCGCGTGAAGCCCTCGGCATTGCCGGGACAGGAGGCGGTCGCGTCCCGCACCCTGGTGTCGTGCCCCTCGACCTGACGCTGCGTCGCGCGCTCCTCGCGCTGCCCGCCCTCGCCCTGGTGGCGGGGTCGTCCGCGGTGGTCGGGGCACCCTCCAGCGCCGCCGACGGGGCGGACCTCGGAGCTGACATGGGGGCCGACGCGGTGTCCGCGACGAGCGCCGCCCGCAAGGCCAAGGACCCCCGCAAGACGCGCGGGCTGTACGTCGACACGCGCATGCCCGCGCACCAGCAGGGCCCGGCGTACTCGAAGATCGCCAAGCGCGCGCAGGCCCTGTGGCTCGGCTCGGAGTACTACCCGACCAACCAGGTCGCGGGCGTCGTCTCCACCTACGTGGGTCTCGCCGAGAGCGCCGGCAAGACCCCGATGCTCGTCGTCTACTCGATCCCCGACCGCGACTGCGGGCAGTACTCCTCCGGTGGCCTGCCCGGCGTCGACGCCTACAAGAAGTGGGTGGCTCAGGTGGCCAAGGGCATCGGCAGCAGCAAGCCGATGCTGGTGCTCGAGCCGGACGCGCTGCCGTTCTACCACCAGGGCACCTGTGGCAACGCGAACAACCGGATCAAGGCGCTGCGCTCGGCGGTGCGCAAGCTCTCCAAGGCTGGCGCCTGGGTCTACATCGACGCCGGCCACTCCGGCTGGACCACCGGGGACACCTCGAAGGACGACACCCCCTGGGACGGCCGCGCCGAGCTGCTGAAGAAGGCCGGCGTCGCCGGCGCGCGCGGCTTCAGCACCAACGTCTCCAACTTCCGCCGGATGAAGGACGAGAAGCACTACGCCGAGTGGATGGTGCGTCAGCTGAGGAAGCTCGGCGTCAAGGGCGTGAAGTACGTCGTCGACACCTCGCGCAACGGCGCCAAGTTGCCCGTCGACGGCGACGTCATCAACCCCACCTGGGCGCGCATCGGGCAGAAGCCCCGGCTGCGCTTCGACAAGGCCTTCGACGGCACCCTGTGGGTCAAGCACCCCGGCGAGTCCGACGGCACCGTCAACGGCGGCCCGGCGTCGGGTCAGTGGTGCGACCTGCTCGCCGACCGGCTGCTGGGCGACGAGAAGTCCCAGAACGGGTGCTGACGGGGGCTGGGGTGGTCTTCCAGCTCACCGGGTCTCGACACGCGGGTCGCGACCTCGTCCCTCGGTCGCGCCGCTCGCTCGACCACCATCAGCGAGTCCGCTGGCGCGTCCTCGCTACCAGCCCCACGAGCCCGGGCTCCCCTTGAACGGCCCGACCACCCGATCGGTGATCCAGCCGCCGTAGAACCCGCCGTCCTGAGGACGCACCACCTCGCCGTCCACCCGGCAGGCGTCGACGAGGCCCGGCATGACGGCCCAGGCGTCGGCCAGCTCGAGGAAGGCCGGGGTGGGGTCGGGGTAGGTCCAGGCGGCCCGGGGCGCCACGCGGTCACCGCCGTGGAGGTCGGCGTACGCCGCCTGCCCCTTCCACTCGCAGTGCGAGCTGCCCTGGGTGGGGACCAGCGCGCCGTCGACGAAGGTCTCGCGCGGCAGGTAGTAGGTGGGCGGGTGGCTGGTCTCCAGGACCCGCCAGCCGCGTGTGCTGCGGGCGATCACCACGCCGCCGAGCTCGACCTCGACCAGCTCGTGGGTCTCCTCCAGGGCGGGTGGTCGGGGGTAGTCCCACACCGACTCCTGGCCGGGTCCGGGCCGCTCGGGCCGAGGTCGTCGCACGATGCCAGCCTAGGTCGGGGATGGTCGTAGGGTGGCCGCTCCTGTCGTCCCGGGAAGGCCCCCCGTGCTCCGTCACCTCCGCGCCCCAGTGCGCGCCGTGTCCCTCGTCGCCGCCGCCTCGCTGGGCGGCGCCCTCCTCGTCCACGCCCCGGCGGCCGTCGCCGGCGAGCGCAACGACCTGCCGGTCGACGAGGTCGCCGACGTGCTGCTCGACGAGGGTCGCGACCGGCTCCTCGTCCTGCCCGGCGCGGGGAGCGAGCAGGTGCTGGTCACCGACCTCACGGGTGCGTCGACCGGCACCATCGCGCTGCCCGACGCCGTCTCCGCGATCGCCGACGAGGAGCGCGGGTGGTACTGGGTCGCCCTCGGGGAGTCCCACGCGATCGCCTCGGTGGACGCCGAGACGCTGGAGGTCCTCGACGTCTTCGACGTCGTCGTGGATCCGGAGAAGTGGGGCACCTCCTGCCCCGACGACCTGGGGCTGGTCGAGGGCAGGATCGCCTTCACCAGCTACTGCGAGATCCACGGCAGCGCCGAGTACGTCCGCGTGCTCGACCCCGGGACCGGGGAGGTCACCGGCGGCGGCCGGGTGCGTGGCCGCGGGCTGGTCGGCCCGCCCGCCTCGGCGCCCGCGGGGTCCGAGCTCGCCCGGTCGGTGTGGACCTACGGCTGGAGCAGCTGGGTCCGGGTGGAGATCGACTCCGAGACCGGTGAGCCGACGACCCTGGTCGGATCCGACGCCAACATGTCCCAGATGGCGATCTCCCCCGACGGGACCGTGCTCGCCGGCAACCGCGGGGTCCGCCTGGACCCGCTGACCATGGAGAGGCTCGAGCCCTACCAGCTGCCGCTCTCCCACCCCGACGACGACTTCGAGGGCCTCGAGGTCGCCTTCGGCCCGGACGGCCGCACCGTCTTCACGGCCTGGTCGATCTTCCCGGTCGAGACCGTCCAGACGGTGCCCGCCGGCTCGCTGGTCGCCGGACGGTCCTACGACCTGTTCGACGAGCCGATCAACCGGTGGCGCAACGCCGACGCCCTCGCCGTCGGGGAGACCGACGTCTACGTCATCAGCCGCGGCCGCGGTGGCCCCCGCCTCGACGTGCTCAGCCCGGGCGAGGACGCAACCCTCACGCTGGGTCGGCCGGAGAAGTCCTACCCCTACGGCGCCACCGCCACCATCCCGGTGACGCTGGACGCCCGTTCGGAGCACCGGACCCTCGACACCTGGGTCGCCAGCTACGGCGGCGGCTACCGGCCCGGCGCCGAGGTGGACGTGGCCGAGGACGGCACCGGCACGGTCTCGGTGCGCCTGAAGAGCCGGTCGTCGCTGCTGGTCGGCTACGACGCGGTCGACACCTCCGAGTCCGATCGCGACACGGTGAACCTGTGGGTGCGTCCGCGGCTGACCCTGGAGTTCCCGAAGGCCAAGGGCACCCGGCGACCGACGTACGCCGCCGGGTCGAACGCCCGGATCGCCGTCGAGGTCAAGGGTCGGCCGGCGTGCGTGCGGCTCCACGTCGACCAGCGGATCGCCGGGCGTTGGAAGCGGATCCACCGGTCCGACTGCGAGCCGCCGCGTCGCAAGCACGTGTCGACCACGCTGCGGTGGAAGCCGTCGCTGGCCGGCGCGAAGCTGCGGGTGCGCGCCACGTCGGCGAAGGACCGCTTCTGGGCGGCCGAGCGCACGAAGAAGCAGCAGGTCCGCTTCCGCTGACCTGCTGCCGGGCCCCCCTGGCTCGTCGGTGCTGCTGCTGCCCTGCGCCTCAGGCGCTGGTGGCGGGCACCTCCACCCGTAGGTTCATCAGGTCCAGGGCGGTGTGCAGGTCGTCCGGAGAGTCGAACGCGTCGGTGACCTCGTCCAGCAGGACGCTGCACCACGTGGGCTCCTCGGAGAAGACACTGCTCCCGAAGTAGGCGCTGATGGCCCGGGTGGCGGTGTCGTTGTCGAGACTCATGCCCCGCAATATGCCAGGTCAGAACCCCTGACGGGGTCACCCGCTCGTTTTCGGGGTCGAACGGGTGAGGGTCGCCCGCGCGGGCTCCCGACGGCCCCCTCCCCGGGCGGGTGGTGTCCGCACGGGCGACGCCGGGCAGCCTCGAGGTCGTGAGCGACTCCACCGGCTCGACCCTGCCCCCGCACGTCCTGGTCCTCTTCGGCGCGACCGGCGACCTGGCCTCCCGCAAGCTGTTCCCCGGGCTCTACCACCTCGCGGCCGCTGGTCGGCTGCCCGAGCAGTACGCCGTCATCGGCACCGGGCGGCACTCCCCCGGCACCGACGAGGAGTTCCGCGAGCGGATCCGCTCGGCCCTCGACGACAGCATCGACGACCTCGACGGCGACCTCGCCGACGACCTGCTCTCGCGGCTGCGCTTCCAGACCTCCGACGCCGAGGACGGCTCCGACCTGGCCGAGGCCGTCCGCGAGGCCGAGGAGTCGATGTCGGCCGACACCTCCGAGGTCCGGCGGCTGCTCTACCTCTCCATCCCCCCGGGCGCGATGGAGCCGATGATCGCGATGCTCGGCAAGGAGGGGCTCACGGACCGGGCCCGTCTGGTCGTGGAGAAGCCGTTCGGCCTGGACCTGGCGTCCTCGCGCGACCTGGACGCCGCACTCAAGGACGTCGTCGAGGAGGACCAGGTCTTCCGCATCGACCACTTCCTGGGCAAGGAGGCGGTGCAGAACATCCTCGCGCTCCGCTTCGCCAACGGCCTCTTCGAGCCGGCGTGGGACGCGGGCTCGGTGGAGTCGGTCCAGATCGACGTACCCGAGGAGCTCGGGCTGGAGGGGCGCGGCTCGTTCTACGAGTCCACCGGCGCGCTGCGCGACATGATCTCCACCCACCTCACCCAGATCCTCGGCTTCGTGGCGCTGGAGGATCCCGGCTCCTTCGAGGCCGGTGCGCTGCGCGACGCCAAGGCCGCGGTCTTCGAGGCGATGCGTCCGCTGGATCCCGAGCGCAGCGTCTTCGGCCAGTTCGAGGGCTACCGCGAGGAGGACGACGTCGACCCGGACTCCGACGTTGAGACCTTCGTGGCGCTCGAGGCCTGGGTCGACAACGACCGCTGGCGCGGCGTGCCGTTCCTGCTGCGGACCGGCAAGGCGATGGCCGCCACCCGCCGCACGGTCACGATCCGCTTCCGCACGCCGCACTCGGGGATCTTCGAGCGCTCGGTCGCCTGCAACGAGCTGGTGCTGGAGCTGACCGACTCCCCCGTGGTGACGCTGCACCTGCAGGGCAAGCTGCCCGGCCCGGACATGGAGCTGACCGGGGCCACGATGTGCCTCGACCTGGGCGACGTGCCCGACGCCGACCCGCTGGAGGCGTACGAGCGGCTGATCCTCGACGTGCTGCGCGGGGACCGGTCGCTGTTCACCCGCGCCGACGAGGTGGACCGGATCTGGCAGGTCTGCCAGCCGCTGCTGGACTCCCCGCCCGCCGTGCAGCCCTACGCCCAGGGCTCGTGGGGCCCCGACGCCGCGCTGGACCTGCCGCCGGGCGGGTGGAGGCTGTGCCGGGAGTGAAGGGTGTGATGCAGGGTGCCGGTGGGGTCGGCAAGGTTCATCGGCCGGCCGACATACCCGGAAGCTGGACGACAAAGTTCTGTCGTCCCGTGGACGGGTTCATCGGCTGGCCGATGAACCTTGCCCAGCACCAGCCACCTACCGCGCCGACTCCCGCAGCGTCGACCCCCGAGCCCCCCGGACGGTGAGGGTCGCGGAGACCAGGGCCACGGCGCCGAAGAGCAGCGCGGTGACCAGCGCCAGGAGCGCCAGCCGCCACGGGTCGATGGCGGCGACGAGGGCCGGGGTGGAGAGGGTCTCGGCGTAGCCGAGCGTGACGGTGCGCAGCACGACGTACTGCGCCAGCGACCCGGCCGCGAGCCCGGCCACGGCCGTGCCACCGAGCACCAGCACCAGCTCGCGCAGCACCGCCCCCATCACCTGGCGCCGCGGCACGCCCACCACGCGCAGCGCCGCGGCGTCGCGCCGGCGGGCGGGCAGCTGGACGGCGGTGGAGACCGCCAGCGACGCGACGGCCATCAGCAGCACGAGGGCGGCGACGACGGCGTAGAGCCGCAGCGCGAGGGCGTACGCCGTGCCGTCGAGGCCCGCCTTCACCTCGGCGTACGTCGTCTCCTCGGTGAGCCCGGCGTCGCGCAGCGCCCCCACGACCGGGGCGGGCGTGTCGGCGCGGGCCATGACGTAGACCTCGGTGTTCTGGTCGTAGACCTTCCGGCCGGTGGCGAAGGTGTCGTAGTCGATGAGCAGCCCGCGCGGGCCGAGCAGCGGCACGCTGCCCGCCTCCAGCACCGGATCGACGTCGAAGCTGAGCGGCGTGCCGGCGTTGTAGCTGTCGGCCGAGGACTCCGTCCGCGCGTCGACCCCTGCGACGACCGGTAGCCGCGCGGGCGGATCCCCTGCGCCGATCTGGACGATGACCGGGCTCCGGCTCGAGACCGACACGGCCAGCCCGGCCCCGTCGAGCCGGAGCGAGTCGACCGCGTCGTTGCCGGTCGCGCCCGGCACCAGCGCCCAGGCGCCGCCGGTGAGCGCGTCGGCGACGGGCTGCCGGTCGACGGTGACCGACTCGATCGTGAGCGAGCCGTCCATGGCGGTCGGCAGCGCGGCGGCCGACCCGAGCGTGATCTGCTCGAGGCGGCACCCGTCGCGACAGAACGGCGTGCGCTCCGAGACGACCGACCGACCCTCACCGACCGGGCCGAGGAAGACGGTGCGCGGCCGGTCCGTCGGCGGCACCAGGCGCAGCCGCACCACGAGCGGCTCCTCGGTGGTGAGCCGGTTGTCGAGGTCGAGGCCCACCCGCTTGCCCGTCACCACGGGGACGGGCCCGGTGGCCAGCAGGCCGGCCACCTCGGACGCCGAGGTGCCGGGCGTCCACTGCTCGTTCCACAGGCCCACGCGGGCCAGGCGGGTGGTGTCGAGGACGGAGAAGACCGGGCCCGGCTGAGGGGTGGCGATGGTGCTGCCCGCCATCAGCCACTCACCCTCGGGGTCGATCCCGCGGGTCAGGCCCACGGTGTCGTCGAGGCTCTGCTCGGAGGTCCACAGCACCGCGGCCGGGGCACGAGTGGCCGCCACGGAGGCGCGCCAGGCCGAGGAGGAGTCGTAGACACCCGCCCCGAACACGCAGATCGCGATCGCCGCCGTCACCGGCAGGATCACCAGCGTGCCCTCCTGGCGCCGCGACAGCGCACGCACCGCCACGAACGAGCCGAGCGACCGGGTGTGCGGCACCGCGCGGGTCCACCACGTCGCCAGCGACGAGGTCAGCCGGGTGGCGCCGAGACCGGCCACGACGGCCAGCAGGACCGGGAGGACCAGGTCGGTGACGTCGGGACGGCCGCGCTCGGTGGAGCTGAGCTTGCTCAGCAGCACCGCGAGCGCCGCGGCTACCAGGGCCAGCTGCACGACGACCGCCGCGCGGCGCGCCCGCCTGGGACGTCGTACGCCGCTGAGCTGGTCCTCCAGGGGGATCCGCACCACGAGCCCGACCGCGGCCACGGCGACCGTGGCGGCGCCGAGCCCGACCAGCCCACCGGCCGCCAGCGACGTCCACGGCACCCGCAGGGGCAAGCCCGGCACCAACCAGGCCTCGATCAGCAGCAGCACCGTGCCGACGCCGACCAAACCCCCGACCGGGACCGCGAGGGCGAGCAGCGTCAGCGGCTCGGACATCCCCAGCGACCACATCCGGCGGCGCGGCAGGCCGCGAAGCGCGGCGAGGGCGAGCTCGGGCATCCGCAGGTCCGCGGCGGCGGTGAGCAGGCGCAGCAGCAGCGCCAGCGCCACCAGCACGAGGCTGATGACGGCCGGGGAGACCGAGGCCCGGGCGGTGGCCTGCTGGTCGCGGACCTCGTCCACGACCCCGTCGATGTCGTTGATGGAGCGCTCGACGAGCTGTCCGCCTGGCAGGGCGGTGCTGAGGTCCTCCTGGGCCCGGGCGACCTCGGCGACCCGCTCGAGATCGGCGACCTCGAGGTCCGCGGGCACCGCGAGCCGTCGGTCCACCAGCACCTCGTAGCCCACCGTGGCCGCGGCCCGCTCGACCGCCTCGGCGGTCGCCAGCATCGGGGCCGGCTGGTAGGGCATGTTGGCCGGCGGCGGCGTGGGCGGACGGGTGCTCAGCCGGCCGGACTCGAACCAGTAGTCGGCCTCCTCCGGCCCGGGGGCGGAGTAGGTGCCGACCACCTCGACGGTGCCGATCCCGGCCACCGGCGAGGTGTCCCCGATCGACAGACCGGAGATCGTGGAGTCCAGGGCGAGCAGCAGGACCTCGTCGGCCGCCTCCGGGCAGCGGCCCTCCACCACGAGGTGGTCGCAGTAGCCGGGTGCCCAGCCGAGTCGCGCCAGGCCGCCGAGTCCCTCCGTCTGCTGGGTCCGCACGAAGACCTGGGGCTCGACGTAGAGCGCCGCGCCGTCGCCGCCCTCCTCGGTCGCCTCGCGGGCGGCCGCGCGCGCGTCGTCCAGCACGCCATCGAGGTCGGAGGCGGCCCCGCCGTCGGGCGTCCAGACCCAGGACAGCCCGGTGAGGTTGTTCGGGGCCTCGGCGAGGCGCGAGACCAGGAACGACCCGGTCACCGCGCTCTGGAAGGCGGGTCCGAGCACCGCCGAGCCGACCGCGAGCACGGTGAGGACGACCGACCCGATCGAGAGCAGCAGCCGCGAGCGCAGGCCTCGCAGCACCGTGGACAGCAGCGCCGGCCCTCTCATCGGGCCTCCTCGCGCAGCACCGCCGGGGCGGACTCCCGGCCACCGACCTCGCGGCCGCGCCACAGCACGACGACCACCACCAGCGAGGCGAGCAGCGCGGGGAGCACCAGCGGCAGCGGCGCGACGGCGGTGCGCAGGGCGACCGCGTGCTCGGGGACCAGCACCAGGCTGAGTCGGCCGAGCAGCAGCGCCACCGCCAGGTAGACACCGGTCACGACGGCCGCCCCGGTCGCCATCAGCAGCAGCACGGCCTCGACGACGGTGCTGCGCCGCAGCGTCGCCCGGTCGACGCCGACGGCCCGCAGGGCCGCCACGTCGCGCACCCAGGCCTCGCGCTGCCGGGCGACCGCGGTGACGAGCACCAGCAGCGCGACCAGGAGGCAGCAGATCGCGGTCATCAGGTAGGCCTGCGCCTGCGCGGCCCCGGCCGCGTCGCGCACCTGCTCCGTCACGCGCGCCAACGGCCGGGCCTCCGCGCCGGTCTCCTCCGCCAGCTCCGCCAGCAGCGCCGCGGGAGCGTCGTCGCGGGCCAGCACCATCACCTCCGCCGCCGGGATCGTGGGTGGGGCCCCGGCCGCGGCCCGCGGCAGGTCGGCGTAGACGCCGTCGGCCTCGACCAGCGGCAGTGCCGGGAAGCGCGCCAGCACGCGGGCCGCCAGGTCCTCGCCGCCGGGGGACTCCAGCACCGGGTCGCCGTCCCAGCTGGCGGTGCGGGTGACCAGGACAGGGATGGCGCCCTCGCCCCGGGAGGGCACGGCGGTGAGCGGCTCGTCCGACACGGGCGCGAGCAGTCCCTCGGCGACCTCGACCGGTCCGCCCGGCCCGGCGGCGCTGGGTGCGTCGGCGGGCGACCAGGGCCGGTCGAGCACCGAGGTCGACCCGAGCCGCAGGTCGGTCACCAGGAACGGCAGCGCGCGGTCGTCGTCGGCGCGCGCGAGGGTGATCGAGACGACCGTGCAGCCCTCGACGCAGTCCACCGGGGTCGAGACCGTCCGGGACGCACCGTCGAGCCCGAGCTCGCTGTCCACCCACACGCGCAGCTCCTGCCCCGAGGTGCGGCGCAGCGCCACCTCGACCCGCGGCCGCAGCCGGCCCTCCTCCCGGGGGCTCACCCCCGCGATCTCGACCAGCACCCGGGACGCCGGCGTCGGCACGCCGGCCGCGGAGGCCGGGTCCACCAGCCGGTCGGCGAACCCCGCGATCCGCGCCGCGCTCGTGCCGGCGTAGAAGTCGCCCACCACCCGGTCGAAGCGGTCCACGTCGACGAAGGCGCGCCGAGCGGGCACCGAGCCCTCACCGGGCACCAGCACCGCGCCCATCAGCCACGCACCCTCGGGATCGAGCCGCTCGGTCAGCGCCAAGACCGAGGCCGCGTCGCCACCGGCGCCCCGCTCGAGGTCGAAGCGCAGGGGGGCGCCGGCCTGCAGCCGAGCCGTCTCGTCGGCCCAGGCCGCCACCTGCACCGCGCCCGTGACCGCCAGCCCGGCCACCACGCCCGCCGCGACCAGCACCCGCAGGGGCGCTGCGGCATCGGCCGAGCGTGCCAGTCGCCGCGTGGCGAGGTAGGCCGGAAGACCACGCCGGCCGGTCCGGCGTACCCCGACGCGGGCGAGGGTGCCCATCAGCCACAGCGCGACGTGCCCGGCGGCGAGCCCGATGAGGGCCGGGCCGGCGAGGACGAGCAGGTCGGACTGGGTGCCGTCGACGACCCGCGCGCGGTAGACCGCGACCACCGCACCGACCACCACGAGCACCTGGGCGAAGACCGAGGCCACTCCCGAGGACCGGGGGCGGGCGGCGCCGCGGACCTGGGCGACCAGCGGCTCGCGCAGGGCAGCGGCCATGCCGACGAGCACCGCGACCAGCGCGACGACCAGCACCACCGCGACGGCGGCGGCGACGTCGGCACCCGGGGTCCCCATCGGGTCGCCGACCCAGGCCCGGGCGGCCAGGTCGGCGACGACGAGGCCGGCGCCGGTGCCGGCTGCGGCGCCGAGCAGGAGCACCAGCAGCGGCTCGACGAGCAGCAGCGTGAACAGCTCGCCGCCCTCCAGGCCGCGGAGGCGGGCCAGGGCGATCTCGGTACGCCGGGCGGCAGCCAGCTCGCGGCCCGTGGCCGGCACCGCGACGGCCCCGACGAGCAGCAGCGGCACGGCCAGCAGGCGCGAGGTCCCCGCGGCGGCGGCGAACCCGACCACGGCCACGACACCCCCGACGACCACGACGGTCAGCAGGAACAGGGGCAGCAGCGTGCCCCTGCGCGCCCACGCCCCCTGCAGGGTGCGGGACCGCAGCCGCGGCCGCGTGCCGCTCACGGGCTCCCCGGGGGTCGGCGGAACAGCTCGTACGGGTCGTCGTCCTCGGGCCGGTCGAGGTCCGAGCCGGCGTCCTGCTGGTCGAGGTGCGAGCGCAGCGAGCCACGAGACCCCGGCTGGTCGGGGGCGTCGGTCGGGTGGTCTCGACGCCCGCTCGTCGCTGGCGCTCCTCCCTGCTCGACCACCTGGACGTCCGGCTGGTCGAGGTGCGAGCCGGCGTCCCGCTGGTCGAGGTGCGAGCGCAGCGAGCCACGAGACCCCTCCGCAGGCAGGTGCACCGGCTCGGTGTGGTCGACCAGGCGGCCCTCGTCGAGGGCGTGGTGGTCGTCGCAGGCGTCGACGACGGCGGGGTCGTGGGTGGCGACCACGACGACGGCGCCACGGTCGGCCTCGCGGCGCAGCTCGGCCAGCACCAGCCCGCGGTTGCCCTCGTCGAGCTCGGAGGTCGGCTCGTCGGCGAGCAGCACGCCGGCCCCGACGCAGAGGCCACGGGCCAGTGCCACACGTTGCATCTGACCTCCGGAGAGCTCCTCGACCTGACGGTCGGCGAGGTCGGCGATGTGGAAGCGGGCCAGCGCCTGCGCGGCCCGCTCGTCGGCCTCGTCGGGGTCGACGTCACGGGCGCGCAGCGCGACCGAGACGTTCTCCCGGGCCGACAGGATCGGCACCAGGCCGTAGACCTGCAGGACGAACGAGACCTCCGGGCGCGGGTCGCCGGTGCCGCGCCACATCGGCGCTCCGGCGTACGTCGCCTCGCCGGCGGTCGGACGGAGGAGACCGCCGGCGATGGAGAGCAGCGTGGTCTTGCCGGAGCCGGACGGCCCGGACAGCGCGGTCATCCGGCCGGCCGCGAAGGTCAGGTCGAGGTCGTGCAGCAGCGTGCGGGTCAGCTCGTAGCGCACCCCGCTCAGTCTCAGGTCGCTCACGCGGTGGGGGCCTCTCCGTCGACCGCCCTCGTGACAGCTTCCGCCGAGCGGGAGACCAGCAGCCGGTCGGCGTCCTCGGGCTCGATGCGCACCAGCGTGCCCTGCGGCCACTGCTCGGCGAGGTGGGTGGGCAGGTGGACGACGCCCTCGGCGCCGATGACCACGTACTCCGCCCCGTCGCGTCCCTCGAGACCGACCCGGCCACCCTTCATGGTGATGGTGCGCGGGAAGGTCGCGGCGACCTCGGGCTGGTGGGTGACCACGATGATGGTGGTGCCGAGCTCGTCGCCGAGCTCGTGGATGAGGCCGATGACGGCGTCGCGGTCCTCGTGGGAGAGCTGGCTGGTCGGCTCGTCGGCGAGCAGCAGCTGAGGGCCCGTCGAGACGGCGCACGCGAGCGCGAGCCGCTGGCGCTGGCCGCCGGACATGGTGGAGACGACCTGGTCGGCGACGGCGGAGAGTCCCACCCGTGCGAGCAGGTCGCGATCGGGCACGGCCTGCTTGCGCTCTGAGCCGGAGAGGGCGAGCCGGGCGAAGGCGATGTTCTGCCGGGCGGTGGCGTAGGGCAGCAGGTTGCGCGTCGCGCCCTGCAGCATGGTGCTGACGCGGCGGGAGCGCAGTCGCGCCAGCTCGGGCTCCGGGAGCCGGGAGATCTCGGCGTCGCCGAGGAGGATCCGGCCCGCGCTGGGGCGCTGGATGCCGCCGAGCAGCGTCAGCAGCGTGGACTTGCCCGAGCCCGACGGCCCGAGGAACGCCACCCGCTCGCCGGGCCGGATCGACAGGTCGACCCCCTGCAGCGCGACGACGTCGTGGCCCTCGAAGGTGCGGTAGAGGTGCACGACCCCCAGGCAGCGCACGCCCAGGCCGCCCTGCCTGTCCAGCTCCCCGAAGTCGACGTCGGCATCGACGACCGTCACCTGATGACCTCCTGTCCGTGGGCCAGCAGACAGTAAAGGGTGCGGCCGGGGCAACGGTCGGCGCCGGTTCGTTGTGGGCTCGTGACCCTCGGCGCAGGGGGTGGTGACCGGCAGGCGTAGGTTCTGGCGCGTGGCGAGGGCGGGCAGGTCGACGGCCGGGATGCCGGCCGGGCGGTGGCGGGGGCTGACCGCGGACACCCGGCCCCTGAAGGAGCCGCACTTCCGGCGCCTGTGGACCGCCAACATCGTGACGGTCATCGGCGCGCAGCTCACGGTCGTCGCGGTGCCGGCGCAGATCTACGCGATGACCGGCTCCTCGGCGTACGTCGGGCTGACCGGCGTCTTCGGGCTGGTGCCCCTCGTCGTCTTCGGCCTGTACGGCGGTGCGCTGGCCGACGTCTTCGACCGCCGCACGATCCTGCTGGTCACCACGATCGGGCTCATCGTCACCAGCGGCCTCTTCGCCGTGCAGGCCTTCGCGGGCGTGGGCGACGTGTGGCTGCTCCTGGGGCTGTTCGCGCTCCAGCAGGCGTTCTTCGCGGTCAACCAGCCGACCCGCAGCGCCCTGCTCCCCCGGCTGGTGCCGCCCGAGCAGCTGCCTGCGGCGAACTCGCTCAACATGACCGTCATGCAGGCCGGCGCGATCGCCGGCCCCCTGGTCGCCGGCATCCTCATCCCGTTCACCGGGTTCGGCTGGCTCTACGCGCTCGACACCGTCTCGCTGCTCACGACCCTGTGGGCGGTGGTGCGGCTGCCATCGCTGCGCATCGAGGGCGTGGCGGCCGCGGTGCCCGGCGTCCGGGCGGTCGTGGACGGCTTCGCCTACCTGCGGCACCAGCCGGTGCTGCTGATGTCGTTCGTCGTCGACATCATCGCGATGGTCTTCGGGATGCCGCGCGCGCTGTTCCCCGAGATCGCGCACCTGGACTTCGGTGGCCCCGAGGAGGGCGGCCTGACCTTCGCGCTGCTCTTCGCCGGCATCCCGGCCGGTGCGGTGGTCGGCGGCGTGCTGAGCGGTTGGGTGTCGCGCATCGTGCGCCAGGGCCTGGCGGTCGTCGTGTGCATCGTGGTGTGGGGCGTGGCGATGACCGGCTTCGGCGTGGCGGTGCTGCTGGCCGACGCCGGCGGCGCGGGCTGGCAGCGGGCGATGCTCGTCACCGCCCTGCTGATGCTCGTGGTGGGCGGCGCGGCCGACATGGCCTCGGCGGCGTTCCGCTCCTCGATGCTGCAGAGCGCCGCGGCCGACGAGGTGCGCGGTCGCCTCCAGGGCGTGTTCATCGTGGTCGTCGCGGGCGGCCCACGGGTCGCCGACGTGGCGCACGGTGCCACCGCCGCGGCCGTCGGCGCCGGTGCGGCGGCTGCCGGTGGCGGCGTGCTGGTGGTGGTCGGCGTCGTGGTCGCGGCCCTCGTGGTGCCGTCGTTCGTCCGCTACCGGGTCACGGCCTCGGCCCGCTGACGCGGGGTGGGCGGTGAGTCCCCAACGCTCTCCCCAGCCGGCACGGTTGACCACCCACCGCCGCTGGGCGTCAGCCGCGGCCGGCCGTGGACACTCAACCGACGGTCCGCCCGGATCGTTTCACCACTCACCGCCCCGGCCGGCGCCGCGTCGAGCGG